>Ga0209416_1000142_pt1 | contig 80467 bp, 113 predicted proteins | sample RifGroF1_FD_184001 | JGI IMG/M metagenome (GOLD analysis project Ga0209416, IMG submission 184001) | Groundwater microbial communities from Rifle, Colorado, USA - Groundwater F1 (SPAdes) (version 2) | ecosystem: Environmental > Aquatic > Deep subsurface > Groundwater | place: Rifle, Colorado... | reverse complement strand
TCGTCACTGGCTGGCAGTAGTTGGCGGTTTTTGGAGCGCATATATATTCCGTATGCGCTGCTGTGCGTGCCGTTGAACGTAAAGCCATACATATTACCGCCTCCCCACTCCTCGCTGTGTCGAGCGCACTAATCCACCAAGTCGGTCACTTATCTGCACAATATCGTCATCACTACGAATGGTTATTGGGCCTGGAAAAGTAAGGTTTATAATGGTATCGCCGCCACCAGCCATTGCTGGTGAGGGTGTCATTGACGAAAATTTAGGTCCAATAGACATCAGCGCATCAATCAATGTATCTCGCATCATTGGCAGTAGAGTTGATAGCGGAGCCGCTACCTCACTACCGCCTGCCTCAGCTATTTGAGTTATTGCCGGGCTATGGAAAATACCGCCTTTTGCCGCTTTATAAATCTTCACATTGCTATCATCCCAACCAACTGTATACCCAAGCGCTTCGGCAACTTCGCGTATACCAACGTAAGAAGTACCATCCTCAACCTTCCACGGCGTGAACCATTGAGTACCAATTTTAACCCTCTGGTTCACCTGGTCCCATTCTACAGGTTGATCTAACATGCCGGCCAAGTCCCTTGATGCCATATATGTGGTGCCGTTTGCGTTTATATATTGACCAGGGCCGATTGACGCTATTAGTTGCGAGGTGCCACTTCCTGCGCCGCCACTTGACCCTTGCGCTTGCACGCCACCAAAAAACTCGCTTGCACCAAGCGGCAATTCAGTAGACCCTGCCACCATTCCCTGTGCTAATTGATGCATCCAGTCAACACCTTGTTGATACCATTGATCGTTGGTCATTGCCAACTTTGCCAGCATCTCCAATGTGCTGTCAGAGATAAGCTCCTGAACTTCAGAGTAATATTTTTCGAGTTCTTTTCTCTTCTTTTCGTTGGCGGCCTTAATATCGTCAATTTCATCTTTTATAGCGTCCTCGCGGATATCGGCTTCTTCCTCTATGGCATCTATTTGATCTTGCAATGCCTTTTCCTGATCTTCCCTTGCCCATTCGTTCTGCTTTTCCTGCCATTCTTTTTGAGCCTCGGCTATTTGCTTATCGAGTTCTTCTACTTTTTCTTTATGTTCTTTACCGGCATATAGTGCCTCTTTATTACGTTCTTCGGTTAGCTCTGCTATTGTTGCGTTATATTCTTCCTCAGCCTCAGCACGGCTTTCAGTGTCAGCTTCTTCTTCGAGTGCTTCAATTTGTGCTTGCAAAGCCTTAACTCGACTATCAGTTTCCTCTTTAAGCTTATCAATTAGCTCCTCTTTGGATTTAATAAGTTCCTCGTCTGCCTCAATTTCTGCCTCGATAAGTTCTTTGCGTTCTTCGTAAGCCTTCTTTATTTCCTCGGATTCTGCTTTAAGTGCCTTACTGTACTGGTCAAAAAGCTCTTTTTGCCTTCTGATAATTTGGTCAATAGAAGCTTGTTCTTGCGCTACTGCATTGTTGGCTATTTCTATGTTTAACTTTTCTAGGGCTATTTTTGCCATTTTCAGGTCGTATTCGTACTGCTTTGTGACCTCGCTATTTTCGCCAAGTTTTGCCTTGGTCATTTCGTATATATCATTAAGCGCATCTACTTTTTCTGTCGCTTGCTGGAGCTCAAGTTGGAGTTTTTGAAGTTCGTTTTTGAGTCTCTGTATTTCTGTTATGTTATTGCTTGATAACATGTTTTTTACTTCTAAGCCTGCAGAAGCCAGTTGAAACGTCTTATCTATGTCGCCAAGCACCAAAGAAACTGCACCTTGAACGGCCTGAGCCATTTTTTCTGCAGCTTGTTCGGCCTCGGAAGTTCCTTTCTCAATACCTTTTGCTAAACCTTCGGCAACGTATTTACCAAGCTCCTCAGTCACTTTGGAAGGACTTCGCATATCGAAAAAACCCGTTATGGCATCCTTGACACTGGATGCCACAGACAGTGCAGCTTCTTTTGCCGATTGGAGTTTGGATGTTATACCGTTTACCATGCCTTGAATTATGTTGCTGCCCCAGGTTACTGCTTCCTCCCATAAGCCTGAAACACTTGATCTTATATTATTGAATACCGTTTTAACGGCTTGCCCTAACTCCGAAACCTTAGCTTTTACCGTATCCCAGTTTTGATATAGGGCAATTCCGCCGGCCACAAGTGCCGCTATAGCTAAAATGATCACACCAATTAAGTTTGCATCCATAGCAGCATTTAGAGCCCATTGCGCTGCCGCTGCTAATTTAGTAGCAATCTCGTATTTTGTCCATAGAAGAGAGAGCTTAGTAACAATTGGCCCTAACCCAATCATTGCAAGACCAACTGAACCCAACCCATCAACAAGTGGCATAACTGCGTCATCAAGAACTGTTCCGAATAGCGATGTTTCAAATTTCTTTTTAAGCCCCTCTATTGTTGCCGACAAGCCAGTGTATTCAGCATTCATTGAGTCTGTTGCGCCTGCGGTATCCAACTGCGTATCTTTTAATTCAACGAACTTTTTCAATAGCGGATCTAAAACATTTAATGATAATTCGCCTGCCACATCGCCAAACAATTCAACCGAAAGAGCAGCTCTTTGTGCAGGGTCTTTAATATTAGCAAGACCTTCAGCTATTGTATAAAAAGCTTCCCTACCTTTTTCGCCACCAACAGCAATGTCAGCCATTAATTTTTCTGCTTGTGCAGCAGGGAACATTTGGACTAATGCTTCGTTTGCTCTATCAGTCTCTTCTTTAAAAATTCTTGCCATTTCGTGTACTGAGTCAGCAAGCTTGTCTGTGTCCATAGCACCTGCCCTCATGCCCTCAGTTAGCCATTTTGACATATCCTGAGCATTAAGGCCTATATCTTTAAAAAACTTTGGATATTCAGTCATTGTGTCGAGAAAATCACCAGCGGCACCAGCACCATCTTGAAAACCTTTTGTAATAATATCCAAGGCATATTGCGAATCAATACGCCAAGCAGTCATCATAGAACGAACTGCCTGCAAATCAGCCTGTGTATCTGCTCCATATACTTCGTATACATCATTTAGCATTAGGACGGTTTCGGTTTGCTTTTTTAATTCCTCGCCTGTTAAGCCTAAAGACTGATTTACCATAGCAACAGTTTCGCTTGCCTCACGCATACTCTCGCCAAAGTTATCTCCATAAACTTCACGAGCTATATTATTAAACTCTTCTGTTTCTTCTTTTGTCTTCCCTAACATAGCCCGTAAATGGCCGGCACTCGAAGCAGCATCGTCCACAGACTCCGCAATTTTTAACCCAGCAAAACCAGCAGCCAAGGCAGCAACGCCTTTTTTAACCTTGTCTAACATACTGTCAGTATCCCTGAGTTCATCTTGCGTATCATTCAAAGACCGCCTAGCGTCCTGTCCAACCTCTCTCCAAGCTTCCCCAAAAATATTTAGACCTGTAGCGGTACGATCAGTTTCGCCTTGAATCCTATTTAGTGCCTGAATAATCTCCCTGGAAGCACTCTCCCCAGCACGACCACTCTGCCGCAACTCATCAATTAATCTATCTGCAGTTACATCATCGAACATAGTTCCAAGGGCTTGCCTGACTCCGCTTGCATTTCGTGAAAGCTGCGTAGTGGCACCCTGAACTGCTGCAGTAACGCTGCGCATACTTGACTGAGACTCTTGTCGTAGACCAATAAAAGCCTGTACTGCGTTACGAGGATCACCCATAATCCGTATTAGCAATTCGCCTGCACTAGCCACGACTCACCACCACCTTTTCTACTGCAAATCCAGGCATGTTTTCAAGGTCCTCAATATCCATTTTATTAACTTTTCCTTTGTTGTTCAGTGCTTTTAGTGCGAGGCTTTCAGTAGATACCGTTTCGCCTCCAACTCTGTCTACCCGGCTTTCCATTAATAAGACAATTTGGTCATCGGTAAGCTCATTTTCAATTTTATCAACCGTGTAAGCAGGGAAAGCAGTCATAAATGCTTCATAAACGTTAGCTAATGTTACATCCCCCTCTGCCGGGGGTTCATAGGGTTTCCCATGCCGTTCATATGCAGGGCTAGCAACATAGCCTCTGCCAACTCCTCATTTGTGACGTTATCGTCGATCCAGTCCTCTCTGCCTACCAGTTCCGGAATAGCTATGGTAAGTGCATTTAACTGCAAGGGTTCGGCTTCTCCTAGGTTATCAAGAAGCGCAACAAATGGATTAACAGAAGAGGTTTTATCAGTCAGTACGACATCCAAATGTAGAAACTTTGTGGCCATTTCAGCCCACTTTTGGCGAAAAGCCCGGGCCTGTTTGCGTACCAGTGGCTTAATCTTAAATACTTGGCCGCCGATGCTAACCGGTACGCCTTCACGGGTCATTTTTTGGTCGGGTGTACGGTTTTTAATTGCTTCAATTTTATCTTCGATAGTTTTATTTACTTCGCAAATCATAGGATTACCTCCTTAAAATTAAAACCGCCCGGAAGCGGCTATCTAAAATATTTGTTATACTCCTGCCGCCGACGCTCCCCGGAGAGCTGGGCGTAAATCATCGTGGTGCTGGGACGGGCGTGCCCCATGCTGGACATGATAACGTGCAATGGTGCTCCATTCTCCAACATCGTAGTTGCTGTCGTATGCCGCCATCTGTGCGGATAGACATTTACTTCCACCTCAGAGTGTTTGGCGATATCTTTCACTATCTCCCTGATTCTGGCTATCGACATACGTCGGATAGGTTTTCTGACTGTTACAAACAGGGCTTCATGTTCATCGGTCCGACTCTGTAAATATTTCTGCAGCCATATCCTGCACCTCTCAGTGAAATACACTTCGCGCTGTTTGTTACCCTTGCCAATGACAAGAGCGGATCTTGTCTGCCAATTAATGTCTTTTATGTTCAGTCCAAAAACTTCGCCTATCCGACATCCTGTGGCGTAGAAAAATTCAGTGAGCGCCTTTTCCAATGCACTATTACAGGCATCACGTAGCAACTCCACCTCCTCAGTATTCAGTGCCTTTGGGATGCGTGCTCCCTGTTTTGGTTCTTTTAATTTCGAGGAGACATTTCGCTCCAAAAATCCTTCTTCATGCAGGTACCGGAAAAAGGCCCGTATGAACTTTATTCTGTGCCCGATACTAGCAGGCTTAAGATGTACCTGCTTAATCAAATACTCTTTAAGAGCAAGATGGGTAACATCTTTAATTTCAATATCCCCTATTTGTCTAATCAATAAGTTAGACTGTATTTGGTATGCATTAAGCGTGTGGAGAGAATATCCTAAAAGCCTTTTATCCCCCTCGTAGAGTTTCCAAGCTTCAGTGAGTAACAAGTTGCCGCCCCCTTATTGTTCCGTTTAGCGTAACACTAATATTATATTAACATGTTCCGTTTTGCGGGTCAATATGTTAATATAATCGAAACAAATAAAAGGAGCTGTAATTATGATAGTTAGAATAAATCTGGCCGGGTTATTAGAAAAGCAAAACATGTCTCAAAGAGAACTTGCAAGATTAACGGGTATTCGCCTGGCATCAATAAATGAGATGTGTAATAATGAAACCTCCAGGCTACCATTAGATAACCTTGCAAAAATTTGTGAGACATTAAGTTGTAAAATTAGTGATGTGCTTAAGCTGGAAAAGACCTCTCAGAAATAAGAGGTCTTCATTTTTTGCTCTTTTCGAACCTTGCAATATCCAACTAACGCACCTCCGTTAGTTGGGTAATTAAGATGGATTAACAGCCCAATCGCCAGCATATGACGGACTTAAAACCACCCTTCCAAGAGATATTACAGCTTCCGCGTTTGCGTTTGCACTGGTAAGCCTGACATCTACCCATTGTGTGTTTGCAGGGATAGTCAAATCTAAAGAGCCAACAGTCCAATCAATGTCAGCTGTTATATTGGGTAGGTTTTGTGATGATATTAAAGTAACTCTGTCGGCTGCATAATAATAGGCAGATATATACAAGTATCCTGTAGTTAATCCAACTATTTTATAGGGAAGTCTCAAATACATACTTGATATGCTAGGTTTAATTGCACATCTCGCTACTATATATCCAGTAGTTGCACCATTACCACCTGTTATAGTAACCGCATTACCACCCCACGGACTAGCACCAGGAACTATAGTATAAGTAAGACCACCAGATTTAATCCAACCAAATCCCAAACTACCAGTTGATAACGATTGTTCAAACCACGGGTCAGGAATAAAATTCCATGAAGGTGATGTAAGATTTTCTAAAGTCAACATTGCTACTTTAAGGTCATAGGCATGTTTAACAATTTCCTCAAAGTCATCCGGCAACATATAAATACCGCTTGCTGTGCCGATTCTGTGGAAAATAAATACTGCCTTTTGTTTTGTTTTGGCTATATGCGTGATTATATTTTTAACAGTTTCTTTTTCGGCTGATTGTACACTGGTAAAAGGATATATTATAAAACCATTTTCGGTTAAAGAGTTAAATTGGTTACTTCTCACTCTGTCATAATACCGACTTGCCAGTTTATGTTCTCTTGCTGCCCCTGCACCAGATGGATATGCAAAACTTCTTGAAGTAATACCGAGTGAAATTAAAGTATCTTGGGGAGTTTTTAATGCGTTATTTGCTTCTGATTCTGTTAGAGTTGTTAGACTTGTACCATCAATACCATGTGCACCTATTTCATGCCCATCATCATATAACTCCTGAATTTGAGCAGAAGTCATATAACCAGCACTACCGATATATCCAGTAGCAATAAAAAACGTGCCCCTGCTACCATATTTCTCCAAGATAGTAGCCGCTACTGGGGCGCTTTCTAACCCATCATCAATGGTAATTGCAATAGCTCCTTGAATTGCACCTTGACCGTTTATTTTTGCGATTTCTATATCCATGTATTTTTTTGCTCTTAAAAAATCAAACACTTATACCACCTCCACCCAAGCAGTACCAGACCAACCATAGACAGTTACAACTCCGGTTGTCGTGTTAAAATTATATCCCCAAGCTAATTTTGTCGGTTCCGCTGGTGTCGGTGGTGTCGCACTATCAAACCAAGAATACTCAGGTATACTACCAGTTAGTTGGACATTTAAAGTTGACGCCAGGGCACTTACAACGTCAGCTAGGGTCTTAGATGTCTCTCCGGTCTTCGTAATTGCGTCGCGCAGTACAGACAAAGCTATGTCTAAATTATCAGCACTTACCTTCCCAATCTCCCGGCCTGCCCTGTCAATAACATCGACATGACCAGGCTTCTCTTCTGTCAATAAGGCACTGCCATCCAATCCCCACAGTAGTACCCTTGCAGCCCCACCGCTACCATAATTTTTTTCATACCCGCCATTGCCACCATCAGCGTCAGGGTTCCAATGTTGCCCAGGGACAACCTCGGGCAAGTATCCCTGGGCAGGTTTGGTTTCTCTTAAAAGTTTATCCATGTCTTACCTCAACCTTATGGCTGCTACCGTGACAGTGGTTACAGCCGAAAAGTTTACGTTAACAGTGCCGTCAGCTTGGTTAAAAAGCAGGGGTGGGATTGGCCCGATCATTCTTTCTTCACCTGCCGAAACAACAATCGCACGATCCCCTGTCCTGCCCCACGGGTCGGCGACACTAACCAGGGTGACGGTTATATCAGCGACAGCTTCATTCTTTACGTGCAAAAACATCTCTCCGTTATTTGCAACGCTATGACCATCAACGTTAGCGGCAGTGTAAACAGTTTCTAGTCCAGTTACGGCGCATGATTGTACAGCTAATGCAGTTCTTGGCATTTAGTTAGCCCTCCCTTAGCTTGTCGCTTCAGCAGTTTCATACGTGATCTTGCCAAGGCGCTTCCCAGCATTCTTTGTCATATCGTTGATTGCACGGAAAGTCATAGCGATCATTGTCTGTCCCTTTTTGGTAAATTTCTTTTCCAGCTTAGGAACAGCCACCACGCTCCATAACTCAATAATTATGTTAAGAGCTGGGTTATGCCTGCGCGGAACAGTGTATTTTAATGTCCTTTTAGTAACCGCACTACTACTTCCAAACTCAAGTTCATCTTTGCCCTTTACGCCAGCGGCAGCCGCCGTAGTGGTTATAGTACCGTGCCCCATAGCCATCTTTACTTTAGCCGCTTCACTCTCTTTGCAGGTTATCGAAAAAGTACATTCTTCACCCGTAATATAAGCATCAACAGCCCCGATAGCCTCTTCAATTTCAATAAATTCAAGGCTTTGAGAATATGCAAGCGATCCTCCGTCGTCGGTGACCGCTACCGTAAGAGCGCCAGCCAGTCCCTCGTCAAGCGACAATGTACCGGCCCCGACATGGATCAAGTTAACATTTGTAGGCATGTAAATCACTCCTCAATAGTTTCTACGCTAAACTGCAACCGGCAGGCCCTTAGAAAGCCGGATTCCATAGGTAATACGCTGCTAATAAACCCATCGCTCACCTGCTGGTCATAGCCATACCCACCCCAATACAGTTCCTTTTCCAGTATCTCTTGTCCAGCAGCGGCCATCCGCTTGATCTGTATTTCAAGTTCATCTTGATTGTGATTAACCAGGTAGAATTCAATGTTTAAATAGTGCCGCCAACTAAATTCTCCGACCTTAGAAAAGCGCAAATACGATATTTTGCAGGCCGGGTAATTGACCATCATATTTTCGTCTATTTCCCTGCTGAAATACTCTGCAGGAGTAGATGTGACAATCCCCTTGCCGTTCTCTGCGTCTATCTCTGCCAGTTTTGCTTCGATGTTATTAACAATAATTGACTTACAGACATCGGTTATTTTTTCTGCGTTAGGCATTTCCTCACCTCGGTGGGCCTAATTCTGATTGACTTTGCCACGGCAAAACTTCACCCCAGAGCCAATCATGCATGATACTTACCCATTCGTTTTTTTGCTGTGCGGTTAGTTCAACCGGAGGACGGGCAGGCATTTTTCTGGTCCCCTTTTGGTGTAACAGCCCAAGGTTATTTTTAGTACCTATAGTAACACCTGTATCTGTCGGCTCGTATATATGATCAGGATCGCTTGACTGGGTTAAGCTTGCCCTTAGTGCGCCGGTTAAAACTAAAATTGGTTGCCCTGGGTATCGCTGCTCTTTCCATAGTTCATACTTTGGACTAAGAGGCTTCCACTTAGCTTTACCGCCAAAGGCACCTTCCAGCGAAAAAGTGCCGTGCTCACCCTCGAGGAAATTCTGGTGTATTCTGTCCCAGGCAGGCCTCATATTGGACAGGTCTTCGCTCACCCGGTCCAGCATCCTGGACAACTGAACATCTCCGGCAACTTCAAATCTAAGGTTCAGCATAATATCACCACTGATCAGTATTCATTTTCCAGATAGCCTCTGAATCAGCCATGGCAGAATAGGGAGTATTTACCGAACTGGCCTTAGCCGCCTGACCAAATTTCATTTCTTTTGCAATTACCATGCTAAGGACTTTCTCGGACTGGCTTTCCCACTCTCTGGCTTTGTTGCTTTCCCCCTGCTGGGCTGCATAGATAATGCGCCAGCATTTAGCGGCTGTCAGTTGAGCAGCTACAGGGAGAAGAATTGCTTTAGCTTCTACATCCGCAACCGGTACCGTGTAGGTATTAGCCAGGCGACTGTCAATGTAGCGGTCGGTGTCGGCTATGTATTTTGCCAGGTCAGTTACGGTTATTTTCGAGTTTGCCGTGAAGGTAAGATTTAGTTGCTTAAGCAGGGCTTCAACGTCTGACTGGATGTGATAGGGCATTACTCTGCCACTCCGCCAACTATCATCCAATCTTCAGCTAAAGCGTCGCCTATACTCGGCGCCCACATACTGTGACTGCCATCCGCCTGCTTAATTTGCAGGTACGGGTTACATATGAACAAGTCACCCTCATTCATACCCCACGCCTCAGCGGTTTGCTTATTGCACGGAATTCCCTGTGGGTAACCTTTCTGGTAGACAACAAACAAACCTTTTCCATACCAACCGGCACGGGCCACCTTAAAGCCTTTCTTTGCTGCTTCAAAGGCCAACCCAAGGGTGAGTCCATCGGTTGGTCGGTACGCTTCTTCAAATATTTCCCTTGGCGACCAACTTACATATCCGTCAGAATACACAACCTTATACCCATCCCTTAAAGGATTTTCATTTTCCGGAATAGTCCAGCCTCTAAAATTGTTGTAATCCCCTAAATTCATCGGCTCTGCCTCAATGATTTTGACACCTAAATATTTTTTCATAAATTATTTTCCTTTCCCTGATTTTATTTTCTCATGGTCTGGCGCATTTGCATTTTTCGCATCTTTCTCCAGATCATTGGGCGCTTCTGGTTTTTCCTGTACTTCAGTTATAAGCAGCATCCGCTTTTCACCTATGATCCGCTCTGCCTGCTGTTTGGTAAGTTGCTCGGTATCAATTTCGATACCGTCAACAGGAAAGTGCATACCACCTCTCCAAAATCCCTGCGGTTGAAGTGCCCTCACAAAATATCTAGGCATAATCAAATCTCCTTTCTAAATTACAAAGGCCCGGAGATTATCCGGAACCTTTGCGTTAAATTAAAACTAAGCAGCTACTTCGGAGCCAACGGCCAACTGATACATACCAAAGCCGACATTATATCTGGCATCAACGCCATACAAGAATTGCTTTTTCATAAACACAGTGAAGTCATCAGGCTTATCAAGAGCTAAAAACTCGGGACGTTTCCGCATCTGCAAGATGATCGGCTTCAGCGGACGCTTAGTGCAGCAAATAAACCAGTTGTTAGTGTCGGACAGGTACGGATTGACTACCAGATTAGGGATAACACCTTTCAAGACGTTGTCCGCTCCATAGTTATCTTTATCAGCAAAAAGCAACTTGCGGCCGGGGATTTCCAGTTCAGGCGGTACAGCCAGGGTGTCGAAAACGATATTAAGCGCCCGCCCGGTGTATCCTTTTAGCCTGCGGCCAATAGCAAGAGCCGTTTGTAGGCCAGTAGCATCCAAGGCAAGAGTTAACTTATTGCTCTGGGTAGTACCGTCAGCCAACGGATGATCGGTATCAAAAAAGTATTGGCCATCAAAGCAAGTGTTAGAAAACCCGTTGCCGAGCAGCGTATATACAAGCTCGTCAGGGTGTGTCTTAGCGGCCATGCCCAAGTCTTGAATACGCGGCTTGATCTGGCCTAGTTTATTGTCCTCCATAGTGTTGCGATCAACTGGGATGGTAGACTCCCAGTCCTTGTTTTTGATAGTGAAGCTGAACTGTTTCAGCGCTTCCAAGGTGCGCTCGTCAACCCATTCTTTCATGCCGGGGACTTCAGCTACCCAGGAGTAAACCTCAGATTCAGTGGTAGATGGGGCTTCCATGGCAATCTTGTCCCACTCCGGCTTGGTATTTTCAAAGGTTTCATCGTAAATAGCCCGCAGGCCCTGGTAAGTTGCGACAAGGAAATCACTTGTTACTACAGCCATTATTATTTTCCTCCTTAGCTAGCTAGTTAGCTAGTTTTTAATTTGCTGGTAACTTCTAACCAAGCGGCGTAGATGTAAAGCTCATCAGTTGCCATCTGCCCGGCAGTAGGAGTTAAAATTAGTGTCAAACTGGACGGTGCAGCAGGTACGTCACCATGCGCAATAGTGCAGGTGTATTCGCTCAGGGTTGCCCCTTCGGTAACTTCCGGGTCAGTTCCGGCACAATCAGTATCACCGGCACCAAAATAAGCCTCATGGACAATTACCGGTGAATCATTAGCCCCGGCCATCCTGGCCAAAATATGGACCACACAGGCAGCCGCATCATCAATTCCGGGATCAGCAAAAGGAACGGTGACAGCGATAGGAGTTTGCGTACCATTTCCGTCCCAGGTTAAAACAACCTCTTTGTTGGCAAGCTGCTGAAATCCCGGAGTCGCACCACCGGCAGCATATTTTGTTAAGGCAGTTCCGTCTTCCAGGGTGAAGGAGTTCAGCGGTATGGGAATAATCTTCTGCGCTGAAATCAAGTCCTGGTAAATTTCCTGTAAAGCACCTTCAACGTCGGTTTCTGCCGTAAACGTACCAACATCAGCAATAGAGATAGAGCTTGCAGCATGAGCACCAGAAGTATCAGCAATATGAGTCGCTACATCTGTCTGCAATAGTGCTGGGTAGATATCCACCCAAACCTGGGTAGTTGATTCAAAATTAGCTATTACTCCACAGTAAATGTCGTTGGTAGTGGTTGCGGCTAGACCAACGGTATTGTCGTCAACGATAAAAACAGCGTCCCCGATGTTGGCTAACGTTGCTGCAGCTATAGTAAATAAGTATAATCCTTTACGCTCAACCCGGCATTTCAGACTGCCGTCACCGGTTACGCTCTCGTAGGCTACGCCAGCGAAGATTAACCCAGCTGTGTCTGCTCCAGAAATTAGGTATCCATCAGCGCCAACACATGCAGCAGCTCCTTTATAGACAGCACTGCCGCTTTTAACAGTCAAAGCGAGTAAATCGCCCTCTTTTTTCTTCCTATTTGTACCTGTAGTTAATGGCATTATTCCTTACCTCCTTGGGCTTTCATCCATTCAGGAGCGCCCTTCAACATTTGCTCCTCACTAAGCCCCAGCATTTTAGCAACCTCCATCTGAGATTCAGACAGCTTTGAAGTGTCCCCTGCTGCTCCACCGGCGTTAGAGTGTCCTCTTTCGTCGGGAATAACCTTGGGCAGTTCCTCGATGATAGGCCCAATAGCTTCAGGGTTTGCCATAAACAGCGGCTTAAATTTCTCAGACAGTGCAACTGTCATGCGACCTTCGGCAAAAGCCTTCTGAGAGATACTCTCCCATTTTACGGCTTTAGCTGCTTCGGCCAACAGAATATTGGTTTCGGACAGCTTTTTAATCTCTGCCTGAGCTGTAGTAAGCTGTTCGCCCATTGTCTTTACGGTCTCAGACAACTGCACAACCTCTGTATTGTCCTGCTTGTCAGGTGCAGGATTGTTGCTTACTGCAGCAATTGCAGCCAGTACTTCTGCCTCAGTAGCATTTTCACTTAACCCGAGGGCTTTGTAGTGTTCTGCTAAAAGTTTCACGTCTGTACCTCCTTTATTTTTATCCCGGTTGCCCCCGGGTTGGGTTTCTTTTAAAACAAAACCGAGGGTCTCCATGACTTCCTCGGATAAAAGAATCGGGTCCATGTTTTTAATGAACGGTCGGTTGGTTAAGGCACCCCCGAATAGAACGTTTTTATACGTCTGACCACTTTCAGGGTCTTCCCATTTTTCAAGAAATTCGGGACTAAAATAACGATATACACCATCCCTAATCAGCTGCTCGCCTTGATATGTCCATTGTATTTCGGCCATCATACTATAACCGTCGCCATCATCACGGGGTATTTTCCAGAGCTTTTTAAACCATCCCATAGCACCTTCTTCTGGCTTGTGTTCTTGGTCTACGGCAATATCAATACCTCTGACATTAGCGAAAAAATTAGCAACAAATCCGTCTATACTTGTTTCTGTTATCGAGAGAGGGCCATACAAAGGGTGCTCCCATTGACCTGTCCGCATAATCTCAACTACCGAAGTAGACGAGTACTGCATTCCGGACGGTGCAGGTGTAAGCATAGCCTCACCCAAAGCTATTAATCCATGAAACTTACCCATTCCCTCACTCGCCTTTACTGTAACTGTGTATCCTGCGCCCTCTACCGCTGTCCAGGCGCTTTCTTCGCATTTCGTCCTATCCTTGCCATCAACTAAGGCATTAAAAGCTTGCATCCATACTTCCTGGGCTTCTATTGGCAGTAGTCCCCTTACCTCTTCCGGTAGCTCGACAAGGTTAGTGTAGGCAGAAAATTCCTCAATAATAGGTTCCTCAGATTGTCCTGCCTTTGGCGAAGTTTTACCTCCGGCATAGGCACGGGCTTTTTTGTGTGCTTCTTCCTCGCTCATGCCTTTACGAATAAGCCAGGACTTCTTTGCCTTAAAGCGTTTACTTGAATTTTTACCATCAACATCTTTTCCCAAAATCTCACCTCCTCAAAGGAATATAAAATAATTTTATAGAATTACATTGGACAAGCTATTTCATAGAAAGGAGTAATATGATGACCAAAAAGAAGAATATAATCCAACTAGAATTTGGTGCCGATCAAAAAGGACGGGTTAAGCCAAAACAGAAAAAGGTTGATATAAGCATCCGACTTGACGAAGACATTGCTGCTGAGCTTTTTGGAGGCTATCCCTTCGACAAAATGACCAATGACGATAGGATAAGGCACCTTGCCCCATTAATCTGGAAGCAGCTTGATCGTGTACAAGAGCGCTGGCAGCGCCGCCCGGGCGGATCCCTTAATCCCAACAGGTGATTATTTTGCTATTAGATTTCCGTGTTTCTGCAGCAATTCATCTGGTGGCGGCTCAAATGTTATTTCGGGCTGCGGTTGCTCCTCCGGCATAACGTAGGCAAAAATGCACCTGCAATTATGATGCACCGGCGGCTTAAATCTCTTAGCCTCAGGCGTACCTGCCTTAAATATCATCCCGTCAAGCTTTTTGCACAAGGGACAGGTGCGCTTATCTAAAATGGCAGAATATTGGATTCTCTTTACTCCCTGCTCCTCGGCAACAAAATCCCTACCGCTATTTATCGCCCAGGCTGTCTGTACGGTTGCATGACCCTCGAGTTCCTTCTTCATATAGTCCTCGATGTTCTGCTTTGCAGCATTAACGGCATCCTTTGGCTTTTCTCCCGCCTCAACACTATTCAGCACATCAAAAACAACTTTAGCGCTCATAGCTGAAATTATCTTTTCTGTTATGGTTGCTGCACGGAGCCCGATTATCTGCTTGCTCAAATCCGGTACCCCAGGCTTTTCGGTTTCAAGTTCCCCCGCTGCCTGCTCTGTACCGAAAGCAAATAGCCCGGCAAGGTAGTCATTAATGAATTGTGCCAATGGTTCACTTTCCACCACTAACTGACTTACCTCTTCCCACTTACCTGCAGTTATTAGTGCGGCCAGTTGCGTTAAATACGGCGCAAACTGCTCACCAAGGATCTCCATGCCCTTTTTGACAAACTCTTCTTCTGAGGTGTCAAACTTTTGGTCTATTTCGGAAAGCTTGATTCTTTTTTCGTAAGCTGTTAAGTCCCTACGCCATACAGGTTCAGCAAATTTTTTTGTTCCACCACAGCTACAGCATTCACTTAATTCAAGAGTATACTGAACTTCGTTCCCCTCCTCGGTATGTTTCTCAAATCCATACTTCTCAGCTATATGGATTGATGCTTCATTGTCCGAATGAGTCGACCAATAGAATTTCTTTATCTCCGGGAACTTTTCAGGTATTTGCTTAATGGCCTTTTGTGTCAACTTATTAGCTAATCCCTGTCCTCTAAAATCAGTGTGGACAATTAAGTTTAGATAGGCCCTTTTGCCGATTAATCGACATTCAATGCAGCCCCCGATACTACTGTCCTGCTCATAAAAATATCTGTACTGCGAATCATCAAAAAACCAGCGAGGACCAATAGAATCCTTTTCTTTTGCGCTTAGTGACTTAATTAGAGCTTTAACTTTTTTAAAATCATCCGCTGAGTTCTCACTAAACCTAATTAACTCACTTGCCTTCACTGGTTCCTTCGGTGGCTTAGGAGGTATAAAAGCTTCTTGCTGCCCTCCCCGGATTGTTTCCTCATCAATCTCGGGCAACTCCATAAGTTCCCTCATATACTTTTCAAGCCCATCATCAGGGAGAATAATTCTTCCTTCGACAAGACTTTTGACGCCTTCGATAATTCCAGAGGTATTCCTACCGCCAACCTTCTCAAACCTCAGTTTCGGGTATCCCTCAACGTCCCAGTTATAATCAACCAACTGAGGTATAGCGTAACTGTTTACGGTATCACAAACATACTTAGCCTGAGAGTTTAGCGACATCAGAAAGAAGTCACTCTGGTCTTTGCCCAGGGCAAAACTGCCTACACTGCCAGTACCAAGCTGTAGGAATTGAGCCAGGGCAGCCTTGGCGATCATCTGATCTTGATACTGGATATAGGGCAAAACCTCAATAGCTACCCGCTTACCCTCGAACATTTCAAGAGTAAAGCCATGCGGCAACACAACACCGGCATCCTGCCCGGACCGTAGGTTACTGGTTATTTTTTGAGCTTCTTCCTTATCTCCTTCTTGCGGTGTTTCTGGTAGTTTAATAGCAGGAGTTCCTACGTGATTTTTTTCTATGCCGATGTTGGTTATTTTTAAGAGAAAATCCTTGATAAACCAGTGCTTATACGCCGCCCTCAGTACCGGTATGCCATGCAGCCGCCCGCCCTCTTTCCGATGGGTAAAAATTAGGCAGTTGTCCACCGGCATCTCAACAAAAGAAGCCCCTGCAACGTATTGCTCAACGTGCAGTGGTCCGCCTTTTTCGTCGTATTTGAAATCCTTAATTGTCTCATGTGGCCTCTCAGCAAATTTACGCCACTTAGCAAACCCCTTACTGTCCACCTCATAAACCTTTTCAAAAACGCTATGGCCGAAGCTGAACATCAGTAGTGCCAGTCGTAAAAAATCATCCCAGTGTACAGTCATACCTTTTGGTGGCCCTGAGAAAAGGTTTTCCTCGATGAATTCAGCTATTTGAACATCCTTAGGATTGTTTTTATTGTATGGTTCCACGTACCACCTAGTAGACCTGATCGGCAGTTCCAGGCAGTAAAGCAAAGCTTGTACCTGTGCATCTGACCGACGCATCTTGTCATAGGTTGTTATGCTATTCGGCCAGGTCAACAGGGAAAGGTATTCCGTATCTGACAGCCGGTTAAATAAGGACCTGCTTATTGAGCCTATTTCTTCTGCAAAGTTTTTTCTTGCCATTCTACCACCCCATACTTGCCGATTCGTTGCGCGGATTGTTTACGCCATCCAGTAAGTCTTTAGCCGGTATTCTATTCCCGGCCATCCTTGACAGGGCCTGCGTCAGAGTATCAACCTGATCTTTGTATGTTCCATTCGGGAAGTTGGTCATTTCCTCGACGAGGTCATTTACCCAGCCGTAGATCATCGGATGGGGCAAATAGACATTTCCTGCCTCTATCTGAGGCGATACGGCAAAGGCCCTGGCTTCTTTACTACCATCAGGCTTTACCTCAATTAGCCCGGTTATTTCACGTTTCAAGGCTGAGATAACCGCTGGCCCGTTTGCCTTATCCTCTACCAGTTTTGCCATAGCCTTAGGCCACTTTGCCGTTAATGTCCTGACTGCCTGTATCGTTTTTACAAAGTCAAGCTTATCCCTTATTTGGTCAAGTAGGTACTTATCAGCGCCTTTTCTGCCCCATGTTTGCCCGACCACATAAGCACTTATTTTTGTGTCCTTGAAGGCCATATCCCAGGACTGTATTTGTTCGTCAAAGCCAAGTGGTAGGTTCTCCGGATAAACTAAAATAAACTCACCATCCGGCAGCTTTACAGTAACCGGGGGTAAGTCCTGTCCAGACATCTGCCAGTATCTCCACCACTCGCGCTTTAATATATTGCCACCGGCAACACTGGGGCGTTGCTGCATAAGAGCGTTCCACTCATAACTGCCCATTGTCGCCTTCATTTTCAGAAGCTCTTTCAGTGGGTATTTATCAGGCCACAGCGGTTCCCCGGTCTCTCTATGATCGTCAGGATGTCTATTATCTTCGGCAATGGCCGGAAAATTTACTACGGTCCATTGGTCTGCATCCGGGCACTCTTGGGCAAGTTTTAATAATCTGCCCGCAAGGTCATCCTCATGCCAGCGCGTGAGGGTTATTAACACCCGAGCATCCTTTTCTAGGCGGGTGTAAAAAGTCGATGTGTACCAGTCCCATAGGCCTTTCCTGTATGTCGGAGATTCAGCCTCTGCCCTGTTTTTAATCGGGTCATCAATAATGCCAAAAACACAACCCATACCTGTTATGGCACCGCCAACACCTGCGCTTTTATAAACACCTCTATGGCCTACTATCTCAAAAATATCTGAATTTCTGAGATAGCTCCCCTTCGCTACGGTCCGAACATTTGAACCAAAAAGCCTTGTCTTTGGGAATAGTTCAAGGTATTTATCATCATCAATTATCCTCTGAGTATCCCGGTTCATCATGCTTGCCAGGTCAGCAGTGTAGCTTGTCGCTATGATGCTTGCATTTGGGTCTCTGCCTAAAATAAAGGCCGGAAGCCTGCGAGAAACAAGCTCTGACTTTCCATTCCTCGGGGGCATAAACACCATAAGCCTCTTTATATCCCCACTAACAAAACGGTCCAGGTAATCACAAAGTATACGGTGATGCCAGTTAACTTGATATTTCGGGTAAGTGTACGTCGTAAAATTAATTAACTTTTCGCGGGCCCTATCTTGTTTCTCTTCTTTGAGTAGTTTCTCAAGTTCTTGCTCCTCTTTTGGCGATAAGCTCATCAATTCTTACCTTCCGTTCTCCTGGTGTCAGGGTTACTTCATTCCTCTGTCCATCCGTATCACCGCTTTCTTTTAGCGCCTTTTTCTTGTCCAGTTCAAGCTTTTCTCTCCTAAGCTCCATATCTTGTATATCCATTTCCATTTTATGTTTTAGAGCTATCTTTTTTGTATACTCAGCCTGAACTTTGGTTAGTTCTCGCTCAATTTCTTGTATCTGGCCTAAGGTGGCTTGCTCCTCTTTGCTTACTTTATCTATATGGCCCATAGGACTTTCGCCCTTTTCGTACCTAAGTTTTACTACCGTATAGTCAAGTCCTGCAAGATTAGCTATTCGTTTCATCATACGCCTTTCGCGGATAGCCAAAAGCTGTATATCTACTTCCAATAATTTTATCTTGTCCTGAACCACTGATTTTACAAGTTCCTGCTCCTCATCGTCTAATTGATCCATCCAAATAGTTTCATATGCTCCATGGGTTAGAGCGTTCTTACTACCCAGTGGTGGCCCGGTACTCTTCCCCCCGTGAAACTTACATTTATCTTTACCGGGCTCCGCCTTCTTCTTGCAGCGCTCCCTGGTCTGTTTCGATTGAGCTGTACACTGACCTTCCCATCCATCAAGGTGGACCTTACAGAAGCGTTCACCATCCAAGGCTTTATTCTTGCACCTTTCACCAGACTTATGGCCGATAGCTTCGCACTGGCCGGGGAAGGGCTCCGGCTTTTCCTGCGTTGCAACGATCTCTGTAACGTTACATGTATCTGCGTTGCGTTGCATTGCATTATCGCCCTGCGTTGCAACGCGAACCCATCCTTCTCGGTTCTTTCGACTGCGGACAGTACCTTCTTTAAGGTCATACTTGGTTGCTAAATCCTTGAGCAATATATCTGTGCTTTTAAATTCTTCTCGGATTATTTTCCAGTCTACATCTGACATCACCTCACCTTCTCTCAGGATGCTTATGTCAAAAGAAAAAGAGCCCGGAGGCTCTTGTTTTCATAAACCTGGTATCACGTCTTTAAGCATTTTTGCCGCTTTATAAACTTTAGCCGACGTTGAATTATCAGCAAGGTACATTATACCATTCAAAGTTATGTTCATATTATCAATAAAACTATTAATTGGCGCCCTATTATTACCACCTCTGACAAAAACAACACCTTTTATTAATCCGGCGTCTTGCATCATTTCTAACGCATAGGACCATCTTTCCTTACTAATTCCTAAATTTTCATGCTTAATACTAGAAAAATCAGGATTGTTTTGATCAAGCGCTTCGTCCAAGACTTCAAGTATTTTATAAATAATTTCTTGCGTTTTCATATTCTTCTCACCCCCTCTCACCAACAACATTCGGCAAGAGGGTTGCATATCCTTTATTAATTTTCCGACAAATCCCAACAATATTTTACATAGTAAAACCGCCCTACTCAGGCGGCTCCATTTTCTTCTTCATCAATCTGTAATACTCATTCAGTACCGCATCAAGCATCTGACTTGCGGCCAAAACTTCCGGGTCAGCTAAACCTTTAGCCATACCTAATTCGTGTAGTTTTTGACGCAGTTCCTCAATTCTATTCAATATTTCCTTCAGTTCAGGCACTTTTTACCCTCCCATGGTATATGCCTTAGCTTTACCTCTGGGAAGTAAAATATACAAAGTCACCCTCAACAGGCGGCTTCTCATTTTCTTTTCTTCTTGCGTTGTTGCAGTTCAGCCAGTTCCTCAGACTTTGTTTTAACCATGATATTTTTATGCCAACCGGGTTCATATATCCACTCGCCGTTCACACAGCGAAAATCCTGCGGAAGAATTGGACTTACTTTCAAAGGGTCTGCACCAACAACCTTCCGCATCAAATTACCCCTCTACTCATAGTTTGCTTTCGTACGACAAGTTGAATCTTTTTTTCTGCCCTTTGAACAAAATTTTGAACGCTACCCTTATTGCAGCCCATATACCGCCCAGCCTGAGAGAAAGAAAACTTTTCTCCTCGAACAAGATAATATGCTTCCCTCTCCCGATCAGTTAGGGTGGCTAATAAATTTCCCAGTATTTCCTTGTCTTTATCGGAGAGTGGTTGAACTGCAGTTCTTTTAGTGGTTAAGTAGTTAGCCATATTCTGCATGTCTACTGGTATTTCCCGCTTATCCTTTGCCCATCTGGCGGTTGTCCACTTAGTACCCGGGATTCTCCCGGTTTCCATGATTCCGATGGACCAAATGGTGTCCGAAATCATACTATTACACTCCACCGGTACCACTTTGGCTGTACGCAAATTCCTAATCGACTGCTTGTACTCTTTTATTAATTCCTGCATCAAATCCACCCCCAAAAAAATATGTATTAGCCAGGTTAACGCCTGGCTTGTGTTGCTTATCAATCCTTATATTCTACTTCCTCGCAATCATCACAATGATTACACTCATAACTACAATCTCCTTCGTACTCTGCAATACCTTCTGCCTCATCACACCAGCAGTTATAGAGGTTGCACCATTTAGCCATTGTTTTAATCACCACCTCCGTCTCCGCCACTATCAAACCAACCGCCGCCATCACTATCTGAGCCACCAAAGAAGTCAAAGAAACTACACGACGATCCGCTATTACCTTTTAATTTTGATTTTCTGGACCTGCGGATTATCAATACGACAATCAAAAGCAGCACCAAACCCATTACCATCCAAAACATAACTTACCTCCTATTCCTCACCCTGGACGCTTTGGCCATCTTCCGCCTGCGCCTTTTAAGCCTGGCGATAACGCGTTTATTATTACGCTTGGCTTTAGCTACTGGCTTAGTCCTAGCCTTTCTTTTTACCGGCCTAATCATTTTATCAGGCGCAGGTAAATCGGTAAGAAAGGGTATACTAAACGCTTGCGGTATATATCCAGGAGAATATGCTCCAGTAATAAAGACACCAACTACATCCTGGGGCAATCTGCTTCCTCTTCCTGCTACCATACATGCTGTTGACATAACTCACGCCTCCCTTTTCCTCTCGCCTGACCAAAGCCTACTTCTCGGCCTATGCCAGCTATTCCGCCTAAAATTCCTAGCCGTTGACTTTCTGGCATCCTTGACGGTTTTGAAGTTGACCATGCGCCATAGCGGAGGGTTTTCAATATCTCGTATATCAGGGCCATAAAAACCCGGCAGGTCTGTTATACTAAGTTCTTCGATAAACTGCATTAGTCTCTTTTCCCTTACTTCCTGCTCCCGCACACATTCAAGAAGTATCTCGTAAAATCCCAGTTCACTTAGTTCCTGTTCTGAAAGCTGTGAAAGCATTAATATCGCTCCCCTGCCACTAACCTCAACAAGCTGCAACCCTTTCAACCTCCCTCTTGCCACCCCGCAAAATTATCGTCCTAACAGACAACACCCCTCGCTCAATCCTCAAAGCTGCAATATATCCACCACCCAAATGAAGCAGGGCCGTACCATTGCGCGAAAACTTTAGTCCTCCAGCGGATCTAATCGTGTCGTTAACCAGGTTAACCACCTTGTTGAGCAGCTTCTTGCGGTTCCTGTACCCCCCCGCTCACGGTAACGATTGTAAGCATGGTTTGTTAGCTCTACTTTATAGTTACGATAGTACACCCCGCCCCCTCCTTTGATAACTAATCACCAATCAACGGTTCCCAAACTATTTCACCCCAATCATCAACTACCTGGCAATCACGGCCAAACATAACGCCTTGTACGGCCATATCAGTTGCTTCTTCTTTATCCTCGGTAGCATGTAGGGTGGTATATTCTTCTTCTCCCAATAGAATTTCTATTAATTCTCTGACATAATACATGATTTATCACCTACCTCATAACCGCACCAAGAACATGATTCTCTGATCATGCCAGAATTACACCTTGGGCAAAGCTCTTCCTCCTTGGCCGCTACCATCAGGGAGGCGACAACCATGCCAAATATGCATCCTACAGCCAGTCCAATAGCTAATCCTAAACTAAAGGTCATTCAACCAACCTCCCAATAAAAACCTCAACTTTTACTCACCGCAATCGCGGCAAATGTGCCTGCGTATTTTGTACGCATAAATCCAAGTTCTTTAAGTATTTTCATGTAGGCCGTTAAGTGCATTTTTATATTTTCATGAATTCTATTGTCTGACTTAAGTTTTGTGATAGCCTTCTCAAAATGCGGCAAATCAGTTTCGTCAAATGTTGACTCATCGTTCATAAATAAATGTAATATAATTAAGTCTTCTGGTGATCCGTTATTAAAAGCTGGCTTCAACTGCTCATTTATGTCCTTCATGGAAAACATATTGTATTCTGGATTGTACCGCTTAACTATATCGTCAACGTAAAATCCACAGCAAAGACCATGTGTTGCTTGGCCGATTATATTTCCGTTTCTGTCGAGTATATTAATGCAATTACCCATCACTTACGCCTCCAGATAAATATTTCACTCCTAGGCTTTTCCTTGTCAACCTTCAATTCAGCCACCGGCACCGTCACCAGTTCCCCGTTATCGTCTACCAGAATGCCTGCCCTGACTAAGGCATCCATGAGAAACTTTGGTGCATAGTTGTCCTGTGGATCCCGGAGCCGATTAGTTTTGAAGTGGTGAATAAACTGTATAGTTGCCCGCTCAAACTGGGGCAGGCCAAAACATATAGCCAACTTAGAAATAGCGTCTGACAACTCATCTTTATACTTACCCTGCTTGCCCCAGTGCCAGTTTTTCCACTCATTCATTGACGGCGGCGAGAAAGGTATCTGAATCCACACGCCACCCGGGAAGAGCTTTGCATCCCACTGCGCCTGCGCTAAGGGAAGGGTTACGGGCTTAGATGCCCGTTTTCCCTTCTTAGTCTTACCAATCAACCGGTTATATTCCTTTAGGCTAAGATTAAGCCTGGTCATATAGCGTTTGTGGCAGCTTATCCGTAACAATATCAAGGCATTTCGGACAAATATCGCCGTTTAGGTTTGAGGGCAGTGAGTTTATTTCGTCGCATAAATCAAAGTATCCGGCAGCGTCAAGATATATTTCAGCGTCCTGCATAAGGATGTCTTTTGAAACCTCGGATAACCTGTCCCATGATCTGTCTCCCTTGTTATAAATCTCCCAGTACCTCTTTCCTACCAGTTCAATAATTTTCTTCTTCTTCTGCTCCGGCTTCATGGTCTACCTCCCGTCTACACTAATTTAAGTACCCTTGCCTGCCCCGTTTCCCGGTTAATGATGTGCAATTCAGTCTGCAGGTTCTTGACAACCAACCAGTTATCCGGGTTCAGCCTGCACTTTTTCATAACAGCCTTTTGCTTGGCTGTTGGGTTTTTGCCGTGTTTCATACAGCATTTTCCTCCTCTAATCCATCTTGTAGAATCCAAGCACCTTGTAGCTATCGGACTCCAAACTATCTAGCATGGCTTTCTGCGCTCTTGCCCTACTATTTCCCTGTCCACATTTAACCGGTGAAATCATATATCCCACACCGATCCATTTAGTTTTCTTGCGGCAGTATAAACCAGCATTTTTGATTGCTTCCAGCACCTTTATCTCACGTGTTTTAGGTAAACACAGAAACACACTGTCCATATTGGCAGTACCGCCATCCTCACCCTTAGCTGCTTCGACACCGGCATTTTTAGCCTTTATTAAGTCTTGCTCAAGTTTTTTATAGTCCATCGGAACACCACCTTAAAAATTAAACGCTATTTGCCTACTCTTTAATTCCTCTCTGTGCATGGCTATTTTGTGACGTTTCTTAATATCGTCTTTCCGCTTCGCCAACTCTGAGAGAGGTAAGCCTTGCATCCAGGTGTATTTTTCAGTTTCAAAACCTGCAGCTTTCCAGAACAGTTCCGGATGACGTTCAAGGAGTTCTACCCACTCGATCCTTCGCTGGAACGGGCAACAGTAGCAACCTGACCTGGAACGCCACTTATAAAATTCTGGAAGTCCTATTCCTGCTGAATTTAAAATCCTAACCACGTCGGCCCTACAGATTCCTTCGTCTTTGAGGGTGTATTGAGTTGTTACGTTTTTCGGCCACTTCCAACCCCGGATAGATTTTGATTCATCAGAAGTCAAACCGACGTGCATGATGACTTCGTCCTGTCCAAGATACTTGGACAGTGGCTCTATTTTGGTTTTACGAGTACACCATCTGGCTTTTGCGCTGGGCAGGAAGTTTCCCCACTTGCCCAACATGCCTTCAAAATTGCTTTTTAGGATGGTTATTTTTTCGACTACGCTTTCCAGTTTTGGCAGGTAAGCGTATGCTTCGGGAAGCTCTGCACCGTTATTCACGAAAACGAATTCAAACTTCTTTGCAGGATATTTTTCTTTCAGATAAACCGCTAAAGCTGAACTGTCTTTACCTAAACTAAGACTAACAACTTCTCTCACATACCCGCACCACTTTAGATAGATTAATCCTAAAGTGGGATTGGTACCGTATTACGTTGCCTACTACCAACTAAATAGTGGAGTCCCCAACCATGCTCAGTTTTACGTCTAGTCATATGGCACCCGGCGTATCTCCGGAATTTCTACGGATATCCTCCCGACAGAGGGTAGTTATCTATTGACCGATTAGTCTCAATATCCGTTTTCGACAACCCGCGTTAACGGGGTAACTGAGTTATGCGAGAGAAGAATAGGTTTTTGTTTTGCATAAGATCACCCTTCCTGGGTTTGACCGGCTCGGCACCGGTCGGCTATGTATTTTGATTAACCATACAGCAACCACTCCCGAACTCCTAAGGGAAAGCGTTTTACTTGCTTAGAATTGCGCTTTAACCTATGCCTTGGGAGCTTTCCGCCATTGAAATCTGACTCCCTAATCCCGTTGTCATACCGCCATTTCCGAAGGCATTGTTTGCTGCGCGTAAACCCTGCCTCGATATAGATTTTATATACTAGCTCGATTGGCAGTTTAAGGCCGGCTATGCGTTTTTCCTCGTCGGAATACTGATTACTGTATTTACTATATCCCATCACACCGCCCTCCTAACTTGGTCGACCAACCTAACAACGTCGCTGTATTTCTTGATCCCATACCTGCCAAGGATAATAAACAGCGTAGCGTAGTCATGACGTTTCATTTTCTTAATCCGCTGCGCCATTATCTCTTCAATTCTCAGACTTACGGCACCAGGGAAGGTTGTCCCGGTCTCTACGATAGCCTGTTCGATAAGCCTTATGGCCTCGCGTTTTACGCCTTTAACCATCGGCAGTCACCTTCCTCCTCGCGAGATATAGTTGGAGTTTGGCCAAAAGCCCTACGGGTGCAGATTCAAGTTTATCCAGCCTGACAGTATGGCTATTGATTATGGCCCGCTTAAATCCGCTATTTTCCTGCATCACTTCGAGGACACGCTCAATGGTTTCTTTTTCCTCAGTGAGTTTAAAAATTTCTTGATGCAAATGTGCAGCATACCTAGAAGTTACTAAAGCCAAATCTGTGACTGCTTTAACTTTCCGCTCCAAACGTTGGATGCGTGTTCTTCGCTTTTTCATCTCGTTTTCCCCTCCTGCTCATATTTACGAATATACCAGGTCCTCCTTCGCAGGCATTACCCATATTTCCTGATGACTCAATTCCCATACATCAAGCTTGCTCAATAGAAGTGTCCTAAGTATTTCTTCTGCTATGGCCCGTCCAGTCGCTGGAGGAACTGCATTGCCAATTTGTTCTCTATTTTTTGCGTCGGAATTTCCAGCTAATACTACCGGGCTACCGTCCGGCATATAGAGAGGAAAACCCTGCAAGGCCATCAGCTCCCAGGTTGTAAGCGGCCTATGCCAACTGCCATCTAGCGCAATTATTACCCAAACTCCGCCTTCATTGTCTGCAGGTATCCTTGGATCTGCTACTGCAGCAGATCCGGCATGAACATCAGCACTTGTAACTGTTTTGGCTGGTTCATCCCATGCCTGAACTCCGTAACTACCATTTCTACAAATACAACCAAGACGTGGGTCTGCAACCGCAGTAGGGCAATTGCTACTTGTTACTGATGCACTACCAGTAACTGACTGTGACGGTTCTTTCCAGTCAAGAACGCCCATAAGTCCAGGACTGCCTTTAAAATTCTTACCCAGGTCGCTATTCCTTCTTGGGTCCGATATTGAAATAGCCCCATTACTCGGATTCATTGCCCCGGTTACGGTCCTAGACGGTTCATCCCACTGGCTGATTCTGTATATGCCGGAGTGTGTACTGTCTTTAAATCCAGTTCGAGGATCCGCAATGGCCGGAGCACCACTCCCAAACCGGGTGCCAGTGACACACGGTCCCGGATCCTGCCACCTAACCACCTGATATACTCCTGGATGGCGATTATCTCTCTCTGTCAGTCTTGGATCTGCGATAGCTGAAGCCTGACTTCCTCCTACCCTGGCATTTCCGATAATTGCGCAAGATGGCTTTTCCCAATCAAGAACACCTAATGCAGCGTTTCTCGGAATATGCTCAAGCTTATATTCTTCAGGAGATATTTTCTCTAGATCCCGCCAATCTCCACCTGCCGGAATAAGCGCCAATCGCACCCAGGTTTTCCACTGCAGGCGTCTCATTCTATGCATCGGCCCACCTTTCGGGTCATCCGGCATCGGTAGTGAACCTAATATTTCACCGATTGACTTTACTCGCAATTTGGGCGGTTGGTAAACAAAGTTTTGCACCTTATCCGGACGTCTAGCTATTAGCAAATACCTTTTCCGGTGTTGCCCTAAGCCACCTAACTCCCCACAATCATGTAACGCTTCGTGAAAAACATACCCATGGGAACCTAATAACTGTTTGATTTGTTTCAGTAAACCGGCTCCCCTGGTAGTTATGCGCGGGACATTTTCTATCATGATTATTCCCGGTAAGTCATCTCGGAAAGCTTCAAGTGCCAGTCTAATTCCGCGAACAGTCAACCTGTTTAGGGCCTGATATTTTTCCGATTCAGATGATTTTTTAGGCAATAGCCCCGAGAAACCTTTGCACGGCGGACTGAGGAATAACGCATCTGGACATATACCTCTGGTAACCCTAATTAAATCCTCTGGCACTACTTCCTGCCAGTCTACTGGAGGCTCATGACCATGAAATGCCACATAATCTTCGCGACTAAAGAGGTCCATACAAAAGGCAGGGTTACCGGTAAACATCTCAAAATTTGTGCAGGCCAACGGGTCACAATCTACCCCACCTAAGCTGATGAAGCTAGCCCGGATGCCACGGTATTCGGTTTCAGCATTTTGAACTCCAAGTGCCAGTCCACCACTGCCGGAGAACATATGAAAATCTGTGAATGTGTATTCGATAGTGTTCACCTCCCCCTTCATGAGGTTATTTTGTTTTATTGAGCCGCTTCTGTAGCCTGATATCCACATCAGCTTCCAGCATGTACGGCTGACAAAGCTCAATTATCCTACTTGCAGCACGATCCCCGATTGCCTCGCCAACGTCCTCGACACTAAGGTTTGTAGTGATAACGGTTGGTAGGTTATGGTTAATTCTGTAGTTAAGTATCGTGAATAACTTACCCCTTGCCCACTCGGTATACTGGTGCGCTCCAAGGTCATCCAGGATTAACACCGCTACTTCCTTGGCCGTATCGATCAGATCCATTTCGCTGTATTCGCTGCCCTTATTGTAGGTGTCCTTAATCTGGTCAAGTAAATCAGGCACGACACAAAAAAGAGTGTTAATATTTTTTCTAAGCAACTCGTTAGCTATACAACAAGCTAAATAAGTTTTTCCTCTGCCCGTTAAGCCAGTTAGAATTAGTCCATCGGCCTGACCCTCAATAACATTTTTTGTAAAGGTTTTAGCCGCTTCAACTGCCTTCTTAGCCGCAAATATTTTATCGCCGTAGTAGCTAAAATTGAAATTTTCAAAGGTCTGTTTTAGCATGGATTTTGACATTTTGGAGTTCTTGAAACGGTTAATTATCTGCCGCCTAATCATGCATTCACAGCGTTTTGCCGTGTTGCCGTCTATTACGACAATGCCCCGATCTTGGCATATCTCGCACATATGATCACCCTAATTATTATAAAGTTGCCTAAGGAGTTCCTTTTCCTTGTCCACGTTTTTAGGATTACCCCAAGTATCTGCTTGGGGACTGGCCCTGGATTTGCTTTTATTATCTTGCTTCTTACTCTGACAATCTTTAAACTCTTTATCTCTCTCCTGAACCTCTTGCATTGTTCTGATATTGTTTTTAAGCCAGTCAAACAGAATACTGCTTATATAGCTAAACTTGAACTTACCTGCAAAAACAGCACGTCTTAGTGCCTCTAAAATAAGCTCGTTGGTTAGCTTGTCGTTATTAATCCATTCTGTTAGCTGAGTTATTTCCATCGGCCCAAGGGGTCTGGCAAATTCATTTTCAAAAATCGAATAAAGATTTTCGCATAATTTTCCGCTATCTGCTGTATCATCATTAATTTCTTTATCTTTCTTTAGATCTTTCTTTAGGCATGGCTCTAAGCCTTGTGTTTCGTGGCCTAGAGGCTGGTTTACCCTTGCACAATCGTGCAACCCTTGTATTGCACATATGTACAACCCTTGTATTGCACAATCGTGCAACCCCTGCACATCTATGCAATCCTTGTCCCATTCTGCAACCCTTGTATTATAGGTATAGGTAGGAGCCTTGCCCGGCTGATATGAAGTACGAATAATGACTTTACAGTTAACCAGCTGTTTAATTTGTCTGGAAATATATTGTTCGCTGGTACTACAAGCCTGGGCAAACTCCTTTAGGGATATTTGATCCTCTTTTTGTCCCCACCCATAAGTCCTGCGCCACAAGAAAAGACAAATGCCTTTCTGTATCCCGTTCAGCTTAGACATGGCCAGGGCTTCCAGGAGTAAATTTGCAATTTTTGTATACCCGTCGTCGGTATCGGCTTTGAAATTATCTCTGTCGCCCTTGGCCAATTACCACACCTACCCCGTGTAGATTTACGTGCCTTCTGCCATACCTATTTCGTCTCCCCAAGCATCCCAATTCGGCCTTCTGCTTCGGGCAAACAGCTCCAAAAACGGGCCACCTGGAACCATGCGTTCAGCTCTGTCATACTGCTCATCAGGCTTGGCGCTATGCTTTGTCCTCGGCGCTATTATTGCCCCTGGAATTCCCCTGTCCTTAATAAGAGAAGCACCCTTGCCCTTAGTACATACCAGAATTTCTTCCGAACATGAGCGGGTAGTTTTCCCGCCACCGATCTGATACACAAGTCGCTTCTTTCTTTCGTCCCATCGCGCCTTTACCCATGGTATTGCCGTAGAATACTTAAATCCCCAAGCTTTCATCACCGGCCAAGGATGCGTTTGTTTGATCGGGTGGGTGCTCCACAGCAACAGGATCGCGTCCTGTGCTGTGATAGATTTTACCCACTCGCCCAAACTGCAGATTTCTTGTAAAGACATAGTGTCGTAGTGCTTGCCGGATTTCCGCTGTTTTCCCTCGTATGCCGGGCTTAGCCTGGTGCCTTGGTCATTGTAACGCCACGGCGGATCCGCGATAATCAAGCGATACTTTTGCATCATCAATCCTCGTCTTTAATATTTTTCATGCGATCGACAATGTTTTTAATCTCAGCAAGATTATAAATAATAACCTCAACGTCCCATAGCTTAAAATCATCGTTATTGAGCCAATAATTATTCCACTTTATAATTTTTGCGCTTGGGAACGCTGTTTTTAACAGATAGTTTATTTTCTTCCTGTTTGTCGGAGTGTCAAGTAGAACGTACTCTCGATCACCTTTAACTAAAGTAAGTTCATAACCATCGTCAAGCAATTCATTTAATTTACTTCTGCGCTCCTGCTCCTCGGTGATAGGTTTTCTTGAGAAGGTGCTAACAGTGTTAAGGCTAAGGCAAAACCTTCCCTTGTAACCGTACGATCCGAAAGCATCATCCGTCACAAGATTAAAACCCTGCATGTTCCACCAGGCATATAATCCGTCGTGCATCTCTCGGAGTAATTCTTTAACCCCAGACACAGGGTTATTATCAGCCAGTTGTTGCTCTAACTCCTTAATTTTCCTATTAGCCTGTCTAATGCCGCCAAACATATCATCAATCCTGCTGGCGGCTTGCGAATCATATCCGAGGATTTTTGAAAATCCAGCAGTGTGGCTTTCCATGAGGCTTATAAGAGTATCTTTCATTTCCACCGACAACTCATCATTATTAAGCCATTCGTGAAGTTGTTTTGCTGCAAAAAACAGATCAGATATAGATTTAAGGCAAACAGCCTTGTTGTCTTCATTTAACACAACTAATTTTTCTTGTATTATTTCAGTCATTCCGCACCTCCAGGAGTTCCGAGTTTTGATGAATGTTGCCAATAACCTCAGAAACTTTTAACCAATATCCTAAATCCTTACGAAGCAATAATCCGTCAATTAGCCAGTCCACATAAAAACCAATGTGACCGCCAGTTCGCATGTCGTTATCGCGATATTCCCCAAACCTAATAACACCTATATAATTACTTCCAGGGTATGAAATAATATCATCCCTATACGCCTCTTTGTCGTGTTTATCAGTAAGACCAGTACATTGCATCACCACATACTGTTCACCAATTATTTTTCCGTTCGGGTCATACGCCTTCCTGATATGGTTACTCATGATCCCTGCCATTGAGATCGGCGAATCGACGATCATATGCTTTAGCTCAGTGTCCCATGCGCGATACTTAACTTCTCTGCCCATTTAACACCTCCGGAAACCCTTGAATTTTCTCCGGCCATTTAAGATTATCCTTAAGAAATACCGGTACCCCTGCCAATCTACATTGGTCAATAATATCCTGCACCCAACCAGAGGGCGGTAACTTTACTCCTGGTCCTGTTAGAGCACCAACGATAACCCAGTTGATACCGCCATATAAATTAGTTTCTGGGCAACCGCTTCCCAAGTGACACTCAGGAGTATCGTTTTTGTCGTTAGTACAAGTCCCATCATCAGTGTCGATAAATCTGCAAAACGGTATTGGCCTGAGATAATCACTTAAAGAAACTCTCCCTAAAAGAGGTTCTATTGATATAAATCTCACTTCCGTCTGTACCTGCAGCAGTTCCTGAATCCTGAAATCTTTGCTTTGTTCTTCAACAGTTACCCCGCACCAGCAATTGTCGGGAAACTCAAACTTTTTGTATCCCAAATGGTTCTTTGTCAGGAAAATAAACGTGAGCTGTGGACACTTCCTGATAGTATCTAATACGCTTTCGATAACTTCTTCTTTGTGAAATGTTAGATTATTTGGTCCCTTCCAGTTCCAGTCACCAAATAAATCCCCCATACTGCTCACGAATATTTTTGCTGGATTTTTAACTGCCAATGGTTCTATGATTCTTGCAGGATGAACCGTAGGATAAAAACCTCTAGGAAAAGCTTTCCCATCTGCAAACCTGGTCGCTATTCTTTTTGCGTAGCAATAGCTGCAGTTATGCAGGCAGCCGGTCACTGGGTTCCAGGTGTAGTCGCACCATTCAATTTTAGATTTATTCAAATGCTCTCACCACCTGTCCAATCAGATATAAGAACGCCACCGCCACAACCCCATACCCCACGGCCTTGGATGACGGCTTGTCCTCACCCTCAAGCCACTCCTGGGTTAATGTTATAAACCGATTAACCCTACTGACCAACTGCTTAGTTAGGGAGGCTTTCTGATAGCTTCTCCTGATCTGTAAACGGCAATGCATTAGTATCATCATCCTCCTCCTCCTGCTCAACATCCTCTAAACCAAATTCCAAGAGAGAAGGCTGGTTATGCTGCTCTATAGCCCGTGCAATCTTTCGCACATCCTCAGACCATAAACCATGCCGACGCACAACTGCAGCAAAATCCTCTATGTCGTGTGATACCTCATACCACACCGGATTTCCGTCTTTGTCATCGTCGGCCTTTCTCCCGCAGTGGCTAAGTTCGTGGTCTATTAGTGCTGTCTTCTGGTGTTGCTCTAATAAACGCCAAACCTTGCTATTAATCACAACACAAAAGTCATAGCCGGTGAGGTGCCTTTCCCGTGCAGTGACCTTTAGAGCTCTGCCCCAGGTGGTACGGTCTTTACTGCTCCAAGGTCCTTCCCGAAAAAGGTACTTAATTCTAGCCTCGGCCAGGTGCTTGTGATGCGCGCCTATGGTCCTATGCGCTAGTATTTCAACCTCATATGCATCATCAAATTCAATTAACGCCATCTAACTCACCTTCTTATGGTTTTTCGTAGGCGCCGCGTTCATCCTCCTCAGCGCCTTGTCAACCGAATATCCAGTCATTATGCTCAAATATAGAGCAAGATAATTAGCTTTCATCGTGCCACCTTCTTTAACCCATCAGTTACCCGACACATCATATTGGAGTCGTAATCAATAAGAACCTGCACTACCTGTCCGTTCCTTAGTTCAACTCCAATGCCGCAATTATTCTCAGCAAGAAGATTATTTATCCCAAGGGCAACCCTTTTCAGTTTTTCCTTGGCGGCATCAGTCTTTACATGCTCATCTGAAGTATCTTTATTGAACTGCTTGATAACATCCTTGACGGCTTTAATTAGCTGCTCACGGCTAAACTTTGCATAACCCTTAACTTTATTCTTCCTGCAACACTTCCTTAAATCGGTTAATGTCCAATCATCAACGGAAGGTATATTTAAAACGATTTCCTTCGTTGCAATTTCTGTCATAAATATTTTCACCCCTCATATCCATAGATAGGGGAATATTTTCCCAATAGGTCAGTTTAAAAAATTAGCCCGTTGGCGACTAACCAAGTCGCCGGGCTTGATATATACACAAAACAACGTGTATAATTATTCAGGATATTTATTTATGGGCGGGAGCTTGCGACTCCCGCCTTTCTTATGCCACGGTTACACTAACCCCATGGTCCTTACCTTCAAATAAAATCTTCTGCTCAAATACCGCCTGAGCTTCCTCGATGTGTGTAATAACCAGCGTTTTCTTAAATCTATCAGCCACAGCCTTTATAGCCTCCAGGACCAACCCTCTATGCTCTGCATCCTGACTACCAAGGCCCTCGTCAACCGTTAGCCACTCAATCTTTGCCCCGGCCCTCCGTGCTAAGAGCTCAGCCAGTGCAAACCGTATTGCAAAATCAATCCTAAGCTGCTCACCACCGCTAAAAGTTTCATATACTCTTTCACCGGCCCAGTCGCTAACTATAATGTCAAGAGTCTCAGAAACACCAGCCTTGCTCTTTAGCTCCCGCTGGGTCTCAAATCTCAGGGAGTGTTCGCCTTTACTCATCTGGCCTAAAATTTCGTTAGCTATCCGTTCAAGTTCCGGTACCGCATTTTCAATTATCAGTGCCGGGATCCCATCCCTGCCGAAAGCTTTGTATAACGTCTGCCACCTGGTTAATTCTTTGGCTAACGACTGCAGTTCTACGTTTAGCTTGTCTTGCTCAAGTTTATCCTGCTCCAATGCCTCCAGCTTCGCTTTTAAAGCACCTGAGCGATTATTTAATGAGTCTCTGTTAGTGTTTAGTGTTTGCAGTGCATCACCCAGTTTCCTTACCAATCCCTGCTTAACTGGCAGGCTTTTAATTTCATCCTCGATCTCAAAACTATCTACCACCAGACATGATCTTCTGAATGTTTTATCTGCTATTTCAGTAGTGATGGCTGCTATTTTTTCCTGAGCGTTTTCCTTGTTTTGCTTCTGAACCGGCAGTTCATCTTTCAGTTTCAACCACGGTTCAAGGTAGGTTAAAAGATTTCTTAAGTATGGCAGTCTCTTAAGTTCATCAGACAAGGCCGCAACCTTCTCATCAGCATCATTTTTCTTAATGTTCAACTGTTCTATGGCCTGTAGTAAGTCCTGCTCCTGCTCCCGAAGGTTGTTTAAGAGCTCTTCACTGCTGGCAAGTTTAGCTACCTTCTCAGCCTTGGTGGCCAATATCTTAACCTTTTCTTTTGTTGTTTTGTGGTCAGATACGTTATAGTTAAGTTCATCCATTTCTTTCTTGATGTCCGACACAACTTTATTCAGCCTCTGGCACTCCGACCAATCCAGCGCTTTTAATTCCTCTTGCGCCTCTGTCAACCGTGCCTTAGCTTTAACTGCATCGGCCAAAAACCTACAAGCAGCCTTTTCAGGGTCTATGCAGTTACTGTCGTTAAGTAGTGCTACTTTTACCTCGAGAGATTTTATTTCAGCATTTAGGATGTCTTCTTTATAGTGCATTGCGTTACTTTTGTCGGTAAAGCTATTCTTAGCTACCGTATATCGTAGCTTTAAAGCGGCATCCTTCTCGGCTAAAACGTCAAGTTCTTCTAATTTCTTAACCAAGGCTGGGTATTCTTCGGTTTCCTTTTTGAATGCCTCCAGGCTGGCAATAAGGTCTACGCCCTTCTTTATGCGTTCTTGTAGAGCTAATAGCTTGTCCTGGGTTGTTTTTATATTATCAGCAAGAGTGTATCTTTTATTGGCCAAGATGTTTAACTGAGGTTCCTTGACTTCTAGCAAGACAATCTGCTGCTTAGTTTGCTCATGTTTTTCTGCCTTAGCTAGTACCTCATCCTCCATGCTAATTGCAGTTATGGCCTGCCTAAGCTTTTTCTCTTGCTCCGACCTCTCTACGCCCTTAGTGAATATTTCATCATCCAAGGTTTTAACCTGTGCATTGATTTCATCAAACTTTATTTTTTTAGCTTCAACGTCCCTGACTGCGTTCTCAACTTCCTTTAGTTCAGACTCACCGGCGACAATATCAGCAGCAACCTTTTCTAGTTCTTTCTTGGTGTTCTTAATGTCACTTTCAATCTGAGGCAAAGCTCCAATCCTTATGTCCAGTTCTAATTTCTTAGCTTTTAGCTTCTCAATTTTGTTGGTGGCCGTTCTCTCATTCTCTCGGGATTTTTCCTGCAATCTCTCATAGATACTTAGTCCAAGAATCTGCCCAAGAACTAACTTCCGTTGACCTGCAGGCTTGTTGGTGAATTCATTCGCCCGTCCCTGCAATACCATTGACGAAGCAGTAAAAGTCTCAGCGTCTAAGCTTAAAAGTTCCCGTATTTTTTCGTCAGTTTCTCTGACAGTATCCCCGGTTAATTTTCCCCACTGCCCGTCTGGCAATAATCTCTGCAATTCCAACGTGCTTTTACCTCTACCCTTAGATGAACGTGTTCTGGTTACGCGATACACCTTATCCCTATGCTCAAATTCAAGGCTTACATAACAGTCCTGCTCTCCTGACTTAACCATGTCATCAATGCTGCAGTTTCTTTTTACCTCACCGAAAAGAGCAAATAACGGTGCTATGGTGAATAATGTGCTTTTGCCGATCCCGTTTACACCAACCACGGCAGCAAGATTTACGTTGTCAAGCCTCACGTCAACCTGTTTCAATGCCCCAAAGTTTCTGGCTTCAATTCTCAGCGGTATCACGCTACCACCTCCATTAAGCTGGCAGTCATGCTTTGCAAGGTGGTTATTTCCTCACTGGCAATACCTTGCTTTTCAGCCCATTTGGCCAGCGCCTCTATAGGTCCTAATGACTCGGTTACTTCCCTGTCCCTTGCCCGATCCTGCCTCTCGATATCGGCCTTTATCTCTGATACAAAGTAAGCGCCGCCCTTGTAAAGCGTGTGTTCGATAGCCTTACGGGAAAGGAGTTTAGCCTGCTCTTCCGTGCATCTGTACTTCAACCTAGTTATAGCTCCGGTAGTTGGAAATAATAGCAACTCCCCGAATCCTTCCTCGCTCATCCCTGCAAGTTCCCACTCCATAGCACTTTTAAGGTCACCGTACTGACTAAAATCAACTTCTAAAGTACAGTACCGCCTGGCAGGAGTTTCGATAAACCTTGAATCAAACCCATTGCCGTTGTGCTCATGTATCCAGAAGCCTGTTTTAATATGCTCGTCGCTGAAACTTAGCCGCTCCGGACTTCCGGAATAAAACACTGTTTCGCCTATCTGTTGCGGTCTGTGGATATGCCCCAAGCATGTCAGACTATATCCATTCACCGCCTCTTGCATCAGTACCGGTTCATTCTGCATCATTAAGTCTGTATATCCGGTATCTGCCCCCTGGTAGGCCATGTGTGTCAGTAGAATCGGCACTCCTCCGCACTGAGACCGCATCCCAATCGCTAATTGTGTTATTTTCCCCGTCATAATTCTGTGGATTTCAGCTGCAGACATAGTACGGTATTCCTCTTGTGTGACCAGGTTGGAACGGTTTAAACCGGGGATGCAGGCAATGTCCACTAAATGCTTTACTACCCTGGGAGTAGTCTCAATGCAAACCCTCGGTATTCGCATTTCCTTAATTAATTCATAGGCTGCCACTGCATCATGACTAGGTGTTCCGCTGATAGCTACAACATCTATTCCTGCAGCACTTACCTTCCTTAACCAGGCAACAAACGCCTTAATTTCCAGGCTAGCCCGGTCTAAAAATACCCTCGAATCCTTAAACGCATCACCGGCCACAAGAACCAGATCGCATTTTTCTTCAATAATTCGATCCGCTGTCCAGTCCATAGTTCTTGAAATATCATCAAACCGGCTTTCGGGACTAGGACCGGGGTAATTCATACCCCAGTGCATGTCCGCCAAATGTGCTATCCTCATGATGCGATCCTCCCGGCCCTGGCTTCCTTCTGACATTCAAGGCAGTACACTTTCCCGCCAAAGGTTCTTTCAGAATAATCCTTTATAGCCTCTGGAGTTCTCTTACCACTACCCTGTATTTCCTCGCCGCAATGCTGGCAGAAAATCATGCCAGCAAAGGGATCTTCACCTGCACCGCTACCTGAATAATTATCCCCGCTAGTATTACCGTCATAATCACTTGCCTTAATGTCAATGACTTTCCCAGTACCGCTATCACCGAACTCTGCGGCAGCTTGGTTATCCTCTTCCGTAGCGCCCAAAGGCATTTCTAAGCCACCACCGCCAAACAGATCATTCTGCGCCCGAACTGCCGCCATTGAAGCATATCTCCTAACTGTCGGGTCGTTAAAGTCAGGCTGAAAGTCAAATTTTGCTATGGCAAAAGGGTTTTTGGCCTCGTCCGGCAGGTAAGTGTTTTTCAGGGTCAAAGCCTTTCTGATAACTCGGTTCATTGCACCAGTGCTAGCTAAAGCCAGTTTATGCTTGCGCTTCTGCAGAAGATCCCGCCTAACGTAATCCTCTACCGTCATGCATTCCTTTTTCATCTTCTCTTGAAAGTCTTTGAATCGCGACTTTTTCTTATATTCCACATTCAGCTCTTCCTCAATTACTTCAAGGTCAAGCTCATACTCATCCGTAATAATTCTCCAGGATCCGTCTGCCTGACGAATGGCAGCTACCGCTTTATACACAACCCGCATTTTTTCTATGAGGGTATGGCAGCTTTTATCCGGGTGCCACTGAATGTTTGCGGCTGAAGCAACCTTGCTTAAAAACTGTGCTGAAGGAGCCATAGGCTTAACCCAAACCTTCTTTTCCTCTGTGCCAATATTTTTATTACTCTGAGCATAGAAGTCGCCGCCTTTTATGCCTTCCGGTATCACTATATCCAGTCTCGGTACATAAAGTTCTGATTGACTTGCAAAAGTCGTGGTCGGTAGAAGGATGTTAAATTTTTTATTCCTCAGTTCCTCCACCTTAGCGGTTAAATCAAAATCAGATCTAATGGCTACAGCAGTAGTTTCGCCCACTTAAACCGCCTCCCCGGCCATTAACGAAGCTACAACCCTGTAGACTTTGAGTTCGTTCTGTAATCTGTTTAATGCTGCCCTAGCAACACTAAGCGCACGTTCATCAGTAGCTAAAACCACTCTCTCCTCTTCCGTAGCCTGGAGAACCTGAGCCTGACGTTGCTCCGCATTTTTCCCGTCAATCTTTGTACTCAACTGTCCTAAAATAAGCCTAGCTTCGAGCTCAACTAAAGCGTTTTTAGCTGAAACCATATTTTCGTGAATCTCTATAACATCCTGCTCAGCTGCTTCGATAAGCGATGGCAGTTCCAATAAACGACCAATAACTAAAGTTTTATCCATGAGGATTCCTCCTTATATAAAATTGATACAGAGCGGGCAGGGATTTGCACCCTGCAAGCTATGGGATTCAGCCTGTCCTGGCGGCCCATTGCCAAATATCGTTTACCTATTCCGCCACCGCTCCGTAAACTATAAAATCTTTCCACATAAAGTGCAGTAGCTATAATCAGGTTCCACAACTGCCTCACCAGTCATATAGCGCCATTTTTCGTCTATAAACTTATCTGGATGAGGACAGTTAGTTTTAAACCTGCTGCAACGCTCCTTGCGCCGCTCTTGCTTATACTTACATTTCGGACAAGTAAGGAATTCAAACCCCATTACTAATCCTTCTTCAACAAAGACTTCGCGTTTCTTGTAATAAACATCCCCCTTAGAAAACTTTTTTCCGCAATGCATGCAGCATCTTTTAAGTTTTCTTGTGGCAACAAGGCGCTTCATTAAGCCACCTCGGAACTTTCAATAACCCAATAACCCTCCCAAAATACAAACTCGGTTCCCATAAACTTCTTTGAATACTCTTTGAATCCACCCTTGGCCTCACATTTCAACTCTCCCGGGATCTGCTCCAAATCCCTGAGAGACATGACGTTTATTACCTTCCTGGAACCACAGATCTCAGTGTCTAAAACATTGACAACCTCATCCAGTTCAGTTAAGCCGTCCTGGATTTTATTAAGAGCGTCTGCAAGTTTACTCACAATTATCACTTCCCTGCTCCCTCTTTTCGTAGCACGGGCAGTCCGTCACTGGGCAAAGCTTTAGACTTGCTGCCTCCTTGCAATTGCCCTCATCGGACTTACAGGTACCGTTTTCGTCATGTATGCAAGTCATACACTGGCATACTCTAATGCAGTTATTCACCGCTTGTCCTCCTTGACCCACGACAATCTAACGTGGTAAACTACTGGTAAGAAATTTCATAAGCTGTAACTCGCCCTTCGCTCTGCAACAGCGAGGGGTATTTTATTTCCAGCGGCAATACCCTCAACCACCAGGTATCCATGAGAAATCATTTTAGACCAGTGACGCTCCATAGCTTCAAGCCCCATTCTTACCCCGAACAACTCCATGCAAGCCTCTTCTGCTTCACATACAGCCTGCTTTGAATCAGTGATAGCTTGAGTATATTGCTGGAAAAACTCTTCCTTTTCTGCTTCCGTGAAATCCGTACCAATATTTTTATTTACCGATAGTTGAGCCATTTTCATGGCTGCCTCATAGCCTTCACGAAGTTCTTTTGCCAATATTGATAGTCGGGCAAAATGACTACGGTTGATACGGTTTAGTATTGGCGGTTCTAATTTCTTGCCTACAGGGTCAATGTTGGCACGATACCACCTTATAAGTGTCGGGGCATGGTATATTTCAGCCATTTTCATGACAATGTCTGGCGGCGGTATAATTTCATCTGCTTCATAGCGGTGCAATTGCCTTACTGATACGGCCAATTCTTCAGCCGCTTGTTCAACTGTTTTCCCTGCTAACTTCCTGCAATGCTTAAATGGTGACACTTTCAACCCTCCTTTCTGACTTACTTAGTCATAGTTTTATTTACCAAGCAATGTTAAGATATAGAAAAATTAACCTTGCTTGCTGACCACAAGTACCTCTCTCCTGCGGGCTTCCCGGCCCGCTCCTTCCCCGGCCGGTTTACTTCCTCGCACTACCCTTAACAACACATTTCAAACAACCATTTTCAACCCAGTAAGTTACTGCAGTTTCCGGCAAGCCAATTGATTTGGCAATCTCTCTGTCTAACTCATTAAGAGCCTCCACAGCTTTCTTAATATCTAGTTTTCCGTAGTTGTTTTTTAGTTCGTCAATAATCTTCGCACACAGTTCTTGTTTGACGAAGTAGCTAAAGTCTGGCCTAAATAATTGAAACGCAGCCTTGGCAGCCGGTAGGACTTCTAAAGTTAAATCGACGTGTTTCACAAATTTCACCTCCTGTCTTATCTCTGAACTGTAATAGTTCTTCCGTAACGACCGGCAATAGTTTCGTCGTTAGTCAAAGATAATTTGACAAGCTCATAATCCTGGCGGTCTAAAATAGTAACAACTTCCTGACCATCAATAATGTCGCCAAGTCTTACTGCTTCAATATTTACCTGCATGTTTTTCATGTGATTTTCACCTCCAGCCTGTCCATGTAGATTTTAAAAAGAAAGGCTTTCGCCTAAACAGCCTCAGCCTTTTCTCTTTGTAAGTCTTTAATGGCCGCTTCAATCGCTAGTGGCAGAAGTAACTTAGCCAGCTTTTTGCGAAATGCACCAAGCTCATCGGGCGACATTTCTTCTTCTGCCTTGACTTCTCCACTCGGTAAGATAAATTTCCTTTTTACTGCCATATAATCACCTCACTGCAGTTTATGCGAAGCAGGATTTGTCCTACCACCGGCATCATAAACTTTGCTCACATTCGACAGTGTAATCCATTAGCTCCAAGATTTTCTCAACAGACACTTCTACTTTCTCTTGACTGTCCAGTAGCCTATCAGCTATGTCATAAAGTTTGCAGCGTATTGTTTGAAAAGCTACCTGGTTACGGTATTCGTGAATTCGATCCAACAGTTTTTCAGCGCTGGAAACCGAGCCATTATTTACTTCTACTTCCTCATTACCCGACATGTTACAATTTAACTGTGCAACTTTTGACATTACTTTTTAGCTCACCACCTCTGTACTTTTAAGTTGCATCTACCGATTGCCAGTGGTCGACGGCTCCCTTAACCACGTTGGCCACAAATCTAGCTTCTCTTCCGCCAGTAGTTTTTTGGTCGATTATTTCAATGATTTCCGCAGCTAAAGCTATTAGGTCTTTCACCCTTGAAAGGCTTAGGTTATAGGGACTGTGTGGCTTTCTGGTTCTGGTTAATTCGTCGCTAAGCTCAGCATGAAATTCTGATCGTAGATCTTGTAACTCCTGCGCCAGTTCTTCCGGGTCGCGGGGTTCTTCATTGCGGGTGTCGGTCATAGGTTAAGCACCTCCTTCCGTGCCGGTTGAGTTAAGTTTATTTGTGTCACTATTTTGTGACACTCCGGGTAAAAAAAATAATTCTTTAAAGCTATATTGATTAAATACTCCTAAAAAAGCTGAGATAGCTTTATTGCCAGGTGTACTGCCCGATAATATTCTATCTAGGTGCATCCTACTAATTCCTAGTTTCTTGGCTAGATTAGTTTTATTTAAACCTTGCTTCTCAGCTTCTTTTTCTATAAGTTCGGTGTTTAATTGTAGTAGCATCACCACCACCTCCTGTGTAACATTATTGTGTCACCAATATAATAACACCCGTGTTACATGTTGTCAACGCTATTTTTAATATTTACCTATTAATTTTTATCTTTTGTGTTATACTTTTAGTGTAACAATCAAGTTACACTTTTGGAGGTTTTATTATGGGTTTTGGGGAATATTTAATTAAATTAAGAAACAGTAGAGGTTATTCGCAAAGGCAACTCGCATTTAAAGCTGAATTAAGCAATACTGAGATTTCGAGACTTGAAAACAACGAGCGCGATCCTTCACTTCAAACTATAAAAAAGTTATCAAAAGCACTAGGAATTCTTGATGAAGACTTAATGCGTGCTGCCGGTTACCTAGATAACACTAACCAGCAAAATATTGATGACAGTATTGAAAAACAATTCCCCCGAATAAGCCGTGTGCTCCGTCGCAACGGGAAAAGGATTACCCCCGAAGACGAGAAATTAATAGCAAAAATTATTGAAGCTGCTGTAGAGGATAAAGACTAATTCCCCTGAAAGGAGAATAACCCATGTCTGACCAGTTTTTAAAAGAACTTCTCGAAGGCCAACAATTAATAATTAAAACACTACAAAAGCATAGTGAAATCCTACAAAAGCATAGCTCCCAATTTAACGGGTTGGAAAATAGGGTTGACAAACTGGAACTCCGCATTGAAAACGAAGTTATTGAGAAAATTCGTGGTATCTATGAATTTCGCGAAGTCCAAACAGAAGTCAATGAACGAATCCTCGCAGCATTGGATCGCATCGAGTCGAAGATAGAAACCCACGACATCCAGATTTCAATACTTGACAAAACCAAGTCTAATAAACGCAAAGCCAAGTAATTAAATATTTAATTAAGGAGATACACCAGTGTTTATAAGTCGTCCTACTAATGTAAGAGAGAATTATGTAAAAGCGAAGGTAAGGACACTGTTAAAACAAATGGGCGTACAAGCTCCACCCGTTCCAGTTAAAGAAATACTTAAGCAGTTGGGCAGATTGTTTTATTTTAGCAACAATCAGAATAATAAATTTTCAAAAGAAAAAGGATTTTCCTATCCGGTAGATGATATATACCACATTTACATAAACAAAGACCTACCCAACGGCAGGGATAACTTTACCTACGCACATGAACTAGCACATATTACACTAAACCATCATTTTGAATTCGATATTGAGTATTTGACTAGTAGGGAATTGTGGATGCTGGACCGGGAGGCAGATATATTTGCTACCCGGTGCTTAATGCCTAAGCAGTGGGTGCGCTCACGTATTTGCTTACCTCTGACTGTTCCTGAGATTGGGAGACTTAAGAGAATTTTTAATGTATCCTGGGAGGCAATTGTTAATAGGCTAGATGAATTGCAAATACTTTCAAAGGAAAACGCTAGGCAGCTTTTTAATGAGTGGAAAGTAAACAGATCCGGCAAATTATATATCGCTGAAACAAGGATTAATTATAAAAGCGGCATTAACTATTGTACCTCGATTAAAGAGAAGGTGGTTAGATCGAGCGCAAATAAATTAAAAGACATAAGATTACCGGAAGTCGATGAAAATATGAGATTTATTGATTGTCCAGTTTGTGGTAACAACTCATTTTCATCTACAGCAAAGTTTTGTAAAAAATGTGGACAATACCTATACAATCTCTGTGTCAACCTTGAAACCGATCCAAGATATAACCATGAGTATTGTGGTAAAGCAAATGTCCCCGATGCACTATATTGTGAATATTGCGGGGCAAAAACCATGGTTCTTGAGTTGCTAGATAAAATGGGCTTAAGCGAGGTAGCGACTACGAAAGAAATACGCCAAAGAAAGATAGACACCCGTAACGGGTGATTTTGTATTTTCGGGGGCATTCGACAAAATAATCGCTATTTATGAACATAGTTAAATAAATATTAAGGCAATAGCGGCAGTGTTTGCCGAAAAACAAAGGGGGTAGAATAAAAATGTGGGGCGGACTTATGGCAGTTGGTCTTTTGGCTGCAATTGTAACCATAATTGGAACTATAATTGTGGCTATTAGACGTACCGGAACATGGAGAAAATGGTGCATATCTTTTATTGTTTCTGTTATTATTTTTTCCGTAGGTATAGAAAATATGTCTAAACAAGCAACTTCACTAGGATTTGCGACAGAGCAATTTAGAAATAAGTTTAATATGGCCGCTGAGGAATTTAAGTCCGATCTGATAATCGAAAGTATACAAATAGAATACGGTAAAGAAGTAAATACATTTAAATACATGTTTACAAAAAGCCTAGGTATTATTGGTTCAGTAAATAAGTCTGACGGATACGTAAATGAATTAACAATATTAGGTCATGGCGACGGAACCGCAATTTCTGGACTGAATATAATAGTGGTCATAGGAACATTAATTGCTACGGTTAATCCTGAGCTAAGCGTTGCTGAAAGGGGAGATCTTATTAGAGAGCTTCGTTTGGCTGGGGACAATGCTAATTTAAGCAACTACAAGGGTAATGCCATCCGCAACAACAAGAAATACTGGGTCAATAGCTCTAGGGAGCTTGGCATTGCGCTTGGTGTTATGAGTGCCAGTAAGAAATAATTTATTCCACGTGGAATATTCCACAAAAAAACCACTACCGGCCAGGGTAGAGGTTTTATGATAAATAGTTGATTAGTTTGGGGAGGAGGTGAAATTACTTAATGACTAAAGATAAAAATTCTTGTAAGTCATCAAAAGCACTTTATCAGCACATAAACGTGAAGCATCTTACAGTAACCTGTTTTAGTAAGATTATTCAAAATGCTATTAATACGGTTAGTGTTGAAGATGAAGATGGGCAGCCAGAAAGCAAGCTCACATTACTAACAAATATCGGAATTATTCACGCTGACGGAATAGAATTTGAGTTTACTGACGTCAATGATGATGAAACCGACTTTATGATGAAACTAGCCGATCTTACAAGTAAAAGCCGCAATAATATTATTTCTGGATGGGAAGATAAAATAGGGTTAGATAATGTGAAGATTACTAATGATACAGAAATGGTATTATTAAGAAATGCGGTTATGACATCAATTGCTATCCCAAATTCAAGATATGCCCTTGGTGATATTATTTTATTTACAGACCAAATTATCGGTGTGTGTGCACCTAATAGGGGCATCAACACCAATGCTTAGTTTTGACGCTAATTTTTTCAATGAATATTTATCAATTCCTAGACTTACTACCGACTGTACTGGAACTTGTCCTTCTAGTGCAGTCACTCGCTTTTCAAGTTGAGTTAGTCTTTGCTTCAGTTTTTTCACCACCTCTATAAATTATTTAGTTAAATTATACTAAATATAGTCGCTAAAGTACATTACGAATTTTCATAATCCCGGCCTGGTTTCGGGAATAATTTTTTGAGGTGACAACATGAAAAAGCAGAATAACAAAATAATCAACAACCGGGCTATTGCCATAGTCAGAGTGTCAACAGCAGAACAGGCCACGGAAGACAGATACTCCATTCCTCACCAGCGAACCCATATAGCCCAGGAGTGCAAAGCCAGGGGCCTTGACCTGGTACATTTCTTTGAGTTTGTACAGAGCGGAGCTAAGGTGCTTTCTGGCACATCCAAGGAGCGAGCATCCGTAATAAAATTCATCACTGACTATGGTATTTCTGTTGTTATAGTTCACGAACTAGACCGACTTGCCCGTTCAATGCTGGATACACTGCTTTTTGTTGATGAACTGGACAAACTGGGAGTAGCTTTTATTTCTATCCATGACGGGTTTGATACAACAACCGCACAAGGTCAGTTACAAATGCATATTCTGTCTGCATTTAGTGAATATTTTCGCAAGCAGCTTGCTAGTAAAGTTATTGGAGGAATGATTGAGCGGGCAAAGCAGGGAAAGCATATGTGTCGCCGTCCCCTTGGGTACGATATAGGACCTAATGGATTTGTGATAAACGAAGAAGAAGCCCGCATGGTCAGGATGATATTTTCCATGTACCTGGAACAAAATTTAGGCTTACGGGCTATAGCTGAACATTTAAACAGCATGGGTTTAAAAAGCCTACGCGGAAACACCTGGGCCCACGTATCTGTTAAGGAGATAATAAAGAACGAAGTGTATACCGGTACGTTCACCTGGGACGTTATACGGGTAGAAAACAACCACCCGCCTATCATTGATCCTGAGACTTGGAAAAAGGTGCAGGAGAGGCGTATAAGGAAAGGTGACATTAGTGGTCGGGCTCAGAACTCCTTTTACCTACTTTCTGGCTTGCTTCGCTGCGGTATATGTAAGAGTGCGACCATGATTGGCCGTTATGCACGCAAGAAGAAGGCTAAAGAAGGCTTTTGGGAGTACAGGTACTATGTATGTAATAATTACTCTACTCGCGGCCTGGGTACTTGTAATCAGTTGTATATCAAGGCTAATGAACTAGAAGCACTGGTGCTAAACGATATTCAGGAGTTGGCCACCCAGGGAGTTTCCGTTGTTGGCAGGGAAGAAATACCGTCCAATATTGGCTTGCTTAAAGAGGAGCTGGCTTTTAAGCATAAGGAAATGGACAAACTAAAGCTGATGACATTGAGAGCTGCAGAGGCCTATGAGCGGGGAGATTATGATCTTGACTTCTTTTCAGAGCGGAAGGCATCTATTGCGGAACAAAGAGAGAGTTTAGGAAAAGACATCGACCGGCTTAAGGCGCAAATTGAAGGTCAGGTTACTCCAGAAGAAATAGCGGCCAGGACAGGGCAGCGCCAAAAGATAGCTGCAGCTTTGTTAGAGGAGACGGATCCGGTTAAAGCTAAGGCACTGCTGCAGACTATCATTGACCACATAGAAGTAGTTAGTGTGGACGATATTACAATTGCTTACCGTAGTTAATTAGTTGTCGGTTATGTATAGTTAGCTTTCCCGTACTATACATAACCGACAACCGAACAAAGCCAGTAGAATCAATGGTCACGCTTTAAGCGGCTTCGGCAAGCGGGTAATAAACTTACCATAACCATTGTTGCATTTTATTAAATTCAAACTATGGTACCTTTGCAAGCTCAATAAGTCTTCCTCCGTAAATGGATATAACTCGCTTTTCAGTTCTTCAAAGTTTTTCTTATCGCACCCGGCAATTAACATATATGAGGCATTTGCACTTCGCAATTCCTCCCGGATTATTTTGATCTGGTTTAAGTAGTGACAGCTAATAATAGGCTTAATATTGAACTTAGGAAGCTGGCTCAACTTCTTGGTCAAGAATTTTTCAGCATTACTAACCTGATATAGTTCGTCTATTATCAGATTAACCTTAACCATCTTATCGCGATCCTTTACCTGATCCTCCCTGATTTGCAGAGATAGCCATATTTTAGTCAACCAGTAGGTTACATACACATCTTTCTCGTTGTCGGTCAAAAACATGCGCTGGGGCATCTTGATAACTATTAGCTGATTTTTTTGCATTTCCTTAACTAGATCAATATTGTCCTCGGTACCCTTCTTCAGCATCATTTCAAGGTAAGCATTCACCTTCAATTTCTGCAGTCGGTCAATGGCACCGGTAATAAGATGCGCCCTGGTGCCAGCCACTTTACCCTTTTCAATCTGGTTAAGTTCGTCTAAATAATCAATATACTCACGCATATTCTCCATCTGCGCTCTTGGTATCTTATCAATAAATTCCTCTCTAACTCTATGGTTCATTAGTACAGAAAATACGTCTTTAATGCTGCCGCCTGATAAAAACACGGCTAATGAGGCTGCCTCAAAATAACGTCCCATCCTGGCGGTAAAATTGGCATCATCGGAGTTAATGCTGTCAACCAGGGTCATTAAAAGTGCTGTCTGCTCTTTGGCGTTTTTATACTGCACAAAAGGATTGCTGCTGTGAGGCACTTCATTGTACCCAAGGCCCTGCAGGGTATCCCAGTTATCACAGTGAACCTCAAGGACTTTTTCTTTGTCGATGCAGCCTGCTATCTCAGAGCTGAGCTGGCAACTGCCGATATAGTCAGGGATTATCACACATTCCCCTTCATCTATGGCGTTCTTTGGAATGTTGGCCAAAAACTTCGACTTACCTGCCCGGTTCGGACCAATTAATACCAGGCTAAGCATTCTGTAATCAAAATCCGTACTGAGGTAGGCAGCTTGCTTATGGCCCTTGCAAGTATTCTCGCCCAGGCACATAACGCCATATTGCAAGTCCTCTGGCACCTGCGTTTCCTGTGTCTGCACCTTATCTATAAAACTGTATTTTTCAAGCAACTCCCTGCCTGGCAAGGAAATAAAGTTTGAACACTCAGCCGAACCGAATTTATTTATCTCTGCGCCATTTATCGAAAACCCTAAAGGGTTGAATTTCTTATTGTGCGGCTTATGTATTAGTGAATTATCCTCGGAGATTGCATCAAAGCTTTGCGCCAGGCTCTTGGCATTGTTGCGCTGCCTTAACCTGTCTTTGCTTTCACTGAGGATAAGTATTTGTGTATTTAAAACTATATCGTTGCCCTTCCTGACGGTGGCATCCGAAATTTTACGGGAATTATTAAACTGTTTAAGCGTTTCCGCAAATAGCAGATTATCCTTATTGATTAAACTTCCCGGAGTGGCACCGGCAAATACCCCTCCTAAGTCTTTGGCAGTGCCTGCAACTACCCCAACCGCAGCTTTAAATAGATATCCAGGACCAAACTTATTACGGTCAACCGGCATATTTTTAGATAAAGTGTCTATTGTTGCTTTATATGAACTGCGCCATCCGTGCTGTGAGGTTGGCATAAAATTGTAGAATATTCCTACCCGGTCCCCATGCTCCATAACGTCAATAATATTAAGGTTGCTCTCTAAAAGTTCATTGCCTCTTCTGTCGGTTGCTAAGCTTAGACCATCCTCTTTAGTATATACCAATTGATGTTTTATAGCAGCACCGCTGAACGCTGGAATCTCAATTACCTGTGTAACCGTCACTCCCGGCCAAACATCATTAATCTTTTCCTTGATAACACCCACGTATTGCTTTGGGACTATGAAATAAAACTCTATTTTCCCTTTTTCAATGTAGATGAAATAAGATACTTTGGAATTTATGGTTAATGAGTATTTGGAGTTGAGCAAAAACTCTCTCCCGGCAACATTGATGCATTTTAACTCCCTGCGCTTGATATTTTGCAAAATGTTTTTATAGAGGGAGTTTATTGACCTTGCTAATTTATGTGTTGAATTGTTTCGGATGGAATTATTAGGGGTTAGTTTAAGATAAACATATTCCGGCCGCATAATCTGAATTATGTTTTTAAGCTCCAGGCCAGGCACCTCCTAACCAAAGATAGTTTTTAAAATGACATGAACAACCATCAAAATACCTACCCAGCGCATCCCTTTTGACCAGCCAGCCACGTAAAGCAATACTGAAATTGTGCCACCTACTAGCGCTAAACTATAACTGGCTCCGGTTATCCAATGACCAAGAGAACCGAAGGCAGTTTTTAATAGCTCTATGATAGCTTCTTTAAAAGCCTCTTTCATCGTTTAAATACCCCCTCGACCTGCTCCAAACTCCAGGGAAGGCCTAACATGACCGCGAAACATAATAGATATGAGAAAAACATCTTCTTAGCTGTCTGGAAATCGCCATTCATTACCGACTGAATAGTATCTATGGTTCCTTTGACTACGATAACCCACTTACCAACTGAGCATAGCTTTGCGTGTATTGCCTTGCCACCACTGTTAATATCAGCAAAGGCCGTACTTGGATTCAGTAAGACGGATGTAGCCAAAGCATAGCCTATGGTAATATAAATTTTCTTGTTTCTCTCTATGTGTTTAATAAGCCGACCAGTCTTACCTAGTCTAAAAACAACTACCATAAAATAAATTCCTCCCTCTTTAGAAAAACAGGAATCTTTTTGCCTTCCCGTGAATAAAGTGTTGTAACACAACACGATAGGCGACCTATAACTTCCAAACCAGCTTTTCAGGCTGGTTTTTTTGCTGTTCTGGGGCTGATTTGGCCGGCTGTTTAACAGTTGATTGATGATAAGTTAAAGTTTGATCCGACTGTTTAACAACTTGCTGCTGGGTGATAAAAACCGATCCCGATTGTTTAACAACATCCTTCCTGCTGTTTAACACCAATCTAAGGCCTTTCCTGATTAATCTGGATAGTTCCCCCGACTCTATCCCGTTAATGGCACTAATTATGTCACAATCTTTTTTTGGGTTTAACCTGGTGGCTACAAAGGTCCTCAACGTGTCACCCCCGTTTAACATTTTGGTATTTGTTAAACATTTTGCGTATACCCTAAATCTTTTGTGTTTAACAGAAGTTTATGAGACACTGCCTGTCCCGTATTACATAAAAATAGAGCCTGCGCCCTGGTATTTTATACCTCAGGTGCAGGCTCTAAGAAGAAGAGTTCTTCTATTTTCGTTGATGGGTAGTTTAACGCTTTTGCTAAAAGCAAAACTACTGTAATAGATGGCTCATATTTGCCATGTATAACTTGTGATAAATAGGTATAGTTTATTCCGGTCTCTTGCGCTATTTGACGTTGCGTTTTGCCGCTTAGCTGTATAGCCATCTTCAGATCATTTTTGAGGATAGATTTATCTTTATGAAATTGTTCTTGCTTAGTATTTGCCTGATATAGCTTTAGCCATTGGTCAATAATAACCTGCAGAAATAAATACTCTGTTAAATGAGGATCGTGTTTCTTTGTCTGCTTATAAAGCAGTTCAATTGTTTCAAGCATATCACCGGGCAACTTTAATTGTTTAAACATATAAACACCTCCATGTTTATGTATATGCAAAAATGTTTATGTAAATAATAAAAATTGAGGTGATTTTATGTGTTGGGCAATAATTAAAGACAGTAGGAAAATACGAAGTGGTTCAGGTGACTATTCAAGCGACAGTTACGACATCAACAAAGCCGCGAAAGATATAGCCGACAAGACTAAAAAAGAACAAAAAAATAAGCCTCGCGAAGGCTTAAAGTAGATACTTTGGGTTCTTAGTGCCAGTAAGAACATATGTAATAATTCGCCATACAAAGCAAAAACCCTCCCAGGTAGGAACCTAAGAGGGTTATGCTATCCTCAACGCCGTGCACTGCGTCTCTTGGATACAGCTTACATGTACCGCCCTGGTACGCTTTTAGTGAAGGAAGCGCGGCGGCATCTGTTGGGTATATTGTACCTTATTTACAGTAAGGCCACAACTGCCCTACTGCTTTTTTGCGTTACTCTTAACTTCGTTAATGCGTTACTCAAAAGCTATTCGTTGACGTTTTGATATATGCGTGTTTTGGGGAAAATAAGTGAGTGGTAAATAAATCCTTGAAAATGCCAATGGTAATTGTTATAATATTTTTAGCAGGCACTCGCCCAATATATGATCCCGCCACGCCTCTCATTATGTAAAAGCGTACCAGGGCGGGACAGAGGCAGTCAGACGTGACTGTCGGCAAAACTCTCTCCTAGGATTACGTCTAGGGGAGTTTTGTTTTTTGGGCAAAAAAAATAAACCGCCCGAAGGCGGCTAAACTACCTTTCCTTAAATTCGCCGCACCAGTCATCCGGTTTGACTTTCGGGAATTCTGACTTAGGTGGATAGCGCTTACATAAGCCACCCTCATAGAACTCGCAGCGTTTGCATATAACGTGAGGTTGTTGTAAACTCATCTCAATTCCTCCCCTAATTTATTTTCCTGCTAGGCGACTTTTGTCCAGGTGCCGCCGTGAACCTGGTGAGACTAGAGTAGTTTTAATTCACCGGTAGGGAGCATCTTAATTGTGCCTCCCCACTCAAAAACGCTTTCGATGCACTTTCTATATGCAGGACAATAATCCTGGTAGCAATTAAAATCCCAGTAGCACTCCCCTGTGTATGCGGGGCACATATATAAGTTTGGCCTAATTGCCATAAGTTTGATTGTATAGACAGCACGTTTAAGTTCGTACTCGTCCACGATCTTACCTCTAGGACTACCGGCAATCCCTTTATGTCCTCCTGCTGTCGGACCCCAAAGTCTCTGCACGAGTGCGCGACAGTCCAGAGAACCATCTGAGCAGCTGACCGTGATACTGTTGAAATTAGTATTGAAACTTATTACCACCTTCGCAATTGTTTTATGCGTTGGCGAATAATAACTCGCGCCACAGAAAACCCTATCCGTGCGGAAAACGCGGTAGTTTTCTGTTTCCATGAGCAGTTTTGATTCGGTTTCACACTGAATATTCGATGCCCATACCCTGCCCTCTTCGATAAGCGGAGGCGAGTTGTGAGCGTACAGGTCGAACAGTAATTCAAAGAACTGGATATACTTGTGAATTGTAGCGGTAACGTCGGTAATCTCCGTTACTCTTAGTGCGCGATTCTCCGGCAGTGCCGACCACGCCCAGTAAGCGTTGAACCAGTCCTGGACATGAGCAGGAAATTTGTGTATATGGTGCGGACCGTTAGTGTCGATAAATTCAGCAACCTCGCGGAATTCCAAGGGGATAAAATACCATTCCCCAAGCAGTCCCATGACTCCCAGAACCGTGTCTAGGTCGATATGGGAAATGATGATATTCGCTCCCATCGGCAGGCACCAGTTAGTTAAGTTAATCGGTGTCATACAAGGTGCCGGATAACCGGCATACTTTGGCAAGTGGTGATTGGCTGTGAACATGGTACCTTCCAACGCCCAATCTCCGTATTCGGTTTCGATACAAGCGTGGGGTTCTAATTGAAACGAAACTTGCTGAGCCAATTCCTTGGTTGGTACTAGGTAAATATTTACGGTTCTCTGTGTCATTTTTCCTCCTTCATGGCCGGTATTTTTAGCCCCGGCCGGCTATTATTTTAATCCCGAAAATTACAATTATGACAACTTACTCAAACTTTCAGATATATAATTTTTATTGGCGATAAGAATCTCTACCGCCCAGTCAGGTAATTCAGTGATAGACTGCAGCAATTCCTCAAGAGATTCGAGATCGCTTTGTAGATCTCTGATGAACGATTCCTTGCGACTATAACTTGTGTTTCTGGAGTACGGTGTAAAATACCTACGATACTCGGAGGGTACGATATAAACTTCCGTGTCTTGCTCAAAAGCACGTTCCATTGTATACACAGTTCCTTGCTCGCAACTACCTACCTCTCTCACCTTATCTCCCTGCAAGGTGAAAGCATGTAGTTCTTCTTGCGATTTTACTAATACTGTAACTGCCTCAATGAGATTGGTTTTTAAAAACATTTCAACTCCTCCTTTATAATCCTTCGGCATCCCCTGACTCGCAGGAGATAACGAAAGACTAATCGCGAATACTTTCAATAATCTCAGATATTTTCTCTACCTCGTTTTCCGTGAAGAGTTCGTTTTGGACGTACTCTCCGTTTCTGAATAAATCAAATTGGTAACTCTCCGAGCGACTATGGTAAAGGATACTACATGCAACAACTGTGCGCGGCGGTTTCTGTCCCCAGTCAAGGCGTTCGTGGTCATCCTCACGAACGAACACTATGAGGTCATTAACCCCACCGCCAATATTGCACCCGCTGGCTGATTCTTTCCGTAATGAGAATTCGACATGAAACCTTTCCATATACAGGTCATACTCGCCGGAGTGGTGAGATAGTCCTGCTATGTTTTCCTGGCTAATAATTTTTGCCGAGGTGAAAATTGGTGTCTCAATTGGCGGCAGTGATTCAAAGCCCCTGCCCTTACAAAAATAAAGAAGATCTGGATTACCGGAATTGCCACAAGCAAGTTTTTCCTCATCTGTGCAGCGAACAACTTCGCACGAGATAACTTTTGCATGTTTGCAAAGAACGCCGTTTTCGATGCATTCATTTGGACACTCAGAGGCTAATTTATAATCACAACGTCTTACTAAATTCATTTAAATTCCTCCTCCTCTATTTCTTATTCGTAAAGATAGCATCTGTTATTACATAAGCGGCAATCCAGCATGCCGCATACATCGCCGTAAGGGTTAAAAGTGTTACGCCTACATAAAACATATATTCACTCCCTCTATCCACACCATTCTGAACCTGCCGTGCATATTTGAGCCGGTTCGCCGCTCCCGCAGTTGCAACCACGTACCCAGCAGTCAGGATCGCCGGGGAGTTGCTTACTTTTGCAGTCGCGTCCGCAGGTATCGCAAGCGGAAAACGGTTTTTGGCAGAACGTGCCTTCCTTGTAGTGCTGACACTGACCAACGGCGCAGTGACAATTTTCTAGGCCGTATCTGCATATCAGTGGGGCAGTTTCAGTGTACGGACAGTCCTCACCTCCATGATTCTGCCCATCCAATGAGCAGCAATCACAGTTCGGGACCGACGTTCCACCGCACGGGTGAGTTTCTTTAACTGGTTCAGCAAACTCGCAACCTTCGCAGTTCCCTCTACGGTCACACTGCTCTTCGTGCGGTAGGTATCCGCAAGTGAGTTTGTATTGTGTTTTAGTCAACTATCTCACCTCCAAATTTTTTAATATGAGCAGTGATTTTCTCCTGCTCATCTGTCGGCAGTGCGTTGAAATATTCCCTGCCGACTGACATCCAGTATTGGCCCTTCTCGCCCGGCAGCTTAATACTAACTGCCGGTTCTGGGTCACAGGCACCGCATTTGCAGTGATGATCCCAGTTGATACGCACAATACCTTGTTTCTCCAGGTAGTTGCAAGCCTCCTCACGACCATGCCCGAACGATTTCAACATCCCAGCAATACTTTTGCGGGTGACTGTCGGGATACTGTGCTCCACCATGGCGGCGTAGATTTCCTTGTTGGAAAAGTTTAGTAACATTTTATCGCCCTCCCTCCTTAATTTTCCTGGCGGGGCTTTTTCGGCTAACCCCAAGCCTAGAATATTAATCTAAATCCCAATCGGGGTTTTTGTGTACCGTACCCCATCTGTCGATAGTGTATTTTTCTATAGTGCGATCAAAGTTATCTTTTAGAAAACATCTTGTATCGATGTTTTCTATTGCTCTCTGCAACCGTCTTTTCTCGTCGATGATATACTCATCTTCGAGTTTTGTCTCAAGCTTATCCCTACGGTGCTCTTGAGACAGTAGGTAGTTCCGCGCATCCAGATACGCCTGTTTGTTGGTGTACGTACTCCCGTACGTAGCAACGATTCTTCCTGATTCAGACTCTAGTTGCATTATTTTTCCTCCTCGTCGTAGTCTCTGTTTAACCACATTAGATAGAGGTTGAACAGGACTATTGTAACATCCTGCGTAGTTTCCGTCGTACTGAAAAATGACGAATTCTAGTAGGTACCCACAAACAAGTGATGCAGATAAGTAGTATAGGAATTTTCTAGTCAATAATATCAACAACCCACCTGTCAAACTGGTTAATAGTTTCAGCCTTGAAAGCGTAACTATTGCACTCGTACTGGTCGTTGTCTGATTCTTGGTCCTCGTAGTTTCCTAGTCCTAATTTTTCTTCGGGAACTTCTACGGCAACCCAACAATCCATCCAACCGCCAAAACCTGTAAGAGGTTTGTCGGAAAGGAAAACAACATCTTTCAGATCCCAAACGTCATTTCCGCGAAAACCTTCTCTTTCTATTTTCTTGGCGTTTTCGTAGGCCGGTTGACGTGTTGCGTGATAGAGTATCATTTTCCTTCCTCCTTCGCCGGTTCGCGCTGTGGGGTTTTTGTTATTCTTTTCGGCTGTCTCATCAGTGCCGGTAGCCAATCCGGCAGACGCCCGAAGGCGTTTCGACTATGCTTCCAGATATATTTCTATCTCCCTTCGGCTCAGTGGCCGTTTTTCTACTGAGATAAGTATATCATAACGCGTCACTACGCGTCAACACTTTTTCACGATTTCCTGAATATATTTTCTGAGAAGCTCAGAGGCATTGATACTGTTCTCCTCGCAGTACTTCAGAAACTTCTCCTTTGTCTCGCCGTCAATTTTAAATTGGATAAACTTATCTTTGACAGCGGTTGTTTTTTCGCTCATACTACTTCCTCCTCAATATCTTTTCAATTTCACCTAAGGCTAGCCGGTCATTAATACTACTGATATAGCCGACCTTAAGTCCGTGTTTTCTTGCCTCCGCGATGGCCTTGTCGTACAGCTTATGGCCCATATACCCGACGAAAAACAGTACAACGTCTGCATCGTCCAAAAGCCGCACATCAAAACTTTCCGACGAAATAAAAACAAACCCCGGCAGCAGTTCTTTCATTCGCTTTCGCCAACGTTCATGCCCACCAAAGATGACTCCACGCACACCGGTAAAGTCAAACTCTTTTTCAGCTACGCCCGGCTCTGCCTCGGTATTTAGCGAAAAAATAAACTCCCGGAGAGCGTTAAGTTCCCCGTCTTTCTGTTTTTCACGGGCCAGTTCTATCTCTAATTCCCTTACCCGCGCCTCTAACCCGCGTACCTGGGTAGTATACTGTTCCTCGACCTCGTCACGGATAGACTTAACCTGGCTTTCCAGAGATTCAGCCTTTCGTTTTAAGACAACGTTATCCCCGGTGAGTTGCTCAATTTTATCATCCTGGCGACGCATTTCAAGCAGCATTGTCTCGCGGTTATTGGCAAAAAAGTGCTCCTTGACCTGCCTATAGGCTTTCAGCAGACCCTTCAACATTAAACCAGCTACCAAAAAGTTGCCCGCCGCCTCAGCGTTCTTATTTTTGTGGTGCATAAAATATAATCCTAATACTTCTTCAACGTCACGTTCGGTAATTTTGACGTTGTTGAATAGACTGGAAATACTCACAAACTCAGTGTCACAAAGTAGCGACAACTGATCCCGGTTGTTTCTCATGTCCTCGTGCATCCGCGTATCGAATAAGGCATCATAGCTATTTAATACACCGTATTTGCCATAAACACGATCCTTGAGGGACTTAATATGTTTCAGAACGTCCGGCTCAATAGTTTCATAGTTATACCTCAGCGGGTGATCGAGCTTATAGTGTTCAAGTCGCATAATCGTAACGTCTTCCCAGAGCTTCAGGTGTTCGTTGTGTTCGATAGTCTTTCCGGCATTTTGAGCTAGAAAATACAATACCGCACTCTCGGTATTTGCGTCATCGTCATTTTTAATATGGCTCATATTGGAAAAATACTTCTCAAAACTAACAACATCATGATTTCGAACGTACATATAGGCTCGCGTCCAGCCCTTGCGGATAATATCGTAAAATTTATCCTGTATTTCCCTATCTTGAGTTTCGACGATATACAGGATAATCCCAAGTGCTTTCTTGGCGTATTCCTCATGGTAAATATCACCCTCCGCGACAATCTGGTGGTTATACCACTCAGAGGATGTGGCCAATTGGTAGAACTCATATTTCCTAGTTTCATACAGGCGATCAATGTCCGGGTAAATCCTTCGATTGTGCCCGAACGCCTCAATTAAATACGGTAAAATATTGATCTGTGTCATGGCATGTTTTTGAGCCTCCTTTTGCGTAAAATGCCTTTAGTCGGGAGTAATAAGAGTATATCACAACACGTCACTATGTTTCAATACTGCTTTAGTAATTTCTGAAATATCTTTTTAAATAATAAAAACCGCCTATAAAGGCGGTAGACTGTTGTTATGTATAAAAATCAATTCAGGACAACGGTTGGAAGTGCTTGTTTCACCATTCAAGGCCGTGAACTAGCCATTGCAATCGAGCGCGAAAGGCGCGAATTATGCGCCCTCATAATGATTTGCGAAAATACACGGAAGATTTTAATGTACAAGTTTTGGTATTCTCAAGCCGCCAAACCCGGCATTAGATCAAGTTAATGAGTATAGTTCCAGAGTTAAGGCCGCTGGACTCGGCATTATAAGACCTATCCCACAGTTCCAATGCTTTGGTCGAACATCTCCATAGTCCCGGTTCTAAAGCTTAAGCCGCTGGACTCGGCATTATTATAGCTACAAAGTTCCATCATATGAACATTATAGGATGTTCCAACATTAAAACCGCTGGACTCGGTATTGTAACTTTGTCATCATTATGGGTTTCACTATTCAACCCGGTGAACTCGGTACTGCAACCGACTTTATTATACAGCAATATCGCGCCTCCAACAACTCTGTTGAAACGTCAAAATTCGCAAATCTATTTCCTGTATCAATTGCCCGTAGTTTTGAGAGAATGTCGCTTCAGCAGGTTACGTGCTGCATTTTCATCCTGATCCCATAATGCATGGCACTTGGGACATGTATGCCAGATCTGAACAGCGGCATCGTATCGCTCGGTAAAACCACATTCACAGCATTCTAGCGTGCTGAACGCTGATTTTTCCTTGATATAATCGACACCAGCCTGTCTACATGCGTTCTCCAGGGCCAGTCGTAGCTCGCTGACGGACGCCATTACTCTTTGACGATCGGTCGGTAGTGAGCCGGATGTTCCGCTTTCTGGTGATGCCTTACGTGCTAACCCTCTGAGGTCCATGTCTTCGACCACGATAGTATCGCATCGTTCAATAGCACGAGCCGCAAAGTTGCGGTAAATATGCTGTCTACGTTTGATGACCTGGTCACGCAGATTAGTTTCCCAGTCATAGAGATGGAGTTCTCGGCCCCTCCATGCCCACATGACATTAAAAATATCAGCGTCACCTTCAAAGCGGTTGTCGCTCCACTTCCTCACCAGGCTGACCATGCGCGCTGGTGAGCGCCATTGCGATAAGGTCGCGGTATCCTCGGCCATCCACTCAGGCATAGCGTTACCCGCCAGCCATTCGACCAATTCCGTTTTGGCCTCGTTGTGGTGGGTGTCGCGAATAGACTTAAGATCGTCCAGCTTATTAAATTCGTACAATACGCCATGTGGCAACACCAAAGAACCACTGTTGTCGTTATCATCGGCCCAAAATGCCACACGTAAACCATCCTTGACTTTACGCCAGCCCAGGTCAATTGCCATTACTCCGCGTCCGTGCGCCTTTAGTACATCCGGTGTTGTGGCAGTAATAATTGCTTTATAGCGATATTTACGGCCTACACGTTCCCGAACGATTGACGCACTGCGGATTTCCGATTCCGGTGGTAACGGCCTGTGCATGACCATCGGCAGTTCTATCCAAACGGGTTTCTTAGCCTCATCTGAGGTTACGCGTAATCTGATTGCTGTACGTGATGCCTTACGGCGTACTGAACGTGTGGGGTGTTCCCAGGCATCCGACTCAACTGGGTCAACTTGCAAACGTTTGTCGCTGGTAAATAATGCTGGCACAGGCAAGCCTTTTTGAAAACGGACGGTCACTTTACCAACGCCTTCCCAGCGGTGAAACTTTAGCTCTGTTTTATCGCGCATAGCCTTTTTGCGCGCTGTGTCGTAGCCCATAACCACTTCCTCGTAGTTACACCAGTACAAACCACTTGCTTTGGCAGCCTCTTTAACGAGTGCTTTGCGCTCCTCGTCTAGTTCCTGCAGAAGCGGTTTGTTGGTCGCTGCTATTTCTTTCTTGGTCGCAGCATGTCCCATTTTCTCCTCTTTTATTGCGGCCTGAAGCTCCTTAACCTGTTGCTGCAATTCTGACACGTCCACCTTACCAGAGCGTTTTTGCTTTCGCTCCTCTTTGATTTGTTGGCGTAGCTCTTTTAGTCGGTCGTACATTGCCGGCATTGGATCGTCGGGCACAACCAAAACTTCGCGCACCTTAGCCCGGTGGTCGTGCTCTATTTCAACCAGTCTATTCCAAAGGTTATGTCGCCTCCGAATTTCTTCCAAGAACGCTTCTTCCCCCTCGGTCGGAGGTAAACAGCCGTATTCGTAGACTTTGCACGGCTTTGACTCGTGGCCGAACATGTTTATCCCTCCCGAATTGAAAAACACTGCCGCACCCCATCTTCAAGGGATACGTCTTTTAAGCACCAGAAACGTTCCGCTGTATCACAAAGAGCCATGCACTGGAAAGCATTTAAACCACGCAGTTTTTCGACCAGTGCAGGCCCGTCAACCTCCCATTTAGCGGCCAAGCCTTCGAGGCTGATAGCGTCCTCAATGCTTGCCCACAGCAGTTGAGCAGTATTACCGTCCATTAGCGTGCCGTTCATCGCGTCGGTAATGAGACACGCCTCTTTGACAGACAGCGGTATCTCACGGATAGCTCGCCGGTACATAGTATACAGCCGCTCTAGATCCCGGTTGATGGTGTGACTTCGGTTGTCGCCACGTTGGGTGATTTCATTGTCAATTTGTTCGGATAGGTATACACCAACAGTCTTTTTCGCCACAGTAATCCTCCTCGATAATAAGATTGCCGGGCTTAACCCGCCCGGCTAGGTATGTACTACAGAATTTTTACCAGGTCGTATTTACCGAGGTAGTCGCGAATCACGACGGCCTCAGTAGGCTCGAATTCCTCACCGTGGTATTCATCCCTATCCTCTTTGTACGGAAGTTCTGTGAGCCACACGCATCTGGCATCATGTCCGGCAGCAATCAACTGTTCTGCTTCAGTCAATGCCTCTTCGCTGGGGCAAGCTCTGGACTTCCATGCAGCCCTGTCATCAAAGTCTGCTACAAAATCAGGTAACTCCATTGCAGCGCGTTCCGTGACGTACTGGCGCTGACAGTCATATTCGAGAGCAGTTGCACGTTTCAGGTAGTCGCTGCCATGAGCGGCGATCCAAGCGACCTTTTCAGCCTCCAAACGCTCGCGCTCGGCCTTCTCGTGGGCTTTGGCCTCAGCTTCGCGCTGCTGTGCAGCCTGGGCTTCCTCCTTATGCTCGGCCACTGCCTTCTCCCAGAGGGACATTTTTCCGGGCAACTGCGCTTCCAGTTCAGAGATTTTTCCGACTACCATGGCGTCCAGGTTCTCCATGTACACCAGTAGGCTGTCCGGGGTTTGGACTTCGTCAAAAAACACCTGGTCGGATATTTTGTCTATGCGCGGTTTATGCCCCTGATAGAATCCGGCATCCAAACCGAGGCGGAACGAATTGAAATTGTAAGTGCCAACGATTTTCGCATCGGTAACTGCTCTGTGGATATTCCAGATGGCTCTGCCATCGCTGTAGACAGTTGCTCTATTGAGCAGTTCCGGGGTGATGTCGGCATTGATGGATTGTTCTGCCTTGCCGTTGGCACCAGCCAGCAACAATGTTTTCTGGCCTTTGTTGCTCAGGTTGTAGTTGATTTGTACTTTATTCATAGTTTCTCCCTTCTACCGGTACTCCGACCGGCATTGGCTGCACTTGCAGCCAGGTAGTTTGTTCCGGGTTGCCAGCCCTGTTATTTTCTCACTTTGCCGACCACTTGATCGTTGCCTACCCGGCACCGTCGTAGAGGTGTGAGTTCTTGCCGGGTTACCGGATTGACGGCTCCGGCTGGCCTGCTAGTAGTTGTATGCGGATAGTTCTTTTAGTCTTCCGGTACTATCTACCTGGTACCGGATTTTTGCTTTCACCGGGCCATCCACCGTGATTGTGGTGCCGGTTTTCATTAACCCGGATAATTTTGCGGCCTCGCGGTGATTTTTTGCTTCAACATCTCTCTCTAGAGTGCCATCACCGCCCCAGAGAATAACTTTATATATTGGCACTTCAACCCCCCCCCTCGGTTGTGGTGTTTTCTTCTAATAGTATTCTAACAGATTTCTAACAGAATGTCAACACTATTTTGAAGGATATTTTCGAGACACTGTTTCATTTCTCTTCGCCTCTCGGGCCATACACCCGTTCCATGCCCGCCAGAGTCACCAACCAAGCACCTCCTGATTTGCGGGCCTCGTGCTGGCGAAACCTACCTTGCTGGCAAGCCCTTTTGACAGTGCTTGCGTCCATTCCCCAGAGTCTTGCGGCCTCCGGGGCTGTAACTACTTTCCCAAGTCGCATCCGTTTACCGCCTCCATAAAACGCGGGTCGGCAGCTAAAATTACCTCGTCAAAATTACCGTGATGCAAAATAACCGTAGTAACCGTAACCTCGTGCCCAGCGCGGCCTGTTTTTGCAAGCTGCTCTTGCCAGTCAGCTCCACATACAATTTTCGACTCGCTGGTGACGGTGTAGTTCTTGTAACTTCTAGTTTTTTTCATGTTTCTATCTCCCTTGTTTTTTATTTTCGTTAGGCCGGGCGGGTTGCCCGGCCTAACCGTTTTTTTCTCTACCAGGTGTGGTTCCAGTCGTGTTTCACCGTTCCGTCCGGCATTGCGAACTCATAATGGATGTCTAAACTGCACTCTTCCCTGCGGTCACAGCAACCGGTGCTCCAGCGTCGCAGCAGAACAGGTTTGCCAGTTTCTTTTGCTTCATCGAACTTAGCTTTTCTAGCTGCTTCGCTGGCAGGGGTTGCCAGTCTTAATCTTGCAGCCTCTTCTTTTTCTTTGCTTATTAATTTCAGTTCCGCAATAATGCGGGGCTTTGCTGCTATTAACATACTTCTTTCCTTGTCAGATAGCTTGCTGGCGTTCGGCACTATCAGTTGGCCGTTTGCGTGTAGCGCGATGGTGTATTTGCTAATTAACTCTCTGTATGTGTTAACAACTTTCTCTACCACTGTTTTCGCCTCTCTCCATGCCTGACGGAGGGCTAGAGCCAATCTTGCATACCAGTCACCAACCATTTTCTTAGCGATTTCGTGAGCTCTTTTCATGATTGCTTTGCGGTTGATTTTCATTCGCTCGCCCTCCCGGCTGTTTTATTTTGTTTCCCTGTTCTTGTATATAATTATACCATCCCGAATACGGGATGTCAACACTTTTTTAATGAATATATAGACTTAAAAACCAAGTAAGCACGCGGCTTCCAGCGTTTCCGTAAAAATTCTTTTTAAAATAAAAAAGCCTCCCCGAAGGAAGGCTAGTGTTTAAATATTCTATAGAAAGCGAACAAAGCAAACGGTATTCTCAGCGATCCGTATAGTACCCAAATCTGCAGGACTGATAAGTTAAATATCATACAAATTGCAGCAATCAAAAAAACCGTTGCAATGGCTATTCTGGCAGACTTGATATTGCTATGAAAATACGATATAGCTGAAGCAGCACTGGTCAGAGTAGAGGCGGCCACAAGAAAAACAATCGTTGCTATCAGCATACCTTTCCCGGCACTCACAGCAGCAACAGAGCCGACAAGTAGCATATATATGCCAAAAAACACACTGGCTAAAATAAAAGGCTTGGTATTACCGCCGAAAGCAGCCCTGCGCTGCCACATCTGCTGATCCATGACCGGGCCACAAAAAAGGATTAAAGCCCCGTATAGCCCCCAAGAAATATCGGCACTGGCAGAATGCTTAATAATTATGCCGTGACCGCTCATAAATATGACAGTCAAAAGTAACCCAATCCACAGCACGTATTTAGCCATATTTCCCTGAATAACATGAGGAAATCCCCACATCACAACTCCCAAAACCAGTAATGTGCCAAGAAATAGCCATGAGTAGTTATTTGTATATCCGATCATGCTTACCGCTGTTTTTATTGCCGTTAGATTTACTAAGATTGAGAAAAACTGTATTAGATACTGAAATCCTGAATATACAGGTTTCAGATTACCCGGCAATATTTCTGGCAGTTTCCGTACGTCCTTGCTTATTTTCGCTGCAGCAAAGCCAAAAACAGCAAGCGTTAAAGCATTGGCGGCGGCCCAAATAGTAAATGCCTCAACGCCTTTGTTTTGAAAGACCTGTATACCAACTATAACCGACACGCCCCAGGCCCAGGAAGCTGCTATGCTAATAGCCATTGCAAACATTGAAAAATTGCCCGAACCTAAAATAAATCTATTATACAAAAGTCTTCACCTCCGGAAATTCGTTAACTAATTGCTGAAATAAGTCAGGATGGTAATATTTTAACTCTGCCATCCTGCCGTTTTGCGCCCAATACAGGCCGCTCCAATTGCTCAGCCGTATCAGTTCGCGGCTTTTAAATTTATCATTGTCGTATTCAGGATGATAAAGTATGTCGTTTGTCACGATATAGGCCCAAATATCCCTTGCCGACCAATGCAGCAACGGATTACATACGGTTATTCCGTCTCTTTTTCTGTAGTGGATATGGCCATATTTTTTGGCGTACCAACGTCTGCCATTACTTTCATCAGCTCTGAGTCCTTGAAAATAGCCGTCAATGTTATTTTTTTTAACGTATTCCGCGAAAGCAAGCACAAGGTTTACCTCTTTCACAATAGACCTGGTGACGCCTTCGTCTATCTCCGGAAGTCCATATCTTCTATAAATCTCAAACATCGACATCGACGGATAAATAATTTGCAGGTTTATCCCGTACATAGCTTTTATTCTTTCTATATACGGGTAAGTTTCCGGCAATTCAGCTTCCGGGCCCCTATCTGACCAAACAATAGGTATATCCGGCATCTGTTGAATGAGCATGTGCATCAGAACGATAGAATCTTTTCCGAACGATACGGCGACATAAGGTTTTGATATAGATTGTAACGCTTCGGAAATAATATTCCTGGTTTTTTCTAACCTTTTTTTGAACACCGGTAGTTTTGCGTGCAGTCTATACAATTCCCGCCAATCATCCAAGCCGTGTCACCCCGCACCCCATAGTAGTTTTTGCGCCAGTCCCGGAAAACTCAGCAAACCTGGCCAGTGCAACAAACTCACGCAACTCCTTTTCGTCCCCCAACCACTTTAGTCTTACGCTACCGCAAAAAGCTATATTCGGCTGATAGTCGGCTATCTGCACGCGTAATGTGTTTATATTTGCCCGCCTAACCTGTATTTTTTCGGACTTTCTTTTATTTTCGATAGGTATTTCTATACCCACACGAGCGGGTAATAAGCTATTCCAGCGGTTTTTCCATGCTCCAATCATTAACCAGGGATCGGGTAAGGGATAAGAAGTCTGAGCTTTTTTGAAAAACGTGTTTAGGAAACTCAGTTCTATCAGGCTTGCCGGGTTTTCAGTAAAACACTCTCTAAAATCCATCTGGGAAACTATTTCCGTATTCGGCAACTGACTAACTGCTATTTCAAGGCTTGGTTCCATGATGCAGATAATGTCCGGCAACTGCACACTAAACGGGTTAAAGTCTGGCTTTGAATGGATGATCTGTGCCATCACCGGCGATACCCGGCCAATGAGTTTTAGTGCTGCATCATAGAGCTGTTTGCCGTCGTTAAATTTGACAGGTAATCTAACCTTGATCATACTACCACCTCCGGCATCATACAGACTCTTTGGTTCGAGGTGTGCCAGTACGGGGATCTGATTCCATATAGCGCAATCCTAGACTCTTTGACACCTTCAGGAAATCCTGACTCAACGGGAATAGCTCTGGTCAATTTTCCGTCCCTGACTAGACTCCAATCATCCGGCCATGGCTCAACAGTCCAGCATTCTACTGCTCCAAGTCCCTGACTTGATTTTTTGCCGATATGAGTAGCAACCTCAGTCAGTTCGCGTACAGCTTCTAGATCGCCAACAGCGAACCATTCTAGCCTATCGAATAGTTGCACGACAAGCGGCATCCGGTACGCCTTGTTTTTGCCGGATTTAATATCAACCTTGCCACGTTTGCCCTTGAAATCAATGTGCTGGTCAAGGTGATCGTCAAAACGTTTGTGCCAGTGCATGACGTATTCTTTTTGAGAAGGCACTGTATTGAAGCTGCACGCAAAATACCAGTCCTCGCCTTCTCCGCATCGGGCAAGCGGTAGATCCGGTACAATTAGATCGTTGGTCAGTAAGTGACTGCTGGCATTGTAGTACGCTTCCGGATGATTTCTCCGCATCCACTCGGCGGCCATAATGCTGTCAAGCGGGAAATATGGATCGGTTCCCGCTACCCTTCCATCCTGCATTTTTGCCGTAATCTTTAAAGGTTGCATTATTTTCCACCTGCCGACAACCAAGCTTTAAACTCGTTGCAATATTCTTTACTAGGAGATAATGAGCCAGCACTATAACATTCACTAGACCATCTTTCCCATAAAGAAATGAGCTCATTGTCGGATAAATGCTTTACTGCCTTACTAAGCGTTTTCCTAATGACTGAAACGTCTGATTCTTCCGGTTTACCTGGTTTTACAGTTTCTCCGCTCAACAGCTTAGCCAGCTCATCGGCGCTATTTTCCAAATACCTGTCGTATAAAGTCACCAAAAACTGATCATAACTCTGTTTGGCTTCTTCTGCTGGTTCTGATAACCAAAGGCAGTCAGAGGAAATTTTCAGGAAAATCCCTTCAGATTCTTTTTGTCCTGCTTTTCTCCAGGTGTATTCGATGTCTACGAGCCCGTGGCCGGTGCCGCTCTTACCCCCAATGTAGCTTTTCTTGGAAAATTCCACTAAGGCAGACACAAAAGCCCCAAGCTCCAAATCGGACAGATCGCATAAATCAATACGCTGGTACATCACAGCACCTGCCGCCAGCATTTCAACGGTATACCGCATCTGCTGTGGAGGATCTTCTTTTTTCTTTTTCTTTTTGTCATCCTCTGCCTGCCCGGTTATGGCAAGTCCATCTGTTTCGGTACCTGTTAGGTATTTACGCATGTTCTCGTTTTTGGCATCGTCCATGCGGGTAAAGCTCTTGTCGAAAGTCCATTGCCGCCAACTTGGCGCATTTTCGTCTCTCAAATGTTCAGGAAGAATTCTCTGGCATTCTTCCGTGAGTGGATACATAGCACCAACCTTGATTTTGCCGGTTAGAATCTGATTACCTACGCCGCCGCCAAACACGCTGAGCATCGGAATATTTCTGCGATACATGCGGGCCTGGTCTATGTCAACTGACTGAGCGCCACCAAGGGAACCGCCTGAGAACAAGAGATAGAACACATCGGGATTGTACTGCAAATTCCCAAGCTTCTCGGTCATATAGGCGGCGCATAGATCGCGAAGTTGCCCCCTAAATGCGTTCCCGCTGTAGGTGAATACTTCCAAAGGTTTTCCATCTACCCCAATAACAGTATCAGTTGACAAGAAACTGTCAATTCCTGAACTTTCCCCAATATGTGATAAAGGCGACAATAATGTGATTTTTCCATCCAATCTAATACTAGACATCAATAAAATCCTCCCCTAATTTAATTTCAATAGGCTTTTCGCGTTCAAGCCTGTCCCTGACCAATAGCACAACTAAGGCAGTTTTGCGATAGAGATAATCCAGCACTGCCCGGTGATCCGCCTCATTCAGAACGTCGGTAAGGAATTGGCGTTTCCCGCTGTCTGCCACCTCAATAACTGATCCGTCAGGCATAACCCGCATACTGACAATGCCATCCGGGATAGTCTTTGCCCAGCGTGGGTGAATCGTCCCGCATTGCAGTTTAGGTTTGAGTTTTTCGATAAAATCCCCTAAATCCATAGCACGCTTTGAGGCTGATTTGACAGCGTTTTCGATCCTTGTCCACATCTCAGGATTGACTTTAAAGCGCTTCGCGTCGCGGCTTCGGTATATGGCATATACCAGCAGAGCAGCAGTGGCAGCGTTTTCTTCCTCTGTGTCAAAATTGTAATACATTTATTCCTCTCCTTTCTTTTGAGCGACAAAGACGGCCAAATCGAAAAGCCTTGTCCCTCTCACTCCTGCTATTTTCCCGTCAACTGACTGAAATTCATTCAGGCCGAACGTCTTGATTCTGTTCTGGCTGTACCTGCCGGTCTTGATTTCCTCTTTCGTAAATACGGTATACAGTTCTTCGATAACCTCCAGCCATTCGCGGAGCAACGGCCTTTCTACGCATATTAGCGTTTCCTCTAACTGTGCCGGGAATCCGTCCCGCGAATACGCCACTTTAGAGCGGAAATGTAACCACTTCTGCCCTGACACAGCAATACAGAGAACAAAAGGCGGCTCAGGAGGTTCAAGTAGCAACTCCTTAACTTCCGGCCTTGTTGGGTGTCTCAAGCCGTCCATTGTCGCCAAAATATTATAGTTCCTGAGTGGCGAATATGACAGGCAGAAGGCACAGCCAGGACAAAGTGAATTACTGTGAGGTACGCGGGCCTTGTCCCGGTCGGTGAATGTCGGCTTGATAGCTTTTTTGATGGGTTGTCCCTGACCTCCCGTTTTTCCTCCGCATAGCCAACATCTTTGATCCTTTACTTCTTCCAGCTGTACGTCAGCATACTCTATGGTTTTGCCCATTGCTACCGGCACACTGGGAGTTTTTAGAGCTGCCTGCCTAATTAGTTGTGTTGGGGTTAGAATTTGCAATGTTTCACCTCCAAGAAAAGCCCCGCCATAAGGGCAGGGCTTCGATAAAAACTATTCAACTGTAACTTTTCGGGCAATTCCGTCCCAGGTAACCTTGTGCCCCAAAGCCTCCAGGACAGCCCGCAGCGGAATCCATGTCTGTCCATCAATCAATTTACCGGCGAGTTTCTTGTCTCTAACTATAATGGTTACGGCATCAGCGGGCCGGTTAAGCCTGTCCAATAGCTCCTGCCAAGGAAATAAAACACCAGGACAGGACGTAGCTTGTAGGTCTTTGTGCCGTACTGTTTTAGCTTGTGGGTGCCTGCCCCGGAGGGCTGTCAATAATTCCTCCAGAGCGTCCATCTGAGCAGTAGCAGGCTTGTTAGTCATAAACTTACCCGTCAAGCAAATACCTATTGATTGACTATTATAGTTTAGCGTATGCGCCCCGACAACATTCTCGGGCCTGCCTTGTTCAATACTACCGTCAGCACGAATAAGAAAATGATACCCGATACCCAGCCATCCTTTGTTTTTGTGCCACTGGTCAACTGTCGTTGCAGGCACGTCCGGGCTTTCGGTATGGTGTATAACTAGATAGTTAACTACTTTGAGCGGAATGAAATGCTTTACCCTGTCGCCCCAATTAAACGGTTTTATCTGCATCTTTTTCCCCTCCACCCAAATTATTAATAACAATCTTACCAGCAGTTAACCCAAGACCAACGCCGAAATACTGCATCATGTCCTTGATCTGCTCAATTGGTTTTCCGGTCAGACAACTATACAGGTAAGCCAGCAAGCAAGCAGCCATGCAGATAGCGAAAAACCAGTCCATCTTAGTGAATTCTCGTTTCATGTCTTACACCTCAATTCTTAGCTACTAAATTTGCAACTAGCAAAAATAGAGACATAACCGATGTCCCTAACAATCCCATGATCCAATACTGCAGCTTGTCCACACGGGCGGCAACCCGGTCAATTGTGCCGTTCTGTGTGTGCTGCCAGCCAGTCAAGTTTGCCATGTCGGCTCCCAGTCGGGCCACCTCCCCCCGTAAATACATAATTTCCTGCTCTGTATCCACTCCCCCACCTCCGGTAACCAAATAAAATAAAAACACCCCCCATGAGAGTGCTTATTATGAAATCATTTTAAGCGAAGGCAAGAAGGCCAAATCTTTTATAATTTGACATTTCGCCTTACATACTTGATATATCTCCTTGTAGTGCGTCTCCTTGTCCACTTCGATAGAGATTATATTTTCAATAGCTCGCTCAAGAAATCTAATGGCATCTACATAAGCCAAGGGAAGTTTATCCCTTTTCCCAACTTCTATGCCCAGAGTGGCGTTAACCAGTTTTGAATAGTTCATATATAGTTTGCCAGCATTTTTACTTCCCTGTGATTCTGCAAGAGGTATGAGTTTTGTCATAATAATATCGGTTTCATCCCTGCGAACCTTCTTTCCTGTCAATCTAGAATGCTGCCATTCAGCGGTTTGGCGTTCAAGGATGAATCTTCTCATTCTAACAAATTCACGGGCAAGCGCTTTTTTGAATTCGAGTACAATTGGGCTATTACTAAGAAGCGTCATAAAAAATATAGCCTGTTGTTCGTTTAGTTCATATATCTTTCTTTCCTGCCCGCGTGTTTCTTTAGTTCTAGCCCCACTCGAACTAAAATTAAGGGATCCCAGGTCAAGTAAATCTTTTTCGTATTTCCTGATATTATAGGTAACGCTTGCATGTTCCCTGCCAATGTTTTCAGCGATAATCCAACTATTCGTAAAAACATCATTGGCTTTAATAACTACCAATTCATTCATATTTCTTCCTCCACAATTTTATTTTCCTCCATAAAAACACTCACCCCTAAATTGAGGTGAGTTGATAAAATTAAACCCGCTCAGGTAGGCGCCGGAGGTGAGCGCCTAGCGTGTCGACTCGCTTTCTGAGCGGGAAAATTGGTATAAAAATAACCTCCGAAGAGGTATACTTTCGAGCCTTGATTTTACTGAGGTTTACATAGGTATACTTGTATACATTTTGTATGCATGAAATATTCCACGTGGAATAATTTTTACTGCCATATTTCGACATTCTTTTACAAAGGAAACACCTCCTGACTGTCGAATAATAGCATTGCCGTGACTAATTTTCGAGAGAAGGGAGGTGAACGCTTTGTTAATTAACGAGAGAGATGTAGACAGACTCATAGAAAGATTAAACATTAAAGTAACAGACGAGACTACATCACAGGAAATGCTAGAAATTGTTAGAAAACTAGTAGTAGCAGCAATTAATGCAATTGATAAAGATGAAATTTATAAAATAGTTAGTCAGAAAATTGAGAGAGAATTAAGAGCTAGAGGAATTCGCTAATACATCCTCTAGCTCTTTAACACGTTTTTGTACATCGACAATTGATTCTGCCATCCAGACAAAAGGATCTTTTTGGGGCTCGGCTTCTGTGCCTGCCTGATTTTCTGGAGGCATTTCTTGAATAGTTTCCGGCTGAGCTTGTCTTTTCAGCTCAGCCACCTCTTTTTCGAGCTGCTCAACACGTCGTTCTAATGTCATTGTAATCATCCTTTCTGGTTATTATAATAGAATAAAAGGAGGTCTTTCCATGAAAAAATTTATCGCCGGTCTTGCCGCAGGTCTAATCCTAGCCACCAGTTCTTTTGTCTTTGCCGCTAACCCCATAAAACTAATCGTAAACGGCAGCGAAATCCACCCCGATGTGCCGCCGCAGATCATAGACGGCAGGACATTAGTACCGGCCCGCGCACTTGCTGAAGCTCTTGGCGCAAGTGTCGATTGGGACGGGGTGGAGAATGCGGTTGTTGTTACGAGTCAGGCACAGGTGCAGAGTGATTTACCTGCGGTAAAGAATCCACCAAAATCATCAGCAGAACCACAAACAGAAACAATAGACTTAAATCTAATCTCGGCCAAAGAATTGCATGATAAATATGGGATTTCAATAACCATTATAGATCCAAGAAAAGGGGGTAGTATAAAATTATCAAAAGACGGTAAGTCTATTGAGTTATCCAATTCTGAATATCAAACCGTCGATGATAGCTTATACATCCATAAAGATATCTTGAATAATTTTTAATCTTTCAGCAGCAACTCGATTTGCTCCTTTTCTGCACCTAAAAATTCAAGTTGATCGTTATATAAATCAATGGACCTTTTAATTCCATTGATTTTATTATTTATGCGCTCAAGTCGTTCTTGGAGTTGCGTGTCATCCATTTGATAAGCTATCTCAAACTTATCCCCGTTCCTCTTAGCTGTAACTTTCATTTTTTTACGCATAACAAGCCTCCTAAATTCCCATTTTCGCTTGCAAAAATACAGTTGCGTCAATTCGCCCTAATTGGCTACTACCTAACTGAATAGTGTTCCATTGGCCGGCTGACAAATACGCTGCTATGCTTAAATTAGCTTGGTCGCTACTAAACGGACCCCCAAGTACCGACGTCCGATCAACTCCGTTAATTATTACGGTTGCTCCTGTAGCGGAGGTGTCGGTATAAATCCCATAGGTTATATTGTGTTCGTGATTAGGAGTACTGTGCGTATGACTCATCCCGTGCGTATGGCTTGGAATAGTCACATCATGCCGATGGTCTGCTGTAAGAGCATGAGTATGCCCACCGGATTCCACGAAGTCAACAGTATCACCACCACTTACCAGCAGTGTAGTACTGTTTGGTATGCCGTGATTATGATCGTCCCTGTCAGATACTGCATTTGGTACATACATACTATCTAAGTCCCAGAGATCAGAAGTCTGGCTAGTTGGTGTAGTGTTACCACCGCTCGCAGTAGTAGTCGCACTACTAGACCCAGACGTACTTCCACCGCCTGATGCCGCCGATTTAGAGTATGATCTAAACCCCTGTAGCTTAAACCGCAAAATAGCTTTATAAACAGATTTCGTTTCCTCCGGCAAATAAACCGACAGCACCAGCGGGTGACTAGCATCAACATTATCGGCCCGGCCTTCCTGCCAGGTCTGCAAAATCCCATCTTCATCCAGAATGGTTGTTACTCCGTCCGGAGCAACTAATTTTAATCCAAACTTATTACTCGCATACGGCCCCAGGTGCATCCTCAAAACACCATCAACATAACCTCGGAGCCCTTCCTTACTGAACTTCATATAACGGTTCGCGTTGGCTGGATCGACTGCATACAACCCCGTAGCATCCCAATAGAATTTATTCGCGCCGTCTACGACTTCCCCAACTATTTCCACGAGAGAAGTGAGTATTTTACCCGATACCATACAGTCAGCAGTAAACCCATCACCGGTACCGAAGGTACGCCAGTCCCAATTGCCGCCGGTTTTACTATTAGCTATGCCGAAAATACCACCTTTAAGTGACAAAGCTTTTGTTTCATCACCGTTTGTAACCAGAATACCATCTGTATCAGTTATATAGACGTGTGCAGTCTCAGAGATAAGTTCGTTTTTAAGGACATTTATTATACCTTCTAACCAGGCAGTTGAGACTTTGCCGCCAGTAAACGCCTTGTCATAAGCTTCTTTCATATCACTTAAACTCGTTAGATAGTCGTGCAGGTTTTGGGTAAAATTATCTAACACAGCTTTATCCCGCCAAGGTTCTTTTGGGTATTCCTCGTATTCGACAACCCTAGCTTTCACATCAGCGTTTATGAGTTCATCAAATACCTTAACCGTATCACCTATGTCGAATCCCTCACCGATGTACTGCGCTAAACCTGATAGGTTAATAACGTCTGTCTCATAGGTAACTCTCGGTATCTCCTGCTCTGTTATGGCTTTTCGCATAGCATCAAGGAGTTTTTGCTGATCGTCAATATCTGAGTTCCTAAACTCCCCTTGATGTTCGCGGGCATAATTTCCGATATATTGGCTGGTTAGGTATGGCTGTGCTATTTTGTTATCCTCACCGATGACCAAACCAGCTTTTTGTTCCTCTGTCCACCCCGTAGTGTCCAGGCCAGTGATAATCAGGTTGTCTTTGCCGTACCCGAACATTTTAGTTGTCAAACTGTTTGTGTCAAGTGTTCTGATTATCTTGTCTAGGTTTTTGCCTTTGCGAAACTGTACGCCGTTATCTTGACCCATCTGTTGCACCAGGTTGACCGTGTAGTTGTCAAAATACAGTTCACCGCCCCAAAGCTCTTGGACGGTTTTAACTGCCTTAAGCTTGTTGATAATCTCAATTTCAAGGTCGTTTACGCCTGTTACATTGACCGTTCCTACGGTATAAGGGGTATCTGCCAGAATAGCCTCCAGAGCTACCACAGGAGAAACAGAAGGCATGTCTAATGTATCAGGCAGCCAATAATCAAGTAGGCCAAGGCCGACATGCTCTGCTTCAATTATCTTTATTTTCTGACCGTCATTTGTAATAGAATCCTTAGCTATTTTGACGATGTATTTTTGACCTTTACACTCGATGAAATTTTCATTGATAATCTCCTGCCCTTTTTCGTCATCCAAAGGCAGGTTGAAGGTGAGGCGGTTATCCCCGTTTAGTTTTTTCGATATCTTAACCTCAAAAACTCTATCAAGGTACGAAATAAGCACATCAAACTGGCTGATGTGCTTTAATATATTCGATATAGGATTGGTCACATATACGATCCCCTGCGGACCGTCCAGAGACAGTTCAAGGACTTCTGTGTTGGTCAGTGCGATAATCAACATAATAGTCGCATTTGAGCTGTCAAAAACCCTGCTGAATTCATGCAAGCCGTCCGTGTCGGATATAATTATCTCTGTATTACTAATAACCTGCCCGGTAACACTAACCTCTCTGATTGAATATTTCGATGCACCGACGGTAATAACTTTTCCGTACAGCAGATATTCCTTGCCTGGCTGCACGTAGACCTTATAGATCGTCTGTCCGCTTGCTTCTGATAAAATTAAACTCGCCATAAATACCTCCTACGGTCTTTCTTTGACTAATACCAACCCCTGCCGTCTGACTACCGATATGGTCCCGCTATAGCTATCCCCCCGCATTGTGTACCAAGTCCCAGCAGGCAGCGCATAATCCTGAGCTAAGTCATTCATATTTAGCAAAGCAACACAATTTTCAAAACGGCGGGAGAATAGACCATTATTTAGTTGGTAAGACTCCAACGGTTGCCCTGTAACAATAAAACATTCAGGTTGCATCTGCTCATGCCAGTTGCTTCCGTAAGTATTAGGCCCCCAGTCGGAATGACAGTAAAAAGCGTGTGCATGTTTACCCATCAGAAAAGCAGCCAAGCTAAACATCCTTGCTGGCCAAAGTTCGCTACTGCTCCGGGCTAAACAAACTACCCATTTTCCGTTGTCACCGCACCATTTGACGAAATCTATCTCACTTTTCACGTACGCTTGGTCGAATCCGCTATCAGTTATATCCTCCGGGTTGATTGTCCAGGTGTACAGCCAGCACTCCAGAAGATACCCGTCGAACGGCATTGCCAACAGTTCTGTATCCTCTGCAAGCGTTCCGTCAACAAATTCTCTTGCTGGACCGAAATTAGTAGTGAGGTATTTTCCCCGTCTGTGCAATTCATCCCTGAGTAGATTTAACCTGTTTGCGCTAGACTCTAATCTCTCCCTGACCGTCCTGAAATTAAGCAGTTGACTTGCCTCTGCGCCCCACTCAAAGTCTACAAGTGTCCCATAGCTCTCACCCCAGAAGTCGTCCACATAGATGCCATCAGACCAAGTAGCGTGGTTCCGAATCAGCCTATTAACATACCACTGAACCGCCTCCATATTGCGCCAGTTGTAGTAGTACCGGCCATCGCCGAACGGGGAGGAAAGACCTGTAGCATCGACACAATACCATTCCTTACGCTGTGCCATGATTTCTTGCCAGTCGGTTTCGTTTGGATAACCTGATAGGTCATCAAAGTAATGGAACAAAAACAGTCTCGGATATAATTTCGCTATAACATCAGCCTTAACATTCGCCCAATCGGTTATCGGTGAATAGTGCATGTCGTAATCAAGCATCTGTTTTGCGTTATATACGGTTGGTCGGAAAACCTCCCACCGGCCAATTCTTTCTGTTACGTCCGGCAGTGGTTTTTTGTCTCGCGGGACAAGTATTTCTACGTTTAAACTGTCAACATTTTGTGGTAAACTTCCTATCTCCGGTTCCTGCCTGCTTTTAAGAACCAGGGGGTAGATAGTAACAACTTCAGAGGCATTGTTTGCACCGTAAGTAGCAGTGATTGTAACCTTGCTGGCCGTGGCTGGTAGTGTATAGATCGCATTAGCCTTGCCGATAGAATTAGTATCTAGGGCCTCAAAACTACCTATATCCGGGGTAGCACTGAATGTAACATCAATTCCTTTTTGCTCAACATTACTACCGGTATTTTTGAGTTGCGCGGTAAGTTTTATCTGCTTAACTGTTTCAGTGTTTAGTTCGGTGTAAGGCACGGTTAAAACTACTTCATCAACCGTGGGAATGTCCTGCTCCTCGATAACAGAAACATCATCAAACCAAGCTATACCGGTTCCACCCCAGCCAAGGTCGATGATAATATCAATTTCCTTAATCGCTTTCAGAGGGGTAAACTCGAATTCTATTTTCGTCCAACCGAATGTACCACCAGGCCACTTCTGACTGTCGCCGCAAGGGTTCCACTCGCTGGTATCATCCATATATTTCACCCATACCTCGAAGAAAAATAGGCCGCCACCAATGATGCTTTCCCCTGCACCCCAAGCACTAAAACTTACTTTCTTTGGTATTGCTTGGTTTAATGTGATGGTCTGTCTTACCTCCGCGTATCTACATGCTATCCTATCGACATATAGTTTGCAGCAATACGGGCTTGAATGGAAAAGGTTGCTTTCTAGGCTTGATCCTAATCCGTTTATACTTTCACCCTGCATATCTGTTCCCCAACGATTCCAACCTGCCAATTCTGCTGAAAAAGCAGGATTTACCACACCACTAAGACTTACAACAGGTTTGACGCTACAATTTTCAATCCAATTTGAATCGTCAAATCCCGGCCATATTCGTAAGTACGCTTCAGTATATCCCGCCGGGTTTGGTGGGAACAAAACAACTACCGGAGAAGCCGAAGCAGGAGCAGGTATTGTTACTGTCCTGTGTACTGAAGGACCATCATCAACATAGTAAAGAGATACTTGCAAACCATACGATTCATTCTCACCCTTACGATAGTAAAAACTAACTTCCAGATTGTCGCCTTCCTCGACAGCAAAAGTCTGAGACTGTAATGCCGTCCATCCGGCTATTTCAAACGTCGGTAAGTCTATTCTAAGGGCTTTCCCTTGTGCCTGCATGATTGGTGTCTCTATGGCTGTAATAGCATCATCTGAACCATCCCCTGCAATAGACCAACCGGAAGGCATTGTTGCACCAGTCGGAGCAACCAAAAACTGCCCATTATAGAGGTGCTCAAAGGTTACTTCCGGTGACTCTTCTTCCTTGAGACTCAAGGCATTCAAAAAATAGGTAATACCCTGAGCATCACTGCCGTAACAAAGATAGCGAAATTCAACAGTTACTGCATCAATAGGCGCCTGGTATATAGCCTGGTATATCGTATATTCAGTCGTATAAGGTACAGTGAGAAATGTCTCGTCACCGCTTCCGTCCTTATCTACGAACTGAATACCAAGTAGCCCGTTGGAGTTTGCAGTAGCCTTGACATGTATGGAAAAGCTATATTGCCTACCACCAATAACAGGGATACCGTACTTATTTATGCTTTTCCAAGAAGCACTTGGAAACGTAAACGTTAAGGCTTTCGTACCTGGAATGGCTATTTCAGTTGAAAATGATGTAGCTATTTCACTCGGCCCGTAAATACTAAATCCTGCCGGAAAGGTTGTCCCGTCCTCAAATGTGCCATTCGGCAACAGTTCCGGTGGTGTGGGCTCCGTCACTTCACCCGGTAGTTTTATCCGCGTTATTGACGGTTGCTGGGGATTGTTACCCAAGTAATATTCTTTGTCCAGCTTGCTAAAATAGTTTTGGGCATGTATCCTGAAAACTGCCACGGTAAAACTGGTCAAGACTACCAGGTTAATGCCAGATATGTTCCAGGCCGTAGCACCAATAATCGGTGTGTCGATTGACTGTAGAATATTTCCTTGCTGGTCAAAGACGATAAATTTATTCTGTTGGTTGTCGTAAGTAACCAACTTATCGAAATACGATGCTAGTCCCTGACAGTCAGTTATGCCGGTCAACGTAAATTGACTCGTAATAACTCCGGCCAGATCAAATATTTTTACTGCTCCGGCGGCAGTTATCCGGGCGATATGTGCGGCATCTACAAAACAAAAAGCGACAAAGCCAACGTCACCAGGGTACGTGGTCCCGGTTAAGTTTTTCACATCTCCTGCGGCTGTCATGTACCACAATTCCCCGAAATAAGACAAAGCCACAACGTCTAAGACCTCAGTGGTAAGTGTTGCCTGCCCAGGCGTAAATACGCCTGATTCATAGATTCCGGCATCACCGGCAATATAAAACTTGTCAGCGTGAGGCAGGTAAATTATTGAGTTTTGGTTTTCAGTGACAGAGTAAACCGCCTGGACCGTCCCTGTTGGTGTACTTGCCGCATCAAAAACAATCTTTTCGTTTACATCGTCTACAGTCCAGCGTTCGGCAGTGTTAGTAATCGGCGGGTATCCGGCAGACAAGGCTGCGCCTGTATCATAGACAACGTACCCGGCAGTCTGTAGTTGTGCAGCCGTAACTTCAGCGACAAGATGATTCTGCTCATCATTCCACACCAGCTTTTTTACACCTGCTACGCTGTATTCCCAAGGCTGATCTGTGTCCTCGTGTTGTGTCATGTAAATCCGGTATGCTGTAGCACCTTCCACCGGTGTAATCTCAATCGGCACCCTATTGGTGTTGGTTCCTGCACCAGTTATCGCCCGGACTTCATTAGAACGATCCGTTTCCCCGCTACCAGTTATCGCAGTAACGCAGTAATACCTCGTCTCTCCTGCCGGGATGCTGCCTCCGTCGGTCACTAGCCAGTTATCCGGGTGGACAACGTGAGGTATTCTCAGAAGTTGATCTATCTCTTGACCGTCAATCTCAATACCAGAAATGCCTGTCGGCCAAGGGTAGAGTGTGTATTCCGTGCCGCTCAGTTGCGTCATGGCCGCTTTTTTGAGCATAGTAAACGGTTCATGCACAGCAGCAGCGGCAAAGTCACCCATGAGCCCGTCAGTAACGTATACGGTGCTATTGGTGGTTCCGATGTCAAATTCAATGTGATTCGGGTTTGCCGTTGCCCCAACCGGGATAACTGCAGTTGTGTCAGCACTGGCTGCCGGTATTGTCACTGTATTGGTGGTTGCCGACACATCAACAATTTTTGACGGTGTAAATGCCTGAGATACTAACAGCACGCCACCGATATACCCAGCATCGCCGTCCACATTTGTGATTTCAATATCTGCCTTTTCGGAAAACGCTGTACTCAGAACGTAAATATCGGTAGCCCTCCATGTACTGGTTGCCTGGACGCTTACAATTTTCTCCCCGATTGCGCGCCGGTACCTGTCCAATAAGGTTATTTTAACCCTAAAAATAGCAACTCCCTGACTCATGGCATAAACGGTTATTTTTTGTTTTAGGAGCCCGTTGTCAATACAAATATTTTTCTGCAATAATGAACTATTTCGCTGTAGTAGCATTGATATTGTACCAAGCGGGTTAATTTCTTCGATCATTATCGCGTCCGTAATATCCCAACCCGTAGGGGTTATATCATCCCCTGAATAGAAAAAGTTTGGGTTTACGATGCAATTATCTGTTGGTAACTCTACCGGATTTACAGCTAATTCTTCTAGGGTAAAGCTACCATACCAGGCTTTCCCGGCTGAAAATCCTCTGTGTAGTAGGTGCAAGAACAGGTATTTTACCGGCCTAGACGGGATAAAAGTCTTTTTCTTGTATGTAAAATCGTAGGTACCAGCGTCAAAAACCAGATCCCCACCACCAACAGCAGGCCAACCGGGAGGATGACCAATAAAACCAATAGTAACTTTAGGATTACCAGTACATCCTTCCGCAGCAACATAGGCCGATATGCGGATTGGCTTTACTTCTGTTTGATTAATCGCGATAACCTGCGTTATGCCGCCTGACTGGGCTACCAGTGGATCAGCTATATCCAGTAGTATGCTTTTCCCACCGTCAGGGGTTTGCTTTTCGTCCCATACGCCACCAGCAGCTAAAAAGGTGCCGTAATCCGGACCACCCAACGCCCAATAGTTGTCCGGAGTAATACCATTCCCGCCCAGGGCATCGCAACCACCGGCTGCGTAACAATGATCGGCAGGGTCGTAAGGGAAATTCCCTTCGCTGTCCATGACCTGAAGGATATCAGGCGTGCTTATTAAAAGTAACGGATTATCTATGAGGTTGGCCATATGGATATTCCCCCTATTAAGGTATTACTTTAGTGTTTAAATACCCTTCCGGCGTAACCGACATAGGCACAAGGTAGTAATATGTGCATTTGCAAGCGGTAGCTGTAACAGGAGTAGTCAATCCGGCATCAGAATAAAGCTTAAATTTACCGGTTCTACTTACCACGTCTCCGGCAGTGGTACCAACATAAAGCGCAGCACTTGTACCGTTGTCTCGCGGCAGGACATCAGCTTCAGTTATCACACCATCGCCGGTAACGTCTAGTATTGGGTAGTGAGTGCATTGAAAGAAGCCATTCGCATCAGTTGCCTGCACCTCATCCGTAACTTTCACAGCACCCCAAAGTATGTGGTTCATTGCATTGGCTCCTATCTGAAACGCACAGACAGGTATATCATTCGTGTCCTTATTAAGCGTAAATGACTCTACTGGCATATTATAACCACCTCTCAGTGTATGTTATTTTTATATTCGCGCGGCATCCGTTTGGACTGGTATAAACTATAGTATTATTACCGTTATTAAGTACAGGAAAAGTCCCGTCGTGATATAACAGCGCATTGGTTCCATCTAGCTGAACCGTCATTCGATCAGTGTCGATGTAGACTTTCTTGCCTGTGTTTATGGCACCGAGATATGTACAGGCCTCCCCGTTGATGGTCAGTGTGAATCCTTGATTTAGCGAGGACAGGCTAATATCCGGGCAAACACCGGCACCAAGGGCGGGGAAAGCTTTATATCCTGTTAAATCAGAGTTTTGCACTTCGATTAACATTGGGGTGTTTACCCCTGTATTTGTCAAAGTGATTGTTTCACCATCAGACATATCCTGCTCCACAATAACGGGTGATACAGCATATGCGTGCGGCAGGCACCGGAACTGCAGGGTAAATTCCCCTAAAGCAAACGTCTGCTGCAGATCTACCTGATTGATTAGCCTTGCCCAGTAAAACACCCCTGGCTCGTCGTCAAATATTAGCTTCGCGCGGGCGGGGGTATAAAGCCAGGCGGCGATTTGCCGGGATTTTTGACGTAGAGCAAGGAGGCTGGTTTCTAATACGGAACAATCAATGTCGATATATCTGTCTTTAAGAGATCCGGGCATTAAATGCGATCCATCCATGCCGGGAATCTCTTTGTATTGGTCGTCACTGGCTGGCAGTAGTTGGCGGTTTTTGGAGCGCATATATATTCCGTATGCGCTGCTGTGCGTGCCGTTGAACGTAAAGCCATACATATTACCGCCTCCCCACTCCTCGCTGTGTCGAGCGTACTAACCCGCCA
>Ga0209416_1000138_pt1 | contig 81995 bp, 82 predicted proteins | sample RifGroF1_FD_184001 | JGI IMG/M metagenome (GOLD analysis project Ga0209416, IMG submission 184001) | Groundwater microbial communities from Rifle, Colorado, USA - Groundwater F1 (SPAdes) (version 2) | ecosystem: Environmental > Aquatic > Deep subsurface > Groundwater | place: Rifle, Colorado... | reverse complement strand
ATATTTCCAGAACGAACATTGTTTGTAAGAGTCATAGTGGTTTGAGTAGAATCCCACATACTTGTACCATCAAATGTATTAGTAGTGTTTACTTGTACTTGGTAGTGAGTACCCGCGTCAGCATCAGGGTCGGAGTAAATTGCAGTAAAGACAGGGTTAGTGGTTGTTACTTTAATTGGGTTTGTAGAGCCGTCAGTTTCTAGAGAAGAAGGAGCGTTAGGAGCACTGTTTGCAGTGTCCATTGTAAATTGAGCTGTAGAGGACCAACTACTCTCTGCTCCTTGGTCATCCCAATATTTCATTCTCCAGTAATATGTGGTTCCATCGAGAGAAAGAGCAGTAGCTCCATATGGTATTTCAGAAGATCTTGTGTTGTGAGTAATTGTAACTGGTGTTTGAGTAGAGTCCCACATTGAGGTACCATCAAATGTACTAGCAGTATTAACCTGTATTTGATAGTAGGCAGCATCATCAGAATCAGGATCTGTGTAAAGAGAACTAAATTCAGGAGTAGTATCTGTAACTCCAGTTGGATTAGTAGTTCCTTCTGTTGTTAATGCAGATGGTGCATTAGGGGCTGTATTACTAGTTTCTTCATTATTTACGGTAACTGATTGAGATGTTTTCTTTTTAATAAATAGAGTTTCAACATATGGAGGATTGTTGGAGTATGTTCCTGTTGAGCCACTTACTGTATGCGAGTGAGTAGTTGGTTTTTGTCCCTTAGGATTCGCAGTACTACAACCTACATTTGCAGTAAAAGTATCGGAAGTTAAAGAGATACCATGTGTATGTGTTGAACTTCCTCCCGTTGTCCCATATAAGGAAGAACCATAAGGGAAATATCCCGTAAAAGCTGTTGCTGAACTCCATCCAAGAGGTGGAGTTGCATTACTCATTACAATCGTAGCAGAGGGTGCAGCAATATCACTATTTGCTTGTCCATAAATGGTTTCAATATATCCAGGAATATGTGTTCCCGAAGTTGTTGTTCCAGCAGCAAAATTATGGGTATGAATATTAGACGGAGTATATGAAGTACCAGAAGAACAGGTTAATGTATTACTTGGATTACCAGTAGAAGCAGAGGTTGTATTGTGAGTATGTATAGTTGTCCCTCCTGTTGTTCCAGTATATGAAGAGTTTCCTCGAGGCAACGCAGCATCTAATGCTGCAAACCTTGTGAACCCTGTAGGTACTGTTGCATCAAAGGGAGTTACCATATTTTGTTTGATAACGAGATCGTTGTTGGAACAAAATATCATATCTAAGTAGGTTGGCAGTACAGAGGAGTTAGTTTCAACAGGCACAGAAACAGAGTGAGAGTGATTGTCTGTAATATTCACAGTGCCAGAAGAGTTATTATTTACACCACCAGAAACCGTATCAGTAGTTAAACTAGCACTACCATGATCATGACTACTAGCTCCCCCTGTAGTGCCAAACGTGGAGGAACCTCTTGGGAATTTAAGATAGAAATCTCCACCAGAATTAGACTCTGTTGTCCACCCACTATCACAAGCAGAATTTTTCATTAGATAGAACTTCCCTGTCCATGTTTGTTCTGAGTTTGTAGCAGCAGCATTACCATAGTACATATATATTGTCTTACCACCGATTGGTAATGTAGGAATTCTTACCCATATTTGAGTAGTAGATGTATTACATCCTCCCTCTACCCAGTAGGCGAGTGCTGTAGAGTCATCACTATCTACAAATCTCAAATCATCACAATCACTTTGCAATTTACCAGCAGTAACTAATGCTGCGGTATCATATACTATTAAAACATCCTCATTGGTCAATTCACTCCCAGGATTAGCAACAGAGATAGATCTTCTATATAACCAGCTTGAACTGTACCAAGCACCAGCATCTTCTTGTGCATTAGACCAAAGTAAATATGCAACTGGCAAACCTATTGCTAATACTAGTGCAGACGCTATTAATACAGATCTTTTTGATATTGGCAGTTTTTTCTCCTCTTCCATTTGTATATATGATATCAAAAAAGTAGTATGAATAAACTACTCTCTTGTTACTTCATACAGGATTATTGAAGCACAATTAGCAACATTTAACGATTCTTTCTTACCTCTCATAGGAATGTATATGTTTTTATCAACTTTTTTTAAGATTTCCTCATCTACGCCCCTTTTCTCATGTCCAAAAATTAATGCAATCTTTTCAGGATATTTAATTTCTTGAAAGTTTTGAGCATCATCTGTTAATTCCACAGAATATATTGAAATACCTTTCTCTCTTAATTCCTCAATTGCTTCCATAGTGGTCTCATAATACTCAGAAGGAATCATCTCTGTTGCTCCTAGTGCTGTTTTATCTAATTTAGGATTATCTATCTGTGTAGTAATACCACATAGGTATATTTTTTTTACACTACCTGCTCCATCTGCAGATCTAAATATACTACCTACATTGAATGCAGACCTAATATTGTCTAGTACTATATGTATCTCCATTATCTAAATATGTTTTCTAATATATATTTAAGGTCCATATTATCATCTTTTACTAACTCTTTTGCAACTAATTTAGCTCTTTTAAACATATCGATATCTGTAAGTGACGCTATCTTAAACTGAGGAATACCAGATTGTTTAATACCGTATACCTCTCCAGGTCCTCTTCTTTGTAAATCATACTCTGCAACATCAAAGCCAGATGGGTGAGTAGCAAAATATTTTAATCTATCTATTACACTCTCATTACTTTCTTCATTTTTACTAGGTATAACAAAGCAGAAGGACTCTTTCTCTCCCCTCCCTACTCTTCCTCTAAGTTGATGTAATTGTGCTAATCCAAATCTATGTGCATCCTCTATTATCATTACAGTGGCATCAGGTATATCTATTCCTACCTCTATTACAGATGTAGATACTAATATATTGAATTCTTTCTTTCTAAATCTCTCTAATATATCCCCCTTCTCTCTCTCTTTAAGTCTTCCATGAAGTAGTTCTGTTTTTACTTCTTTGAAATGTATATTTTTTAAATTCTCATACTCAGTTAATACTGCTTTAGCATCTAAAACTTCACTCTCTTCGATTAAGGGATATACAATGAAAGCCTGCTCTTGGTTTTTACTTTCCTTAATCTTACTACTTACCCAATTAAAACAATCATCTCTTTTTTTGTATGGTACGTATTTAGTAGCTATTTCTTTTTGCATACGAGGTTTTTGCTTAATGGTAGATACCTCAACATTACCAAATACTACCTCTGTAAGACTTCTTGGTATAGGAGTTGCTGTCATTGTTAGGTAGTGAGGGATATTACTTTTGCCTTTTAAAAGCTTCTCTCTTTGTTCTACTCCAAATCTATGCTGTTCATCAACTATTACTAAATTGAGATTGTCAGGTATATCACTTTTGTAAAGTACAGCATGGGTACCTACAATGAGACAGTTTGGGGACTTTGCTTTACTCTTTTTAGTAGCTATCCATATCTCTACATCTATATCAAAGGGTTTAAGTAATTTTTGGAATGTATCAAAGTGTTGTTGTGCAAGTACTGTCGTTGGAGCAAGTATTACACTGCTATATCCATTTCTAATACATTGAAGTATTGTAAGAGCAGCTACCACTGTTTTACCACTACCTACATCTCCATTGAGTAATCTATTCATTGGTTTAAATTTTGAGATATCTTCTAATATCTCCTCTAAACTTTTCTTTTGGTCATCTGTAAGAATAAAGGGAAGTGATTTTAGAAACTCTTTTGTAAGGTCCTTATCTTCTTTTATGGGTAACGACTTTAATTTGCTTCTTTCTCTTTTTTCTTTCTCCATTTGTATTCCTATTCGTAACATTTCATCAAAGGCAAATCTTTCTCTAGCCTTAACTAAGATGTCCTGGGAATTAGGAAAATGAATTTGTTCAATACTCTCTCCGAGCATAGGTAAATTCTCTTCTTTTAAAAAACTTTTGGGAATGGGGTCTACAACTAATTTCTTAATGTGTTTTTCTAAAGGTAATATTGTATTTCTAAGATATCTTGATGAGAGCCCTTCTGTTTCATGATATATCCCTATTATCTTGCCTAAATGCTTTTGAAGGGAAATATCTCCTGTATATTTTTCATACTTAGGATTATATATACTTTTTGTTTTTCCTTTCTCTGAGATTTTCCCATCAAATATATACCACTCGCCTACTTTAAAAGTTTTAGTTAAATAGCTTTGATTAAAAAAAGAGATATCAAGTTTAGAATTGTACTGATCTATTACTTTTACTGTTGTTAGTACTTTATGTGTTCTGGTATATATATTCTTTGCTTCAACTATTTGTGCTAAAAATGTTCCCTCTTGTATGTATTTAAAATCTTCTATATTGAGTATGTCTGATGTATCTCTATATCTAAATGGAATATGAAAGAGTAAATCTCTTACTGTATATATTCCTAATTTCTCAAACTTTTTTTGTTGAGCTAAACCTACACCCTTTATTTGTGTAATAGGAGCTGTTAATGATGGGAGAATCATTTTTATAGTAGATCGAATATTGCAAGTACTATTGGTATTGCTAAACTACCAATCATCATTACTGCAATAAAGATGCTAAAAATTTTTGAAAAAGTTTTTCCTTTTTTACTCATACTATGATTTTACTAATATCTAAGATTTTTTCCAAGCCTTTTGCATCTTATACTGTGTGGATGTTGAATTAGCATATTTAATCCAATCTTCTTTTACAGATTTCTTACCTATTTGTGTTTTTATTTCAATTGTATCTCCTGTTACAACTTGGTAATCAAGCTTGACTGCTTTGCCATTTACTTTTGCAGATACCATACTATTACCTATATCTGTATGTACTTTATATGCAAAATCAACCACAGTATCCCCCTTTTCAAGTTGTATGATTTTTCCCTTAGGGGTAAAAGCATATATATCATCTGGGAAAATATCTACAGATATTGGTATGCTTCTCTTGTTTTCTCTTTCTGAAATATGTGTACTCATCTCTTTATGAACTTCTTCTACCCAATGATATTTATCTGTGGGTTTTGCATACCTACTTTTACTTTCTTTATATGCTATATGTGAGGCGGGACCGTATGTATTTAGGTAGTACATATCATGTGTTAATATCTGAACTTCTATGACATTAGGACTAACAGAGGAAAGAACAATTGGTCCTTGTAATGCTTTGTATCCATTAGGTTTGGGATATGTGATGTAATCGTCAAATTCTTCTGAAAGAATCTCTCCATTGTCCATTATTTTTTCTAAAATTTTAAAACAGTTATCAGAGCTATCTGTTATTATTCTAAATGCTATTAAATCTCTTATACTACTTAAATCAAGGCTATTGCCCTCTTTCAGTTGCTTTTTCTGTTTGTTATATATACTGTATATACTTTTTACTCTTCCATATACAACAGGTTTAGGAGATATTTCACTTAATATTTTTTCTATATATTCTATATACTTAAATTTTACTTCCTGAGTGAAACTGTTTTCTTCCATTTTTTCCTTAATTATTTCATATATCTCAGGTCGGTAAATGTAGAGAGCTTTCTCTTCTAATTGCTTTTTTAATCTATCCAAGTTTAGATATTCTGCTAATGGTGCATATATGTTCCATATCTTTTGTAATTTGGTTTTAATTCTATCAGCGGGCATATATTCAATTGTAGTTACATTGTCTAGAGTGTCTGCTAATTTTATTAATATTGGTCTTATATCTTTAGCATTGTTTAATATGAATTTAGTAATTATATTAAATTCTGTATCTGTACTTCCTGTTGCTCTACTTATTTCATGTTCACATATTAGTAGCTCTTGTACTTCATCTCCAAACTTCTCTCTAATTTCTTCTTCTATCTCTTTGCTATCTCTAGGTTGGTTGTGTGTACTGTTATGAAGTAGGCCTGCAATAATGGTATCTGTATCCATGCCCATCTGTGCTAGAGTTATTGCTGTTCTTAAACCATGGTTTATATATGGTTCTCCTGATAGTCTGTACTGATCTTTATGATATCTCTCTGCACATACTATTGCAGAGTCTAAGACATCTTTAAATTTCTTTGGACTGTATTCTTTTAATTGTTTTTTTAGTTCTTCTGTATCCATAGAAAAAGAAATCCCTTATGGGGATTCAATATATTAAATATCTTCCCCACACTACTTCTTGGTAAGTTTAATTTGATATACATGCTTACCACACTTAAGTATTGGCATATCTTCTTGGGATATGGTAAGTTTACTCTGCCAGTCTGACACTCTTTGTTGATTTAAATATACAGCGCCTTGCTCAATTAGCCTTCTAGCTTGTGTCTTACTGTTTGTAATATTACACTCAAGAAGTAAATCTACTATTCCAATATTTTCTGTACCTATATTTTTTATTGGTATTTCTGTATTTAAATCTTTCTTTTGAAATATACTTTCAAAGTACTCTTGTGCCTGTTTTGCTTCTTGTTCACCTTTAATTTCTTTAGTAATTTCAAAAGCTAAGAGTTTTTTAAGTAGTATGGGATTTTCTCCACCTTTTAATCTATTAGAGATATCAGCAACCTGTTCTAATTCATATGACGTTAGAATTTCAAATCCAAGGAGGATTTGTTCATCAGAAAATGCCATGACTTTCCCAAATATGTCATTTGCACTATCACTTAATTTAATCATATTGCCTTCAGATTTACCCATCTTAACCCCATCTGGTGTTGAGAGTAACTTTCCTGCTAAGACAATTTTTTCTTTTTGTAATTTATGCATAATCAAATCTCTTCCCGCAAGCATATTAAAGAGTTGGTCGTTTCCACCTACTTCTACATCTGTATCCATCATTACACAATCATATCCTTGCATTAGGGGATACAAGAATTCATTTAGATATATTGGTTTGTCTTCTTCTAATCTCTTTTGAAACATACTTCTTTTTAACATTTGTTGAACAGTAAATACTGAAGCTAAATCAACAATGTCTCCAAAATTAAGAGGTTCTAACCACTGACTATTGTAAACAACTTTTACAGGATTCTCTTTATTGAAAATATCTAAGATATGGGAAGCTTGTTCAATATATACTTTCATATTCTCCTCAACCTGTTGTTTAGTGAGAACAACTCTTGCTGAGGTTTTATCACTTGGATCACCTATTCTAGCAGTAAAATCTCCTATCAAAAAATATACCTGATGACCTAGTTTTCTGAAATCTTCTAATTTTCTCATTCCTACAGTATGTCCTATGTGAAGTGTAGGTGCAGTAGGATCAAATCCTTGATATACATTTATTCTTTTTCCAGATGTAAGGAGTTTCTTTAAAGTGTCTTCAGAAGGGAGTATTTGTTCTACTCCCTTTCTTAATATCCTGTTTATTATTTTTTCGTCTTTTAATACTTCCATGTTCCCTAGTATTATATATTCAATATATCATTTTTACAAAAGTATTTAAGAAAAGATTGAGATATGATTCTAATTAATGTCTTATACACCACTTGTTATATACTTTCTATTCTTTAATTTATCAGGTAAACACTGTTGTTCAGATTTTTTGTTTGGTAAATCATGATCATACTCATATCCCTTACCATAGCCAATATCTTTCATAAGTTTTGTTTCAGCATTCCTAATATTAAGAGGTACAGGTAAATTACCAAACTTTTCAATATCTTCTTTTACTTTTAACTCAGCCATATATGCACTATTATCCTTCGGAGCATTAGAAAGATATATTGCTAACTGTATTAAAAATACTTCACACTCTGGCATACCAAGTTTCTGACAAGATTCATATACACTGTTAGCTAGTATTACTGCTTGAGGATCAGCATTCCCTATATCCTCACTTGCAAATCTTAATAATCTTCTAGCAACATATAGAGGGTCTTCTCCTGCACTTAACATTCTACCTACCCAATATACAGCAGCATTAGCATTAGAAGATCTCATTGATTTATGAATAGCGGAGATAATATTGTAATGCTCTTCCCCATTCTTATCATAGTAAAGAGGTTTTTGTACAACCTCTTTGATATCCTCTTCCTTTAATACCAATTTCTCTTTCTCTTTGTTTGTAGCTTGAGCAAGGTTAACACTCATTTCTAATATATTTAACCCCGATCTAATATCTCCATTAGATAAGTCGCTAATTAAATCTATAATCTTTTTTGAAATTTTGTACTTAGGATATTCTTTTTTAACTATCTTTTTTAAAAAATTAGAAATATCTTCCTTCGTATGTTGATTAAACACAAAGACTTTTGTTCTAGAAAGTAATGCACTATTTATTGTAAAAGAAGGGTTCTCAGTAGTAGCCCCTATTAATATAATTATTCCTTTTTCAACATATGGTAGTAGTGTATCTTGTTGAGCTTTGTTCCATCTATGTATTTCATCAAGAAAAAGTATAGTTTTTTTGTTGTACTGTTGATTAGACATAGCGATTTTAATGATTTTTCTCAAATCATCTTTACCACTATTTACAGCTTGCATCTTGTAGAAGTCGTAATACAAACTTAGGGATATGATATATGCTAATGTAGTCTTACCAGTACCAGGTGGTCCCCAAAAAATCATAGAGGGAACTCTCCCTATTTCTAAAAATTTTCTAATTGGTGAATTCTCCCCGACTAAGTGGTTTTGTCCAACAAAATCATCTAATGTTGAGGCTCTGTATTTTGATGCTAAAGGTTCGTATACTTCCATGTATACCATTGTACACAAATTATACTAATAGGTATACTGGTATACTTGTGTGTTGTCAATATCTATTTTCTTCCCCTTCTTCTTCGGTAATTTGTTCTTGTAAGTAAATACCTTTGTACCTTTTTTTAACTCTTTGTTAAATTTCTTTTCAAGAATTTTTAAAACATCTTCTGGTAAACAACAATATATTACATCGTATTGAGAAAGATCTGTATTAAAAAAACTCTCTTCCTTAAAGTGTATTTTAGAGTTAAGGGGTGAAGTAAGTAGCTTCCTTAATTTAACAATCATTAATAACACAGGACTAATTTCATATCCTACACTTGAGCAGCCATACATTTTGTTTACATTAAAGACTACCCTACCATCTCCACTTCCCAAATCTGCAAATGTCTGATTCTTCTTCAGATCAAAAAGTTCTAATATTTTTTTCATCAAACTTTTTGGTGTAGAGTAGTAAGGTGTAAAAAAGAGTAAAAGAACAGAGACAATGTATGCCGAAAACATTAGTACTATGAGTAAAGATATCGCAAGTGCTAAACCATTTGGCATATGAGATAATTGATAGATTAATTAATATACATATACATGATAGACGGAATTTTACTTGTAGACAAGGAGGTAGGTATTACATCTTACGATGTGATTAGAAGGCTAAAGAAAATTATGCAAGAGAAGATCAAAATTGGACATGCAGGAACACTTGATCCATTTGCTTCTGGTCTTCTCATTATTCTTTTAGGTAAAGGTACTAAGATGATGAATACGTTTCATACATATGAAAAAGAATATGAGGTAGAAGCAGTATTGGGTTTTTCTACAGACACACAAGATATAGAAGGGGTTGAGATGAAAAAATATTTAGGTGTAGAAAAACCTCAAAAGGATGATATTGTGAAAATAATTGAGGACAAATTTCTTGGAGATATATCACAAAAACCACCTATGTATTCTGCTAAAAGGATTAAGGGAGAAAGGGCATACTCTTTAGCAAGAAGAGGAGAGTACGTTGATTTAGAACCTAGAAAAATATATGTATCCCAATTTGAAATATATGAATATAAATACCCTACTCTCAAATGTAAAATTAGATGTACTACTGGTACATATGTTCGTACCCTTATACATGATTTAGGGGAAGAGTTAGGGACATATGCTACATCAAAAAATTTGAGAAGAATATCTATTGGTAGTTTTGATGTTAAGGAAGCTATTAAGAGTAACGAATTGTTAAATCTGGGAAAAGAAAATATTTTAAGAAGAGTAATTAATATTTGAAATTTAAGGTATGGAAAAAGGAAAATTATACATAGTTAGTACACCAATAGGGAACTTAGGAGATATTACATACAGAGCTGTAGAGATTTTAAAATCTGTGCCATTTGTATTAGCTGAAGATACTAGGGAAAGTGTAAAACTTCTTAGAAAATATGAAATACAAACTCAATTAATATCATACAGAGATCAAAACCATCTTAGAATGATTGAGAAGATAAAGGAGAAATTAGATATGGGATTAAATCTTGCTTTAGTATCTGATAGTGGAACTCCATTAATTAGCGATCCAGGATTTAAATTGGTTAGAGAGTTAAAAGTCCAAGGATATGTTGTTGAAAGTATTCCGGGTCCCTCTGCTCTAATTGCTGCATTGTCTATTAGTGGTTTACCAACAGATAAATTTATATTCCTAGGTTTTCTCCCAAAGTCAGATACAAAGAGAAAAAAACTTTTAGAGAAATACTTTGAATTAGGCGATACCATTGTTATTTACGAATCTCCAAAAAGAGTTTTAGATTTACTTCATTTAATAAATGAGTGTACAAGTGCAAATACAACGGTATTAGCAAAAGATTTAACAAAAATTAGAGAAGAAGTATTAATAGGGGAAGCAATAGAATTAATATCTTTGCTTAAGGATAGGGATTTTGAAAATCATCCTCATGGAGAATTTGTAGTACTTGTTAAGCCTTCTTTGTAAAAAGAATTGTATAGTTTTGGTCTGCTATTTCTTCCATCCTCTCATATGACACCCCTTTTATTTCAGCAGCTTTTTGAATAATCTCTTGTATCATTGCTGGTCTACCATACTTTTTAAGAGCTTTCTTGTTCTTCCTTATACTTTGTGTAGGTAAGAATGGCCCATCTGTTTCAAATAGTATTCTTTCTAGTGGAGTTTCTATTAATATCTCTCTAACATTTTCTCCACTAGGATATGTAATTATTGCATTAAATCCTACATACATTCCCATATCTAAAATATTCTGGAGCAAATCTGTATTACCAGTATAGCTATGAAAAGAACCTTTAAGTACTCCTTTACCTTCTTTTGCTAATATTGAGAGAGTATCTTTAACACACTGTTTTTCATCTTTTCCTTCTCTTGAGTGAATACTCATGGGTAATTGATGTGTAATAGCTAATTTACAAAGAGTAGTAAATGTCCTTCTTTGTATTTCTTTCAATTCCTCTTGCTGTTTTTTAGTAAATTGGTTGTATTCATACATACTGTAATAATCTAAACCACACTCCCCTATTGCAGTAATATTGCTAATATTCTCTTTGAATATCTCTTCATATATATCGATTTGTTTTTGGCCATATTTAAACAATTCAATACCAGTAAGCCCATTATTAAGTATTCCCTTTTCAAATCTTTCAGGATGTAATCCTAATGCAAAGTCAATTACATTTGGGAATTTCATACCTAATTGAATTACCATATCAAGTGTTACTTGATAGTCTGTAATATCTGTAGTTTGTGCTAAGATTTTTTTCCCATTAAGAGAAATAAACTCTTGAATATCACTCTCTATATTCTCTTTCAAAGGACTCATTGATATATGTATATGTGAATCGTGCATGGAGATATTTTAACATATTAAATGGTGTATAATGGGGGGGATATAGTAATTTGTGATTTGATATATGATAGAATAGTTCCGTTATGAAAAGTCGGTGGTATGCCAATTGGCTAATAGTGATTACAATGTGTTTATTTCTATCCTCTTTGGGGCTCTTTGTTATATCTTTAAAAGATACGATAGGTTTTACTAAGTGTGCATATGGTGATGATTTGGGAGAAAACTGTGTTTGTAATTCAAATGGAGAAAAAGTCTGTGATGAACAACAAGAAGATAGAGAGAGTCTTGGTGCTAAAGAATTCACTTCAAAGGGGTTAATCTATACATATGATTTTTTAGATTATGTAGATGCAGGAAACAGAGTAACTTCTAGTGTAACTTTTACTGACATTTCATATTTAGGAGGAGGTCTAAAAGTGACATTAGAACTTAGAGCTTTTTGTAACGATGAAAGTGTTACTGGTCAACAGATAGGGTTTTACAAAATAGAAGAGAAGAGATTAACTCTTACAGTATCAAGTAATATTGCAGATGATTCATTTTCTATACCTTGTACAACTAAAAGTGATTTCTTTATTAGTAATTTTTCTAGAGATTTGATGGATGAGTTTGAGGTAGTATATCAGGATGAGTTTAATGTCATCTATCCTTCAAATAATTGTGTTTATGAAGGATTTGTGAGAAATGAAGGGGATGTATACAATTCCAAGGATGGGTGTTTACTCTGCCAATGTAAAAATGGAAAAAGTGTATGTGAAGAAGAGACTTCTTGTTTATAGTAGTCCTAAATATATTCCAAGAATAGAAAGAAAGAGAGTAAAGAGCCAGAATCTCATCGTTATTTTGTACTGTGGCCATCCAATTGCTTGAAAGTGATGATGTATTGGAGCTATTTTAAATACTCTTTTATGAAAGAATTTCATACTTAATATCTGTATTGCACTAGATCCCATTATTACCCATGTTACAGAAGTCATAAATAGATATGGTATTAAGTTGTCAGTTACTAAACCAATAAAAAAGAGAGAAAATGCTAAAGGCATAGCTCCCGGTCCCCCATTCCAAAATCTTGCAGGAGGAATATTAAAGTACAAATCTACAATTAAGACTCCCAAAACAATTGTTAAAAATGGTAAGAAATCATATTTACCTTGTACAAGCAATAGTACTGTTAGAGAAGCTGTTGCTATGGTAAAAATTCCTACCATTAATCCATCTAACCCATCTGTTAACTCTCCCGAATATATTGCGAACTGACCTACTATAGATGCTATTAATAATATTGCTGGAGTTACAGAAAGTGTAATCATATTTAACAAGTTTATACTTTTAAATGTCTCTGTTTTGTAAAGAAGATACATAACCCCAATATTTAGAAGTGTTGCAATAAGGAGTTTACCTAATCTCCACTCAAATGTTTCTTGCATTGCTTTAATCTTTTCATTATTTTTAAAACCATTTGTAAATATAGCAACATCTATTAATCCCCAAAAACCAAATAGCATAAAACCAATTAATAGAACTTGTAATTGTGGAAACATTGGAACAAACAGGAACGTAACTAATGGAACAATAATCCAAATTAAAATACCACCCATATTAGGTGTTCCATTAGTTTGAGTACTTTTCATTATTCTCATGAATATGGAATTTGTCCCCTCTCTAGATCCTAATTTGTTTTTCTTAATTCCACTAACCTGATTAAGTCTGTATAGAAGGCCAATCATAATGGGAGCAAAGATGATTGAGAATACAGTTGAAACTAAGAGGTAATTCAAGCTTTCTTTAAGTATATCTATCATTTTGATTAATACTAAATTATTAATAATTATCTCAGTTCCTCTTAGATATTTCTAGGTCATTTACAATATTAAGAAAAATCTGTGTCCACAAAGGTACTACTGTATTTGCAGCGTAAGGGTTTGTCTTAGGTTCTTCTAATCTTACTAACATAATCATCTTTGCATTATCTGCAGGAGCAAAGCCTACAAATGTTGTAATAGTTTTGTCTTCTTCATATCCTGCTTCATCTTTTTTTGCTACCTGAGCAGTTCCAGTTTTACCAGCAATGTAATAATCTTTTAATTGGTCAATATATATTTGATTTATTCCACCATCTTCAATTACATGAGTCATCATCTCTGCTACAGAATCAGCAGTTTCTTCGGATATTGGTTGAGAAAGAATTTGAGGTTGGAATTTAATATTCTCTTTTTCATCAGAGATTGATTCTATAATGTAAGGTCTCATCCTTTTCCCATCATTAGCAATTGTACTTATACCAGATATTACTTGAAGTGGTGTAGCGGCAATTCCTTGACCATATGAAGCAGTGATTGTATCCAATCTAGTCCATTGTTCATCTGATTTAAGATAACTATTGCTTTCTTCTTGTAAACCTATACCGATAAAACTACCAATTCCAAACTCTTTAAGTTTTTTATAAAACTCTTTGAATTCTATCTCTAATGCAGTTCTTGCTATACAAGGATTATTTGAATTTTTTAACATATCTGCAAGATTTTGTAATCCATCCGGTCTCTTATCCCATTGATAAATTTTTCTTCCCTTAAGGTCATCATATTTAGTTACTTCGTATAAATCTAAATATCCAGTTTTATCATCACATGTAAAATCTTTTGGAACATCTCCGGATTCAAGTGCAATAGCCACAGTAATAGGTTTTTGAACAGAACCAAATTCATATACATCCGCTACGGCTAAATTCTTAAAAATCCATGGTTCAGAAGTTCTCCAATATTCATTTGGATTGTAGGTGGGATAATTTGCCATGGCAATAATTTTTCCTGTTTTAGGGTCCATAATAATTACACTTCCACTTTTAGATCTCGTTTTTTCTACCCCTTCCTTTAATATTTTTTCTACCTTGTTTTGTATTGAAGGACGGATTGTAAGAGTAAAATCTTTACCAAATCTTGGAAGCACAGGTTCGTACTCTGCTGTTAAAATTGTATTACCTCTATAATCTTTTTCTTCATATGTATATCCTTCCTTCCCTGTTATATCTCCAAAGTAAAAACCCTCTACTCCGTACTGCCCTATGTCGTTACCTTCACTGTCCTTTCCAATAAAACCGAGTACATGGGAGGCTAACTCTCCATTGGGATATACTCTTTTTAATTTCCTTTCAAAATATAGTCCAAAGCCAGCTCTGTTAGTATTCTCATCTCCAAAGATGTTGGCATTTGACAATGCAGTTTTAGTTTCTGTATCAACCTCTTTTGCTAAATTCACATATACGAAGTCATCTGATATTTTACTAGCGATACTTTCAAGTTCTACTGCTAATATTGAGGAGACTGTTGAGATATACAAATCTTTTTTACTAAAGAAAAGATCTCTTTCTCGTTTATCTATGCTAAGAGAAGCATATACATCCCATACAGGTTGATCTACTGCAAGGACAGTTCCATCTGAAGCTCGTATCTCCCCTCTTTCTGTAGTTTGAGTATTAGTGTCTTGATATTGAAGTTTTGCTAATGTTTGAAATCTTTCGGCTTCAACTACTTGCCATCTAAAAGCTTGTCCTATGATAATAAGTCCAAGTAGTGTTACTACCCCTATTACAATATTGTAGCTAGTTCTTTGTATCTTAGCTCCGAGTGAGGATTTCTTGCCTTTTCTTCCAGAGCGATGTAAGTGATATAACTTACTCATTAGTTATTAGCAACTAAGGTAGGATCTTCTATGTATATGTATGATTGATTCTTCTCCTGTGAGAGATTTAATTTTTTTGCAGAGAGCTGTTCTATAACTTTAATTGAACCACTTTTTGCAATTTCTTCTGATATCTTTCTATTCTCTTCTAACAGATATTCTTTCTCTCCATTTAGAGCCTGAAGTTGTGTTCCAAGTGGTGTTAATCTTGAATTTACAATTAATTGAGATAATGTAAAGATGACAAAAGAGAGTAAAAGTAGTTTCCAAAAAATTGAGTTTTTTCTATTTTCAGTTTTTCTCATTTGGCAGTTTTTCCTATTTATATTTTCTCAATAACTCTTAATTTTGCTGAAGCGGATCTGGGATTCATCCTTACTTCTTCGTCGGTTGGGGCGATAATTTCTTTAAAAAGAAGTAATCCCTGTCCGCTATCAGCCAAACTGTTAAAATATTCTTTAACAATCCTATCTTCTAATGAATGGAAAGATATTACACATATCCTTCCCTTACTGTTTAAGAGCCTAAAAGAACTGTCTAATCCTTGTTTAAGTGAGTTCAACTCATCATTTACCGCAATTCGCAGGGCCTGAAAGACCCTGCGAGAAGGGTTCTTAGAACTTTGATGAGCTGCCGGCACAACTCTATAGACAAGTCTTGTAAGATCTCCAACAGTATTAATATTCGTAATTTCTTGTTTAATAGCTTTTGCTATCTTTCTGGCATATTTTTCTTCTCCGAATTTTAGGAAAAGAAGTGTCAAATCTTTTTCAGTAAGTACAACCAGTAAATCTTTTGCCTTTACTCCTAATTCTTCATCCATTCTCATATCTAAAGGTTCATTCTCTTCTAGATAGCTAAAGCCTCTATCATATGATTGTTCTAGCTGTCTTGATGAAAGTCCTAAGTCCATGAGTATTCCATCTGGTTTTCTATCATATTCATTGAGTATGGTTTCTAACTTAGAGAAATTAGATTTCTTAATATGCCAATTATTATCTATCTCATCCTTGTAATACCCTTCTACAAAATCTATTGCATGTTGATCATGATCTATACTTAAGAGTAATCCTTTTGAGGATAGTCTTTTAAAGATTTCAAAACTGTGACCTCCATCTCCAAGTGTACAATCTATGTAGAAACCCTCTGATTTGATATTTAAGTATTCAAGAGTTTCTTTAAGTAGTACTGGTACATGAATTTTCTTCATCTATTTATTTTCTTTCATCTTATTAATCTCTTGGGCAATATCATCACCATGTTGCTTAAGGTACTCTACTCTTTTATCCCATTTCTCTTTATCCCATACCTCTATCCAATTAATTAATCCTATGAATACTATTTCATCTTTCAACCCTGCATGTTTAAAAAGAGATTCAGGTATGACAAATCTTCCCTGGGTATCAAATATTATCTCGTTTGCACCTCCAATTAAGAATCTACTGGTATCACGAATATTTTTATTTATAAAAGAGCCATCTATTACATCCTTAGCAATTTTTTCCCACATTTCTTTATTAACAAGTATTAAGGTATCTTCATACCCTCTTGTTAAGATGATTTCTTCACCTAGTTCATCTCTAAATTTCTTAGGAAGTGATACTCTTTTCTTTTCCCCTACTTTACTTTTGTATTCTCCAATTATCATAAAACAAATATATCATCTTTCACCACCTTTTACCACTTCTTGCCACTAATTTACCACTAATTTTATAAACAGGTCAAGAGTGTAATACTACAAGTTATCTATTATGGAAATATTACTATTAAGAATACGAATCTTTGTAAGAGGTATAATTAGAGGTATACCTAATAGTAAGAAAGTAAGTGATGAGAAAAAGTGACCTTCTAAGGGCATAAATCAGTAAAAAGGAGTACTATACGTATACTATTCTTCCCATCTTAATTTGGCACCTAATTTTTGTAAATTCTCTACAAAATTAGGATGGGCTCTTTTAATAGAATCTGCATTATTAATTACACTCTCCCCATCTATTGTTAATGCGACCATTAGTAAGGCAACAGTAGCTCTAATTATATTAGGAGCATCAACAGTAGCAGGTCTTAAATCCTTTCCACCAAAAATGATTACTCTATGAGGATCACACATCACAATATGAGCTCCAAATTTAATCATTTCTGGAATCCAAAGTAGACCTCCTTCATAAAGCTTATTCCAAAACATAGTATTGCCTTCTGCTTTTACGGCTAATGCCATTATTAGTGGTAATAGGTCAGTAGGAAAATATGGCCATGGTGCAGCTTCAACCTTTTGCAACAAATTTTTTGTAAAAGGTTCAACTACTTTAAGTTCGCCATTTCTTTTAGAATATGCAGTATCTCCTTCGTATTTAATTTCCACTCCAAATTTTGCAAAGGTTTTGTTTATCAATGGGAAATGCTCAGGTATAGCATTTGTAACCCGAACAGTTCCTCCAGTCATAGCACCTAGAGCTAGTAACGTAGTTATCTCATGATGATCTGAAGAGATTTTAAATTCTGTGCTATGTAATTTTTCAACACCTTCTACAACAAGAGTTGAGGACCCAATACCTTCTATTTTAGCTCCCATTTGTACTAAGAAATTACACAAATCTTGTACATGAGGTTCGGACGCTGCATTTACCATAGTAGATTTTCCCTTAGCCAAAGCCGCTGCCATAACGAAATTCTCAGTAGTGGTTACTGACATATAATCTTGCCATAGATTACCTCCTTTAAGCCCTCCTTTTGCTTCTATGTGTAATGTTTTATTTGATTTTATCTTAGCTCCTAACTGTTCTAATACCTCTAAATGTGGATCTAACTCTCTAATACCCAGAGAGCAACCCCCTATCTCCTGTTTTACTTCTAATACCTTATGTCTGTGTATTAGTGGTGCTAGTAAGAGCACAGCACCTCTCATACCTAATGGAAAGCCTGTATCACCAAAGGATTTACAAAATTCTGAGTTATCAATTTTAATTTCTTGTTTTTCTTTATCCCAATCAATCTTAGAACCTAAACTTTCCATTAATTCAATTAGTTTTCCTACATCTGTTAATTCAGGAAAGTTTTTTATAACAACTGGTTCATCTGTAAGTAAAGTCGCACAAAGTATTGGTAATGCAGAGTTCTTGTTTCCCGCAGGAGTTATCTCTCCATTAAGTATAATGCCTCCTTTTACTATTAATTTTGACATATATGTTTATTAAAAAATATTAATTTCACACTCTAAATCTAAATTAGTATTAAATTTGAAATCTTTTTGAATCTCCTTGATAAAAGAGTATATCTCTTTTCCAGTCGCCTTATCATAGTTTGTGACTATTAGGGGATGAGAAATCCAAGTTCCTACACTACCCTTTCTTTTATTCTTCCAACCAAGTTTCTCTAAAATATATGCTGCAGGTATCTTAACAATATCTTTTCTATCTGTATTATACATAGGTAAATCAGAAAACTTTTCAATTAACTCCTTATATTTTTTTAAAGTAATTACCGGATTTTTAAATGTACTACCACAAGAACCATACTCTTCTACCTTTGGTAATTTTGTTTCTCGTACTTTTATAATAGCTTGGTAAAGATTAAGAGGATTAATTTCTCTGTCTTCTAATGCCTCCTTTATTCCTCCATACTCAAGATATTTATTGTCTATATTACCTTTGAATTTAGGTAATCTAAAAGTAACATTTTTAACAACTACTTTGTCTTTTAGTTCATTTTTAAAAATACTATCCCTATATCCAAAGTTACACTCTTCATTATTTAAAACATACTCTTTTCCATCTTCAATATTGTATACAGTAACACTGCTTAATATATCTTTTATCTCTACACCGTAAGCTCCAACATTCTGAATTGGAGTAGCCCCAACTGTACCTGGAATAAGGGCTAGGTTATGTATTGCAAAAAGTTCTTTTTTAACACACCATTGAACAAAATCATCCCAATTTTCTCCTGCACAAACCTGAATATTAATACAGTCCTCAGTTTCATTCAATATCTTCTTCCCTATATTTCTAACTAAAAGAGCTGTACCTTTAAAATCTTTTGTGAAAAGAATATTTGAACCCTCTCCCAAGATTAAAAATTTTTCCTCGAAATATTTCTTTAAGAATTTGTGGGAGAAGTCATCCTCTTTTTCTAGTGTTAAAAGAGTATCCACCAAGTACTCTACCTGAAAGGTATTATACTTTTTTAAGGATATATTTTTTTCTACCTTCATATCGAAAGTATATATGATATTGGGGAAAAACAGTAGTATTAGGAATCTTTTAGAATATCATCCAATATACTATATGTTGCATTTGTTGGGAAAAGTTTCTCTATCTTTTCTAAATTTACTTTTCCTAACTTCTTTCTTTCTTCTAATCTTTGAATCTCTTTTCTTAGTACACAATCATTAAGATATTTTTCTTCTAATATATATGCAGTACCGATATCTTCTAAGACGCTTGCATTTAAATACTGCTCATTGTGTGTAACCCAAGGAATTGGGATAAAAAGGGCATACTTTTTTAGAACACCAATTTCATATACAGTATTTGCTCCAGATCTTCCTACAAAAAGATCCATACTATTTAAAACATATCCAATACTCTCACTATCAATATATTTTTTTACTACAAATCTTTCTTTTAAATCATTGGATAAAGAATTCTTTTTTGACAATGCTTTTTCAAAATCTTTGTATATTTCATTTTCTCCAGTTTGAAGTAGTACTTTGTAGGAAATTAAGAGATCTTCAATGCTCTCCAGCACTTTGGTATTAATAACATGTGAACCTAAACTTCCTCCAGAGATATATATGAAAGGGAAATCTTTGTTGTTCTCTATCAATTCTACAATTTCTCTGTCAGTTTTCTGTTTGTAAAAAATTTCCTTTCTTACAATATTACCAACATGTTTAACTTTCTCCTTTTTAAAATATTTCGTTGAATATGCAAAGGTTGTATATACCTGTTTTGAAAAAATACCTACGATTCGGTTTGATAAACCAACTGATGCAGTTTGTTCATGTAAATAGATTGGTTTTTTAAAAAGAGACCCTACAATACAAATTGGGACTGAAACAAAACCTCCTGTTGAGATAATGATATCTGGGTTTTCTTTTCTAACAATACTAATGGAATCAAAAAAGCCTAAAAAAGATCTTAGTAGTAAAGTTATAGTTTTAAAAGAAAACTTCCTTTGGAATTTCCCTGCCCTTATGAAATATTTTTTAACATCAATATCTTTAAAGGCTCTCTGTTCAAGAGAATTGCCATGCTTCTCACCCTCCATACCTAAATCTCCACCTACATATGATATATTTTCAGAAGGTATATTAAAATCTTCGACTAATGCAGATATTAATCCCTTTGCAACAGAGATATGTCCTCCAGAACCTCCTCCTGTTATCATTATTTTTGTTTTTGATTTAAGCATCTTGTGTATATCGGCTAACATTTAAAAGTAAACCTAAAGCTGTCATCATCACTATTGTACTAGATCCTCCGTATGTTAGAAATGGTAGAGGTATTCCTGTTAACGGAATTAATCCAACATTTGCTGCCATATTAAAAAATGCTTGACAAGTTAACCAAAGTGTAATTCCTGTTGCAAGTAATTGTCCCTCCTTATCTGCAGCTTTAAAAGCGATTTTAAATCCTCTCCAAAGGAAGAAAATCCAAGAAAGTACAATTAGTGTTCCTCCCCATAGGCCAAGCTCTTCAAGTAGTACAGCAAAAGTAGAATCAGTAAAAGCAGTATTCTCAACCAAATACCCGAATCTTTGTCTCGATTGGCCAAATCCTTTTCCCCAAAAACCTCCACTTCCAATCCCAATGAGTATCTGTTGCATCTGATAGCCTGTTCCTTGAGGGTCGGATACCTCACCTGTTAATACAAGATTAAAATATGTTTGAATTCTAGATACTCTGTATGGTTCTAATATTGCAGCAATCAAAGCAAGTGGGATCATTAGTAGTAAAAGACCTAATGAACCATATGTATGAGCTTTGTCAGTTCCTGAGACAAAGAACATTAAAACAGCTGTTGTCCCTATTATCATTGTAGTACCTAAGTCTGGTTCAAAGAGTATTAGTAATGCTACTGTTCCTAAAATAGCGATAAAGCTACCGAGACTTTTTAAAAACCCCTTCTTAAAAGCATCTTCGAATTTTGTATAGTTATGTTCTCTTTTAGAAAGCCATGTAGAGAAATACATTACAACAGCTAGTTTAGCAAATTCAGCAGGTTGTATTTGTGGCAATCCTCCTATCTGAAACCATCTCTTAGATCCATTGGTTGCTTCTCCAACCACTAAGACTAAGACTAGGAGTATAACGGTGAATATTAAGAATGGGAAAGAGAGTTTAAGTAATTTTCTATAATCAATAAAATATGCAAAAAGTGCTGGTATTGTACCAAGTATTAGCCATATTATTTGTGATTGAACAAAGTAAAATTGATTGTTAAATTCCTGACTTGCTTTGTACACACTTGCGTCATATATCATTACTACACCAAATATTGCCATTGTGATTGAGAAGATGAGAATTGACCTATCTGGTGCATGTGCTTTTGATGTACTCTTGCTTTTTCTTTTAGGTTTTCTTGTCATTGTATGCCTATTAATATACTATATATCTTAATATGACTCAAAGTAAAAGAAAGTTTATCTTAGTGATAGGGGGACCAGGTGGTTCTGGAAGTTCTACAATAGCGAAGATGCTTTCTCATCATTTTGGAGTAAAAAGAATATATGCTGGTGACCTTTTTAGAAAGGAAGCAAAAGAAAAAGATTTTGAATATTTTGAAGAATTCTTACAACAAATTTCAAAAGGAGGCAATACACTGGATTTAGAAATAGACAGTATGCTAATGGAATATGCTCAAAGAGAGAATATCGTAATTGAAAGTAAAATATTTGGTGCTCTTACTAAGAGTAGAAATATAGAAATTACTGCATCAATTTGGTTAGATGCTAACATTGGTACCAGAGTTAAAAGACATTTAGAAAGAGATAATGTAAAAGGGATAAAAAAGATATTTAAATATTTTCAAATTACATATAATTTATTAAAAAGATATAGAATAGATAAGGAGAAATACAAGAGACTATACAAGATAAAATATGAAAAGCCGAATCTTTACTATGATATTGTTTTAGATACGTCTCAATTAAATGAAGAGGAAACATTTAAATTAATTTTAGAGAAATTAAAAGATGGAGGATATATCACAGAGTAATACAAATGCCCAACAGGATACACCAATTCCAAACGATGATACTACTAAGGTTGTACAAGATGCAGAAATTATTGAACAAGCAACCAATCCAGAAGGTTTGGATAGTATGTGGCTAAGATGGAAGTGTCTTAATTGTGGTTATCTATATGAAGGGGTAAAGGAAGTGAAGAAATGTCCTAGGTGTGGAAATGAGAATCCTGATTTATTTAGTGATGCGGATTAATATGGGTAAGAGTATTAAGGAGATTTCCCAAAGAGTAAGTGAATTTTGTAAAGCAAGAGGTTGGAAACATTCTAGTCCAACTGGTTTGTTAACTGCAACATATATTGAACTCGGGGAATTAGCAGAACATTATCAATGGCAAAAAAAATTCAGTAAATTTTCTGAGAAAGAGAAAAAAGAAGTAGCTTATGAGTTTGTAGATGTACTTTGGTATTTATTTAGATTAGCAGAGAAGTCTGGTATAGATATAGAGGAAGCATTCAATGAAAAGATTCCTAAGCTTGAAAAAAAATTTCCGATAGGGAGTAATCCTAAAAAGCAACATGAACTCTACAGAAAGAACGGGAAGAACAAGCTTTATGATTAATATATGCCGAGAGGGGGAATCGAACCCCCACTCTATTGCTAGAACGGGATTTTAAGTCCCGCGCGTCTGCCTATTCCGCCATCTCGGCTTAAGAGTCATGTATTTTAAAACAGATTTCTCCTTTTATCAATATATTATTATACCTGTGTAGTTAATATATCCCCACAGATACAAGAATGAACTTTTTGAAAGATATCTCTTTCCTCTCCAGGGATCATTGACAATTACTGTTGTTGGATCTTCAGGTTTGCCAATAAAGCCTACGATGACAGAAGAGTGCATCCCCTTGTACCCAGTATATCCTCCCTCTAATGTAAATGCTCCTTTAGGAACTGTACTTCCATTGTAGTAATATATTAGGACAGGATTCCCATTTTTAACCTCTTGCAAAGCAGAGGTAAGATTCCACCCAGTTTTAATAGTATTTGATACTCCTCTACTGGAAATATATGAAGAGATTGGTCCCCAATGTACTCCATACTGATCTACCCAATCAGCATTAGGATTTAATCCTATCCCTATGGAGTCACGAATTCCAGCCTCAGAACTTGATCTCCCCCTGTAAGCTAATACCATTTTTGTTGCTGCCAAGTTACATGTAAAGGATTCTGATTGAAAATATAGAGGAACATTTAAAAGAAATGTCTGGTGTTTTGTTGTAAAAGATGTTGATATTGTTGAAGAAGAATCTATTCCATACAAGGCCTTTACTCCTTTAGCTACACTTACCGTGTACTTAGTACTATACTCTAATTTATTAGAGAAATTGTAATAGAAAGTATTACCACTCCAAGAAAAAGTACCATTCACTACCGGAGAAATTGAAAATCTCTCTTCTACACTTTTATGATCAACAGGTTGATTGAAAGTAAGTGATACTGAAGAAGTTTCCAAAGCTATATTAGTAGACCCATTTCTCGGACTAGCATATATTAAACTTACATACCCAGGAGTTTTAAAGGAAATAGAAAGATCTGTTTCAATATATCCCCCATATATATTCTCAACCCCACTTAAGATATTTACCTTATATTCAGTATTTTTTGCAAAACCATTATTAGGAGTAAATATTAATTGCTTTTTATCTTCTGAAAGAGAAAACTTCCCCTCTATTTCTGGTAAAATCTGTACTCTGTTTTCTAAGCTGGATTCTTTTAGAGGAACTTCGAAATTGATTATAAGTGGTTGCGTATTAGAAAGGATACCACTACTTCTATTAAAACTGACAATACCAGGAGCGGGAGCTGTTCTAAAAGCAATTTTTCTTACAACTTCTTGGGATTCAGTTGAAATCTTTTCTAATGTAAGGGGGTTGTAAGTAATTATGCTTTTGAGAATTTCTAACTCATATGATGTTCCTTGCTTAAGTTTCTCTGGTTGGATTATGACAGAATCATCTAAGTCTCGAATAATTTTATATTCAGCAAAAGGCGTAAATATAGCCTGCCATTCAACAGATTGTTGATCATTAATATCTAAATCGATTTTAATAGGTTGTTCAATACTAACATTTTGAGTATCTGTTCCTAAAACAACCTCTTCTATCTCAGGAGACCTTGGAGTAAAGAAATCTTGGCTATTTTCATGCTTAGCACCCCATGGAAAGATTCTTTGTATCCCAGTTGTATATACAACGACCTTTTGACTGGGTAAAAAAGATTCCATAGGGGTAACAGTAATGCTGCTGATAAGACCTTTTATTCCTAAAAAGTATTCATACCCTAATGTAAAATTATTTTCTGGTGATATTGTTATTTTGATATCAGAGTTTTTTAATGGAGATGTAAAATTTAGTTTTACTTTACCAGTTGTTTCTAAAAATTTTGAATTGTTTCCTGTAGTTACAGAAACATGGGGTACTGTAAAGAGAGATATTGTAAGTAAGGATATGAAGAGAAGTGTAAGTAAAGTTACTTCTAAAATATAGAAGATTTTTAATATTTTTTTCCTTTTTAAAAGAATTAGGATTTGTTTAAGAAAAAGGAATATGGACAATATACCGGTTAATAATATGAAGTATGTTTTGTTTGGGCCAAAGAATTTTTCTAAATAGGTACTGTAATAGAAATATATTCCAACTGTAAGTAAAAGGAATAGAGAACCGAAAACAAGATATTGAATTTTAAGAAATCTTTTTAAAATCTTTAGCTTTTTCTTTTTTCTTCCAATGAAAAAGAGTATTGTAGCAAGAGAAATCCAAAGCAATATAAAAGAGAGCAAGACAATTCTTACTGTAAAATTCGGGAGAGTATCACTAATTCCTGTAATCCAATTTTCAAAATCCATTACTAAAGTTTTACAGTATATTGATGTACTTTATCAAGTGTAAGGAAAATTACAGGACCATTATCATCAGAATATGAGTACTGAGAAACATATTTTAATGCACCCTCAATATTAGGCCCCTCTCTATTAAACCAGTGAGGGTGGGAAATAAATGTAACAATGGTATCTTTGTTGGCTATTCCACCATTGTAATTATTCTTAAATTTCTTTATCAAACCATCAGAAGAGTATGCCCATGAATCTCCACCATTATTAGGATACTCCCAGATATTCATATTGGGCTTGTTTGTAATATTTTGATCGGTACTATTCATTTGATATGGTTGAGTAGTATCTTTTAAGTTCCATGGTCCTTCTAATTGATTACTTCCGTGTATATAGTGGGTTCTACCAGAAGACTCTATCCTAAAACCTAAGTTTTTTAATACAGATATATTCTCTTCATCTATAAACCAACCTCCAGCTCTATACATTGTAGGTTTTTCTAGACCATTTTTTTCATATTGAAGTAACGACCACTCAATAATCTTTTTGTAATCGTCATAAGCATAGTTACTATTTGGAGTATCATGACCCTTGCCTGTAGGACTCCCCCATGCAGGGTTATTATTTACTGTAACTTTACTAGCTTCAACCAACTTATCGAACATATGTAAGTGTAAACCAATACTATCTTCATCTCTTTCCTTAACCCAATCTGTTAAATATTGAGCTCTTGTTTTAGAAAGATATATGTATATATATGGATTAAAGAAGTGAGTCATTGGTACATCATATTTAGATGATATCCTATCCATTTCTTTTAAATACTCCTCTTTAACATCAAAACCTTCCCAGTCTATACTCCATACAACATATACAGGATGTGATACATTAAAGGAGAAAGATTTAGATATTGTTCCTGTACAAACATTTGATTTAACAAGCAATTTATACTCTCCATCTTCCAAACTCTCAATAGGGATATTAATATTCCAATTCTCATTTTCATATACTGCATCAAATACATCCTCATTTAATTCATAGGTAACATTAATATCATCATTTGGTAACTCCAATGCAATATCTATTGAGTTAATATCCGTATATGGGGATTTTACATACCATTTTTGAGTTAGGCTTAAAGAGGAGAACTCTTTTTTTGCAGTTTCCTCCAATTCAATACAGGGATCTGTTGTACCACCTTTTACATCGGTATCAATATCCTTATCTTTACTATTTAATTGTTTTAAAAATACTGATGAAGATATTAATACAAAGAATAATACAATCAGTATTAAGAGTTTTTTACTCATACTTAATTATACCATTTTACGGTAAAATACTATAGGGTGTAAGATTAGGAGTGCTAATATAAGGAAATTAACAATAATGCTAAGAATTTCTGTATTGCTTGGATTTAAAAATGCTTTAGCTACAAATACGAAGAATGTAGAAAGAAAGAACTGTTCTAATGGATACATCCCAATATTTGTAAATATCTTAAAAATTCCTTTTGAAAAGAACTTCTTAAATTCTCTGTATACAAGAAGAATTAAAGGAATATATATAAATCCATAGAGAAGAAACAATATTGATGGGGGCCACCTATTCCAATGAGAGAGTTTTAATGAGTACAAAACAATGAACAGAGTAAAAGAAGATATTAATACTGCAATTAACATATTCCTCTTTCTATACATACTTAGAAAAATCCCTAATGAATATATTGGTAAATAGTATGTTAATGGGAACCTATGTAATGATTGATACCCAAAAATATTCTCTAAAGGGATTCTTACTATCTCTGGATATGTATATTTTGATATTTGGGTATATACGAAAGTACCTAGTATATATATTGAAAGTGTAATAATAGTTAGAATGAGTGGATTGTTAAGTAAATACTTTTGCTGTTTAGAAAAAAATAAGGGGATAAAGGAGAAGAGTACAAAAGCAATTAGAAATTCTGTAAACTCAGGGACATAGTTTAGTAAGACAATATTATTAATTATGTCAAAATCAATAGAGCCTTTTAGTACAAAAGTTACAAATATACCAAGTACAACATATACCATATATATTTCTAATGCCCTATTTAGAGTATCTTTAATGGTAAAGGAAGAACCTTTTTGAATCTTAAGACCTGTTACATATGCAGAACAGAAAAGAAATATTGAAAAGCACAGAGTGGCTCCAGCTGTTGTAAAAAAATCTAATATCGGATTATTTCCAAGGTAAAGCAATGCATTAACATGAGTGATGGTCATTAAAAGTATTGCTGTAGCCCTTAGAAAATCAATACTAAAATCTCTTTCCTTCATATATATTTATATCATATCCTAAGGAGTTAAAATACAAAAGCAAGGAGAAAAATATTGATTAAAAAAGGTGACGATGGGACTCGAACCCATGATAGTGGTTTTGCAGACCACGGCCTTAACCAGCTTGGCTACGTCACCTAGCGATTAAGATCCAATTACATCCTTTACCTTGATAATTTCTAGTATGCTGTTATTGGATCTATTTTTAATAGAACTGCCACTAATAATAGCAATTTTATCATTTAAATCCAACTCTCCATATGAATAGACACACTCTACACTACTTACAATAGCGCTATCCCTATCTAAAGGAAAATCTTTTAAGTAATATCCCTTTATTCCTCTTACTAATGAGTTCTGTCTAATTCTTTGTATATCATTACTAATTTCCCATATTGGAATATTTAATCTATGTCTAGAAAGACTAAGAGAGGTTTTTCCACTTTGGGATATGACTATTACACCCTTGAGATACAAATTGTTAACTAAATCAAAAACAGTTTTACAAAGCTCATCTGTCTCTATTGTGGCATTGGTATATCCTGTTATCTTCTGAGGCCTTAAAACGTTCTCTACCTTCAGTGCAATATCATTCATCATCTTTACCGCTTTGGCAGGATAATTGCCTGTAGAGGTCTCTGCAGAGAGCATAACAGCATCGCAACCATCCATTACTGCATTAGCTACATCACTCACCTCTGCTCTTGTAGGATTAATATTCTCTCTCATACTTTCTAACATTTGAGTAGCTACAATTACTGGTATTCCTACACTTCTACATTTGTAAATCATCTGTTTTTGTACAACAGGAACCTCTTCTAGTGGTATTTCTACTCCCATATCTCCCCTAGCTATCATAATTCCATCTACAACAGAAAGTATTTGATCAAAGTTATCAATCCCTTCCCTATCCTCTATCTTAGCTATCAATTTTGTACTACTTTTACCCATTACTTCTTTTATTACAGCAACATCGTTAATATTTCTAATAAAGGAGGCAGAGATGAAATCAAAGTTATGCTCTACGGCATATTTAATATCATTTTTATCCTTTTCACTTAGTTGAGGAAAATTTAAATGGGTATTAGGAATATTTACAGTTTTTTTAGGTTTAAGTATACCTCCCTGCTCTATTTCACAAAGTACTTCCTGTCCTTTTATATCTATTACATTTAATACAATATTTCCATCATCTAAAAGAATTTTACTATTCCTTGTAATATCTTTATGTAGTGTGGGATATGTTGTAGCAATATATTTTTCTGAAAGCTGATTGTTTTGAAAATACTCTTCAGAAACAATTATGATATTCTCTCTCTCTTTAAGATATTTCTCTTTCTCGAAACCAGTTACTCTTATCTTATGACCTTTTGTATCTAACATTAATCCAACTCTTGGAGATAGCGCTCTTATCATTCTAGATACTCTATCCAATTCTTCAAAGTCAGCAAAAGAGGCATTTATCCTTGCTACATCCATACCGTTAGTAATCATATCTTTTAAAATATTTGGATCCCACGAGGAAGGACCTATTGTAGCAACTATTTTTGTTTTACAGAATTCTTTCATATTGAATATATCTAAAATATACCTTATGTGTAACTTAAGTAACAAGCAAACTACTATCCTATATTATTCCTGTTTGCAAATCTCTATTGTTAATATGTAAAATGCTAACATATATAACATGAGAGGATGGATATATGAGTAAAATACTAAAAAAATTAATACAATTCCTATTAGTTGGGTATTTTATTTTTAATATATTTAGGGGATTTGTTCTACCTACAAACTATGCTTATCTCTTAGCTATATTTATATTTTTTGCTTTTGCCATATTCCTATCTTCGATAATTTTAGGTTTTTTGACAATTAAGGAAAATTTTATAACTACATTTTTAATGAGTACTCTACTTTGTATAGGGGTATTTTTTTTGATGGAAGGTTTTATGCCTGGATTTGAAATTGAGGTATATACATTTGAGGGTTTAGATACTGGTAATCTAGTTATTAATCCGTTTGAAGTAACTAAGATTCTTACTATGGTATTTGCTAGTACTTTATATGCACTAATTACCTCTGTATTAAATGTTCTTGAGAAAAGTTCGTAATATTGTATAATCTCTACTATGAACTCTAATATACAAAATATACTTCTTTATGTGCAGATAGCGATTTGTATTCTTGTTGTTATTTCTATATTACTTCAAAACAGAGCAGAAGGATTAGGCAAAATGTTTGGAGGTGGAGGAGAAGTATTTAGAACTAAAAGAGGTTTAGAAAAGTTCCTTTATTATTTTACCATCTTCTTATCTGTCCTTTTAGTAGTTATATCACTCTTGTTATATAAATATTCATAAAAAAAAAGATAGTATGTCACAGTCAGAAGTTTCTGATAAAAAAAACAAGCTACTTTCAATGAAAGAGGCCTTCCAAATGATAAATCCTTCAAAGAGTGTCATTAAGGTTGGAATAAAAGAAAGAGTAAGTTTAAGAGAGTGGATTTGGAGCTATCCTTCAAATATAGGAGGCTTTTTCCAAAAAACTTCCCCTATTAGTTTTATCTCAATTTTTGTATTGTTAGGTTTCGTTCTCTTCTCCCTTTTTCAAAGTGAAGCCTTTGCTAATGTAATTTCAAACGAAAAGAGTGATGTCTTTGTTGAAGGTAATGTAGGTGCAATTTCATCTTTTAATCCGCTTTTCTCTACTCAAAATCCTGTAGATAGTGATATTCATGCTTTAGTATTTGAAAAATTTATAAATATCTCTAATGAAGGGAAACCCGAAAAGGGAATAGCTACAAGTTGGGTTATATCATCTGATGGCAAGACATATGACTTTACAATATCACTTGAACATAAGTGGCAAGATGGAGAGATGCTAACTATGGAGGATATAATGTTTACATTTGAGATAGCGAAAGAACTTTCATCTCAACATGGGTATGATACCATAGGTTCATCTTTACAAGATGTACAGATTCTTGAAGTATCAGAAGACAAAGTAAGATTTAATTTACCAGAGAGTAATGCTACTTTTTTTGAAGCTATTTCCGTATATATTGTTCCTGCACATAAATTTGAAAATGTTCAGTTAGCAGACATACCTTTTAGTTCATTTGCAAAATATCCAATAGGTTCTGGTCCTTATGAAGTATATAGATCTGAACCAAATGTTGTCTATCTAAAAGCATCTAAAAATTTCTGGGTAACTCCTAAAATTGAAACCTTTATATATAGACTATATGCTGATTATGAAAGTTTAGAGGCAGCATTTAGAAATGGCATATTAGATGCTATGGGAGGAATAGACTCTGCTAGTATGGCATATACAGATGAATATGAAGGATACAATATTAAGGAAATTACACTCAATTCTAGATTAAGAATGATATTTTTTAATATACGAAAGGAAAAATTAGAAGGAAAGGAAATTAGACAGGCACTAAGCTACTTAACAAACAAGCAAGCAATTATGGAACAGAGCAAAATATCTGGAGTTATTGCTAATGGTCCCATACCTTCAAGCTCTTGGGCATATGATGAAGAAAAGATTTCAGTATATGAATATAACCCCCAAAAGGCTACCGATATTCTAAAAAATCTTGGTTATGAGAAAAATGAAAGCACTGGATACTTTGAGAAAGAGGATAAAAAGATATTAAGTTTTTCTCTTTCATATTATGACAATGATATTAATGGAAGAATAGCAGAGTCTTTGAAAGAATTACTAAAAGAAGAAGGTGTGGTGCTAAACTTAGAACCTCTTTCATACAAACAGATTACTCAAGAAATTGTTGCTACAAGAGATTTTGAGTTATTAATGTTTGAAGTAGAAACAACAATAGATCCTGACCAGTATAATTTGTGGCACTCTTTAAAAAGTAATTACCCAGATTTGAATATATCAGGATATAGTTACGAAAGAGTAGATATTCTTTTGGAAGATGCTAGAAGAAGTAATAAGATAGAGACTAGGAAGTCTAGTTATGCTTTTTTTCAAAAATATCTAACACAAGATGCCCCTGCTCTCTTTCTATATCATCCAAACTATACCTATGTTGTTAAGGATAGTGTCGATATGGCTGATATAAGTGGGATTTTTTACCCAAGTCAAAGATTTGATAATATTGAATACTGGAGTAAATAATGCCAAGAGGGGGATTTGAACCCCCACCTTCGGTAAAGAAGACTACATCCTGAATGTAGCGTGTCTGCCAATTTCACCACCTTGGCCTATGGAGATTCTATCACATTTATTGATGATTTAATCTTCTTCTTTTGAAGTTAGAGATACCTTAATCTTTTCGGAATCATTTTCTTTTCCTGAATCTAAATCGGGATCTAATCTTTTGTATTTTCTAAGGAATACATCTTTGTTAATAATGCTTGGTTCTCTCTTTATCTCTTCTTTTTCTGTATTCTCTTCTTCCTTTCCACCTAACAGCTCTCTTAATGTTTTCTCACCCTCTTCATTTCCCTTTTTCTTTTTAACGATTATCTCTTCTACTTCTTTCTCTTTCCTTCCTTTTTTCTTCCCGTCTATCAAGCTCTTTAGGATTAGTGTTAATAAAAGACCAAAAACAAAACTTCCAGCTGTAAGTGCAATTAAATCTGGAAGAGAAGAGAATGTACTTATTAAATTATCTTTATTTAAATCTTTAAAGGCAAAATATATCTCCTTATCATTGTTTTGAAGAAATCTATCTGGGTTTTCTCCTATTCCAAAGGTAACAGGATTTGAAAGATTACTTGCATATCCATACTTTCTGGTATATGCCATAAAAGTATATATACCATCAACAAATCCAGATTCGGGAGTGATTGTAATACTCCAATTTCCATTCTCATCAGAGTTTGTAATTCCACTATTGTTATAGGCATTAGCTGTTAATGTATATATTATCTCAGAATTTGCTAAAGCAGTTCCTGATATCGTTATTGAATCCTCTTTTAAATCCGGAGAAGAGATAATTGGTGTTCTAGGTATAATTACTAAGGTGTATTCTAAAAGCTGTACATTACTATCCTTATCATAGAATCTAAACTTTATTGTATGTTGTCCAATACTTAGTGCAGGTAATGTATATGGGCTAGAAATCTTTTTAAAGGAACCTCCATCGATATCAGCCTCTACTCCTTGACTATCAGGGGAGGGATCTTTAAAGGTAATAACATAACTTGGGTTATCAGTATATTCAGGTAATACAAATCCTAAGAGATTTGCTATCTCTTGAGTTCTTTCTTCATCTTGTTGCTCTAGTTCCTCTATCTCTGCAGCTTTTACCTCATTACTTGTGATAGCTAACTCCTCTGTAGTGGTATCTTGCTGAGCATGAACTATTATTGGAAATGCCAAAAGGAGAAGTGTTGTAAAAAGAATCTTTCTCATTGTATGTGCTTAGTAAAATATATTAAGTTACATTGTATATTGAATTGTAAAAAGATTCTAGTCTTTAAATTCTATCGGTAAAAAGTATCCCTTGTGTGTGGTCATACTCATGTTGAATCTCACGAGCTTCATAATCTGTAAATACCTTTTTCTGTTTTTCCCCTTCTCTATTTAAGTATGTTAAACGAATTTTTCTGAATCTTGGAACTTTTTCTTCTCTCTTGGGTATACTAAAACATGCCTCTTTCTCCAACCCTTGTATTGTACTTAAAATTTCCATTTTAGAATTAACAAACATTTCATACTCTCGATCATCGCTTTTGAGTATGCAAAAAACATTGTAATGTTTACCAACTTGAACTGCTGCTAATCCAGCAGCAATATATCCCTCATCGGTTTCAACACTTTGTACTGTAAAGAGTAAATTGTCCAAAAAAGCTTGGAATTCTTCAGAATGTAACTGCTCTAAGGTAATATCTTTAGAGGATTTTCTTAAAAACTCTTCCTCATTTTTATTTTCTATTGTATATATTTTTAATATCTTTCCCATACTTGGGATTATATCATACAGATAGAAAATTCTTTACCAAAACCAGAACCAATCAAATATTGATGTAGAAATGCCAAGTACAGATGAGCCAGAGCTTTTACTGGATGTTCTAGAAAGAGATCTAAGATATGTCATATCTACTATCATTTGTGTATCAGTTGTAACACCATCACTAAAAATAGCTGATAGTTTAATCCAGTGTTGAGAATGATTAAAGAGTTCATTTGAAAGAACGAATTCACCAGTTTGCTCTGTTGAAGATGAGATTTCATCATTGTCTACGTATACAACAACTTTTTGTAAAGTAGTATCTGAAAGTATTGGATCTAATTTATACTTTACAGTTATATCATCTGTTGTAGTTGGAATATATTTTTGAGCTTTAGTTGCAATTGGTTCAAGGATAATTATGCTTTGTGAAATTCTTTTAACATTTTTTGAAGGTGTAGTTGGTTTTGTTGTAGGTGTTTCATCAACAGGCTGTTCTACAGGTTCTTCAATAGGTTCTTGCTCGAGTGGGTTTAATAGAGATACTGCGGATGTTAAATCAACTAGACCATATCCAAAAAGTATATCTTTACCAACCTCTCCCAAGTCTACAGCAGAAGTTCTTAGAAGTTCTCTAATCTGAGTAGAGGTACAAGTAGGACAAATTGAAAAGAGTAAAGCAGATGCACCTGCAACATGAGGTGAAGCCATACTAGTTCCACTAAGATACCTATATGAGCTACCAATATATGTTGAGTAATTGTATACTCCTGGAGCTGCTAATTCTCCTCCAATATTACTGAAACTAGCTAACATGTTTCTACTATCTGTAGCAACAACACAAATTACATTACTATATGAAGCTGGATATGAACAGGGAGCTCCACTATCATTTCCTGCTGCTGCAACAATCAAGACACCTTTATTTGAAGCATAGTTTACTGCATCTTTTAGAATTAAAGAATCTGTAGTAGAGCCTAGACTAAGATTTATTACCCTAGCTCCATTATCTGCTGCAAAGTATATACCTTTTGCAACATCAGAAAGATATCCATATCCTTGATTATTTAAAACCTTAATAGGAAGTATTTTAGAAGTATTACTAACCCCTACAACTCCAGCTTGATTGAGAGTTGCTGTTGCAATACCAGCAACATGGGTACCATGTCCATTATCATCATTTGCATCACTATCATTATTAACAAAATCATATCCAGCAATTAAATTGCTAACCAAGTCAGGGTGATCTTTCTGAACACCTGTATCAATCACTGCTATCTTAACTCCAGTACCACTACCTGTTCCCCAAACCTTATCAGCCCCTATCCTTGAAACACCCCAATCTACTACATCTGCAGACATTTTTACTGGTATATCTATTTCAATATCTGCATTAAGTTCATTTTGTAAATCTTTTAATATGTTTTCATTTGTAATATTTACGACATATATACCGTTGCTTTCGGTATCATTTGAAAATTGTATATCGTATTTCTCTTCTAGTGAAGATTTTTCTGTTTCCGAAAGTATTCTATCTACCTTAAGTATCTTTCTTTCCTCTATTATTTTTATAACTCCCTGTTTATTTATATCTACTTCATCTTTTACATTTTTCTCATCTTCTGTTTCCAAAACTAAAGCACTTTCGGAGATATATCTTGAGGTAATTGATTCTTCATCAATATCTACAGATTCAATATTTACATTAGGAACAACTAAAGCAAGAATAGCTACGAAAAGTAATAATCCTAAAGATACTATTCCACTTCCTAGTAGAACAAAAATTCTTGTTCCCAACTGTTTCATATTTTTCTATATTAAAAATTAATCTACTTCTTCTTCCTCATTCTCTTCTTCAGTCTCATCATCTTCTTCAATTCCATCCTCCCTATCCTTATCTACTCCTCCCTTGTTATTTGTTTTTACTTTAGCATCTTTAGCGTTGTATTTCTCAACAGTCTTATCAATCACTTTTTGTAAAGATTCTTGTGCTTGTCCTTCTGGAGCCTTTTCTAATACTGTATTTAAAACATTTAAATGTCTTTCTCTAATTTGTTCTATCTTCTCTAAGCTATCTTCCTGCATGGCATCTTCATCTTGAGAGAACCTTTCTGCATTCTCAACTAATTTCTCAAACCTTTTCTCTAATCTTTCCATTATCTTTGGATCTTCTTCCCCATTTAGATTCTCCATACCATTTAATTTTTTCTGTGCAAATTCTAAAGCTTTTTGTACTTTCTTTTCTTCATCAAAAGTTAAGAGGAGTTGAACATCTTCAAACATCTCTGTAAGAAAGTAAAAAGGACTATCTGGAGAAATCGTATCTGTTTCTTCGATTATCTCATTCTCTTCTAAAATTTCTTCTTCTTGAGCAAAGATAAAACTTGGTAAAAAGGCTGTTAAAAGTAGTAATGTAATAGTTGATAATTTTTTCATACGTATTGTTTAGTTAAGTAATATTAAAATTTACATTAAAGGAGAGAATATATCAAGAGAAAAGTGATAGGTCTCTTTGAATATAATCAAAGTTTCCTACCACTTATATTCTCTAACGTATCTAATTGCTAATTACCGCTTCCATTTGACCCTGAACCACCTGAATCAGAATCTCCAGCTTGTCCATTATCAGAGGATTCTCCATTTCCACTATCACTATTTCCTCCCTGAGAATCAGATTGGCTATTATCACTATTGGCGTTACTAATCTTCAATTCAGCATTTCCAATAACTCTATCTATATTCTCCTTAGCCTTAAGAGGTACTTTCTCTGCTACATCTTTAAGTTTTAAAACATGTTTCTCCTGTGCTTTAACTATCGTTTGAATCATCTCTTGCTCCTTCTCTTGGTTTTTAGCAGCTATCTTCTCTGCTGTTTGAATATGCTTCTCATATTTTTCTTGAAGCTTTTCTAATTTAGCCTCATCTCCTGACTCTGCTACTATATCCATTTCTGCAACTCTTCTGTCTGCAAATAGTATAGCTTTTTCTAATTTAGCTTCATCATCAAATGTAAGAGCCATATCTATGCTCTCATATATTGATGTTAAGAAGTAAAAGGGACTCTCTGGAGATATTGGAACAGTTACTTCCTCCTCTTCTGTTGGGGAAGGTGCTATTACCATATCTTCTTGGGCGAATACTACGGTAGGAATACATAGTAGTCCAAATACTAATATTGAAAGAAAAATCTTTCTCATATTTAGTAATATTTAAAAAGTTATTAATAATCGTAGCATCACAGTTCACATATATCAATATCTTAAAAAGATATATGTGGTGTATAATCACGGGTATGTTAAGTATAAATGAACTTAGTATATCTAAGGGAGGAAAAAATATATTAAATGATATCAGCCTGTTTTTAGCCAGAGGTGAGAAAATTGGGTTGGTTGGTGTTAATGGTGCTGGTAAATCTACATTACTTAAAATATTAGCTAATGTAGAGGAACCAGATTTAGGTACTGTATCTTTAAGTGGTACATACTCATATCTTTCTCAAGAGATTCATATGGAGATATTAGAGAGTATGGACAAGGAGTTAAGTATTGGGGAGTATTTAATCATCGAGAAAGAATTAGATGTAGAGGAATGGGAAATAAATAAACTTCTCAACTATATGAATATGCAGGGTAAAGATACAGATTCCCTACTCTCTCAACTTTCAGGTGGACAAAAAATTAAGGTTGAATTAATTAAGATACTGTTGGAAAAAGCAGATCTATTAATACTAGATGAGCCTACTAATTTTTTGGATATACCTACTGCACAGTGGTTAATGTCTTTTTTAGTTACATATCCTAAAGCAGTATTAGTTGTATCTCATGATTTGAGATTAATGAACAAAGGGATATCTAAGATATGGTATTTAAATGATATTAAGCATAATGTAGAAGTTTACAAAGGTAACTATGATGCCTTTCTAAAACAGATATCTTTAAAAGATGAACTTTTAGCTAAGACTCTTAAAGCTCAAGAAAAGAAAGTTAAAAGAATGTTTGAATATGCTAAGACACTTTCTTCAAGAGGTATGACTAAGGAGAAAATGAAAGGTGCCAAGAAGTTAGAATTAGCTAGAAAAGAGAAAGAGAAAATGGTTAAGCTTTCTAAGGAATTAATAAAGAGTAAGAAAATGAAAATTAGTATACCTACTCCATATCACTGCAGTAGGAATATCTTAGAGGTAGAGAATATTAAGAAAGAATATATAAGAGGGATACCAGTATTAAAAAGTGTATCTTTTGAAATGGAAAGAGGAGAAAAAATCTCAATCATTGGTAAAAATGGTGCAGGTAAAACTACTTTACTTAAGATATTAGCAGGTAGGATGAAACAAACTAAAGGTAAGTATAAATGGGGTAAAGGAGTAGTAATAGGGTATTACTCTCAGGAGTATGAAGATTTAGATTACGAAAAAACGGTATTAGAAAATATCTCTAGATTAGACTGGGGAGATATTGATAGAAGATCATTTTTAGGTAGATTCCTAATTACAGGTGATATGGTTGAACAAAAGATTAAAACCCTCTCTGGAGGAGAGAAAACAAGATTAGCTTTAGCTAAACTTTTTGCTAGTAAATCTAATGTATTGCTTTTGGATGAACCTACTACATATTTAGATCCTGATTCTCAAAAGATTTTACTTTTTGCACTAAAGGAGTATAAAGGTACTGTATTGATTGTAAGTCATCAACCAGACTTTGTAAAAGAATTAGATATGGATAAAGTACTTTTAATGCCAGAAGAGAAGTATTCATACTTTAAAGAGGAATATATTGAGAGAGTTGGTATAATCTAATACATAAAATTAAGATAGATAACAATTAAATGCAAAAGTTTGATTACATTGTTGTTGGGGCTGGTCCTGCAGGTATGTTTGCCTGTTATGAAATCTTAAGAAAGAAAAAGAAAAGTAAAATACTTCTCATAGATATGGGTAAGAGGATAGAGAAAAGAAAGCCCTCAGAAGTAATGATGGGTATCGGAGGAGCAGGTACATATTCTGATGGTAAGCTTACTCTTACTGCAAATCTCTCTCATGAGAAAGCATTTCACTTAATATCCAAATTTGAATATCAAGAGATTCTAGACTATGTAGACTCCATCTTTACTGTCTTTGGGGTTGATTCAGGGTACTTTCCTAAAGAGACAGATGAATTAAAAGAATTAATATCTCAAGCAGAGATTAATGATATTGAATTAGTTTTAAGGAAGGCTAGACATGTAGGTACAGACAAATTAAAGAAGTTTGTAAAAAATTTTCAAGAATATCTCTTAGAAAAAGGTGTAGAGATATTAGATGGTACTAAAGTTGAGGATATAATTGTTACAAAAAATATAGTGAAAGGAGTAATTACTTCTGAGGGGAAGAAAATCTCTGGTCAGAAGGTATTATTAACACCTGGAAGATTAAATGCTAGATGGTTACAGAAATTAGCAGATAAATACAAGATTAAATATATATATGATAAGGTAGAGGTCGGTGTTAGAGTAGAATTTCCATCCTCTATAATGAAAAAGCAAGCAGAGACTCTTTATGAAACTGTGTATAGAGTAAGAACAAAGACATACCAAGATATTGTTAGGACATTTTGTAGTTGTCCCAATGGTTTAGTAGCTATTGAGGAGTATGAAAACTATGTATGCGTAAATGGTCATTCTAATTCAGATCACAAGAGTAAGAATTCTAATTTTGCATTCCTTTGTGAAGTGAATCTTAAAGAGCCTTTAGAAAATTCTATAGCATATGCAAAGTCCGTCGCAGAATTAACATCTCTTTTAGGAGGAGGTAAACCACTGCTTCAGACCCTCTATGATCTTAGGGATGGAAGAAGGAGTACATGGTCCAGATTAGAAAAATCTTTTGTTGAACCATCACTTAAGGATGTTGTACCTGGAGATATATCAATGGGCTTACCACATAGGATTGTATTAAATATATTAGAAGGATTAGAACTTTTAGATAAAGTAATGCCTGGTATAAATGGTGGTTCTACTCTACTTTATGCTCCTGAAGTGAAATTTAGGTCTTCAAAGATTGAAACTAACAAAAACTTAGAAACAGCAATTAAAGGTCTATATGTAGCTGGAGATGCAGCAGGATTATCAGGTTCTATTACGGGTGCAGCAGTAACAGGTATTATGGTAGGTAGAGGTATGTGTTAGAGATGCTCTAATAGTTGTTTAATTCCTTTAATTCCAGTAACCATTTTATCATTCGAATATTGCTCATTTATAGAGATATGAACAAGATTCGTACATCCAGCTTCTTTTGCAGGTTCAATATCAGAGTTCATACTATCACCAACTACCAAAGTCTTTTCCAAATTAAAACCAAAGAAATTAGAGGCATCAATCCATCCTTGACAGTCTTTTTTCATATCAATTGCTGTTGTAAAAAAGGGTATTTCTATCTCTTCATGATATCTATCGAAATATTCAAGTTGAATCTTTCTAATTTTTATTTCTGTCCAATCTTGCTGAGCATGAGAATATATTCCAAATATTATACCTTTTTGTTTAAGTTCATATAATACTTCTAATGTACCATCTTCAATTTCAGGACTATTTTTGTAAAACTCGGAAAGGTACTGCTCAATATATGGTGTAACTTTTTCAATATCTTCTCTCCCTCTTTCTTTTAAATATTGAATTATTCCACCTATAACATATGATGTTATTAATAATGGTTGACCTGCATCTCTATGTATTTGTACTCCATACATATAGATTTGGTGTATATCAGTTTCTTCATACTCAATACCCGACTCTTCTAGGAAAGCTCTTGTTGAGCCTTTCATCCACTCTCTGTAATACTTACCTGTATCTACCAATGTACTATCCAGGTCAAAAATAACTGACTCTAAGACTCCCTGTTCAAATTTGTCTTTAATATCTTCAGAATTGTTAATCCCTTTTTCAAACATTAGAGGGTATTTTAGCAGAAATTTTTTAGAAGTAAAGATATCTTGAAACAAGAGGAAATATGTAATATCATCAAGAAGAAATAATTTGAGTAATTATAATTATGGAATATATAATAATTTTATTTCTGTTTTTCTTTGTAACTATACTTGCAGGTATAAGAATTGTACCAGAGGGTTTCCAAGGTCTTGTTCTTACTTTAGGTAAATATTCAAGGGTATTAAATCCAGGTTTAAATATCATTATTCCTTACCTTGAAACTGTACAAAAGGTTGATATTAGAGAGCAAGTTATGGATATCCCTAATCAAGAAACAATTACCTTAGACAATGTATCTTGTGTAATAGATGGTATCGTTAGATTTAAGGTTGTTAATCCAGCTGTTGCTGTATTTAAAGTTCAGAATTTTAGAAATCAGATATCTGCTAAATCACAAACAGCACTTAGAGATGTTGTTGGTAGTGTATCTTTAGATGATTTACTTTCAAAAAGAAAAACCGTTGCAGAAGAGATAAAGGGAATAGTAGATGTAGCTGCCGAAAATTGGGGTGTTGATATATCTGCTGTTGAGGTTCAAAATATTGAAATACCTGCAGATATGAAAAGAGCTATGGCTCAGCAAGCTGAAGCAGAGAGAGACAAGAAGGCTAGAATTATTAAAGCAGAGGGAGAGAAAGAGGCATCTGTTAAACTTTCAGAAGCTGCTGGAATATTAGCTCAAAATAAGGGAGCTTTGTCTTTGAGAACGTTACAAACATTAAAAGAGATATCTGCAGATCCTGCACAAAAGATAATAATGACCATACCCAATGATTTCTTTGATATAGGTGGTGCAATTAAATCAGGTATTAAAGGCTAGATTTAATTTACAACAAGCTTAATATCAGCTTTATCGCTTGCAAAGAATGTACCCTCGTATGAAAATTCCTGTATAACTTGTGCACACATTACTTCTGGGTCAGGCTCTTCAATTGTTACTGTGACTGTTACTTGCTCTGGGTAGCTTTCTGCAACGATAGCATCTACTGTTGCATTGTAGCAAGGATTTGGTAATTCTCCAGTTACAAGATATTCCCAGCTATTTTCAGATATATATTCACTCTCAAGTTTAAAATTATTCTCCATAACCACTATTTTATCATCCGATGTATCAGTATTGATATCTTCTTCAGGTACAATGCAAGTACCCTTTGTAAGATATATACACACAACAAAGATAAATAGTCCTATTACGAGTATACAAATTAAAGATCTATTCTTTATCATAATGGTTTAAAGTTTTAATTTAAAAATAGATAGGAACCAAGATATTCTGTCTATTATAAATATGTCTATTTTAGTAAGTATTTCTAATATTGTATCAAGGAAAGTCTTCTTCTCTACGCCATCAAAGGCATCTCCAAGTTCTGTATCTTCTACACCGAGTACATTGTTTTGTTCATTTTCTTCAAAAAGAAGTATTTGATTTTGATTTTTCTCTTCCTCTGCTCCAAGAACATTTTCTAAGATTAAAGTATTTTGCATTTCTTGTTCATCCAAAGGTAGTTCTTCTGGAGTTATTAAATATGGCATTACACTAAACTCTTTAATTACATTAGTACCCTTCCCATCATTTGCTAATACTAGGGATGTATCTAAGAAATATACTTGTGCTAAACCGGCCTTCTTTCCTTTGAAATATACGGTTCCAAAAAGACCAGTAGGAGCATTAAAACCTGGATTAGGTAATCCTCCACTTAATCTTGCATATCCTAATTCATTATTCATTTCTTTTTGTAAAAACACAGTTGCAAAAGAATCCTTTGTCGAGATATCTACTACCTCTAATCTTTCTTTATCAAACCCTATATCAGCTTGAATAGCGTTAATGGAAACTTCAATACCTGTTAGTTGGATTTTAAGAGGGAATATCTCTCCTACCCTATACTGAGAGTCTGAGGGTATAACAAAAGAAACTGTTTTAGGACTTACTGGTTGAGCGATAGAGGTTAATACTCTGTATTCAATAAATATTGCAAATACTGATAGTAATGATACTACAAGAATCATTATTACATTAATCATAGCTGATGCTAAAGTTTTAGGATATCTAGATAAGGAGTCTGTGAGTGTACTGTTACAAAGCTTACAATACTCTCCAACCCTTTTTGTTCTACATGAGAAACAAACTGAATACTTTGGATAGAATAGCCACCAGATGAGATAACCTATGGAAATAAAAATACCAAGTAGTGCAAAAATGTGAACAAAGATATAAGTCAATATTATTAATAGGAGTAGTTTTACTGTAATACTAAGTATTTTCCAAATAGTCAGTTGTTCCATTATCTACTATGATACAAAAGTATAGATAAATCTACAATATCACATCTTCCATCTTTGTTAAGGTCACACTTTAATGCCTCTATATCTTCATTCTGTTCTCTATACATTTTCCAATATGTTCCCCATAATTTTACAGAAACAACAAATTCATCTTCATCAATTCTTCCATTTCCATTTAAATCGAAATATTCTAAAAATGGGTAATCATATCTAGTTGGTGTATCTCTTGTTTTTGGTACATACTTTTCTACACTCTCCTCTATTACATCATCTATGATATCCTCCTCATCAATTACGGGAGGTGGTGGTGGATCTGGGATAATACATGCAGAAAAATCATAACTACAGCTTGAATCACAAAGTACGTCTTCTCCTTCATATCCGAGTAAAGAGCAAGAAAATGGTTCAAAGAAAATGGGCTCACAATCTTCACCCCATTCTATCTCTTCATTACCACATATGGCTAATCTAATACTTGCATCTATTTGATTAATTACCTCCTCTTGGCTATATAGTTTTGTTAGAGGAATTAATAGGGCAACTAAGAGTGTTGTCAGAAGTATTTTTTTGTATTTCTTTTCGAGATATAACCTCATTATTATTTCTAATTTTCATTCTTTTTTTTCAAATTTATATCTATATTAAGATATTTTTTACCAAGTAAAAGAAAAGCCCCTGCTGCTAGAATAATTGCAATTCTACTACTCCAAGGTTGATAGTATTTCCAAAGAGATATTATTTTGTAATATATACCAGCAAGTACATTAGCAGGAGTAATTTCAAAGTAAAGTTTAGATGCTGCAGCTATACCAACTGTAGTAACAGATCCAGTTGCTGAATTACTTAGGGGAAATGCTTCTACATATGCAAAGTAGTCCCCTGGTACTGCATTAACAGGTACATCTAAAGTTACTTCAACAATCTGTTGTTGATCAGGTTGTAAGTTAAATTTCTCTGGAGAAAATCGAAACCACGCTTTAGGTGGTTGTAATTCTTCTTGATCGGTATGATAGGTAATCCTAATAGAATATTCTCCACTAACATCTCCGGTATTGAGAACTGAAATCGGTGGTAATCTATATACTGAACCAGGTTTCAATTCTTCATCAACCACTATTTTACCAGTACCCACTCCTACTCCAATGTTAGCTGAAAGCAAATGAGAAGGCAGAGAAAACAGTATCGGCAAAGCGAGAATCAAAACTAGTATTTTCTTCATACATCAAGTTATAAATTTTTAGATGGACTATTATACAATATACTAGGAACTAGCAGAAGCCTGTACTGTAACGTTAACACTCTGTTGTAAATAAGAAGAGGAGCTGGAAGGTGTAGAGATTCCTAAATCCAAAGATTTAGTACCTAATGAAGCTAATCCAGTCGTTACAGTTGTATAAGTATCTGCATTCATACTTGTATAGTTTGCACCTGGGTATGTTCCACAAGTAGTTGTACAGAAAGAGTGAACATATTGATTTGCTCCTACAGCTGTTTCCAAAGTCCAAGCGGTTGAGTCTGTTCCAATGATACCAACATCAATCGCAACATTTCCATCATTTGTGATTGTTTGTGTCTGTGTTAATGTAGAGGTATTTTGATAAGAACTTAGAGCTAAAGTTCCATATGCGATATCACCATCTGAAACACTTAGAGCAATATTTTGCACAGTTACAGTAGCTGTAACTTGATCAGTAGTTTGTGCAAATACTAATTCACTGTAGTAAAAAGCTAAAACAAATAAGGAAATAAATGGGACTAATAATATCTTCTTTAACATAACTTGGGCACTTTAATTTAATTAACTATATAAATATTATCTTTTAGAAAAAAAAGTGTCAAGTATTATTTTAACCCATAGGCTATCACTTTACTCTTTACTCTTCCTCCCTTCATATTTGTATATGAGAATAATCCATATACTACCAGACATTATAAGAACACCAGCAAGGGATATAACTGTATCAAAATATAAAGGACCTAAATTAGCTATACTCCCAGCTAATATACTCAATATCCCTGAACATACACTCATTATTAATTCGTATATACCGTACTGTATTCCCTCTCTTCCTCCATCAATATTTAATGCAAAAAGTTTTCTCCAATTAGTAACATTTAGAGAAACTCCTAAACCAAAAATAAATTGAAGTATGAAATAGTGAGATGGTTGTTGAATATAAGGATAGAAAAGATATGGTACACCCATTAATAGTACTCCAACAAACAGTATTAATATCTCGTCTTTATCCTTTTTATATTTATCTGTGAACAAACCTATTGGTATTTGAAAAGCTGCTCTAGTAAAAAAATATATAGCAGTTCCTATACCTATAAGTTTTAAAGTATCTACTCCCAATTTGTGAGAAAGGTATATACCAGAGAGTATAGAAATTACAGTAAATGTACCCCAGGAAAAAACATCAGAAAGGCTTAAAAATATTACAACCTTATTAAACTTTTTTAATTTTCTTACAATCTTTTTTAACATATGCCACTATATTATTTAATTTAACAAATCCCCGATTGATTGCCTTGTATTAATTCTATGTATTACCTCTGCAAAATATGAAGATATTGAAACTTCCTCAAACCAGCTATTTTCTTTAAGAAATTCTTTTGTATGGTATGTGGCATCAGTTCCAATTACTTGTTTTAAAAGTTTCTTTTCATACAACTCATTGAATCTCTCAGTAGCGGGACCATTAAAAAGAGCTAATGTACAAATGGCATTGACACTCTTTGCGCCCTTCTCTTTAGCTTCTATTATTGCTTTGTAAAGAGTACCTCCAGTACAGATCATATCGTCAACAATGTATACATCCTTATTCTCTAATTCTCCTAATATTGCTATCTCTTCCACACAGTTAGCTTTACTGTAATTTCTTTTTTTATATGTAAACGCTATTTCAGTTCCTAACCTTTGTGCATAGTAATTAGCTCTTTTAGCACCACCTAAATCTGTTGGCATAAATACTGTTTGTGAGGATTTTTTAATTAATTTCTTGAAATATGGAATTAATGTATAACTACCCCTAAGATTATCAATCTGTGCTCTTCTAAAAAATCCTTGAATAGCACTATTGTGTAAATCTATGGTAATTACATGATCAACCCCCATCTCTCCCTCTAGTTCCCATGCTACTCTTGCTGCTGTAATACCATCTCTCCCATCCTGTTTATCCTGTCTAGCATATGGATATGAAGGAAGTATAGCGGTAAGTCTTTCTGCTCCACACCTTCTACAAGCATCAATAGTTGTATATATTGCTCTTAGGTTTTCATCAACAGACATTCCTTCGGTATGATTTTCTACATCTTGAATTATATATACATCTCTTCCTCTAATGCTTTCGTCAATGACCGTTTTTATTTCAGTGTTTGCAAATATTACTTGTGATGAGGCAATTAAATGAACATCCGTTCCATGTTTTTTTATTAATTCCTTTTCAATCTTTTTAGCGAAATTTAAACCAGATTGACATGAAAGTATTGATAGAGGGGCTCTTTGCTGTACCATATTAAAATAGAAATTATTTAATCAATTACACCATATACTGTACACAAAGAAAATATGAAATACAATCTATTGAGTTTTTTGCCACCAATTTCGGATATCTATTCTTTCAGGCTCTAATACTTTTACCTGCAAAGCCAACTCATCTGAAAGAATATACATAGTATTACGATCAATCTCTCCATCGTATTTACTTAATTGTACGGGTTCAAAAACCACATGAGTATCTAATTGAGAAGTGCCTACTGCTCTTACTCCCGGTTCGGTAGTAACGGCAAAAGAAATTAGAAGTTCTGGGATAAAGGTTTTTAGTTGTTTTGAAAAAATATAATCAACAGTTCCTCCTGGAAAGAGAATATGTAGTACGGTGTCATCTAAATCTTCAAAATTTATTGCCATTGGTTCTCCTCCTAAACTTTTTACATATTTACTAATATCGGGAAAACCTTTTGGTAGTCGTATCCGAGGATCTATTCTAGGCTTTAACTTAAGATTGTATTTATACTGTTCTAGTAAACTTTTCTCTTTCTCCATTTTAGGTTTGATTAAAATTAGGTGCTAACTTATAGTATCTTTATATATTCACAAGAGAGAAGAAATTTGTCAACTACTTTTAATTACTCCTCCTCCTACTACATAGTCATCTTTATAAAAGACAGCAGATTGTCCCTTTGTTATAGCTCTTTGTGGTTTTGAAAAAACAACTTTTGCTTCTTTTCCATTAGGTATAACTTTACTCTCTACTTCCGAAGCAGTAGATCGGATCTTAACTTTAAGAGTCATCTCTTCTTTTGGTGAATCTAAATATATCCAATTTAAATCTTCTACAACCAATTCTTTTTTGAACAAATCTTCATTAGAGCCTAGTATTACTCTGTTACTCTCACCATATATATCTATTACAAACATAGGTTTACCAGTAACAACACCAAGTCCTCTCCTTTGTCCTATTGTATATTTTGAAATGCCCTCATGATATCCAAGGACATTTCCATCTATATCTACAATCTCCCCCTTCTTCATATCATTGTGGGAATACTGTTTAACAAATTCATAATGATTATTATTTTCTACAAAACAAACTTCTTGACTATCAGGTTTTTCTGCAACTTCAAATCCTAATTTTTTAGCAATATCTCTTATCTCTGTTTTTTTGTAATTACCAAGTGGAAAGATTGTTTTACTTAATTGCTCTGGAGTTAACTTATACAAAAAGTATGTTTGATCTTTACTTTCATCTACTGCTTTCTTTAAATAATATCTCTCATCCTTTTTTTCTATATTTGCATAGTGTCCTGTTGCTACATAATCAATATTTAACTCTTGTGCTTTATCAAGAAGTCCTTGAAACTTAACATATCTATTACAAGCTACACATGGATTAGGTGTTCTACCTGCTTCATACTCAGATATGAAATATTTAATTACATATTCTTTAAACTCTTTTTGTAGATCAAAAATATGAAAAGGTATTTGTAAAATTTCTGCAACTCTTTTAGCATCTTCTATGTTAGATTTTTTATGATTTTCACCAGTCCAAAGTTCCATAGTACACCCAATTACCTCATACCCATCTTTTTTAAGTATGTATGCTGCAACGGAACTATCAACTCCCCCACTCATTCCAAGTAATACTTTAGGTCTATTCCTTACTTTCATTTTTCTTTCTGTAATCATCTATAGCGGCTTTAATACCTGCTTCTGCTAAATTAGAGCAATGCATTTTTACTGGTGGTAATCCATCTAGAGCTTCTGCAACCTCTTTGTTCGTTATCTTTAATGCTTCATCTAAATCTTTTCCTTTTACCATCTCTGTTACCATACTGCTTGTAGCAACTGCTGCTCCACATCCAAATGTTTGAAATTTAATATCCGTTATTTTGTCCTCCTTAACCTTAATATACATTCTCATAATGTCTCCACATCGAGGATTTCCTACTTCCCCTATCCCATCAGCATCATCCATGGTTCCTACATTTCTAGGATTAAAGAAATGTTCCATTACTTTTGCACTGTATTCTTCCATATTATTTTTTCTTTTCAATTAAAGGTGACATAGCTCTTAAGGTTTTGATAATGGGAGGTATTGTCTCTAATACATACTCAATATCTTGTTTGGTATTTTCGGTACTTAATGTTAATCGCAGTGACCCATGTGCAATTTCATGAGGTAGTCCTAATGCTAAAAGCACATGAGATGGTTCCAGAGAACCAGATGTACATGCAGAACCACTAGATGCACATATACCTTTCATATCTAACATGAGTAATATTGACTCCCCCTCTATATATTTAAAACATATATTAATATTACCAGGCAATCTTAAGTTAGGATTTCCATTTAATATCGTATCTGGGACTTTTTCTTGTATTTCTTTAATGAAGCAGTCCCTTAATTCAATTAAATATTTACTTTTTTTAGGAATATCTTTCGTAGCTAATTCTATTGCTTTTCCTAACCCTACTATACCTGCAACATTTTCTGTACCTGCTCTTCTTTTCATCTCCTGTCCACCACCATGTAGCATATTGGAGATATTGACACCTTTCTTAATATACAAAGCGCCAACTCCCTTAGGTCCATTAATTTTATGTCCAGAAAGAGAGAGTAAATCAATATTTAGATCTTTAACATCTATTGGAATATTCCCTACTGCCTGTACAGCATCTGTATGAAAATATATTCCTTTCTTATGAGCAATCTCCCCTATTTCTTTGATTGGTTGTATTGATCCAATTTCATTGTTAGCAAACATTACAGAGATTAATATTGTATCTTCCCTAATCTCTTTTTCTAAATCCTTAATATCAACTATTCCATCCTCTTTTACAGGTATATGTGAAATTTCAAATCCATATTTTTCTAAATATGCAACAGTATGTAGTACTGCATGATGCTCTATGTTAGTAGTAATGATATGCTTACCCTTACTCTCATTACCAAATGCTATACCTTTAATAGCCCAGTTATCTGATTCGGTACCACCACTAGTAAAGAATATCTCACTATTTTGAGCGTTTAGAGCTTTTGCTACCCTCTCTCTAGCCATATCCAGGGCTTTCCTACTCTCTCTACCAATGGAATATATACTAGAGGGGTTACCATAATTGTCTGAGAGATATGGAAGCATTTCTTCTAATATCTCTGAATGTATTTTAGTAGTAGCTGCATTGTCCATATATATGAGTTTTTCCATAGGGGAAATTGTATCACATATGGATATTACTTTGAAAGTCTAAATATCTATATCTTCCTACTGTCATATGCCCAATGTAGTACTGCCTGTCTCTGTTTCTTTCTACAGTCTAGATCCATCTTCTTACAATTCTTCTCTATAGCTACAATATGTCTTTGTATTGCTCTCCACCTCTTAATCTGCCTCTCATCTTCTGGAGGTATTCTTCTTCCCATGTAATATCTACAGTACCATTGAAACCATCCTCTTGGATCCTGAGGATATATCCATCCTTTCTGTTTCCAATATGAGAGTGGCATACTAGCATCTACTTTAAAGTAGTTTAGTGTAATATCTTTTTTCAATGGTGAGAGCTTTGCAGTTTTAAACCAATCTTTTGGAAATTCTTTAGTACAATCAGTCATATATTTACCACCAAATACACCTAATTCAAGCATCTGTTTAGGAGTAAGTTCTGGTTTAAACAGAGGATCAAAGTTTTTACCAAGAGGCTCTGTAAGGTAATATACATATCCCTGTTGCATTAAGTCATTTACTACAACTCTCTTTCTCATTATACAGGTCTTAATGTCCCTGCAAATACTTGCCATGCAAGAAGTGATTTAGCAACAAGACTAAGAATTATATATACCTTCTCTCCAAAGGTGTAATCCTTCCATTTTCCAATCTTTCCATACTGTAGTACCATATTTACAGCAAATGAGTTGAAGAAAAGGAATATACTAAAGAATATCCAATATACAAAATCTGGTGCCCTATTCTCTCCATCTCCACTACCAAAAAGATACAATGCTATTACTATCCAAGGAATTATTCCTGCTATACATCCGAATATATATGATGTCCAATCTGTTTTTTTAGTTGTTTGATTATGTAATTCCATCATTAAACCAAACAGAATCATCATCATATTTAAGAAAAAGATTAATATCAATGCACTTAAGTCATATACTCCTACTAACATAGCGATAACTATGATCATGACAGAGGAGCTAATAGAGTATTCATACCATCTAGCATAGTTGATACCTTTTTTAAGATTTTTGACATACCATTCATATACTTTAGGAAGTGATATCGTAAAATGTGCAATTGAAGAAAGTAGTAAGAAAAGTGCTACTACATATCCTATTCTTATCTCCCCAATACTCTCTAAAAAGGGTTGTAAAGAGAGAGAATTTACATCAAACTTTAAGTACATTGTATTAACAGGAAGAGAAAAATCAGTACTCAATACAAATATTAATATACTTTGAATGAAATGGAAAAATCCCATTACAATATTAAATATTTTTAATTTCTTAAATTTATCCATTTAGTAAAGTAATTAATTTATATTTAGAAATGATACCATACAATTTTGTATTGATTAAAAATATCTCAATTGTTTAATTAAATTCTCTGTTCTTGTTTAAAAAGGGCAATCTTAAGCGCCTCTAAAGCATTTTTTTCAAGAGTACGTATTGAAGTAATGGGAATACCTAAAGTGTTTGCAATCTGTTCTCGTGAGTATGTAATTCCATTAGGAAATCCATTTCTCATTAACAGTATTTTTGAATATTGCTCGGGTAAAGTGGATATCAAATCCAAAATATCATTAGTTAAGATTCTATTTAAGACAACATCTTCCATAGGTGGTTCGGGGCTTGGCAATAGTTCTCCAACAGTTTGATCGTCATCCTTAGTAGCAGAAAGATCAAGTGATATCATCGAATGAATACTTCTTTGAATTTGTGTTATCTTCGCAATATCTATTCCCATTTCACTAGCTATTTCTTCCTCTGTTGGTAATCTTTTTAGTCTATGTTGAAGTAATTGTTTGATGTATAGAAAGGATTTCACCTCCCTATGCCTGTACATCGGAAGGCGGATTGTTAATCTTTGTTGAGCATATGCTTGATATATTGCTGCTCTTACCCACCATGTAGCATGGGTAGAGAATCTACAACCACGTGTATAATCATACTTTCTTATAGCAGTTAACAGTCCAATATTTCCCTCTTGGATTAGGTCATCTAAATCAATTTCTTTGTATCGTTTAGCAATTGAAACTATTAAACCTTGATTTGTTAATAGAAAGAGTTCAATTGCTTTATTGCCTAACTCAATCAAATGCTCTAATTCTTGTTTTTTCTCATTACAGAGGTTCCCATTGCTTTTCTCACATGTTTCTAATGCTTCTGTTCCAAGATCTTTAGCTTTTGCAAGTATAATCTCCTCTTCCAAGTTAAGGAAATATCTATTGTTTCTTCCATCTCCAAAGCTATGAGTATCTTCTTGGGAAATGAGAACTTGTTCTAAAACTCTTTGTTCAATATTTTCTAACTCTTTATGCAAAGAATTAGATGTTATATTTTCTTCTGTCTGTTTCTCAATCATATGTTAATAAAGCATTTTATACCCATAGTATATCATGAGTATTTGATATATAAAAATTGAGATGATAATATGAGGAAGGTATTTAAATTGTAAAAAATATTAGTATGGGTTACATAGATAATATTGAAGATAGGACTAAAGAGAATACCAATTTTAGAAAAGTTTTATACACAGGTACATATATGCAATTAGTAGTTATGTCCCTTAAACCAGGAGAAGATATTGGTGTAGAGGTTCATGACACAGTTGATCAATTCTTTAGAGTAGAAAAAGGAGAGGGAAAAGTTGTAATGAATGGAGAAGAAACAGTTGTTAAAGAAGAGATGGTATTTATAGTTCCTGCAGGTGTTGAACACAATGTAATTAATACATCCGAAACAGAAGATTTAAAAATATATACAATATATGCACCACCTAACCATCCTATTGAAACTATTCATGTAACAAAAGATGATGCAATGGCAACAGAAGAAGAGCATCATCATTAACTTCGGTTTGTGGCACAAAAGGGAGTAGAAATGCTCCCTTTTTTGTTTATACAAATTTAGGAGGTGTTACACCATTCTGATTAGTATACAAACTACTCTTCTCTTCCTGTATTGGGGTAGATAGCATGGAAAAAAGGTAAGTACCTAACTTCTCACCAGGGTGGAGTAAAATATTAAAAAAACCACAGTTCTTAATCTCAAGTACAGAGCTCTCTTCACCAAAGGGCAAACCATCTAGAATCATTGCACTAAGATGTATACTCATACCTACTCTAGCATAGGTACTTCTACCATCTATCATTGTTAATATATCCCTATCTGTTTTTACAATCTCTTTAGTACTACCCAGTACAAAATCATTTGGTTTTAATACATAAGGAGCTTGATTAAGATTGTATTTTAAGTATTCAATCTCTTTCGGATTTTTACTATCAACTATTTGATATGGTCTTGGAAGTAATAACTCATTGCCTAAGTGTAAACTAATTCCTGTACTCTCTATTTCAACATCCCCTATTACGGTAATCTTTCCATTATGTATATATTCTTTTATTGTTTTATCAGAAAGAAACACATTTAAGGTAGTAATATTTAATCTATTTATATATTACATTATTTTAAATACTTGAAAAGGGGTAGTAGTAATAGTAAGGTATATATGTATAAGTTGTAAGAAATATTTAATGGAGAACATCTCTAATTCGTATACAGCTCAAGAAGATAGAGATCAGAAGTTAAGAATTAGTAATGTAATATATAGGGCAATAATTGTTTTTTTATCTTTCTTCATTATCATAGTTACTGTTCTTGTTATTGGATTATTCAAGAAAGTGTCCTTTATTCCTGAAGAAATATCCTCAGTAATTTTTGAAACAGTTATATGTACTCATTGTGAGGATGAGGAAGAGATGGTAGAGAAAAGTTCTCTATTGAAAAATATAGGTTGGACATATTATGAATATCCGGATTTAGGTTTTTCAGTAGAATTACCGAGTTTTAGCCTTGAAAACAAAGATTTAGCCCAAGCTCCATTATCTAACTATAAATGGGAAATATATACCTTTAATGATGAGGTTAATCCTCCAGAGGTATTTTATAATTATTATGGTGGTACTCAAATTTCTTTTGCCCCAACAGAAACGGAAGGTTATGATTGTGAAGAGGGTTGTTTAGGTGAAGCATATATTTATTTGGATTACTACCAAAACAAAGAAAAATTTGACATAGATCAAGTAAAATCAGAATTTATAAAATATGTAACTAAAATACAGAAAGAGATGAATACAGAGAATAGATATAATATAGAAATGAAAAGTATAGGAGGAGCTGAAGGCTTTACATATGATTACCAAGCAGGATCATTGGGTTCCAATGTAGGGTATGTTGTACTTTCAAATGATTATATAGTGCATGTAAAGAAGTATGTGTACTCCAAAGGCGAAAATCTCGATATAGTGAATAAGGTATTGAGTAGTATAAGATATAGATAAGTATATTTTAATTATATTAATCTAATTGATATACTTACTAGTTTATCTAATACTTTGAGTAGGAATGAAATTCTTGAGAAAATATATATCCCCTATTCTAACACTTTTTGTTCTTACTCTTTTTGCTATATATCTTTATAGAAATCCAGAAATTTTAATCAGATTAAAAGATACCAATCCTTTCTTTATTTTTTTAATAATGTTCTTGTACCTATTTGTATTCTTCTTAGAAGGATTATTTATTCTTGTAACATTAAAAATATTTGAGAGGAAGATAAGCAACCTTGAAGGATGGTATATTGCTATCTTATCAAGGGTAGGAAATTATCTTCTCCCAATGAGAGCAGGTGCACTCTTTAGGGCAGTGTATTTAAAGAAAAAGTATAATTTTGAGTATTCTAACTTCTTAGCTACTTTATACGGTTACTACATTGTATTCTTTCTTACAAATTCAGTAATTATCCTTGCCCTTTTGTTGTTTAAAGCTACGGTACTTAAAGAGGTATATATGGCATTAATTATTTTCTTCTCTTCTTTAGTTATAGGATTAATTGCATTAATTTTTTTCCGAGTACCATTTAGAAAGATATTTATAAACAGTAAGGGATTTATAAATAGTATTGCTTTTTTCTTGAACAAATTTTTTGATGGATGGGATTTAATAGTAAAAAGTGGAAATTTATTTACTAAATTAATATTACTAGCTTTTGCAAATATATTCGTAAATATTTTAGTAATTTATTTAGAATTCATATCGATAGGGAAGATTGTAGATATTGTTGATGTTATACTCTATACCTGTCTATCCGGTCTCTCCTTGTTTATCAGTATTACTCCAGGATCTTTAGGATTGAGAGAAGGAGTACTTTTAATTACATCAAACTCCCTGGGTTTAACTAATTCCGAAATAATGGAATTAGCATTCTTAGATAGAGGGATTATGTTTCTTTTACTCTTACTCTGTCTTTCTATAATATTAATATTCTTTAGAAGAAAAATTAATTTAAAGGAAATATTCTTTGGAAAAGGAACAAGTATATAAAATTGTAAAATGGTTACTGTTTTCGATCTTCTTAGTTACAATACTTTTTTTTACCTTTAAATTAAAAATTGGTATTTCTCCTGATTCTCTTTACCATATTGAAGTATCTAGTGCATATGCAACAACATGGGGAATACCCGAAAATACTCCAGATACATATGAGTGGAGAGATATTACTCGTATACCATATTTGTATTTCTGGATTAATGGAAGAATCTTAAATTTAAATAATGGATATATAAATGAAGTAATACTTCTACGAATTATAAATGTAATATATTCATTAGGAACGGTATTTGTAACATATCTTCTTTCAAAGGAACTCTTAAAAGGTAAGTGGTCTAGATTAATCCCTGTGTTTCTTCTTACAAATACATTGATGTTTGTATTGCTTTCCTCCTCAATTAATTATGATAACTTAGCTAATTTGTTCTCAGTATTAGGGATATATTTCTTTGTTAAATTTGTAAAAAGTAAATTAGAAATTAAATTCTTACTATGGATGTTAATTGCTCTTTCTTTAGGTTCATTTACTAAATTTACTGTACTACCCCTAGCTTTCATTCTAGTATTTTTTTCTACTGTACATATATTTTTAGAAAGAAATTCTTTAAAAAAGATTGCTCTCGGAAAGAACATATTACTACTTTTACCTCTTTCCATCTTGTTACTCTTTAACATCCAAATCTATGGAGTAAATTTAATTAAATATGGTGAATTAGAACCAAAATGTAATCAAATACTTACACATGAGCAGTGTTTAACTAACGGTGTATATTACCGCGATAATGTTACTAGAACCCCTATTGAAATTAATAGCATTTCTCAGATTGCAGAAATGATTTCTAGTAGGGAAAGAATTACCCCTTTTGAATATTTTGGTTATTGGATATGGGATATTGTTGGAAAAATCTTTGGAATAATGGGGGATAGTAGTTTAAAGACAACAGATACTCTGAAAGTTTTCTATCTTCTCTTTTTAAGTATTGGAGTTATTACATCAATACTCTTTAGAAAAAAATGGAAAAGATTAGATTACTATCTTTTTTCTACATTTCTTTTCTATACTTTTGTTCTTTTTTTACTTCAAAATTACAAAATGTATTTGAAATTTGATCATATGTACTTAGCTCTTCAAGGCCGTTACCTGTTCCCTATCCTTCCTTTAGGATACATTCTGTATATTAAATCAATCCTCTTTATTAAAAACAGATTAACTATATATTTAATTTTAATTCCCCTTATTCTACTTTTCATATATGGTTGTTTACCTTTTTTTCTTCTAAAGGTAGAGAGTCACTGGTTCATTTTAAATTTTTAAAATATTTTAATGAGATATATTGGTACTACTGTTAGAGGTATTAGAACTCCAGTAATTAAGGAGGGTGATAGATTGGAAGATATAGTGGTTGATTCTTTGTTAAGGGCATCCAAGATGCATAAATTTGAGTTTAAGGATATGGATGTTGTAGGTATTACAGAGGCTGTAGTAGCTATTACACAAAGCAATTATGTTTCTATGAATGATATTACCAAAGAAATAAAGGAGAAGTATCCAGATGATGTAGGAGTGGTATTCCCAATATTAAGTAGAAACAGATTTTCCTTAATACTAGAATCTATTGCAAAGGCATCAAAAAATGTTCATATCCTTCTTAGCTATCCATCTGATGAAGTAGGAAATCACCTAATGAGTCCTGAAGAGATGTATAAAAAAGGATTAAATCCCACTTTAGATTCTTTTGAGGAAAAGAAATACAGAGAGCTTTTTGGTGAAAAGGTATTACATGAATTTACAGGTGTCGACTATGTCGAATACTACAAAAGTTTAGGAAAAGGTAATATACAAATCCACTTTTCTAATGATCCTAAATATATATTAAAATTTACCAAAAATATTCTTGTAGCTGATATTCATACTAGGTTTAGAACTTTAAACACATTGAAAGAAAGTGGAGCAAAAGTAATTTACTCTCTCTCTGATATCTTTTCCAAACCATCGAAAGCACATGGTTTTAATCAAGATTATGGTCTCTTAGGCTCTAACAAGGTAGGTGAAAGTAAACTTAAACTTTTTCCAAGAGATTGTAAAGAGATAGTGAACTCAATTCAAAAAAGATTAAAGAAAAAAACAGGTAAAAATATTGAAGTAATGGTATATGGTGATGGAGCATTTAAAGATCCTGTTGGTAAGATTTGGGAATTAGCTGATCCTGTTGTATCTCCAGGGTTTACAGATGGATTACAGGGTAGACCTAATGAAGTAAAATTAAAATATATTTCAGAAAATTGGAATGAAAAAGGTAGTTTGGATGAATATGTTAAACAAGCCATTAAACAGAAAAAGGGACCAGATTACAAAGTAGAGAAATCGTTAGGTACTACTCCAAGGCAATTAACAGACCTATTAGGAAGTCTTTGTGATTTAACTAGTGGTAGTGGGGATAAAGGAACACCTGTAATCTTGGTTCAAGGATATTTTGATGATTATACTGCATTGTAGAGAGGAGATTGATATACTGTAATATCTAATTTGGGTAATAATATATATGAAAAAATACCTTGTAATTTCCATTGTTATTTTATCCCTAATAGCTATTTTTTTGTTACTTTTCTTTTTTAGAGACAAATTACCTAAGTCGGATACAATCAGAACAAATAGTGAAGAAGTAGAAGCCTTAGTAGATATTACCCAATCAGAGATGTCTGCATTTGTATTTGCTACTCAAGAGAGTTCTACAGATCACAGAATACATATAAATTTAACTCCTTTTCTAACATTAAATATAGATAATTCAAAAATATCCGAATTGTATATAGAGAATTTCAAAGGCGAGAGTGGTATTGGTGAAGTCTTACTAATTCATCCTACTACTTTAGCTACAAATACGATAGGTAGAACGTTCTTGTTTACAGAGTCATCAGAACCTATTAAGAATGAAACAATTACTTCTGTGGGTGAAAGTATCACCTATGCTGTAGTTGAGACAGTTTCAAAATTCAATGAGGTTTCTAATACAGGAAATATTACTCCCCATTTTGGAATCATTATCAAAGATATCTCCACTGTAAACTATCAAGAGATTTTAGAAAAAGAGAAGATATTTGAGGGTTCTAAATACCTTGAATACTCAAAAGTCGATGTAGAGAAGTTAAATACTGAGATACAATTTGATTTAAGAATTAAGTTTGAAGATGGGAAAGAATATTTTAAACGATTTAAAGGTACCTTAAAAGGAAGTAAATTAGAAACAGAAATAGCTCCACTTATTCTTCTTGAGGTAGTTGAGAAGTAAAGGAATCTAGCATTCCATATTTCTCTTTTAGTTTTAATATTCTTAAAACCTTTTGATTCAGCATATCTATATCTAAACTACCATCTTGGTATGATTCAAGAACATATTTATATATTTCTTCAAGTTCCTCCGTTTCTTTACTGTAAATTAAGATATCAATACCGGCTTGAAGAGATTGTTTTGCTAGCTCTTTAGGTTCACCTTGATTTTTAATAGCCTTCATTTCCATATCATCTGAGAGTATTACACCCTCAAAGTGTAACTCATCTCTTAAACGTTGTTGTAAAATCTCATTTGAGATTGTAGAAACATTGTTGTCGATATTAGGATAAAGGATGTGTCCTACCATAATAATATCTACACACTCTCTTTCAATTAAATATCTAAAGGGATATATGAAGGAATCCCACTGTTTATCAATTATATTTACTTTAGGTAAGTAAAAATGTGAATCAGGAGAGCTATTACTGTGTCCTGGGTAATGTTTAGGAACAGCAATTATACCTACTTCCCTATATCCATATATTGTCGATTCTCCCTTTTTAGCAATTTCTTCTGAGGTTCCTCTAAATACTCTATTGTACATAAAAGAACTTGTATCAGAAATATTCTCGACTACTGGTGCTAGATTTGTATTGATTCCCAAACCATTTAATATTCTCCCTCTTTGTACCGCTATTTCATATGCTTCCTTGGGTGTATCCATACTCTTTTGTGCAGTAGTTAGTATGGTATTCCATTGTAATCTTGATACTACTCCACCCTCTTGATCAATTGAAATAAGTAAAGGTATATATGAGTATGATTGTATGCTATCTGTTAAATTTTTAAGTTGTTTTTCATCTTGAATATTTCTACCTAAAATTAGTACACCTCCCACATACCTATCCTCTATCCAATTTATAGTGCTTTCACTTAAAGATGTACCATAGAAACCCATTAGAAAGAGTTGTCCTACTTTCTGTTCTAATGTCATACTCTCTAATATGACATTTTCAATTGGAGGTTTTTCAATTTCTTTAAAAAATGGAGGAACATATTCTATCAATTGTGGAGAATTCAGACTGGGAAGTAATATCCATATTGAAGAAAGGAGTAAAGCTAAAATGAACTTCCCAAGTGTTCTCATATACATATACTACCACTATTTCTTCTTTTTAAGATAGAGATAGCTTAAAAGTGCAAATGGAATCATACTTAGGAATATTTTTATGATAGTGAGAAGTACTGTATCTCCATTTTCTAAAATCAAAGTAACTATTAAAGCCCAAGGAACCATACTAACAATTGTAGCAAGCATATATCTTTTGAAAGAAATTTTTGTTAAACCAAATGCATATGCTGCAAAATCATTGACATAGAAGGTAGAAATACGAAGGATAAAAAAACTCCTATTATCTATCTTGTCTGCAATTCTCTCAATCCTTTCTACTCCCTCTTCTCCAACCAATCTTTTTAATATTCTCCTCCCATATCTTCTCGCTATGAGGAAATTTGTAATAGAGGAAACAAACCAAGTAATAATTGCATAAAGTATTGCCGTTTTACCAAACATTATAAATCCTGCAACAAATAGGGCTGACGTACTAAGAGGGGCAAAGATTTGTCCTAATATTTGTATTGAAAGATATAAGATTGGAGCTAGTACTCCTGCTTTTGAAATTGCATCAGAGATCTCCTGTGAAGAATATCTACTAGGAAAGTAAATTAGAAGTAAGATTAAAAGTACCGAGATAGTAGTAAATATGACTCTTTTAAAAGTGATTTTAATCATAAAAACAGTATACAGGAAAAGTGTTTAGAAAAAAAAAGGATGGAGTACCAATATACAACCATCCAAACACCAGGAGTATATGTCTTGCAACATATAGGGTTTGGCCTACACAACCGATAATTAGAAATAAATCTATACCGAGCTGTAAGGTGTTAATGTTCGAATCAATAACATATCCTTTAAATCCGCAGAAATCACAGATACAAAGAAATTGGCTTTGTAAAAGGATTCGGTACCAACCTGTTAGGATTTAAAAGTCCTAGTGTTTCTATATTAGGTATGTGTGTAATCTATGTCAATATCTTCTGTTAAGAATATTTTTATAGGACATTGAAAGAACAAGAAATAAGATACATTTGTTTGTATGTATATAAATCTTCATTAATTATGAATAAATACTATAGTCCGTATTTTTTTGTTTCTTTTTGAGTGTGTAAATGATAAAGTATGAATAATATTAATGTCAACCCTTAGTGATATGAATTACCTTTTACAAATATTTTTAATTATATTAGTCTTACAAGTCATATTCTTTGCTTATGCTGTTTGGAATAAGACAGATAAAGTAACGGATCTTTCATATGGCCTTACTTTCATAATTGCTTCTTTATATGCATATCTTATTAATATAAATAATTCTTCAATCTTTAGGTTTATACTTCTTCTTTTAGTTACTCTTTGGGGATTAAGACTTTCTATCTATCTTTTTATCAGAATTCTTAAAACAGGAAAAGATAAAAGGTTTGATGGTATTAGAGAAGATTTTAAAAAGTTTGCGTCCTTTTGGTTACTTCAAGCTATTTCAATATTTATAATACTACTCCCTACTCTTTACATATTAAGTAGTGATTTGGATACATCTTTAAACTACATCTCCTATATCGGTTTAGCCATATCTTTGTTAGGAATCTTTATAGAGGCGGTTGCAGATTATCAGAAATTTGTGTTTAAAAATAAAGGGGAGAACAAAGAGAGGTGGATTAGTACTGGCCTATGGAAATACTCTCGTCATCCTAACTATCTTGGAGAGATTATGATGTGGGTTGGAGTATTTATATACACTGTTGTATATATCAATGATTTAGCAATATTAACAATAGTATCCCCTATCTTCATAACATACCTTTTAATAGGATTAAGTGGTATTCCTACTTTAGAAAAACAGTATGACAAGAAATACTCAAACAACAAGGAGTATTTAAAATACAAAAGTAATACAGGAAAATTATTTCCCAAAATTTTCTAAAAACAAAGAACAAAAAAGCAGGGAGCTGGACCTACACCAGAACATCAACCGCAAAGACTATGTAAACATAATCAGAGAGGCACTTACAATCCGAAGAAAGTAAGAAAAGATGGATAGTTCTAATAACTAACAACACCCTGCATAACTAAGATTTTTAAAAGATCTTGATACTATTATAAATATATATTTAAAAGGTTGTCAAGAAAATATATAAATATTTTTTGAGCAGAATTTTACAAACAAAAATAAGAATTATTCAGGTTCATTTGCTGAAACCTCATCAAGTAGATTTTCGTTATGTACTCTATGTCTTTCTCTCGCTTGTAAAGTAAATTTCTTCCATTTACTATTAAAATTATCAACAACATCTGCATTCGGTTTATAATTATTGAGACTTACAGAGTATGGTTTTGTATCTCCCTCTTCTCTTTGGAATGGGAAATAAGTTGGAATATTAAATCTATCCCTATATGCTTTATCTATTTGTTTTGCTAATTTTCTTGTTAACCATCTTGCAAGACCTAAGTTATCTAGTTTACCTCCATCAAAATTGAAAAATGGCATTTTAGTATGTACTCTATCTAATACATCAAAAATATCCTTTTCCGTTTCAAGAACCTGTCCAGTCTGCTTTCCAAGATAAAATAGTCTATCTAGCAATATTCCCGCATTAGGTTTTTTTGCAAATCTATTAGCTAGTACTAACCAATAAATACCAAATTCTACTTGCTTGTTTAGTGGCAAAAAATCAAACTCAAGAGCCTTTCCTTCAGCAATTGTTTTGAAAAGTCTCATTATCCCCCTATTTTTTATTAATTTTGTTCCTTCATAATGGAAAAATTCAGTACCATATATTCCTCTTTTATTTGCTAAGATTGAAATCTTTCCTGATTTTGCTGCCTCAAATGCTTGCGTACTAAAAACTAAACCATCTTCTGAAAGTAAACATCCATTTAAATCTAAATCTCTACTTTTGAAAATATGAGGATAATTTATTGACTCAGTTATCTCTACTCCATCTTTATCTCCCCCAGCTTCTTCTGCCATTTTATACAGTTCAACAATTTCTCCTTTAGCAATAAAGTCCACATCATTAAGAGGTAGTTCAGCTTCAATCGTTTCTCGTGGTGCACCTGCGATAATTTTTAAAACAACACGTGGTAATCCTCCTTTGTGTAAAAGGATATTACCATCTCTACTTTTTGGTATGGTATATCTCCACCACCCATCAGCGGAATGAGAAAATAGAGAAATAGTAAAATTAGTACCAGTATCAACTACATGAATATCTGGGTAGTTATTAGAGAGTTCTTGAAGAGAAAGACGTCTTATCTCAAGATCCTCACTTTCTTCTTCATTAGTAAAAATATCTCCCATTTTATGAATTACTTCATGAGAAGCAAGAATAGGATCTTCAGTTTTAACTGTTGTTTCGTGAATTAAAAGTGCTTGAATCTTAGGAAAATACTCTTGTACAAAAGTAGCTATCTCAGGAATTGTTTTTCCATTTTTAGCTGCTTTTTCCATTCGTCTTAGACCAAGCATAAGAGAAAACCACCATTTATCTGGTTCCTTTTCTGCAATGATAGTTTCCAATACATTCAACCTTTCTTCAAAAGGAGTGTAATGCTCATCTCTGTATTGTAATATTTCTTCTTCTCTATTTTCCATTATTTATGATTATTGGCTAACAGAGATGATTTTATCTTAAATAGCAAGAAAATACTATAGGTGGTGCTTAGAGAAAGTATTTAATACTCGGTTATTTCTTATTTCAGGAAAGTCTTTAAAAAGCGAAAGAAGAAGCACTTACTAAATAAATAGTTGAAATTGGTTAGATTTCTGCTTCTTCAATCTATTAATTACCACCGTAGTAATTAAGTAGGAACATATTACATGTAATATTACAACCTGTCAAGCATATTTTAAAATATTTAAATCAAGGAAAAAAACTACTCATAAAACAATCTCTGTATTCTCAGTAATCATTCACCCTACCACTTAAATATCCATGTAGCGTTGTTCTTTTTCTCAAAACAAATGGTAATTGAATGTATATTAAGTTAAAGGATTTCTAATTATATGTCCTTTTTTCTACTTCATATATTACCCGTTGGGCAACTTCTGCCCCATTCCAATTGTTATACATTGCAATGGAAATATGATCAGGTTTTAGCCCATATCCTTTGAGCTCTTGAGGGTCCGCTACATTCATCCGTAAATAAAGCATTTTTTCTTTATATTGATAAATATTAAACGCTTCGCTGTTGATCCCAAGTTCTGTTTCAATTTCTTCTGGACCTATTGCACCATGTCGGAAGTCTCCAAATCCCCATTTTAGAAGAAAACCTTGCGATCTTGCATTATATACTAAAGCAGCTAATACCGTTGGTATATGAAGATGGGCAATATATATACCCCCAGATGACCATTCTGCCAAATACTGCTCATGGGTTTGAGGTTGTCTTTCTCTGTTAGGAATATAGAAAGCCCAATGTTTGTCGGGTATTCTATCTTTTTTTTCTATGCTCATTGTATATATTTTATAAATTTGATTATTTATTTTATTACAAACAGATGTCGGATGCAATATATTATAGGATAGTGTTTGAAATTTATTTATTTTTAATCTCCCTCTCTTGTATATCTAGGAGATTGACTGTTTCAATATGGTGAATATTAAACCCTAGAGAGTGTTAAGTTCTTCTTTATTACCTTAACTCTATCCTTCTTAACTTCAATAATTTCTTTGTCAAAATCAACAAGAGATAGCCCCGTAGTTAACAGTACTAGTTCATATTTCCCACTTGGAACAATGAATCTGTATCTACCTTTATCATCTGTTACTCTCTTAGCATACAAAGTCCCAAACTCTTTTTCTATTAATCCTATCTCAATTCCTGATACTGTTTCTCTATTAGTATTTTTAACATATCCCCAATTTCTTCTTACTCCAATGCTCATAAAGATGTATATACCTAAGATTAAGATATACAATCCAAAAACAATCCATGTCCAAGTAGTAGGATTATTCCTTAATGCATACACTGTTGTTATTAAACCAAAGAGAAAGAAAAGAAAACTTAATATACGAATTATAGATGCTAAGATACTCTTTATGGATGTCCAAGATTCCTTTAGTAACTCTGTGTCCTCTTTATCCAACGGGATTGAAAGATTTAGAAGTTTGTTGGAGGTGTGGTTTATTACTGTTCCAAAATACAAGTTTTTGTAAGGAAGATCCTCTGTAGAATGTAAAATCTCACTTGGAAAAATATAGCTATTTGCTCTTGTATCAAACTTGTAATTGCCAGTAGGAAGAGTTAGATCAAAGATTCCATATATATCAGACACTATTGTCTTAATCAACCTACCAGCGAGGTCTGATACCCTTATTACAGCCATATTAATAGGTTCTTTAGTAACAGAGTCATATACAATACCGTAAGGTTGATTTCTTTTAGCTAGATTACCAAATCCAAAGAAAGAAGAGAGTAATTGGGTCTTGTATAATGAATATTCAAGTCTAACAGGGAAAGAGTTAAAAAAGTATGTAACAAATAATGAAGAGAATGAAGCTATTAATACTGTCCTAGTTATTGTAGAGTCAATATTTGCGGCCTTAATACTCGCAAACAAATTATTAAAAGCATTACCTATTGGAATAACTATTACCCTTTTGAAGAAAGAATCTTCGCTAGAAGGTATTTGTTCATCTTCCTTTGGTATAATAGGTTTCTCTTCTTCATCAGGAGTATCTGCAGGATCTTTCGTAGGAGTAACGATAGGTTCATCCTCAGGCAAAATGACAGGTAATATATTGTAAGGAGCCACATATGAAATACCCCCAGTACCTGTTACATTGGATATTGCCCAGTATAGTTGAGTTCCAAAAGACATCCTTATGACTCCAGTACTTCTATAGGAAAGTGTTCTTCCATTTGCACAAAAAGTATATACTGATTTTAATGATTCTGCTCCATCACACACTCTTACTAAACTGTCTGAAGAAATTCTTGGAACAAAAAGAGTAAATATACTACTACCCCCAGGTGCTGTACTTAGAGATGAAACAAAACTCTTTTTTCCTTGTAAATCTACCGCCCCTATTACATTTGCCCATGATCTAGAAGTTGTTAAATCAACAATAGTTTGAGCAATTATCTTTCTATCAGAACCAGAACCATAGTAGAGTTGTATAATTCTGTTTGTACCCTTAAATACTGTAGAAGGAATTGTAGCATCTAATCCAGATAGTACATCAATTACACTAAGGGAAGAATCTAAATCAGTAATTGATACTGGTGTAGCTTCTGGTTCGGGTTCAGGGCTTGACTCTCCATCTTTTAATACGGTAATGGTATACGTAGAGGTATTAAGGGTATCATATGATAGATTCTCAATTAGAAAGATATTGCTACTACTGGGGAGAGCAATTTCTCCACTCCATTGACCACTAATAGCTGGAGCTCCATTTATAGATGTAGAGCCTAATCCGTTTTCTAATGTAGGTTTTAAGGATATGGCAGTGGTATCAGTAGGAACAGTAATGGTATAGGTCTTAATTGAGGAATTAAATGATGGAGAGATTGTTCCTGCAGAAAATTCTAATGATGATAGCTTAGTGCTACTAAAGGATAGATATGGATATCCATCATTCGTAGTACCATCTATATCCCATATCGTATCAAAGTCCCAATCTGTAAAATTTGCTTGAGTTTTCATTTGTACTGTAGTGTATCCCGTTGCTATTGCATCAGTTTCCACTCCACTAGTTTCTTTATCCCAATATGAGCTATTAACAATAGAACCTGTATTATGTCGACCAGTAAATCCACCAAGATATGTAGCAGCATAATCGGAAGTTGAAGTTCCCGTACTGTATGTATTAGTAATTGTTGTATAACGATTGTTTCCTACAAATCCTCCAACATATCCGTAGTTATATGCATCACTTGCTCTTGTGTTTGTTCTACTAAAGGAATTTGAAATTTCAGAAGGTATTATGTTATCTCCATATGTAGACCCTATAAATCCTCCAACATACATATTTGTATTTACTGAAGCTCCATAGCTTGCACATTGATCAATAGTTATATTCTCACCTATACTTCCAATAAATCCTCCAGCGGTATAACTTTCCTCAACGGTTGCAGTAATTACATCGCCAAGGGAAAAACTTCTTAGGATATATTGAGATTGAGTACTACTGTTATAGCTTTTTCCTAAAAATCCACCAACATCATTTGCATAAGGAATTGCAATTGTTACTGCAGCAGTAACATCTCCTGCACTATATGAATCTTCAATATCACCAGAGGATAGTCCTACAAAACCTCCAACACTGGCTTCATCCCCTCCATATATATATACATTTCCTGTTGAATGACAACGCTCGTATAAAGATACACCTGTTGTACCTGATTTGTATTGATTGCCAACAAAACCTCCAACACTCATTACTGCTTCATTTCCTTCTATATTTCCAGTAGAGTAAGAATCTGTAACATTTGTATCTCTAGAATATCCTATAAAGCCTCCCACAGCTTCATACCATATACCTGTAGCATTAACAGCAGAATTACTGTGAGATCTATTGATTGTTGAATTAATAGTTTCTCCTACAAAACCACCAATGTAATATGAACTAGAGTAATTATTATCTGATCTTCCACCAACAGTCACTGAACCAGTAGAATAGCTATCATTGATTACTGAGCTACCATCTAGAAAACCTACAAAACTACCGACACCATAAGCATAAACATCAATTAATACGTTACCTGTTGATGAACTATCTTCAATTAATGTTCCATCACCTGCTTTACCTACTAATCCTCCAGTAGAATATGTTCTAGATGAATGTAAAGCTACATTAGAGGTACAATTTGAAATGGTCGCACTTGCACTGGATACACCAACAAGACCACCAACAGAATCACCAGTTTCAACAGCATCACCATATTCAGTAGCTCCTAAGTCACCTGATACATCAACATTAGTAACAGAGCCACCAATCATATTAGCGATTAACCCTCCAACATAGTTATTACCAGTAATATCATAGTTAACAAGATTAAGATTTGAAATTGTTGCACTATTCGTAAATGCAAACATGCCATAATTATCTCCACTGATTGGAGCATGTATATATAAATTAGAAACAGAGTAGTTGTTACCTTCTAATGTTCCTGTAAATGGATCTATTGAAATACCTATTGGTAGAAAGCCGTTACCGGCATTCCAAGTAGAACTTTCGGTACAATCTATATTACTTGATAGTTCGTAATGAGCATACAAAACATTTTTAATATCTTGAAGTTGTAAGCACGAAGTAATCAAATATGGATCTTCTACTGTACCACTTCCAGATCCAGAGTATTCTAGTAATTCAGATATTCCTCCAGAACCAGTCATTCCCGTTATTTTCCAGTAAGTAATGTTGTCTCCCAAATTGTTAACTTGACTAACCTCAATATTACCAAATGATTCAGTATATGTACCCACTGCTCTACTAACCCCATCTACACAAGAGGTTGTAACATTAGCTAAACTAGTTGCATTTGGACATATATATACAGAATCACTTACTCGTCCTAAGGGAACAGGGACATACAGTGCATGAGTACTTGCTACTCCAGGTGAACCAATTAAGTTATTTATATACGACTTTCCAGCAACTCTATCACTATCTCCAGATAGTAAAGACCAATCCCTATCAGCACTCATATCTACAGTAACATCTGTAAGTGTAAGATTATCATCCTCTTTAATTCTTAATTCAATACTAGCACTATTTACACCTACAGCACCGGTATCTTCAATATTAAAGCCATTACTAGCAATTGTAATATCTAATAATGGACTTATATTACTAACTTGATACGCAGTACCTGTATAATCAAATTTCTGAATACGTTTGTTTGTTAATTCAACAGTAAATATATTCCCACTAGAATCAACTGTTACATCTGTAATAATATTAAATTGTCCATTTGCTGTTCCTGTTGAACCAAATGGACTAACAAAAGTTCCCCCACTTGTAATCTTTTGTACCCTATTATTTCCATAGTCAGCTACATATATATTCCCGCTAGAATCTACTGAAACCCCCGATGGGTTTTTAAATTGACCAATAGAAGAACCCATGGTACTTCCATACTGTCCAATGAATTCTTTACTACTATTAAATATTTGTATCCTATTATTTCCATAGTCAGCAACATATATATTTCCACTAGTATCAATTGCAAGACCTTTGGGGGAGTTAAATTGTCCCGATCCTGTTCCAAGTGATCCAAATTTATCTACAAATGCACCAGTAGTACTATCAAATATTTGTATTCTATTATTCCTTGTATCTGCAACATATACTAAACCTGTACTACTATTAACTGCTATACCTTCAGGATAGTAGAATTTACCATCTGTACTTGCGTAGGCAGTACCTCCTACAGTCCATACCCAAGCATATGTACTATCTAATTTCTGTATTCTATGGTTACCATAATCAGCTACATATATGTTACCTGCGCTATCAACTGCAACATCATGTGGTTGTTTAAACTGAGCATTACCTGTACCATATGCTGCTTTTTCTGAGATGAAGGAACCTGATGTAGTATATTTAGCAATTTTATTGTTTGTAGCCAATGTAGAATACCCTATTGCAACATATACATTACCACTTGTATCTGTGGTCACTCCATATGCTGTATTTGATACTGTAGTGGTCCATATCCAATTGCTTGCTGGTACAGAGGCTCTAATAGATTTAACAATATAGAGGGAGAAAAACAGTACAAAAAGTAATGTAAATATAAATATGGGTACAGTTTTTAGATTCTTATACATTCCTTAGTGATTAAGTTTACCTGGATAATATACTTTAAAGAAAATAGCGCTAAGTGTCAAAAATTTATTTTATTCCATATCAATATTATTTTGTTTGATATATAACAAGTTCTTTAAAATTTCTCATATTTTATATAAAATATATTTAGTCAATCTAAATATATTGTGTATAATATAAAATGGAAAAAGAACAATTAGAAGGAATAGAAGGTAAAATAAATGAATTAATCAATACATTTCCAACAAAGGAAGAAATTGATGAAACACACACCACCCTATTTAGTACTGATAAGTATTGGTATGATGAAACTGTTAAATCTGCATCTTCTACAGATTTTCAGATTCTCTCTAAATACGCAGGAGGTATATTTACTGAACTATTAGCTAAAAGACATCTTCAATTGAATCAGGAAGCGGTAGAAACAATATCTAACCTATTAATTGATGCCCAAGTTCTACCACCTAATACACAAATATTAAAATTTGACTTAGGATTTGACCAAATATATAGAGGAATAAATGATACTACATCTTCGGTATATCTTACTCATGGTGAATTTATATTTAATGAGGGTCTCTACCCACTATTAGATACTGCTGGATTAACACTTCTTAACTACCCTTTTTCATTCCGTTTTTCAAAATACAATAATGAAGTAGAGAAATCAGTATCCATTTCACTACCTAAGATAGAGGATAGATTAAGGGGTTTAAGAAATTTCAGATTAGAAAAAGAATTTTTTGAACAGTTAAATGCTGTACATCACAGTATACAAAAAATAAAGGATTTACATACACAAAAATATACTATTAACCAAAGAGATATCATTTTAGTAGAATTCCTCATGGATGTAATACTAAGTAAGAGATAATGTAATACAAAAATATGCTAATATGTATCTCATATATTACTGATATGTGAATGTTTCAAATAACAAAAGAAATACAGATTGAGCAAACATCGAAAGAAGTAGAAAGTAGTAACATCCAAATTACTCCTGTATCAATCCTTAACCTCATCCTCAGATTAATCTTACTCAAACAGTATTAAATGGTTGAAAGTAAAGAATGGCCATACAATTTAATTACAGATGAAAAATATATTGAAATATTGAATGAAAGATCTCAACAAATATCTACTGAATTACCAGAACTATTTAATAGAGCTCACTACAGTAGTTGTAGAGCGCTAGTTATGGATACTTATGGTGATGATTGTATTTTAGATATGAAATTGTCTCCTGTTCGGATAATGAATGGTATTCATGAGGCAGAGCCAGTATTAATAGCATATTGTCAATGGTGTGGATATATCCAAACATTATATTGGTCTATTAATACTAAAGAGATATTTTTTAAACCAGAAGAGGTGGAGTATATATACAAGATGGTTAAAGATGATGACTTCTATTTTCAAACAGGTATATGGGATTAAGAACCACAGGATTAGATATATCAAAATATTGAAAACAAAAAAAGGGATAGATTAGCAATTGTGGGTATGGCAGTTGGAGAATTTGAGGACTTGAAAAAGTTTGAACAGGATATCGGTTTAGCAGGTTCTGAGGTTATTAACAAGGGAAATCTTTCTTCACATATTCTTCCTACTGTAAGAAGGTTTGAGAGATTGTCGTCTATCTTCTTTAGGAACAAATTCTCTGAGATTGGTCGATGATGGGTCAAGGTTAGAACTGAAATATTTTACTTACATTTAAAGATATCCATAGTATAATTACTAATGGAAGTACTTAATGGTAAAGAAGCAATTTTGTGTAATGGGGTTCTATCTCTTTCAAACTCCTTTTTTGAAATAGATGGTTTTAGTCTAAAGGCCTATCATGAATTAGAATCTTTTTTTGAAGAACCAGAACCCTATTTAGAATTAGATTTAACTTCTGCTGCTGTTATAGCATTTATAGGTGAAAGTAATAATATTTTGTTAATAGAGACGACAGATGATTCTGGGGGTAGAAGAATAGAACTTCCTGCAGGAAAAGTAAATGATGAAGATGTAAGTATTTATGATACTGCTAGAAGAGAGTTTGCAGAAGAAACTGGGTTAAATGCCAATGGAATAGATTTGAAACCTCTTATAACAAGACATCAAAAAGATATGGAAGGAGGTCTTCAGTTTTTGACAGATATTAGCCCTAGGTTATTTCGTGAATTGAATAAAACAAAGGTTGATGAGTTAGGAAGAATTTTCTATAAAGCTCCTGATGGGACAGATAGGGGGAGAACTATTAGTTTAATTGTTGAACCTTTAGAGGTCTTTGCAAATCAAAACAAGAGTCTTTTAAGATATACAAGACATGAATGGGCGGTTGATAACTATGTAATCGCTACACTTCTTCTAAAAGGGATGGAAAGGGCAGGAAGAATTAATAATCTACAAGAGAAAGAGATATTAAAAGGAGTATTAATTGAGAAAAATGAATGGGCTATTAATAAGGTTATACAATCTATGCTTTTAGAGATTAAGGGGTCTTTATAGGTTGGTGGGGTAAATGGTGGAAGTTATTTATAAATTTCAATATAACAAACTCAAAGATTGAAGTAATTTCCAGTAAAAAATCCTCTTCATTGAGATTAATCACAAACAGTATTTTTTAAATAATTTTCGCCCAAAATGGAACTTGCATAACTTCTGGTGAAGGATAGCCGTGACCATACCTACCATGCTCTCCAAGTTCTTCACCATGATCTCCCATTATCATACAGAGTGTCGGATATTTTAACGGAAGCTTTGAAATAAGATTTTTAAATTGTAGATCTACCCATTCAGCTGCTTTAATTTGAGCATTAAGAATTAGTTCTATTTCTTTATTATTCAGGGGATGTTGCTGCAAAAAAATCTCCCTGGTCGAAGAAGCCAAATACATCTTCTCAATAGCGACTTTTAAATCCTCTGAGATAGTTTGATTTGGGGTATCAAATGGTTGGTGAGTTTCAGAACAATTGATGAATAGAAAATAAGGTTTGTTTGAGGCATTAACTTTCTCAGAAATTTTATCGACATTATTCATTGGTAAAGAATTGGGATTTCTAGGTAACAGCTGAGGCTCTGGTAAATTTCCTCTGTTACCATAGTATAAAAATTCAGGAAACATATTAGGCAAAATATTTAAAGCTAGACCTGGATTAAAAAACTGAACACCACCGACCCCTAAAACAAAATACCCTTTTGAAACATAATGATTTATTATGGTATCGTTTTCAGTAATTTCAAAAGTTTCTGTGGCGTCAGGATTTTTTGAAGAGCTCGACACCCAAATTTTTCTATATTCGTGCAATAAGGGTTTCGAATCAATTCTTCTTGGTAGTCTTCCCGTAAAGAATGCCTGATGAGATGCATAAGTGTAAGTTCCATCAACTTCTGCTCCAACTGGAGAGCCTAACAAACCATTAATATTTGGTAGCATTGCTCGTTGTGCAGTATCAAGTCTGCAAGAGTCTAGAGTAATCCAAAGTATGTTATGTATAACATTCATCTTTTAATTCAAAAAACTATATTTGGGGAATTATACCACTAATTACCTGTAGCAAAGAGTTCAAAACACATCATTAGTATCTCTATAGACGTTGTTATAAAGGGGAGAAATAATCTGGGGTGGAGAATTTAAATGGTTCTGAACATTTTAACTATAAGCAATTAACCTTCCTATTAAGTATCGAAAAAGCTTTAGAAAAATACAATAAAGTGTATTCGGATTATTTAACTAATAGGCATACAGAGATTGTAAATTATAAATTTTAAAGTATGGATGAAGGTATATGAACTTTATATTTTAGAGAAAATGAAATATAATCCATTATATTGCTAATCTTTACTTAAATTTTGAGTAAATAAGAAGTGAAAATCCCAAAGTGGGTTGTCGCTGTAATATTAATTATCGTAATCGGTATACTTCTTAATGATTTGGTTATTACTCCTAAACGCAACCATGATTATCTTGTGTCTTGTTACTGGTTTACCTTCATGCTTGCGAATGAGAAGGCAGACGGTTATACAAGAGAATTGTTTACTTCCTGTATTGAAGAGAATACTACATATAGTAATGCACAAAGATGTTGGAATATCTATGCTCCAGAAACAATTGGATTTCTAAAATCCGTAGGAGAGTGTCCCCGAGTATATGATTCAAACTTAATTATTTTTAAATAGTTAAAATATTAAATATACAAAAATGAAATTAAGAATCATCTTCTATTCATTTCTCCTTCTAGTTAGCTCACTTATTCTATCAGGATGTACCCTTGGGACAACTTATACATTGTTTGTGTGTGACGAGGTTATGGAGAATGGAGTTGAATGTTATTCAAATACAATAGTGCTTAATGACGCCTTTCCTAATATTGAATCCTGTATAGAATTTGGAAAAGAACATCACCCTGGGAATATCTTTGAATGTGGTAAAAACTGTAATTATAATGACGAATTTGATACTCATGTGTGTAAGGAAATATGCACAATGAAAGGTGTTTGTTACTAGTCTTATATATTCTAAATATATGAAATCTAAAACAATAAACTGGGTGGCTAAGGAAGTTCAGAATCTTATACCTGGTAAACAAGATTCCTCATGGAGGGTCCTTCTTAAAGGGATTGCTGTCATTACGCTCATATTTATTATCTTTTCATTACTTCCATTTGTGTTAGGTGTGGTATCGTTTTTCTTAGTTAGAGAGTTCCCCTTTGAAAGCAATCGTACTAAGAATTACATCTCTATTGTTGTACTCTTACTAGGATTTATATTAGGATTGGCATTTTGGGGTAACACTAGTAAAGACAGAGATGTCCATGACTATTCTATGGAAACAATATCCAATAGCCCCAAAGAAGAATCCACTAAAGAAGGGATTTCAGAATTATTGGAGGAAACTAAAACACTAATAAAGGAATTTAATGAAAATCTAGTAGTAGCCCAAAACTACGATATTAGTATTGATGATTACAAAGAGATTCTTAATCTTGAGGTTAAGGAAGGGGCTTCAGAGACTGAACTTCAGGAGATATACGATAAGGTTAGTGTGTACAATGAGGAGCTAAAGTCAAAGATTCTTATTGCTAAAGAGGAGACATATCAAGTTACCAAAGTAGTTGATGGGGACACGATAAAGATTATGTACAATGGGATTGAGGAATCAGTACGAATGATAGGTATAGATACGCCAGAGACAGTACATCCTACAGAAGCTGTGGAGTGCTTTGGAAAGGAGGCTTCAGATAAAATGAAAGAGTATGTGCAAGGCAAGAATGTAAAAATAATGTTTGATAGCTCACAGGGAGAGAGAGACAAGTATGGGAGGATACTTTTGTACGTATGGGTTGATGATGTTTTTATTAATAAGCAGATGATTCTAGAGGGGTATGCATATGAATATACCTACTCTACTCCATATCAGTATCAATCAGAGTTTAAGGAGGCTCAGAAAGGGTCCCAGGGCTCTAAGAAGGGCCTTTGGGGTGATGTTTGTGCTTGTAAAGAGATTGAGCTTAGCAGAACTTGTTCTTCATGTAATACCGCTACTGTTACTTATCAAAACTGGGATTGTACTAAGTACAAAAGAACGGTGCAAGATACCACTTGTACAGTCGGTTGTTCTACTTCTACTCCTTCATCAGCTTGTTTATACTCTTGCACTTCTCCCGATAGAGATTGTGCAGATTTTAGTAGCCATACACAAGCGGTATCATTCTTCAAATGTTGTGGATTTACTGCTACAAATGACCCGATGAAGCTAGATGGAACTGGTATTGACGATGGAGACCCTTGTGAATCTCTACCATAATCTATCTTGCAATACATGTGTATCTCTGCTGAATTAGAATAGTAAGCTTAACAAGCATTTTTAATTTCGTCTTCAGTATAGGCAAAATTTTTTATTAATTCCTTAATTACAACTTGTGAGAATGTCTTATCTCTACCTGGTGAAATAACAATAAAGGGTCTTTTTGTCAAATCAGTTGGCTTGCGTGTAGGATGTTTAAATTTCATATGTTTGCCATGACTAAACTTCTCAAAACCAAGCCTTTTTAACATTCTTTGTAATTCTCTGTAGTTGTTTGGTGGATAGTGCATATAAATCTTATTTATAAGCCTTTAGAAGGTTGTCATTTCCAGTAGGAAGAGAAGCTAAGACTTTACCATTTTCATCTTTAAAAACAGTAATAAACTTAAGATTTTTTGCATAATATCTCGGAATGTCAAAATATGCAGATAAACCTTCGTTTATTACTTCTATTACATTTATCTTATCAACCTTTTCAGAGTATAGTACCATACCAGGTAAATCGGGAAATAAAAGTGTATAACCATTTTCACCCTTACGTACTTTGATTGTTAATTGTCTTGGGACGCTATTTATTAAAGCATTATCTCGGGGAGGTTTTGGTTGAAGTAAAACCTCATATTTTATAAATTCGATAGTGTCCTGTAAAAATGAGAGAAAAATATACATATATTCACATATAGATACAAATTACTATGGGGTGTAAATCCCTGTATTTCAGTATATCATTGCAATATTTTAGTGTCAATAAAACATAAACCTCAGTAGGAAAGGTGCTAATATAAGGGAAAAAGAAATTCTTCGAATGTAGTTTAAGATTAAACTATTCTCAGCGGAATTCCCCTGCTCCCTTCCATCAGGGACCATTAATTAGACAATAACAACCCTTCTACTATCAATACACTGGACAGCGAGAACACTACTTACATGTTTGAACTGAGTACTTAAAGGTACCAGGGGGCACAATAAAAGCACTGTTTTGATGTAAATGTATGGTACCTCTCACGCTTAAATATTCTATTTCAAAAAGTAGCGAACTTAACAAATATCAAGACTTAGCTTTTAAGTTCATATTTAAGAAATTATCTTCTATATAATATATAATATTAGTGTCTAAACTATTAATGAAACATTGTGAATAAGGCACTTCAAGAAAAGATTAATGAGTATAAAAAATATCTAAATGAGAGTAATCGGATATCGAAGGATAAAACAATTCAAAGAGAATGTAAGCGATTACAGATTAAGCTTGGAATAGATAGGATAGAACCAAAGGAATATAAATTACTTATAGAACTAGCAGAACGTATGAAGCTAAGTAATGAGTTGAATCTTACAGATATAGCAAAAAGGGCTGGATATCCTGAGTGGAGAACAAAGAAAGTAGAGACAACAATTCTCAGAGATATAAACCCTACTCTATTTAGAGAATTAGTAGGAATAAATAGGAATGAGATTGAATATGAACTTTCCAAGATTATTAAGCAAGATAGTAATCTTACAGCTAAAAACAGAGCTATAGAGTTGGCTTCTAAGATAACAGGTCTAAGTGAACCAGAGAATAGGCTACAAATTAACATAGTAAACAGTGGATTGACTGTATCAGACTAGATATCTATACAGTAGTTATAATTAAAGGTATAATAACAGCAGTGGAATCAAAAGATACTGTAAAAGAAATTAATGAATCCTCTGCCTTTGCTTACCTTCAAGATGAGATTAAGAAGGAAAGAAAGAAAACACAAAACATATCTCTTATCGGGTCATCCCTTTTCTTATTTATTGCAATATTAGGTTATCTTACATTTGGTCCTTTTCAAATTCCTGTGTTATCACATCTAGGAAGCACCATAATAGGAAGAGACTCAAATAAAGACAGTAAAAATATTGTTGTAGAAAAAGTCATAGATGACAAAGAAGAACCTGAAGAAGGTACTGTCGCAGGTGAAGATACTATAATAGCTGAGGAGGTTGTTGAACAAATTGAAACTACAACACCAACTACTACGAAAAAAACTACGACAACAACTGTGAAGAAGACTACCCCTACTCCCACTTCTACTCCCGAACCACAGCCAGAGGTAAGAAAGTTTGCATGTACTGAAGACACTATGCAGGGTTATGTCAATGTTATGTGTACGAATTTCTCTTTTATTGGCCAATCCGAGGCACATTTAACTCCATCTGCCCGTATAGAACTGTATAATGATTGTAGAATCTCAAGTTGTTCCTTAATTTCAGCTTATCCAGACTTACTTTTAAAATGTGAAGATTCGTGTCTTGATTGGGTCGAAGAACAGGTCGAATATTACGAGGGTTCTATACAAGAGTACATTTCAAATATTCAATATTATTCTAATTTGCTCATTAGTTGTGGTTGGGAAATGTTTGAAGTTGATGAGCTTAAAGAAACTCTGTTAATAAAGTGTGTGTATTAACCTCATATCGGACCTTTACCCCTTAAACATTTCTTGAAATATTCTCTCAAATAATGTACCATTATAGTGTCAATTAGAGGTAAGTAGTAGAAAACAATCCTCACGTTAATATCTGTTGAATTAACACGTGGGTTCTACTACAAAATCAAATACAAACCTTAAATATTTCCCGTCATCATCTAATAGTGTTATTAAAAATCTTCCATTTTTAATTAAAGGTGTGGATGAAGCTCTTTTTGAATCCAGTAAAAAAGATACTCTCCAAAAATATAGAAAAAAGAAATATATAGGGAAAGATAAGGCTGGATATTATATAATGTAAATATGAATGAAAGCACTTCACATATAGAGGATATTAGACAAAAAGAAGCTTTAGGAAAATATGCAGAGCTTTTTACCCTTAAGAGAAGAAAATCAGAAAAAGAAAAGCTACTACAAGAAGATAGGAAAATTTATGTAATATATGCTAGGAAATCAACCGAAGATAGTGAAAGACAAGTGCAATCTATTTCAGACCAGATAGAGCATTGTACCAAGTTCGCAAAAGATAACGATTTAGAAGTAGTAGATATTATTCCAGAGGAAAGAAGTGCTAAAACTGCAGGAAGAAGACCAGAATTTCAGAGGATATTGGATGTTATTAAGGAAGGGGGTTCTTACAACAGTATTTTATCTTGGCATCCAGACAGACTCTCTAGAAATATGAAAGAAGCAGGAGAGATTCTTGATATGCTGGATAAGGATATTATCTTGGATTTAAAATTCGCCTCTTATACCTTTAACAATGATACAGCTGGCAAGATGACCTTAAGTATATTGTTTGCAATGGCAAAAGAATTCTCAGATAAACTATCAGATGATACAAAAAGAGGTATTCACAAAACTATTAAGGAAGGAAAGTATTGTGGCTCAATGAAAAGAGGCTACTATAACTCTAGAGATGGTTACTACAGAGAAGATAAGGATACATATGAGCTATACAAGAAAGCATGGGAAGAATATTTAAAAGGAAAATCACAACAAGAAATATTACAAGAGCTAAAGGACCAGGGAGAGGAAATTAATAAGAATTCCTTATCCAATATGTTCCAAGACCCATTTTATGCAGGATTCTATTGTTATGGTGACTTAGTAGTAGATATGGCTGTAGACCCTAAATTCAAGCCTATGGTGAGCCCTACAGCCTTTCTAACGCTTCAAAAGATTAATAGAGGTAATCCAAGGGGTTGGAAGAATACATCCGATTTTAGACCATTCAATGATTTAGTTATTTGCTCCCAATGCAACAACTTTATGACACCAGGAATAAGTACTGGGAGAGGTGGAAGGTATTTAAATATCACCTGTGGAAATAGTAAATGTAAAAAGTTACGTAAAGAGAAGGGAATTACTCCAATTTCAAATACAATTAGGGGAAAAGAATTACTAGACTATGTATGCAATTTCTTAGAAAATGATTTAAAAGTAGATAGGAAGACCTATGAGAAAGCTAAGCGTAAATATCTTGAAGAAAATCTGTCTACTGTGAAAGGCAACAGGGAGAAGATTCGCGTTTGGAGAACCAAAGTTACAAAGTTAGAAAGTGAGAAAAAGAAAATGATGGATAGACTCTTTGAAGAAAAGCAGAAAGATGTTGGTGATGATATATCTAACCAGTGTAATGTTCTTATTAATGAAATACGTAGTCTAGAAAAAAGCATTAAGGAGTACGAGATTAATAATAGTGAGATTGAGTCAATTGTAGAGATGGATTTCCCAGATTACAATACATTTCTGAACTTCTTTAAAAACATAGTTACAGCAATTAATAATACAGATGATGCATACTTAATAGACCAATTAGTCAAATTGGTGTTTCTGAACATAACTGTAGGTGACAAGAAAGTGCTTAAATACACACTAAATGAGCCATTTAAGACGTATAAAAGCTTGAAATTACTATCTGGGGTGGATGATGGGACTTGAACCCACAACCCTCGGTTCCACAAACCGATGCTCTAACCAATTGAGCTACATCCACCATATTGGAAGTATTATACGATATTTAAATATATATACAAAATCAAGGAAGAGTTCTCTCTGAATAAGAAATACTAAAACAATCTATAATACCACTATCTAAATTCATTATAGAGTTAGCTGAATCTGGAAATAAATAGTGTCCATGATTAATAACTAAATCATCAATCTTATCTTCCAATGGCATAAAACTGCAGTGTAACGCTAAATATTCAGTAGATTCATTATTAAAGACAAGTAAGTCATCTACAATAATCGTATAAGAATAAGATGGAATCTTACCACCCCTTTCTATACTCTGTATTACTTCTTCTATAAGTGCATCAATAACTGTATCAAACTCCATTTCATGTAATTCATAGTGATTGACCAAGTAATCTCTAAGATAATCTGCTTTATCCGGATAAGAACCTTCCTCTCTTAATTCTGGCATACTATTAATTCTAAAATATTAATGCAAATTATACAGTATTAAACCTTTTATCAAAAGGAGAATCTTTAATAATATCAAGCATTTCTTTTTTAGACATATCACTCTCTACCCATATATGAGGAGGTGTATTAACCCATATTCTAATATCTTTTACAATATCATCAAGTAAGATCTTCTTAGCCTCTCTTACAGATAAATTGTAATTGTATATCTCCTCTTTTTCTAAAAGAGATACACTACTACTCTCTGCAGCCTCTTCATCAAATACTGTAGTAGGAGGAAAAATATACGAACTTATTATATCTTCAAACCTTTCTTTCCCCTTTTTTGTCTTAAGAAATGTAAATATATCTTCATACAGTAAAGAATCTAATTCCTTTAACATCTGTTTTACTTTTTCTTTCTCTGTTATAAATCTAAAACCAAAAAAGAAAGAATCGTATGAAAGATAGTTAACCTTAAAAAGAGAAAAATCATATATTAAACTCTTTTTCTCTCTTAATCTATCAAAAGCTAACCAAGAGAGAAGTCTTCCAGAAATATATCTTTTTACACTCTGTTTATAATCTAACTTACCCTCATCTTTTTCAAAGTATATAAAGGAAATACTTACTCCATTTGCCCTATCCTCTTTAAATACCCCTACTTCGTATTCATTTTTAAGCTCTACTTTCTTAAAATCATCTGTCTTATCATGTTTAAAACTTTGAGATATTTTTTCTAATTTATCTATTACTCTTTTGTTTAACTCTCCTTTGCTTTGTATAGCAAATACGGTATTACCTGTAACAAATCTTTTCTTAAAATATTTCTCTAAATTGTCATATGCAAATTCAGGTTGAGTATCCTTAAAAAGAAATTCTAAATTCATTAGAGAGGAATCCTTCTCTCTTTTAACTTTTCTACTTTTTTCCGCTAGTATTATACCCCTCTCTTTTTCAAATTGATTAGCAAACTTTCTCTTTGGAAATTGAATAATACTACCTATTCTATTTAATACTCTGTAAGTACCTTTTTGATTACTGTAACCAGTAAAATATATATTCTTTTTACTTGTTCTTGCATTTATATCTAAAGCGGGTGTTTCTCTATCACCTTTTTCAAAAGAATCTATAACATCTTTGTTTTTAAAAGTAGAATTAGGATTAAGCAACATATGTTCTAGAAAGTGTGCAGTTCCTCTTGGAACCCCTTCTTTATCTTCAAATACTGAGCCTGCTTTTACTACAATCGCAAAATTAAAATCTATTGAAGCTGGATTATCTAAATGCAAAATCTTTATACCATTGTTTGTTTGGTATACTCTATATGTAATATTATTGTAATTATTCTTAAACTGTGAGATTAATTTCATATGTTTAATCTATATTTTAATTGACAAATTATACATGAATACCGCAAAAGATGTATTAGATACATTAGAAAAATATATACATAAAGAAAAGAAAGAAATATTTTCTAAATTCTTTAAAACAGAGAAAGGGGAATATGGAGAGGGAGATTTATTTTGGGGAATATCAGTTCCAAATATTAGAAGTACGGCTAAAACATACTTCAAACTCCTTTCTTTTTCTGAAATTAAGAAATTAGTACAATCCCCTATCCATGAAATACGTTTAACTGGATATACTATTCTTTCATACATATATGAGAAAGGTGAGAGAGGGGAGAAGGAGAAGGTAGTTGACTTCTATTTATCTAACTTGAGAGGAGTAAATAACTGGGATATTGTAGATCTTAGTTGTTACAAAATATTAGGTGATTCGATTGTAAAAGGAATTAAAAACAAAGACATTTTATATACTCTTGTAAAAAGTGAAGATATTTGGAAAAGAAGGATAGCTATTGTAAGTACATATGCATTGATAAAAGTAGATTCATTTGAAGATACTCTTAAAATATCTAAGATATTACTAGAAGATAATAGAGATTTGATACAAAAAGCAGTAGGATGGATGTTAAGGGAGGTAGGAAAGAGAGATATAGAAGTATTAAGAAATTTCTTAAACAAAAATATGAAAAAGATGGGAAGAACTACATTAAGATACGCTATTGAAAAAATGGATGAGAAAGAGAGAAAGATGTATTTAATATCTTCTAAATAACAATACATTATACATCATTTTATAGGTGTTCACAATATTGCAACACCCTTTGTTTTTTTGATAATATACAACATTTAAATTGCCTAAATTCAATATGTCTAAGAAGAAAAAGAAAAAGAAAAAGATGTTAACTCTTAGAGAATCT
>Ga0209416_1000135_pt1 | contig 83219 bp, 184 predicted proteins | sample RifGroF1_FD_184001 | JGI IMG/M metagenome (GOLD analysis project Ga0209416, IMG submission 184001) | Groundwater microbial communities from Rifle, Colorado, USA - Groundwater F1 (SPAdes) (version 2) | ecosystem: Environmental > Aquatic > Deep subsurface > Groundwater | place: Rifle, Colorado... | reverse complement strand
TCTTTAGTGCAATAATTTTTATTAAGCATCCAATCAAGTATTTCTTCACCTTTAATAAAACTTTCATTAGTATCTACAAAATCTTCTCCTGCTTCACGCATCCATTGTGTAATTATAGAATATACTATTGCTGGATTTTTTAATTGTTCTTCGTTGGTTACAATCATTTCTACTTTTCTCATTTATTTTTCATCCTTCCTTATTCCAACTTAAATTCTCAAACTGACATTCCTAAAATTATCTTTATCTGTTTGTACATTTGATAGTTATCTTCTGGTAATTTCTTTAAATATGTATACTGATCATTTCTTATATTTTTCATTTCGTCGTTAGACATATTGCCAATACCTATTAATTAATATTGCTCCAAGTTCGCTTTCAGAAACACTAATGGTAAATTGTTTTTCAATAAACTCTTCTTTAATTAATTTCATTGATTTTAACATCCTTTCCACTTAAATTCTTAATTTCAAACAGTCCATTCATGTACTTCTTGAAGAATTTCTACAAGATTTTTTCTACATTCGTCAGAATCTTGTGCATATCTAACTTTGTCTAAATTTACATTATCTAATAAATGAATTCCTTGATATTCGTAAAAACAAACACTCCCTGTATTTTTATTCAAATTTAAGCTTCCAATTGCAAAAATATTTCCATTAATATTCTCTTCAAATTTAATTATATGATCATCATCTTCGTTCATCCAATTATCAAATTCTTCATTCTCGTTCAGTTCTTATACCTCCCTTAATGAGTCATTCAATATGTATTACCTGCGTCTCAAATTGTGCTTATAATAGCATTTCTTAAAATACGAATTAATATCTTTAACTTTTCTCGCAACTTCTTTATCTGCTTCTTGTTTAAGATATGCAATGATCTTTTCAGCCATTATTTAACCTCTATATAATAGATACTATTTTTAGTATAAATTATATATTGATTATTTTTAATATCAACATCAATCACTCTTGAAGTAGTAATCGGCCCTTTATTAGTCAACATAACAATGCTTCTACCAATTAAAATATCTTCTCCAAACTCAACTGACAAATTAATAAAATTATTATGTTTATCATTTCCTAATGAATCTGTAACTTTACTGATAATACCCTTTACTGTTAAAACTTTACCATTAATAATATTTCCTTCTTCGTCAACATAAATTCTATACAATGGATTGCCATTGATGCCATACCAACTACCATTAAGATTTTCTCTTTCTTCTTTGGTTAATGGTCTACAATTTAATTTGTTAAACTTTACATTAATAAATCCAAATCCTTCTTCAAAATTCCCTATGTAATGTGTATCATCTTCTGAATGAATCCTAATTTTGTCATCAATATTGCGACCAATATCACCTAGTTTATGTATCGCAGGACTATTTGCTTTAAGCATCATAATTTTGTTCATATTATTCAATTATTTACTTCCTCTCTTCCATTATATATTTATTTTAGTATTTAGTCAAACTTTAATTCTTTAGCATTATTGTCAATTCTTAATTGCTCATTCAGTTTCTCATATTTCTTAATATCTTTAGTAAACCAAGATGTATCAGTTCCAACATAATTCTTTAACCATAAGACACAATTTTCTCCTACTAGGAAAGTAAGACATCCGTATAGGCATAATTCCTGTGATCCTAATTTTACTTTTTTGGATAAGTGATAATTTCTGGTGAGTTTTTTCTGCACCATTTCATATGTTAGGAATTTATTTCCTTTTACTTTATTGGTGTAGCATTCGTACACGTTTGTATGTAAGTTTAGAATATCCATAATTAATTCTCCTTTCTTTATTTTATAACTTAAGTGCTATAATATCGAATAGTTTTAATGCCGATCCTATGCTCCCACATCCTAAAATAAGTGGTATAAATTTAAAGAAAATAGTTGATCTAAAATTTTTTGTACTCATCATAATGCTCACCATAATCATATATAATCCTGCCAACAAAGAAGTCCAACCAAACATATTAAACATTAATCCTCATCCTTCCATTCATTATCTTCTGCCCACCTATCCACTCTACCAATGCTATAAGACATAATACCTTTCTCTCTATAACTATGTATTTCAATTTCTACTGGAACATAATCATCACTTAATAAATCTTCAATTAATTGTTGTGCAATTTCTTTTGTTGGTAACAATTGAGTTGATTCAATTCCATATGCAGTATCATCTTGTGCAAAGTCATAAAATACATCTTCTTCATATTGATAAGCACAAGCCCATAATCTCATTTAATTACCTTTCCTCTCAATAATTTTATAATCATTAAGATTTACAATTGGATTTACATCTTTATAATTTCCTGCAAAATCCAATCTTGTGATAACGTGTCGTTCCTCCAATTGTAAATCAAAGTTTTGATAATCCACATCTAAATCATATTTTGTACCACATAGAGGACATTCCAAATGTATTGTTTGGTCTGCATCTGAATCTATGTATTCTAGTGTTCCATCATCTTTGATATTGAACTTTTGATAATGATGTTCGGTTACATTTAATTGCAAATTAAAATCTTCTATATTTTCATCTTCTCCACGAAGTAAACATGATTCACATTTCATTAATTGTTCTCCTCCTTTCTTTTATAACTTCATATACTGCTTTGATTGTAGGTGCTATATGCATGTCTTAATACACACTACATATAACACCTCTATCTCACTAAATTCCTAATTCTTTATAATCCATTGGCAACTGATAAGGCAATTCTTTTGCTTTAAACAATTCCCTATTTAATTTTTTACTGTTTGAGTTAAATTCAGATACAATCTTTTGATATTGTATTAAATATCCCTCTAAAGTTTGTTGTTGAAAAGATAAATCATTTCGTACATCTTTTGGATACTTACTAGCATCTTCGCCATAAGTTTCTTTTAAGTTATTAATTTGAGTTTTACTATTTGAAATATTAACTGCTTGTTGTTTTGCTCCTTGATAAAGATCATAAAATTGTTCATAATTAAAGATTGCATTATCAGCATTAAGTGTTTTATCCACAATCCCATATCCAGTTTCAGCAGTTTTATCTAGTACATGGACAGGAAACAGAACTGTTTTCCATACAAATCCAGCAAATCCAATAATAAATACAATTCCTAATACAGACAACCAAATTTTACCTAAACTTTTCATTATTATTTACCTCCATTTATTTGATTCTTTTTAATTTGATCTTCATAATTACTTCTTTTTGATTCTTCGCCTGCATCAACTTCATAAGTAATTGTTCCATATCCTAAATCAATTTTATAAGGTACAGGAGTTACAAAATAATCACCTCTATGTTGAAACGGGCCTCTGCCAGCAGGATCAAACCAAAATACATAATCTCCACTTGAACCATAGGCTCCCATTTCATCAGGTGCTTCGCCTAAAGTATAATTACCACCTGAAAGAAATTGCTGTGTAGATGTTAAACGTTTGCCGCCTGAAGTAATTTTACCTCTGACTGGGAATCTTCCAATAACTCTCCCTGCGCTCATAGGATAAATCCAAGTTAATTGATTTGGATCATTAGTATTTTTAAGTCTATTGATAATATTTTCTCTTTCTAGACTACGATTAAAATTTGGTGTAGGTGTTTGTTCCATCATATTTGCTGCTTGATTTTTCTTATTTTCATTTTGCTCTTTCATTACTTGAGTTGCTTTATCTGGTTCGAGACAACCTGTTAATGGCATACATATAACTGACAATCCAATAATTCCTGCAATGAATTTCTTTTTCATTAATAATTTCCTTCTTTCTTATTTAATAGTTTTGAATATATAATTCGTAAAATGGTTATGATAATAATAAAACTTTAAGGAGTGGTAGATTTGTTAATTGACATTCTTATACTTATTTTATTCATTATATTACTGATAATCAATGTAAGAGTCAAAGAAGTATCAAAATTTACAGTAATTACTCTTATTGTTGCTTTTATAGCTGAAACTTTAGTAAGGATACTAAAACAAATTTAAAGCATTTAAATTCGACTATTTAAACTAATTCAAAATGTTCATTAAACCAAGACTTATCATTTTTATCTTCCTGATCACAATTGTCTGATAGAAAATGTTCCTTACCTGTATCATCAATTGTTAAATAGCCTTTAGTATATTGATCTACTGGATATATTTTTCTAGAAGTAAAACATCTGATCCCTTTATCCATATCGTCTTTATCTTCTGTTTCTAATATAACATCCTTAATACATCTTACATTCACTTTAAACTCCTCCTTCCTAATCTACATTTGTCCCAATACAAATTGGTATAACTTCGCATTCATTCATAATCTTTCTCCAAGAAGTCTTTTCTCCTTCATCTTCAAATTCAATATCTAATGTTTCATTACCAACTAAACTAATGGTAAAACCATATTCAAACTGTGATTCATCTTCTCCGCAATAATCATGAACAAAATAATCTATTGCTTGAACAAGATTGTTTGCTAAAATCCAATGTTCATAATCACCATCATTAAATTTGTATAACTTTAATTGTTTCATCTTTATGTATTCCTCCTAATATTTTATATTATTGATCAACTCGTATCCCTAATTGGCAGAATGGACATTTTTCATATTCATGAAAGATATCATGTTCTCCACAATATAAAAACCCTACTTCTGGAGCAAATCTATCGAACGCTTCTAATAAATTAAAATAATCTCTCTCACTAATTTTTGAAATTATATCAATGATGGGCATTTTTGCTTCTTCTTCTAGACTGTCTCTTTCTCCTGATAATTCTTTCCTAGTATATGTTGCTACAAATTCTAAAGGGTTTATGTATTTTAATTCTACAATCTTTTTCATTAAGAAACACTCTCCTTAATTTATTCATTTTCTATTCGAGTATTACAATTACAAAATGATTCATCTTCAATATCTTCTAGTGGACACCATTCTGGAAAATAATTACCTTCAGTTTGCATATGTATGAATTTCCAATTCGTATTTCCTACAATTTTACATCTATACTCACTGATATGTTTTTCAGTCTTGGTTTTAGTGTGTATTGAAAAGATATTTGGACAGTTTAGGCAATGAGTAACTTCTTGAGTGTATAATTTAATTATTTCTCACCTCCTTTCCGTACTTTCAAAGAAATATTTAAAATATTTATATTAGTATCCTCAACTCTTCTTTTTGCTTGTACTAGGTTTAGATTTGACAGTAGATGATTTAGTATCAGTAGATGGTTTTGTCGCATTAGAAGTGCCTGTAGATGTCTTAGATTTGACTTTCTTGTGTTTGCTTTCACCCCAATCATCCATGTCTAAAACTTCATCCTCGAACCAACTCATTTCTTCATCATCGTCTTGATCTTGAGATTGTTGTGTTTGAGGTTTTTGTATTTGATTAGATTTTGCACCACAGCCCGACAATATTAGGATTGGAATAATTGATATGGCAAGTAGTTTTCTCATTTGTGTATTTCTCCTTTGTTTTTATTTTGTCCTATGTATAGATTATACATTATTGGGTATAGTATGTCAAGAAATATTATTTATTAGTTTATGTATATAATTCCTTCAATAGTTTTGCTTAGTATTTCTTCAATATTATCAATATCACAATACCATATCTCAAGAAAATTATAACTATTTGATAGTGCATATTCTTTTTTACGTCTATCGTGCTCTATTTGATACTCAAACTCTTCTTCTGTTTGATTACTAACTGTTCCATCATGATAATTACCTTGGAACTCAATCAATAAATTATAGTTAGGTAAATAATGGTCATAAGACAACAATCCACCACCTAACCCTACAAGACCTTCAAATTCTTTTTGTGGAATATAGAAAATATTGTTTCTTATAAGATATTCACTTATTATTTTTTCACCTTTAGAATATCGACATTCTGGGCAATGAAAATTATATCTTAATGAACAATCAATATTTCTTTTGTAATCACTATGTATACCATATTCGCATTTCCAATAAACTTCTTTATCGCTATGAGGAGCGTATTCATATGGTGATTTATTATTTTTATCGCTCCATACATTTAATACTTCAGGGTATACAGTACCCACACTATCCAATTTATGTACTTTGCCACTATTAGAATTACAAGATGGGCATCTATTATTTTTTTTATTAAAGTTATATATTGTTACTTTATAACTACTATGATAATCTTTCTTTTGACATATAATCCATACCTTTTTATTACTACCACAACTAATTCCCCAAGGGTCTATGTTGTCATTTTTATCATAGTCCCAATATTTTTCCAAAAAATCTTCTCCGTATTTATCAATACCCCATTGGGCAAAGGAATTGCATTTAGTACATTTTATTGAACCTTCTTGTCCATTAATTGTAAAATGAACTATACTTTTTAATTCACTTTTATGTATTCCTCTAGGACATTTAAAATAATATTTTTTGTTTGTGGAATAATTAATTTCATCTGGAGTTAATTGATTTAATTCATAATCCCATCTGTCAAGAATATCTTGTCTATTATTATCTATACACCATTGTTTAAAGGATATACTATTTTTTAATCTTGCTAATCTGGCATTTTCTCCTCCATATAATTTCATAACACATTTATGACAATAGTATTTACCATCTTCTTTAATTTGTTTTTTATAATCTACCCATCTAAAATTAGTTATTATTTCCCCACAACCATCACATTTTACTTCAACTAACGCATTTGATCCATCTGGTAAATCTTCTACTTTAACATTAAATTCATCTTTCCATTTAGTAAATATATAACCATTACTTTCATACCGTTTTTTATTTGAATAACTCCATTTCATTAATACAGTTTTGGTTAATAACATTTAATTTCTCCTTTTTTGTAATTTTTTTTATATTTTTTTATCTTTACTAAATAATCATTTAATAGAACTATCATTAATTTTTTTACTTAACTTACTAGCAGTTCTAATCGAATCATCATCCTCTAAACATACATCAAATTGACCAACAATAGCTTTGCTCTCAGACATCTTACGTTGGAATCTTTTAATAATCCCATTCTCGCATGAATTTTCATAATACAAGTGATAAATTCTATTCTCTAACACGCTATTAGCCCTATATCCCCTTCTGTTTGACTGACTAACAACATTTACATGATAACTAGGCATATAATTTATGTAGGTTGGTATAAATACAAGATTGACACCAACTTGCAATAATTTAGCATTGGTTATTAATACTTGAAAACTATCTTTCTTTTTCTCTAATAATTCTTTTCTTTCATAATTAGGCACAGATGACTTTAATGTAAAAAATTTAATATTATTTTTCGTCAACAAATTCTCAATTCTTTTGGAAATTGTATCTCCATTCATGTATTCCCCACCACCATTGAAATCAACATATATACAAACTTTTCTATTTTCTGAAACTTCTTGCAAAACTCTATCTAATATTGCCTGTTCTTTTGGAAGAATACAATCAGCAATACATTTAGGTTGAACTTCTTTATAACTTTCTTCTCCTCTATTGATTGGAATACTATCCCAGTTAAAAGGATTGTTAATATAGTGTTTTACAATTGAATCCTCGTACATCTTAGCATTGAAAGCATTGGCAGATTTAATTTCATGCCACAGATTGCTCTCTAGTCGTTCCATTTCTTGCGTTTGACTGATTGGTACATAATATTCATTTAAGTCCGGCAAATCCTTTCCTAGATCCTCTAAAGTGGCAAAGATATAGTTCTCTGCAAGATATTTAGTGAAAATCAGACTATTGATTCCTTCGATTTCCTTGAACTCACTATCTTTGATTTCGCTTCTGCCAGACCTATAATATTCTCCATCTTTCTTTTTTGAAACTGCCATTAATGTTCCATATGCTTTAATAAATTTTTCTATTTCCATAACATCATTTGCTTTTAGTTTGTTAGGTAATAACCCAAGAAATAGGTTAAATAAAGAACTACTATATCCATTGTTTGAGGTTCCACTGCACAAAATTATCTTTTTAGCATAATTAAATAGTGTTCTAGTTGAATTTCCGATAAGTGAAAAATTTGAGTTAGATTCATGAATTTCATCATTGATTACAGAATCAAAATGAATGTTTTTAGTTTTAATGAATCTTATTAAACTACTTTTCTTAGTTTTGTCATACGTACTTTGCCATAATACAGCATCACAATTAGAGCACTTATAATTACTCTTTTTAGGATTACCTTGAAAATCTTTTTCAGTAAAAAATACATCTTCCTTTTTTCTCAATTCATTCTGCAATGGCTTACCACAATCTGGGCAACATGCGATAGTTATTTTTTCTTTAACTTCCTTGATTTGTGAATAACTATAATATCCACCACTTTGCACTTCTTTTTTATGTTTTATTTCCATTGTCTTAATATTTACACCAGAGATTCTTTTTGCATCTAGTTTGAGCGTTTCTTTACCAACAAGAAAATAAGTTGGTTTATTGAAATGTAATTTATTTTTATTGTAGATATTAATAAATTCAGATGTCTTTTTGATAACATAAATATCTACTTTATCTTTTTTATCAATACTTAACTTAATTTCTTTTTCCCATTGAGTAAGTGTAATTGCTGGTGCAACAATTAATGTGACGTAGTTTTGTTTATTAGAATATAGATGACAATGATTAATTTTAGTAGCAATATTTGTCTTGCCAAATCCGGGTTCTGCTGCTAAGTATACGAATCTACTTCTCTTTAAAACTTCTAATCCTCCTTGAATAACAGGGATTTGACCACTTGAAGGAACGATTTTACCTTCAAACATTTTCTGATTAATATTCTTAGGATCAAACAAAACTCTTACATTCTGCTTTAATCTTTCCTTAATCTGACCAAGAAAAGCGAATATGTACTCTTCAATATCTTCAATTTTACTCCAATCAAAGTCCTCTGCATATCCTTCTAATGTCAAAGCATTTAAACTTTGCTTAAAATAAGTTACATTAATCTTATATACTTTCAAATCAGTATATAAAGGATTGTTAGTATAAACAGTACATTCACTAACACAACCATAATTAGAAGATTTATATTTTGCATTATTTGCTTCATCTTTATCTAAAATCATTTTTACAATTTCACTAGTCACAGGTAAATAATGAATGTTCCTTAAATATTTTGTAAGAATCTCATTCTTATCTTCATTGTTCCAATTAATACAATAATCATTAATTCTAGTATTATAAATAATGGTATGAGTCAAATCATTTTCCATTCTATCTGACTTGTATCTATAATGATTTTCTCTGCCGTATAAAGTTTGTTCAAAGAATATATCTTCTCTGTCTCTTAAAGTAATATGATAGGAATGAGATATTAAATCAGAGCATATTTTTCTGTTTTTGATATGTAGGTCACATAGAGAAATTAATATTGGATCTCCATTGTCCAATATAACTAAATCAGCATTGCAATTTATCGTGTTTTTGTCTGTTGTTCTAAGATAAGGAATCAAATTAATTACTCTCCTCCAAGCTCTTTTATGATTAATTTACCATTATCAGAACATAAAATATTGAGATAAGGTAGGTTCATTTTAATAATCTTTGTTTCTGTATAATTATCCCCATTATCATCTTTGTATTTAATTATTTCTTTCTTCTCAATACTCTTAGTACCACCAATTGCAACATGCCTACCAGTACCATCTTCTAAAGATATTTCTCCATTAATCATTCCAGACGCTAAGAGATTACTAATTTCTCCTAATTTTAATGGTTTAGGAACGACTAATTTCTCTCCACCTAAATCTTTTAATTCAGTGATTCCTCTTACCCATTTCCATATTGAATCATTTTTACTGATATGGTTTTCGGGTGCTTCAATATATTTATTATTTTCTTTTGCTGTATCATAGTCGATGTAAGGATAATTCATGGATTGATAAGTATTATATTGCGATAGTTTAAATTCTGGTTCAGATTCGATTATTGCTTTTACTTCTGAATATTGTTTTTGGAAATCCATTGCTTGTAGGAAGTTTGATAAGTCATAAGGAAATCGCTTTAGATGAGCAATGAAAATATATTGCTTAAATTTAGCATATTCTTCTGGATTAGTTTTATAGATTGAGTTTTTAAGGATGTCAAAGTTTTTAGATAAAATGCCTAGAGAATCTAGAAAATCATCTTTTCTGATAACACAGACGATATAGCCTGTTTTGTAATCTTTTGATGTTGTGGGATTATAAATAATTCCTCTTTCTAAAATAAGGTTTAAATAGTGCTTAACATTTCTTATTGATATTGTTTTTCCATTATTATCAGTAGTTAAAGTTTGCCCATAGGGAGGATTGAACAAAAATAAACTACAGACATTTTTTCCTACATTCCACTCTTCGAATGAGGAGTTATAACAATCATCAATATTTGAATTATCTTTAGCAATATCATAACGATGCTCTTCTAATTCATTAGAAACCAATAAGAAGTCATTACTATTATTTTTCTTAGGAATAAATGACTTAAATACATCTAAGAAATCTCCATTCCCTGCAAAACCATCAAAAACTGTTATAGGAAACTGATTCCCATGTCCTAATGTAAATTCACAATATTGTTTAATTTTATCATAATCTTTATAATTTAACCATTTATCAAAATAACAGTAGTCTATAGGGACTTGATAATCGAGGGACTTCATTGCTATTTCTTGATATATTCCTTGCTCTGTATAAAATTCTTTGAGGTAATTCTTTTTCATGTAATCAATATCAATTCTGCCAAGCAATCCTAATAAACGATATGTTTCAAATGGTTGAGTTGCGAAAAAGTTTAATTGTGAATCGCCGATTAATGAACTTCCCATATGCATCAACTCTTTTCTTTGTTTTGTAATTCTACAATAATAATTATATATTAGTTATTGTAGAATTACAAGTATTATTTTTATATTGTATGAACAAATAAATTCTTTTTTCAACGGGTTATAATTGCTTCTAAGTTTTTAATGTTCCAATCATATATACCGTTTTTATTTCTACTTTTCATTGCTTCAATTTCTCTAGGAGCAAGCTCTTTTGCCTCCAGAACAATTTGATACCATGTTTTATTAGTCTTAAAAGTCTTGACACCATATTCAGTACCTCGATCTCTTTCTTCCATTGAAAACGCAATTGATCTTGCTAAATCTTTATTTCTAGTATATTTACTCTTCCCATAATATTCAACAATACGAGTAGGGACTAAATTACCATCGTAATGATTTAAAGGGCTATAGAATAAATTCTCAATTGCTTGGGCATGAATTACTCTGTTTTGATCTTTACACTCCAAAATATAAATACCATTATCTGCGCTCATATATACTCCTCCTATTTTATTATTTATAATCATATCAAAGGTTAAATCTATTGGGTATTTCAACTAGTGCCAGCAAACTCCTTGTAATATTTTTGTCTCATTTCTTCAGCTCTAACCCCTGCTTTGTCTAAGTCTTCAAATTTAAATCTTCCAAAACAGGTCTGTTTCCCTTCTATCTGAAGCATAACTAACCATCTTTCATCTTTTTTAGTCCAAAATACATTCCTATATCCTGAAGTATTATTTTTGTTTTTACCATTACGATTCTTGCTATTATTTTCATTACTAGTTGAACGTAAGTTATGTCGGAGGTTACACAAAGTATCGTGATTTTTGTGGTCTATGTATATTTTTCTTTCGTGTAAAACATCCATGATCAATCTATGCATATAGACGTTAGTATAACTTGGTCTTCCTTTATTATTATTTAATTTTGATATATATTCACTGTATTTTGCATAATATGATTCTGTCTTTTTTGAATAAAATGAAAACCACGTCCCTTCTATGGCACTTACTTTATCAAAATCTTCTAAATCAATTACTGTTTCAAATATCTCACCTTTCCTATTATTGAGGTAAATAATTACTATATCTCCATCAACTTTATATTCGTTTTTTATTTCTTTCATATCCTCTCTTATTTAATTATTCATAATCCCGTCAAAGATTAGTTTTATGCCATATTGTGTTTTCTAAAAGCCTACTGTATCAACACTTTCAGAAAACACAATATTATATTTTACTTGATATTTTTAAAACTTTCTTAACTCAGCCAATTTCTTATTCTTAATCTTCATAACTTTTTCATCAGCACGAATATCTGCTTTTAGAAAAGCAATATCATAACCTCTTTGAGCATCATATGTATCTGTAGGCAAACACTTAGATGCACCTCTAGAACCATCAGGAAGTTCTACAATGGTTAATTTACCTTTTCTAGTAGTCTTAATACCGTCAACAATTTCAATCGTCATAAACTCAATTTCTTCCTTGACTACAGGTTTAACAGACCATGTTTTACAATATAATTTTATTTAACTCTTTTTCTAATATAGTTTCTATCTTATCAAAATCATAATACCAAATTTCAAGAAAATTATATCCGTTTGCTAAAGCATATTCTTTCTTACGTCTATCATGTTCTACTTGCTTTTCAAAATCTTTTATAGATTTATGAATTCCTCTTACAAATCGTTCGTGCATTTCTCCTTGATACTCAATCAAAAGATTGTATTTTGCTAAATAGTGGTCATAAGATAATAATCCACCTCCTAAACCTATTAAACCATCAAATGTTTTTTGAGGAATATAAAATATACTATTATTACTAAAATAATTTGATATTTCATGTTCTCCTTTTGAAAAAGAGCATTCTGGGCATTTAAAATCACGTACATTTGAATTTCCAATAGTTCTACAAAATTCCTTATGTTTATTATCAGGGCATTTCCAGTAAGCTTCAGTTTTGCTCATAGGGGCATAATCATATGGAGTTTTATTATTTCCTTTTGACCATACATTTAATGATTCTGTTTTTAAACTTCCTAAACTATCTAAATAATGTACTTTACCACTATTAGAATTACAGAACGGACACCTATTATCATTAATAAAGTTATTTGGGAAAATATCATAACTTTCGTGGTAATCTTTTTCTTGGCATTTTATCCAAACCTTATACGTGTTACTGCCTTTCGAAATTTCCCAAGGATCTATGCCTATATTTCTATAGTAATCCCAATACTTATCTAAGAAATCTATACATATGTTATCAATGCCCCATTGTGCGAAAGAATTGCAATCTTTACATTTTAAAAATTTATTATTCCCACTTGTTAATTTACTAATTGATTTCAACTCACTTTTATGTATACCCCTTGGACATTTAAAGTAATATTCCTTTGTAGAACCATAGTTTATTTCATCTGGTTTTAATATATTTAATTCATAATCCCATCTATCTAATAAATCTTGTCTATTATTATCTATACACCATTGATAAAATGATTTTCCACTTTTTAATCTACCTTTTCTTGTATTTTCGCTTCCAAATATTATATTGGAACATTTATTACAATAATGTTTTCCATCACTACGAACACATTTTAAATAATCTTGCCATTTAATATTTCTTATTTTTGTGCATCTATCACCATCACACTTTACTTCTACCAATATTTTTGTTCCAATTTGTAAATCCTCAATTTTTACTTCAAAACTATCTTTTAATTTTGTAAAAGTATATCCTTTGTTTTCATAATGTTTTCTATTTCTAGGATGCCATTTTATTATAACTAATTTTGTTAATAAACCCAAAAAATCAACCCTCCTTGTTTTAATTTATGTAATATTGATAACTTGCAATAAGTCATTACCCCTAAGTTGAGAGCGAATATCTTTCACTGGTTTTCCAAGTTTACCAATCGTTTCACCTGTTGATAAATTATATTTTACATTTTTATCATCATCAAAGTAAAACACAAGATATTGATTTTCTTTACATGAAGTTAACATATGTATCTATATTTCCTCCTTCTTAATCCTATGAATCAGATTTATTATCCTACACCATTTTCTATCAAAAAACAGTTTAATTCTTTCTTAGCATCATCAACATCAGAGAAACTACCTGCATTAAAAATAGGAATATCATATGATCTAGCAATTCTAATAGTTTGAAATGTCCCTCCCTGATCTTTCCCATTCTTAGTCCAACATATCACAAAATCAGATGGAGTATTTAGATCCAATCCTAAAACTTGATGACTATTTCTTGCTTGCAATTTTCTAGTTCCCTGAGATAATTATGCCAATACGGATGATATTTCTCACTAATCTCAAATGCTTTAGGATCTTTGACAATTAAAGTAGAATCAGAACCTTCAAATCCATTCCAAGGTAAATATATTTATTTCTGACCATTATTATTATCACAACCAATTTCAAAATTTTTATCTGCCCCTTTAGCTCCACCTGAACGCAATATAAATTCTTTTGTAGATAAATAATATGCTACCTTTTTAAATAAGTGGAGTATATCTATAGGCGTTTCTCTAGAGCCAATCCCTGCATAATAATTCAAATGCTTTCTCCTTTCCTTTCTTCTAAAGTTCTGTTTCTGTATTTTTGACCTAACACATGAATATCTCTCCATGCCAAATCAAACTTAGAATTTCTCTGAAATATATATCCTTCATCGGTCTTTTTATATTCGAACCCTAGCCAAACTAACATGTCTGCCATACATTTTGATTTGACTATTCTAATTCTTGTTGTATCTTCGTTCATTTTTAAGCACCTCAATACTCTAGAGTAATTTCCTTTGAAAATTAGATTTAAATAACACTACAAAAAGACTTTAATTCATCTAAAGAATAAGTTTGAGAATGGCATTTAAAATCACTACCATTATTATCAGTCAACTCAATTTCTAACATATAACTATCTTTAATAATCTCAGATCCAGAATTAATAATTATAGTTTCGTCTCCATTTTCAAAGTATTCCAGATTATCAAATTCAGGAACATTTTCAACATAATCTATTAAAGTTCCTCTGTCAGTTAATCCCCAACCTTTATAATAGATTTCTTTATCCCACATGCTTTCTATATTGATTATTTTCACTTTATCACCGATTTTCATAATTAATACTCTCCTTTCGTTATCAATTAAAAGTCAGAATTTAATCTAAATTACTTCTACTTCAAAGTAGAATTCTTTCATAGCAATATCATATCCTTCCCATTTATCAACGCCAGATGCCTCTAGTGCACACAACTTTATCCATCCTTGATATAATAATTTGTATTTTTCTTTTGAAATTGTTACAAAATCTTCTTCCATTCCATGACACACTCCTTTCTTCCAGTAAACTATTCATTTGTTAGGTTTATTTATAAGTATCTCTAAATCTTTAGCAAGTTTTTCATAATCGTATCCAAAATCATCATAATAAAGATTCAACTTACTTCTCTGTCCTCTAATTGCAAATTCTGGACAATCTTCATAAGTTTCTAATTTTTTTGGTTGTGGACGCATACTGCAAATTTCTCCTATACATTCACGTTTATCTCTTTTACACCAATTCATAATATCTCCTTTATTAAAATTTATTCTATCCTCTCTGTCGTTCTTCACATTCATCTTCAAATGCGCAACCATTACATAGTCATGATTTATATTTATCACAAAAACAAGATTCCGAAGTTAATGTGTTGTCACAAATATCACATTGAAAATCATTTGGATCGTTCATTTTGTTACTCCTTTCTAACAAAACTTTTCTTTTAAATAAATTAATACTAATTCTAAACTAATCACACATCCGGCCCATAAATACTGTTCATTAACTACACTACTCACGCCACATGCTCCATCAAACTATATCTATAATGTAAAATGTTCTCTTGGAGATAGTCTTCTTAGTTTCATAGTTTGTTTGTCTTCTCTCTTTTAATCAACCATATTTTATCTTTGCATGATGGACAATCTTGTAAGGGTGAAATATTAGCAACATTTGCAACTATTTCAGTTTTTCTAAATCCACAATTTGTACATTCCCACGTTGCTTCTTCAACAAATAATTCTTCCATAATTCCTCCTTTTATAACATCACATATATTTTTTGAGGGAGAAATATTTTACCACATCTCCCTTTAATCTATTACAAAGATTTCATGATTTCATCAATCTCAAGTTCTACCTTTTTCTCATTAGAAAGTAATTGATGTAATTTAGACTCCATTGCTTTGAGTTTATTTTCCTCTTCTTTACGACTTACAAAATCAAGTTTGGACTTAATATCTGTAATCCAATCTACTATCCCATATCCTGAAATAACAAAATCAATTTCTAATTCTTTTGCAGATTTTGCATATGAATTTAATTTTACTAATAGATAAATCAATTGTTCTTTGTTAAGAACTTGAAGATTAACCCTTACACTATCTAACTCAATTGAACAATTAGTAATTGGATTAAATTTTTGAGACTTTCCTAGTTTGATCTTCTTTTCCTCAATTTGCTTTTTCAGTTCCATAATTTTAAGATCGTTTGTTTCAGTTTTCATTTTTATTTCCACTCCTTAATTAATTCTTTATTAACATTATAAGTTACTAAATATTTAGGGTTAATTGTGTTAAAAACATGTTGAGGAGACGCTTCTCTCATAAATATTTCATCTTTTCTTCCCTTAGTGGTAGTATAAACATTATAAGTTTCATTTTTCTTATCATAATTAGAATATGAATAATGATAGTAATTTCTTTGTCTTTCGATGTAATACTTTACATATTTATTATCAATTTTAACGTAGCATTTATTGTGCCAATAAGAATTCTTTTCTAACAATTTCTTAAAATCTTCTAACGTATAATCCAAATGTGTGTCATTCTTGGGTTCTCTAGCAGAATAACTGCCACTCTTTAATAATTCATCCATCAAATCAGAATAGTCTTCCACACAATTTTCATCTATTATGTCAATAATATTACCAGTCAGAGATTTTATAGAGTTAATTTTTCTATAATTAGCATTCTTATCATAGAAAAAATATGTTTTTACTTCTTTACTGTCGTTGTTGCTTTCATAAAATCTACCCAAATAAATCAATTCATTATTGGAATTAGATTTATATGTTGCACCCAATATTAAATTCTTACCATCAAATTTCTTTTTCTCATGTCTTAGGTTGTTTAATTTAGACAATTCAATATAATCTGGGGAATCGACAGGAATCAAAATTAGATCCTTGCCATCCCAACCATACACGAACTCCCCTTCTAACCCCTTACCCTTAATCGAACTAGCATTTTCAAGTATGTAGAGTAGATTTTCTATTGTAATCTCACATTCGAAGTTACGAGGATCATAAACTCTCACGTATGCTTGTCGATGATTCCAATCGCTAACATAGTCGCCAACTTTCTTATTTAATACAAATCCAGAAGTGGGTTCATTAGCAAATTCTTGTGATGGAATTTTATTGTCACGCCAACTCTGCCAAGATTTTTCTTTTCTTAGAACTCCTTTTTGGTCAAAGTAGATGATATAAGCCAACTAACCTGTATATGTATCAGTGCGTGATTGATAACCTACTTTAATGGTCTTGGGTAGAAATATTGTACTATTCATTTAATTCTCCTTTTCATTGTTAACTTTTATAATAACTTTCTCTTCACAGCATTCACCTTGACCGTGATTACCTCTACCTAGATGCCATTCATTGTCTTTTGTAGAATAGTGATACTCATGACCGTTTTCACATGTTGTATCTGACATAAAACATTTACATCTCATTTTAATATCTCCACCACAAACTAAACACTTATTCATATTTAATCACCTCCTTCCAGTACGATGAAAATGCAAATTTATCTGGTAACTGATTAACCTCTTTCTCTATATATCTTAATGCTTCAATAACGCTAATAGCATCAGGATTCTTTCCTCTATTAGCCAATTGTATTACTTGACTCATATAAAAATCTATAGTTTCTAAGATTCTTATTTTATTCATTAATATTATCCTCTACAACTTCATATTCTCCTTCAAAAACATGTGATAATCCAAGGTCTTCACCAAAATCTACTTCTACACTTCCTGTTTTAAATAATTTCCCATCAAAAACTTTACCAATAAATTTAGTAATCAATACTGTGCTATTGTTTTCTGCTGACATATCTTTGATAATTCTAATTTTCATTGTTTTTAACTCCTTTTATTTTAATTTTATATTGCATACATAACAAAATACTTTAAATAATTTAGTCAAAGTATATATACATATCGCTATTAATGTAATAGGTAATGTTGCAATACAGAAAAATATATGACCAATTGTATAGTGTTCTGGTTCAAATATCCGTCTAAGATTAAATAACCAACAAAAGAAAGATATAATTAACCATAATAAAAACATTATAAGAAAATCTTCACTCAAATATTCCACCTCCTATAAGCCAATCCTTTGATCCTACTTTCCATTCCATAATATCTCTGATATTTCAGAGTATCTAATTAATATTTTATTCTCTTGTGTTATAGAACTATAACTGTGTAAAGTGAATACAGCAAAACTATCTTGAGATACTGGACTGAAACTATTTTTAATAAGTTCCTCAATATTATTAACTTCAGATTCAACATAATAACTATTTCCATTTCTCATGACAATTTTCCAATAATATTTAAGCATTTTACTTTACTCTCCTAAATATTCTGCCATCTTACCTCTAAATTCCATAACCAAACTCATTAAATCACTTTTCATTTGTTCTTCTGCTTTTTCCAAAATATCTCTAGAACATCCTTCTGCAACACCATATATTTTCTTTAAAGCTTTTTGTAATAATTCTGTATCCTCATCAGTTGAACCATATCCATCACTATACATATCGCTTTCGAGTAATGCTCCGTAAAGTAGAATTTCTGTTTTTGTCATTGTTTTATCTTCCTTTCTTACTTTAAATTATATTTATTCTACAATCAACCATCTTTTCTTATCAATATTATCTTCAACTTGACTTATTCCATAGTCAACATTATCTTCCCAACCACTTTCATATTTCCAACTTACATTAATAGTTAAACAGTCTGCATTTTCGATTGCTTCAAATATGGTATCATCTGTATCCTCCATAATTTCTGCATTCAATATAAACTTAAATGGAAACATAATTACTCATCCTTTCATAAACATAAAATTGGTATTTTAAATCAACAAGATATATTAGTCTGCTTAATCAATATTTCAAATAATCTCTTATCCTCTTCGCTCATCCGGTTAAACTTTTCTATTAAATCAATAACTCTTTCTATTTTATATGTATTAATTTTCTCTAAAGTTTCATTAATTGATTTAATTTTACTTGTAATGGGATCTAATTTATCTTTTGTTTCTTCAATTTTATGGTACATCTTTGACTGAATATCTCCACAATCTTCGAAAAGTTTTTCTAATTTATCGCTTTGTTCTTCATAAACTTTCTGAAGTTCTGTTTTGTATTTCAATGAGAATGCTTTAAACCTTAATAGATCATCGTCTAATGCTTCAATTGCAAAAGTTATGTCCAGTTTTCTATCATTTATCATTTTATCAACAACTTTAAGCTTTTCTTGGTCTGATTCCATTTTCTCAATAGTTTCTTTTACCTCTTTGGGAACCCATATTAATTCTTTATTGTCTGCCATTTTTTATACTTCCTTTCTATTAACTTTAATTATTATTTCTACTTCTTCACCTTTGGCAGTTGGTTCATAATCGGATGCTTCTAGAAATCTATCAATAATGTCTAGGAAATCTACATTAATAATATTTCCATCTTCATCTTCTGCATGCCATCCTGCAATATCTTCATTTCCTGAACTTACAACACCTTTAAAACTTACTTTAACCATAATTTTATTCTCCTTTTCTAAATTCCCAAGAAATCGATATTTCGAAGGATTTGGTGAATCCTGAAACCCTTTAATAGCAACGATTTCAGGATTCATAGTGTTATTATTTTTACTTAAATTTATACAAAGTTACATCATAATCTTGGAAAACATCTTCAATCACACTATAAACTATATCCCACTTACCTCCTGCTAGGCCACATCCAATATTAAATGGGATTGCTATAGAAAATTTATTTAGTCTTGCAAAACTACCTAATTCCGTTAATGCATTTTTTAATGCTGAATAATCTGTATATATTTTAGATTTATCTCTCCCATAATCATATTGACCGAATATATTACAAATATATTGACCAGTATCAAAACTTATTGCTATTAATTGAATAGTACCTAAAACTTTTTCTTTGCCATTGCTCTTAATATAATTTTTATAGTTAGGTAATATTTTCCATTTATTACATATTTGTTTTGCCAATCCTGCACCCATAACACCTTGACAATTTACTTGGTGACATATAATTTTTTCTGGTGCATCTAATATATTGCCTTCAACTATTTTTATCATTTATTTCTCTCCAATCATAACTAAAAATTCATCTTCTTGTAACACTTTAATTCCTGCGTCTAATGCTTTCTGAGTTTTAGAAGACCCTTTTAATTTTCCTACTACAAGATAATCCAATGATTTATTAAAACCATTTGCAAATTCTCCACCTAAACTTTCAACAATACTTTTAAGTTCTTCCTTCTTATGCGATTCGAACGTTCCGGTGCAATAAAGTTTTAATCCATTCAGTACACTATCCATATTAACCACTTCCTTCTTTTCTTCTTTAATAATTTCAATGTGTTTTAATAATTCAGATACTTGAATCCAATTATCGTTATCCATAAAATAACTATAAACATTATCTGATGCAATAGGCCCAAAATCTTTTACCAACAATAATTCGTTCTTCTTTGCACTCATAATTTCAGAAATGTCATTATTAAAGTGTTTACATAAATTTTTACTACCTCCTAACCCAATTCCATCAATCCCCAATGCGAAAACAAACGCATCAAGTTTAACCTTCTTACAATTTTCAATTGCTTTAATTAAGTTATTGTACTTCTTAACTCCAAACTTAGGCAGTTTAATAATTAAATCTTTTTTACTTTCCAAACTAAATAAATCCAAAACATTATCAATGATTCCATTCTCAATAAATAGTAACGCTGTTTGCTCACTGAACCCATCAATATTCATGGCCTGATTACTTCCAAAATGGGATATTGACTTTACAATTTGTGCTTTGCAATTTAATGAATTTCTACAGAAATAATGAACTCCATCTTGAACTAATTCGCTTCCACATGATTGACAATGTGTTGGCATTTTAATATCTGGCATATCATCCGTTACACTATCTTCTACGACTCCTAAAATTTCAGGAATAACGTCATTAGATTTTCGTATAAATATTGTTGCTCCAAGTTTAACTCCTTTCTTTTTAATATCATCCATACTATTGAGTGTAGCATAACTTACAGTAGATCCCATTAAATCAACAGGTTCTAAAGTTCCTCTAGGAGTTACTTTTCCTGTACGACCAGTTCTAAACTCAATATCTATTAACTCAGTGGTTGCTTCTTCTGAAAAATATTTATATGCGATTGCCCATTTAGGAAACTTTGTAGCAAATCCCATCATTTCTCTTGTTTTGATATCATTAATACTTACTATTGCTCCATCAATTTCATAGTCCAAATTAGGTCTAAGTTCTTCAATTAAAGCAATTTTCTCTTTAACTTCTTCAATAGTATTGCAGAGATAATAATCTTTATCTACAGGCAATCCCATTTTAATAATAAATTCCATCATTTCCATATAAGTATTGAAATTTAATCCTTCGCTATATCCAATATCATAAAAGAAAGCATCTAAATTCTTATTGGCAGTTTCTTTTGCATTTAGATTTTTGATTGCTCCTGATGCTCCATTTCTTACATTTTTCAAAGGAGTTTCAGCAGTTTCATTATATTTATTGAATACACTCTTTCTCATATAAGCTTCACCATGAACTTCTAACAAAGTATCATTAGGGATTCTTAGTGGAATTGATTTAATTGTTTTTACTTGTGCCGTTACTAATTCACCCTTGATTCCACCAGTTCCCCTTGTTGCAGAAGATAATAATATTCCTTTGTAAGTATTATTGATGCTCAATCCATCAAACTTTTTCTCAACAACATATTGAATTTGAGGTAATTTATTTTGTTTTATAAATAGCTTACTCTTTTTATCCCATGTATCGAGTTCTTCCATATTTTGTGCCTTATCCATAGAATAAAGTCTAGCTTTATGTTCGTGTTTCTCAAATTTATCTAATGTAATATCTCCAATTCGCTGTGTTGGGCTGTCATGAAGTATGTAATTTAATTCTGTTTCCAAGGTTCCTAGTTTTCGATACAATACATCATATTCGTCGTTTGATATATTTGAGTTACTTAGAGTATAGTAGTCATGAGAATGCTTATTTAACGTCTTGACTAATTCTTGCATTTGAGTTTGTTTTTCCATTTCAAATCTCTCCTTCTTTCTAATAAAATTTAACCTCATTTGCTCCTATACATAATATACCATACAAACAAGGTCATTGTCAAATAATTTTATTTTATACTTTATAATTATACTCTCTTTATTAATTCCACCACATACTAGACAAATTCCCCATACTTATATCAAAACAACCTGCAAGATATTTATTATCAATATACAAATTATCAACACTCAATCTCTCTTTTAAACATTTTTCTTCATTCTCAATCTCATCAATGAAATAATCCCAACTATCAGAAATAAACTTAATAAAAATCTCATCATTTCCTCTTTCTTTATATCTCCTAAACCACTCCTTTTTCATTGATTTATCTGGATAAACCATAAAGAAATTAATATTGTTTTCATTTAATGCTTTTCTTACAATATCATGACTGGATACAAATATTACATCCACTTTGCCAATATTATCTTTGATATGTTTAATATAATTATTAGGGAAATTAGAATCTCTTTCTTTAGTATTAATTCCATTTTCATCTTTAATCCAACTAAATTCACTCGAATCAGAGTCTAATATGGTAAATGGTTTCCCATTACAATTATTAAACATATAGGATTTACCACAAGCAGGGAAAGCACTTACTACGATTGTTGGTTTATATTTCATTTATTTACGCTCCTTTAATTTTGTTTCTAATTCTCTAATTTTACTTTCCAATTTAAGATTTTTAATTCTATATTCCTCCATTATCTCATAATATCTATTTTTATTATCAATAATATTTACAAGTTCTCTTCTTACATCATAAAAATAATTATCAGCGTCTTTCCCATTAGTTTTTTCATTAGAAGTATAACAAGTCCAATCTAATAAATTTATATTAAATTGACCATCTTTATTCCTATCTTTGTCAATTACTAAAAATCCATCAATATGAGGTTGTGTAGTACAATGTATATTTCTATCTGGACATATGGTTTTTACAATTTTATCGATACTTCTACTAACCTGCCACCATCTACGCATTTCTGATTCTTCTAAATCTTTCACATAACTTCCCTTTAAATCATCAACTAAATTAATCAAAGTTTCTTTGAATTCAATATAATTTTGATCCGTAGAACCAAACATTACAGAAGGCAAAGATAGTTCATTAATAAGTTCTTTTAAGACTTTAGTTAAAAATCCACTACTAACAAATTGTTTAGCAATTTCTGATAAATCTTCTTCACTTAAATTATTCCAAAAATAATCTAAAGGCATTGAGAAATTTAAATTTTGTGAGTTTCCATTTACCATTTCTAGTCTTACTCCTACATCTTTATCATAACTCATTTTATTATTTTCTCCTTTTATTTTATTATTTTTGTATTAAATACAGTTTGTTTCTTTACCGTCATTTTAAAATTGCATCCACATTCTTCACAAGTGTGATTCGTATAATCAAATGAATATTCTCCAAAAGCAGATGACATCCAATAATTATTGAATCCCATTTCAAATTTCTTACCGCATTGAGGACATTTAGCATAATCTATAGTTCGTGTCAATAGTATACCTCCTTTCTAATTTACTTAAAGTCTTTAAATCTTCTCATTTATTTGACCATATCTACAGGCACAAATCTATATTCTTGTTTATACAACAACTTACTCACATCATCTAATTCTTCTACAAACATATCAAATGGTCTAACATAACACTCATAGTCACTATATAAAGCATGATATACAACCATAAGTTCATTTGTTTCTGTATGTTCTGCAATATCCATTACATAGTAGTAATTTCCTTTATAATGTCTATAAATTCTATTTGTTTCAAAGTCCTCAATGTTTATCATTTAATTATCCTCAATTTAACTACAACCATATAATTTAATTATCCCTTGATTACTATGATGACTCCAAAATTGAAAGAACTCTTTATAAGAATAGAAAACAAATTTCTCCATACCACTTTGGCTAAAATGTTTAAGGTATCCAATAGTAATCATTATTTTCTTTTCTTTAGGAATTTGTATTTCATGATCTAATACATCATCCTTATATTGTTTATAATATTTATATTTAAATGGTTTACAATAAATATCTCCTGGGGCAGTCATTAGCACAACTATAACATGCGTCTTCCATATTATCAATCTCCTTTCTCCTTATAGTCTCCGCAAATAATAACCCTTTCACCTACTTCTTTACCAGCAATCAATATTCCTGCAATAATAATTTCCTTATCTTTTAATTGCACAACTTCAGATCCATTTTTCTTGATTGATAATGCTAATTCTCCGAGCATTTCAGATGTAATTTGTAATTGTTTATCTCCACCATCTTTTATTAGTGCAGTGATGCTTATATAATCCATTGGTTATCTTCCTTTCAATATTAAGTCTAAGCATTCATCACATTTTAACAATTTGTCTTTGTGTTCTAATATTACTTTAAAAATAGAACATTGTACTTTTGAATAATCTGTATAAGTTCTCATTTGATAATCGCAGTGATTACAATATCTTCCCTCTGGGACTTCGATTGACAGGTTAATTTTTACTTTATTCATATTAACACATTCTCCTTTTTGTAATAGTTTCAATTACTTAAATAATAATCTTTGACTCGATTATCTCCCATGATCCATCTTTAATTAACTCCAATACTGCGTTTACAGTGTACAAATCTACTATTGACGTTCCTGTATAAATATCATGGATACCATTCAAAGAAATTAAAACGACCTTATTTTCTTCTTGAAAATGTTTACTAACCAAATAATATAAATTACTATTCTTTATTTTTATACAACATAAATTTGATAACTTGTTGTTTGTATTCTTATTTTGATTATCCTTCATTATAATTTTAGTTTGCATATAATTTACTTCCTTTCTAAATTTCAGTTAAATTACATTTTTTAATCGATGCTAAACATCTAATTTTCCCGACCAATCAATATCATCCCAATCTCCCTCTCCTCCTATTTCTAAAATATCTTCAAATAATTTACATCTTCTAATTAGATCATCTCTAACTTCTTGAATCTTCTCTAATAGTTTACATTCTGTATTTATATTTATTTTATATGTAGAATTTATAGTGGTTGTTTCTGAACATATAGGATATAAATAATCCGTACAATAACTACTACATTTTTTACCTATACATCTCATTAATTTACCTCTCTTTCTTAATCCCTAATATTAAACAAATACCTAATCCCATCTCTAATAGTCATACAATTTTCTAAAGAATATTGAGTAATCATATTTTCATTATTCCTCATGAACTCAAACACTTCTAGTTCATCTTCAAACCAATATTCAGCATCATGCCAAGAACAAGGGTTTAATTTTATCATTTTAGCTCATCTGTATTCTTAGCATGATAAACAATTATCTTATCCATAATACAATTATATTCTCTCAATTGTTTTTCCATTTGAAATATTTTATCTGGTAAAGGACATTCTGGATTTTCACCAAATATAAATGTTTCTAGTTCATGACAAAATCCTGTATTTCCTGACATATATGGCATTCTGCAATTTTCCTTTATACATTTCATTTTTATGTATCACTCCTTTATGTATAATTATTGATTATCTGGATATACTACTATTTAACCAAATTTCATTACTTCGTCCTACATACCTTACCTAACTTGCTCTCCCTTGTGAGGTCTTTTTATTCCATTACAACATCAGATAAATTAATATCATAATCTATTTCCATTGTTTCATAACATTCTTTATCAGGCTTAAAATCAAGAGGTTCTTCCCCTTTACAATTTTCTTCACACCACGTATAACAAGATGAATTATTATCTAATTTATATGTTGCTTTACACGTTCTACATTTACAATCAAGACAATTCTCACTTAAATTTTTTAATTTCATTTTATACACATCTCCCTCTTCTTTTATTACCCGTATATCCATTTGGATTTTCCTTAATCCAACGATATGCAATAAATACATTTACTGAAATAATAATTAATATAGCAAACATAATTTTCACACCTTTCCTTTAAATTAAATTAAATTAAAAACAACTTGCTCATAGCCCAAATCTAATACTAATCCCTCAATATCTTCTTGCAAATTAATCATAGCAGTATCAAACAATTTATTATCTTTGCCAATCGCATTAACAACATTTTGCTGTGCTTGTGCAGATAATATTTGAGTATCAGATGGACTAAACTGATCAAACATAAACATGTTGTCTTCATTTATAATTCTTGAGTTCTGCATATTTTGCTCTATATAAATAAGTTGGATTCGATTTTTTGGGATAGATATATAAACTTTCCCATTTTTAATTTTAGTTACTTTTATGTATTCAAGACTATTAATTCCAATTCCAAAATTATACTCAAAATCTAGTGCTATTTCTCTTAATGTGAATTTATCAAAGAACTTATCTTTATTGGTTATTTTACTAAAATAATTATATTTCCCTTTTAATGAAGTGATTTCACCTGCCTTTCTTAATTCATTTTGGATTATAGTTGGGTCTTGCATCTTCTTTAATTCTGCTGTTCTATTTTGCTCTTTAGTATAATCTCTTAGTTGCGTTTGTTCTGTTGGTATAGGTTTTGGTATAGATAAGTCATGATATTTCATATAAATATTTGTTGCAAATAAAGCTCCAACAACCAAGAGGATAGTGAATTTCTTCATATTCATATCCTCCTTTAGCATTATTTATTGATTCTTGCAAATCCTAGATATTCAATCCCATCTTTATATTCTTTCAATCTATTTTCCATACTCATACCTGCTTCTTTGGCTAATTCTGCTAGATTATAAATATTATTTGCTAAACTTTGAACATCATACAATAAATTATCTATATTTTCATAACTATTGTCTTTAATTTTTAATATCTCATCTGCTTTTGTTAAAATATTATAATGATAGTGACATATATTTTCTTTAGCATTTTGATTTTCTTCCTTTCTTAATCATTATTAGGCATAGGCCCACGATGCAATTTAACCCAAGCAGGTTTATATCTTTCAAGCAATTTAAACATATTGTCTCGACCTACTCCATTTGCTGTATGAAGAAATATTTGTTTAGGATAAATACTAGGATCATAATTTCCTAATTCAATAAGATATTTTACAAAATCATATCCAGTTGGCTCATTTTCTCCCAGATCGTGATCCAAACTAATAATGTTCACCTCTTGATCTAATTCTTTTAATTCATCAAGTTTATAAATTAATTGACTTACTGTTTTTACTAATATAAACCCATCTGGGCAATCACGTAAATCGTCCATGAAAATATTAATCATTTTATCACTTCCTCCTTAACCTTTCAAATAGTCATTTCAATTACTCTAAATAATACTCAAATACTCATTAAACAATTTAAACAATTCTTCCTTACATTGGTTTTCAGAAAAATCCTTAAAATATTCATCAAATGATTCAAGTTTGTCTCCCATCATTTTTTCTAATTTTCTTGGATTATATTCAAACGCAGCAACCAATGTTGCCATAATTGTACTTAAAATTAATTTGTTCTTATCCATTATTTATTCCTTCTTTCTAATAAATTTTCAATTGTGTCAAATAAATCCTTAACCATATCCTCTGCTCCACCTACAAAGTTAAAACTACCATATTTATCACATACGCTGATTAAATTACAATTTCGTGATGGATTTTCTTGTGTGCATTCCATGCAATTGTTATTATTTTTTTCATCAGAATCATAAAATATTAAAACTTTTAATTTGATTAATTCTTCATTGGTTAATATCATAATTATATCTCCCTTATTTTAATCGTTTAAATGTTTCTTTATATATTGTTCAATTTTACATTCTGCCACAAAATCTAAAATATCATCTTCACAATACTCCATTCTATCCAACAAATTAATTAAACAAATTCTCCATGTTTCTGCATCAATTTCACATTCAATAAGAATATCTCTATCAGATGCCCCATATTCATCTTCTTTGCCAACTTCATCAAAACTTTTAACTAAATAAACTTCTTCATCATAATCTTCACCTTTTATCCAATCTAATTTTTCTTCTTCTGTGAATGGTCTAATTATTTCAAAAGGTTGTAATGTTGGAAAAGTTGAATCTGGATAGCACCAATACTTTCTAAAGTCTTTCTTTGTGTATGGAAGATATTTATCTTCATTTTGTTTTTTCATTTAATTTTCTCCTTTTAATCTCTATGGTTATCAAAATCATTTGATATTGAATTGGCATATTGTTTAACAATTAAAATTCCTTTATCATATTCTATTCCATAACAACGATAATTAATAGAAACTCCAAAATTATTCTTTTTTAAAGTAAGATTAATATCTGAAATCTTTCTCCCATATTCATAAGTCCTAATTTCTGCTTTTGCATATCCTAGAACTGGTATCAAAAATTCACATATTTTATTTAGTTTATCTGTACCATCATCTCCTTCTTCTTTACTTTCAACACTCATATTAAAATTCAATCCATCATTAGTAGGATATAATTTAAGTGCATTAAAGAATGCTGTAGCGATTTCTTTTTCTATTTCTGCTTGCTCTACAATTTTCTTATTTTTCTCATCAAGATATTGTGGATTCTTCTCTAGATAATGTTTACATTCTCTGACACCAAATTTGGTTTCTTCGTAAAAATACACATCTGCTTTGTTAATATAGTGCATATCATTTAATAGAGAGTATTGTGATTTATATGCCTGAGAATGTAATTCTTGCTTTACTTCTCCAACTTTAACATTCACTACACAGATATTACTTTTAACACAATTATCACATTTATTTTTATACATTTTGTTTTTTCTCCTTTCGTTATTTAAAATCTAATCGTTTATATTGAACTTCCTAAAATACTTAATATTGTATTCATATAGTCATCTTTATTTTTATGCTCTAAGAGTCTAAGTTCTTCGACAATATTATAAAGATTTCCAAAAATAAATTTATAATCACTAATATCCAAATTGACTTCTAAATCTTCCCTTAGATTAGTTTGGTCAATAATTTTCCTATCTACATAAACTTTATTTGCTTCAATATTCCTAATTACAAATACATTATCTTCAACAATTTGAGTATTAATATCTAAACTTTCTACTTTTATATTCTTTGTGACTGCTAAATTACCTATTACAAAAGCATTGTAAGATAGCCCTACCATCCTACTAATCATGTCAAATAACATCAATGCTCTATGTTCTTTAATATTTAATGATGTATCTGATAATACTCCAGTTATTATTACATCTTCAATTAGTTCTGAAATATGCAATACATTATCAGAATCTTTCATGTTTTTAAGAATTTCTTCCTCGATTTTATTTCTTGCGATAATTATTTTTAAATTATAATGTTTTATTACATTTAACTTATATTCATACTTTTCAACTTCTGAAAATCCAATATAGAATACTGGTTGATCATTGTTTAAAATAATCTCTCCTTGTTTTTCAGTGGTTTCATTATCCTTAATTTCTGGTTTTTCTACATATCCATCACTATACGAACTACTACCTTCATGTACTATAGTGCCCTTTGCTTTTTGAGGTTTAGTTTTAATTTTTGCATCAATAGTTACTTCTTCGAAATTAGATTCATTTTGTTGATTCGATTCTTTACGTAGGTGTAATTCATAATCTTTAAAATTATTAATTCCTTTATTTTTAGTCTTTGCAATTGCTACACCTCTTAAATATTCTAAATCCTTTTCATCACTACTTTTAAATGTAAGAAATTTAATCATATTTTTAATTTCTTTCTTGTTTACATAATAGCTAATTGCACTTGTGAATTCATTAATTTCTTCTTCGTCACCTTCAAGCATTGTTTCCGCACATAATTTTTCAGCATAAGTCTTAACTATATTTCTAAAATCATAAAATTTACTATCTTTAATAACATCTTTTCTGTCTGGTGAAGTTAAATTTAATGCTTTATCAATAATATGTAAATCACCTTTTAGATAAGGTGTGCTTTCTAGTTTAGTTACTAATCTTCCCTTATAAAAGATATTTAAATTATCTCCCCATCCATAATTATTGTTCAGTGCAATCCAACCTTTAAAACTTTCTGCATCTTCAATAGGTAATTTATATATGCTGTCATCCCCTTGAGTTAAATCCTTTTTCTCTTGCAATGTGTCATTATAATAAATATCTAGCTCATGAATATACCTTCCCAATAATCTTACTCTTTCTTGAATATTAGATGAGGAAGCCGTGCTAAAGTCGAAGTTATTTAATACCAATTTAAATCCTTCATAATGATCCTCAACTTCTTCAACTTTAATTTCGGTGTCATTTGTCTGAATCATATTTTCCACATCAAATGTAATTAGTTTATTTCCTGTATAGATTTGAATTAAATTACTTACTGTGATATTACTGAAGAATCCCATACCAAAGGGATTTTCCGTTGACTTAACATCATCATCCCATTCGCTTTCAGCAATAGAAAATAGAGCTTGAGGTTTGGTTAGAATTTGTCCATTGTTTTCTATGATCGCTGTTTTAGCATAATAATCTACTGTTACTTTAACCTCTGTTGCCTTTGCTCTTTGAGCATTTTGAATATCTTCATCTAGGAAGCATAAAGTATCTTTAAATGTGCTTTGTCTCAGTAATTTTAGTTGGTTTATCACATTTACTTGTAATTGAACTTTATTTTCACTCATTTTATTTAATCTCCTTCTTATTTTAAAATTTTGTAAATATTATTGTTTTTCATATATAACTTTCTCATTTCGAATAACTTTTTCTATAAACCATTTTCCTACATACTGTTTCCAACCTTCTCCATGAACTTCTACACCATCCTTATAGATATTTTCACTTTTAACCTCCCCTTGCTCAACAAAATATTTTCCATTATCATGAGCAAAATAATTGACTATATCTCCTATTTTCAATGTTGTTACGTCAAATAATACATCTTCTTTATTTTCCATATAATATATCCTCCATTTCAATAGATTCTTTGTTGTCAGTCATTATCTTCACACCACCTTTTCGCTAATCCAATTTCATAAACCGTTGCCAACCTTACAATGTTGATATGTAATGGTTTTCTTATTTCTATCGCATCTGAAACCCATTCATAATACTGCTCATATTCTTCACAAGATTCATTATCTTGATTCGCATTATCAGAACTATAATAACTTTTCCAAGGATTTTCATCATAATTCCATTCTCCACTAATTTTCCACTCGTCGAACAAATTTTGGTGTAATTCATGGTCTGAAATAAAAGCAGGGACATGTGATTTTTCTCCCATAAAATTATCTGGAACTATTAAAAACTCTTTTACTATTTTTTCTAAACATGTTTCACATAGAGTCACACCCCACGGATATTCATATTTACTTGCTTGATTAAATTCAATGTTAAAAGATTGAGTTGTGTCATTAATATTTGATTCAAACCATATTCCACATTTATGACACTGAGTAGCCACTACCTCATCAACTTCTTTTATTACTTTTTTAGTGATTCTCATATTATTAATTCACTCTCTTTTCTCTTTTATTTAGGTTGTCCCTTTTAGAATATATACGAATGAAGGTTGAAAATTCAGTGGGTTAAGAATATTTAATTTTTGTCTTGTTTTATGTATTAGTGAAATGCTCCTTCTTCCATCCTATGAGAATAAATTATATTACCTCTGTCATCGTCTTCTATAAATTTTATCCCTCTCCTTTGCCTACTTGCTTCTAATTCTTTAGTAATCCTAATTTTATCCTTATTATTTTTATAAGGAATTGCGTTCCAGACATCATTAATAAATACTTCTTTTACTGGTCTTCTAATCATAAATTTAATACACTCCTTTTTATATTAATTTTATTTTTTACTTTATAAACTATGTGAATATATTAAAATTTGTTACTTTTTTATGTGAAATTAGGAATTAAAATCGTGTTTTTATCGGGTTGATTAGATTAGGTAGTAAATGGAAGCATACGCTAGATATATGGAGTATAAGAGAGGTAAATATGAGTGTTTTTAAGAATATTGGATAATTTAATGGTTTTTTGATTAAATATCTTGCTTAATCCTTAATTATTTCTACACAAGCTTGTGTTACTCCAAAATCTTTAATCTTTTTGCTTGACCAAATATTATCTCCTACAAATAAATCCAATCTTTTGCCAATAATTTTACCTCCAGTGTCATAGGCCACATAAATTGAATTGTACCTCTTATATTTGTCTTCCTTGAATGTAAGCCTTACTTTACTACCCAAAGGGATAATATTAGGGTCAACAGAAATAACCCTAGCAGACGCTAATGTGTGGCCTCTCAAGTCATATCCAGAAGAAGTAATGCCATATCCTTCTGTTCCTCTTGATTTCTGACAACTATTAAATGATAAATCGTAGGCTGTTACAATAAACTCCATTGGTTCTGGTTTTTTATCAACCACTATGTATTGTTTTCTTAGTTCTTTTAAGACATTAGCATCACTTCCTAAATAATTATTGATATGGTTAGGTCTTTCAATGTACTTGTATTCATGATTTGTTGTATTCGTGCTACTTATGAGAATAAGCGCACTAAGTAAGATGCTAAATTTTCTAGTATATCTTTGTGTTAATTTCTTCATCTGTCAAATCTCATTTCTGAATAATATTATTTTTATGTATTAACTCCCTAAAAATAAGGGAGTTATCCCCTAGTTACAAATGTTGTTTAACCAATGTTTTAACTACATTTAATGAATCTTTACATATTTCTCTGCTTTTATCATTCATTGTTACATTGTTCATTTTTATTCCCTCCTTCCCTAATAGTATTATCACATTATTGATCAAGATGCCAATGTCTTCTGAATTTACATCAATAACTTCAGGAATTTCTTCTTTTGGAGTATTATCATTTTTTAAAAAATCATCAATTGTCATCCCTAAATATGAGCAAAGATTTATGAGGTATGTCATATCGCTTATTTGTTTGATTTCTTCTTTATCTTTAATTTCATTTAACCACGCAGGAGGAACATTTGCAGCTCTAGCAAAATCAGCAAAATATTTATGATTCAACCTTTCTTTAAACAAGAAAACTTTTTCTCCTACATTCATTAATATCACTCCATTCTTATTGCCATTTACCATCAATATACTGACTACCTGTACTTTTTCTAGATATTTTACTAAATGCTACAACATTTGATCTTGTAGTAAAAATAAGAACATCTGAATCAATCCAAGCATCTATATCATTTTCGATCTTGTTTAGCACCCATTCTTCTGGTGTTTCAATAATATCAGACAAATGCTCAATACCTTTATTTATCTTCTTGAGCAAACGAAAATAAGTTTTCTTTAATAATTCTGAAAGAATACATTCACTCTCTATCTCAATTAACTCCATCAAAAGATATAGTTGAACATGAATACAATACAAATCCTTAGAAGCGTAACCTAATTTATTCATTTCGTTTTTAAAAGAGAGAAGTAAACTATACTTATTCCACATCTCTGATAATGTATTTTGCATAACATTTACCTCTCATCATCCAAATAAGTTGCAATTAGTTCTTTAGTCTTGAAAAGATATTTTTCCCCATTTTCTCCAAATTCAAACCGCTCATTAATCTTGATATAATCTTCTTTAGTTAGTTCACCTTTCTTTTTCTTTTCTCCTTTTGCATATTCAATAATTGCAGAGAAATAAAGATTGCTGGTGCTAATATAAGAATTTTTTAACCATTTTTGCATTCGTTGTATTCTACTAGCAAAGAATTGATAATCTACTTTACCGTATTTATTCTTCCCTGGAGTCCTAAACACATATTCACTTGGATTGATTACTCTTCCTCTGTCAGTTGGTTCATATATTCCTTCATCATTTGGTTTAGTTTTTAATCCATTATTGGCAACATAAAATTTTTGATCAATGACTTTTTTGATCAAATCTAAAGTATAATCATCAACCTCAATCCATCTCTTCTCACCAACGTTATTTTTAGTTAAATATATTCTCTTTTTCTCCCATTTGATATCTTCTTCTTTTAAATTAACCAATTCTTCAAGTGTATTGCCTTTTTCAGTACGCCCTCTAACTCCTAGACTTAATAATTCTAAAATTAATCTGTCTTGATAGTTTTTCAATTTAGATTGAAGTTCTCTAGACTCAGATAATGGTATATAAGAATTTTCTTTTGCTTGTACATTAATATATTCTTTATAGTTTGAGGTCAAAATAATGGCGAACCTATTCTCATTGTGCTTTACTAAATTCTTAGGAGATATACAAAAATCAACATAAGTTTTTAAAGGAGACAAAACAGTTTGAAATGCAAATGTGTTTTTGTTTTTATATTGAACAATTAACAATTCGTCTCTCTCTTCCGTGTTAAAATTGTAAATTGGTTTGCCTAATTTTACTTCAAAGTCATCTGCTAATTGTAAAACATAACGATAATAACCTCTAGTGGATTTCATTTGCTTTTCTAAAAACTCTTCCTTAACTTCTGGATCTACTTCAAATACTAATTTATCTTCAGTTTGTGATTCATCATTAGTAATTTCAATTTTAGTCATTTCAAAGTGCCTCCATTAAATTAATTTTTGAAAGAATTTGTATAGGTTCGTTCTCGTAGATTTTTTCATATCTGATTCTTTATTTAATTTGATATCATCCCAGAATGGATTTTTCATACTGAAATCAATTTTATCTAAAATCTCCTCAAGTATATCTTCCCACTTTTTAACCCCATATAAACGTTCAGACAAGGCAACATATCCTGCAAACATATTCTTATGGTTGATGTAGCTTACCTTGCTAGTGGCTTCAGGATGCTCTATAAACTCTTCTACATGCAGTCCAAGGATATAATCCATAACATTAGCTATGTGGTTTGCGATAGGTCTTGTTTGAAGTTTATTGGTTAATTTGTCTCCGTAACATTCTTCAATACTAATTGAAAGTGTTAATTTTTTTGTGAATCCTCCAAATTTTAATTCCGCATCAGATTCTTTAATATTCTGAGCAAATTCTGATGTTTTAATATCACGAATTGCATCAACTATTACATTACCCAATACTGATGAATCTAAATTCTTAGTGTGCTCCTTCTTCATTGGTTTTTGCTCATTAATTTGAGTCATAAACTCTAAAGTTTTACTTTCACTGAAATTAGTTATTACCAATCCCCAGTTGAAATTTAATTCTGGGTTTTGCATAAGGGCTTGAGATGAGGCGGTTTTTCTGTGATACCCGTCGAATATATTAAGATTTCCAGAAATAATAATTAGGTCTCCGTTTTTTTCATATAATATTTCATCTTCACCATCATGAAGCAAATTTAGTTTAATGTCGTCTGATAACTGGGTTCCTTCAAGCAGCCTAAAGGTAATCTTTTCTACCTTAGTTTTATCAAAATGAATCCTTTTTTCTCCATAAACATCAATGTGGGGGTCTCGTTGATTTTTAAAATTATAAATAATGTCGTTTTCTGCGTCCATCTCTGCGAGTTCTTTTGCAGTAATTAATCCTTTATAATAACCAGGAGAGACATAAAGCATATTATGAAGCACATATTGCTTTTTAGTGTTAGATTTTTTTTCTTCTTTGTATTGTCCTAAATCCTCTATCTCAATGTGATTAAAATAATTGTCAGGGATAATTTTCAAAACATCATTAATTTCTCCCAATGTCGCAGACTCTTCATCCTCTTTAAATGATAAAGCCGTATACATTGCATTAGTAAAGACAAACAATAATACTAAGTCTTTTCTTTCATCAATGTCTAATGTAGATAATTCCTGTTTTTCAGTTAAGATACGAACGCCTAAACTACCTTTCATATTCCTCTTATCAAATTCATCTACAATTATTTTCCTTACCTTGTCATTAGAGGAATATTTTTTGATTAACACTCTCAACTCTTGAATTAATTCAACCGATTTTTCTTTTAACATTTAAATATCACTCCTTCACATCACTATCACATTTATATAATATAATACCATAGACTTCCTAATGATGTCAAGAAATAATACTTATTTTTATAAGCTATCCAGTGGCATGATCTCAGGATAGCTTATTATGTCTTACTACCAGATGATTTAGACTATACTAGCAGAAATAAGGTCTTGGGAACATGGACACATTCTGGTTTTTATCATTCTACACGGAGTTAATGATAATTCTTTCTCATAAATAACCAGATTATTACCTTTGAATACCATATGTTCATCAATTATTTTATCTAGATTAAGACGTTCTATATGAAAGGAAAAATCAAATCCAGCAATTACTTTCTTTTCGTTTAAGAAATCCAATGCTTTCTCAGCATGTTCTTTTGTTGTATATCCCCTTGCTTCTTGAGAGAATGTTTTAAATGCTATGTATTGCCATTTTTTATTACTTGATTTACCTATGCTTGATTTATTGGCAAAATTACCATCTTGATCTTTAATAACCCAAATTAATTGTTCATTTTCTTCTTTTTTAAGACATCCCATACATTCACTTCTCCTTTAATTTTATTTTATGGAAATTACTACAAATTGTATTTTGATTCTCTTAATACCTCCTTGTTAGTATTATATCATGGGAAAAATTACTGTTCAACAACTATCATAACAAAAATAGTACATATGTTCGACATTTTATTCTAAATTGTTCGTCTGTTTTGATTATTGTCTAATTATTTGTCTAAGAGATTAAATTATCGTTATATTAATAACCATTAATTCCATTTGAATTAATCATATTCTCATATACTTGTAATTTAATCTGTTCTTTGCACAATAGATTGTTAACAAACATTAGCAATAAAGTTATGAAAATCATTGGAATACAAATTATTCCAATGATAATATACAATTTTTCTACAAATTGTATATAAATTAAAATATTATTTCTTTCTATTAATTTTATAATGTAAGTAATTAAAGAAATTCTAACTAATATCATTAAAATAAAACCATACATAAAGAACTTGTTTTTAACTATGGAATTGAATAAATCAATTTGAACTGTACTATTCCTTCTAATTATGACAAATGAAATGACACATAAATATAATACTCTCGCAGGAAGACCTAATAGAAAATTATAGAAAACATTGGCATTGAAAAATTCAATTGGTCTATCTAATATTGATAATATAAGTGGGCAATACGAATATTCTACTATTCCTACAATAACAAAACCTGAGATTGTGAATATTGCTGTTTTAATGATTAGTAATGGAGTTATATCATAACTGTTGTTTATAACTATAAATTCCATGAGTAGTATCATAATAATCATAGTTGAAATCATCATATTTTGTTGGGGTACAATTATTATGTATTTTAGGATATTTATCATTATGGATACTGGAAGTACAGCTAATGCAATCCATTTTAGGCTTTTATTCCACATGTAAATGTCTAGGAGATTATTCAGTTTTAGAAATATTAGAGTAATTATTGCTATGAATAATTCTTCTGGAATTGATGTGAAGATTATGTTTAGGAGGATATGTGGTAGGGGTGTTAGGGATGTTAATTGCATGGTATGCCTTCTTTCTGAATTTATTTGTTAGTATAAAGATGGTCATTATAATGATGATTATGATAAATATTGAAAGATAAATTGTAATTATAATGACCATCTATTTTTATTTTCATGCTAAAGATGCAACTCTTTGAGATACAGAATTATAATTATTACTTCTGATATGGTTGAAACGACTCTCTTCTGCTTTATTTACGTATTCGTTAAGTTTATCAAGGAATCTATCTACAGTTGATTCATTTGCTCTAGTGTTAACCATCCCAGTTTCTTTCATGATCGCTATTTCAACCTTACGAAGTATGTCTTCAGGGCATTCACAAATTGGTTGAATGAAACCATCGATCATTAACCGACTTTTTGACACAACTCGCATCTGCTCAACTAAAATTTCTGATTCTTGTGCTAATCCGCAATCTTTGGGGCCAATTCTTACGTGAGTCGGCATAGTGTTCTTCATTATTTTACTAGATAAAGGGATTGCCATCAAAATAGTACCTCTCTCATTCCCAATATTATTGGAAATTATTAAGGAAGGCCTAATTCCAGATTGTTCTGAGTCTAAAACGCTCCCATAGTTGCACAAGGCAATCCAACCCCTCATAGCTTTTACGCCTCTAAGATCAATTCCTGTATCATTTAAATCATAACCACATGCAATCCTTAAATCATTAAAAGATACACGAAATTCAGAACCCAAAGCAATTTTTTTAAGCAAACCGACCTCTGGGTATGTAGTTATTTTTTCTTGAGTAATCATAGCAATACTTTTAGCTGAATTTGGAATTCCACATCTGTTTGCGAATTCTGGAATCGTATTATGACCTACAGCCATTTTTACTAAGTTTGCAAGTCTCTTAAAGTCTTTAACCTCATTTGATTTTGTGGTTTCATTTTTCTTTCTTAATCCAAACATATTAATCATCCACCTTTCATAATTTGTAAATATAATATTTCGTAATTTCTTACTTACATCTATTATACTACACTAATGTAAATAATATGTCAACACAATTTATAAAATTATTTTGTAATTTAAAAGGAGAGAGTATTACTACTCCCTCCTTAAATGACTGGGTATGTACTACGCGATACAATTAGGGGTTTCTGGTTGATACCATGCAAAGGTGCAAGGCATTAAAGAAACGGTTATAGCAAGAACTACTAATGCACTTAAAGCATATTTGAAGATTTTCATGTATTTTTCACCTCCTTATTTTAATATTTGATAAAACAGTTTAATCATTTAGATTACTCTGTTTTTCACTGTTAATAATAGTGACACAATAATTTGTGCAAGTGTACACTACTAAAATTAATATAGAAGGAATTAAGAATGTTGATCCTATAACTATCAATAACTGTTCATATATAGAATCTACTATTCCTAATAAATTATTTAGTAATATCAATTTCATAATATACCCTTCAAATAATATTAATGCCAATCCCAAACTTGTTATTAATCTCATAAAAAACTTATTTTTAAAAATATATTCACTAATATTTATTTGAAATTTATTGTTTTTATTTATTAAAACAAATACTAAGATAATTATATCAATAATTCTTGATGACAATGAACATAAAATCACTAATAAAAAATCCATTTTGATTTCAAGATATGTCTTATTAACCAATTTAAAAATTATTGGGAAAGAAACCATTTCTATTGAAATAGAAATTAAGATACTTAAAATGAAAAATAGAAATGTTTTTATAAATAATTTAGGATAGATAACAAGAGAATCATTTTTTAATGTATATATTAACAATAAATATAAGACAATCAAGGCAATTTGAGAATTAAAAGGCGACTGAAATATTATATTTAAAATATTTATAACTATTGCAGGTGGTATTACAATTTTTAAAATTGATATGGTGTTACCTTTTAAATTATAAAAGTCTAACTTATCTTTTCTTCCAATTAACCTTAAAGTTATTATTACCATAAATATGTATTCTGGGATTGCAATAAAGGTACAACTTAGCAGAGCTTGACTTATATTATTCACTTTTTATTCCCCTCCAATTAATTGTTAACTCTGCTATAATTATACACTTTATTTTTATATTTGTCAACTATTATTTATTACCTGTTGTGATTTTATTGAGTAATAAAGTATTAAAACAACAAAGACTCTTATCATCAAATCACCTATCGAAAAAGACATAAACCCTACGTCCCAAATATTAGTTAGTGGAATTAATTTAGTGTATTGATCTCCAAAAACATGACTGTCTCCATATTTAGATAATTCTATAAACATATTTGGTTTTATATAACCAGTTGCCCAAGAATTAGAAACAAACACTGGCATTTTATTTCCATTATAAAACATGGCAATTTTATTTAGTTTTGAACCAATAAAAATGAATAATCCACCTATAGTAACAGGAGATGTTAACCAAATTATTATTTTATTTTTATAAACCATGTTCAAAGTTTTGAGTATTGAGATATCCATTAAATTATATTCCCAAATTAAAGCGAAATAAAACAACAATGAGGTTATTTCTATGTATTTACTATATTTTAAAAACCAATAATCACCTTGAATTATCATATATATAGAATAAATCTGAAAAATACAAGTTAATATAATAGGATAAATACTCCAATGTTTAAATAAATCAAACATTTCTCGTTTATATCCCTTAATCCATACAAAAACAAACGTAATTATAACAACCTCTATCATCCTGTCACCTTCTTATTGTCAAGCCATTGAAATACTTTTGCTCCAATTGGAGTAATTGTCAGAATCTCTAATAACGTTCCTGTAAATATACTTAAACTAATTAATTGATCATTTATAAATATTAAACTCGTTACACAACTCACAATTATATATGCAATAGTCCTATGTTTCATCTTATTACCATTATTACAATCTTTATCAGATTTATTTGGTCTTTCCTGTGGGGCGTACTTAATTGCCATAACTAAACTCCATATAAACCCCAATGTAATAATTGGTATTATTATAAGAGCATTTATATATATTTGACTCACTATATATCCAAATGATAAAAACAAAACAATCATTACTGCAAAACATTTATTAACAGTTGACATATGTACCCCTCCTGCTGATGCCCTTAATGTAGTAAATATACTCATTATTAAGAATGTTGGCAAGAAAATATTTATGCAATATGCAATAGATAATACGATTACATATTTTAGAATTTCACTCCAAAATATTAATGCTCCATTTTCTGCTAATTGTTTAACGTCTGTACGATTAATTTTTACATCCTTATTTCTTATATTCTTAATTTTATTTTCAACATCTATACAATCTTTTACATCATAAGATTCAATTATTTTATCTATATTGATTAATTTTAACGTAAATTTAGACCACTTAGTAATTATATCCATTATTATTTTATCTCTCCTTTATTTTATTAAATTCTATGTATTTATAATTATGTATTCTACGGAGGTTTATTATTTTGATCTTTAATCATATTCTCATAATCTACAAGATACATCCATTTAAAGCCAAATGCCGTTTCTCGTATTTTTCCCGTATCTGAACGAGGTTTTTTAGTTAAACACGAACTAATACTCGTTCCATTTGCTTTTCCTAAATCTTTGGCAGCAGAACTACAAGAATTGTATGTTTTTATTAAATTATTATCTATGGACAAACAAACAATATTTGCACCTTGCACTTGATAATTATTTGGTTTAATTAACCCATTGCCACCTACACTGGCACGTATTGATGTAACTGAAGTTTCTAATATATTAGCTATATCTGCATATGTATGACCACTATCGAGTAGTTTTTGAGCCTTTTCTATATCCCAATTTCTTGTAGTATTTTTATCTATCTGTACATAATCTGGGATTTTATCTATATGCGGTATAAAAAATCTCAATATTTCTATTATAGTAAAATCTCTTTTATCTATTGCTATATATTCATATCCATTATTAATAGCAAATTCTTTTTTAAGTTGATCTACTTTAATTCGTTTGTCATTATCATGGTATTCACTTTGACATTCTATTAATAAGTTGTTCAATTCTGGAACATATATATCATATCTGCTTATATTATTATGTATTTTAAATCCTGCATCGAATTCCCATTCTGTATGACTGTATTCCCATCTCAACACTTGTTTTAATGTGGATGCCATAACAGATTCTTTTTGTTCTTGTGAACATGTTGGACATTTAAAATTACAATTTACTGCGTTATATATTCTTTTTTGGTAATCTTCATGCTTCTCATTACCACATTTAAACCAAACTTCTTCATCGCTTCCAGGCATATATTCATAAGGAGACTTTTTATTTATATCAGACCATGTTCCCAATACCTTTTGGTATAATGCACCTAGACTATCTAATGGATGTACCTTTTTACCTCCACAATATCCACATCTATCCCCTTTTACAAAATCTCCACATCTTACCCCATAACTCCCATGATATTCTTTTGCTTGACATTTTATATATACCTTTTTATTTGACTGCTTTGTAATTTTAAAAGGATCAACTGTATTTTCATCATAATCCCAATACAATTCTAACGCCGTAATTCCAAATGAGTCTATTAAAAACTGACCATAACTATCTAATGGATGTACTAAATAGTATCCTTGACAATAACCACACCTACTCCCTTTGCTAAAATCAGCACATCTCACCTTATAACTACCATGATAATCTACTTTTTTACAAAATATATAAACGTCTATTTCTGCCCCATAACTAATTTTCCAAGGATCAATTCCTAATTCGTTATTTGTCTTATAATCCCAATACTCTTCTAAAAAATCATCTCCTAAATCATTAATCCCTTTTTCAGCAAAAGTAAGGCACAACCCACATTTTTTAGAATTTCTAGATAAAATATTAGTTGGGTTTACGAACCATTCTTTCCCACATGTACAAATGTGTAGTATTTTAGTTTTTGTATCAATATATTCAACCCCTTCTTTCAGTTTTATATTAGTTTTATTTATTAAATTGACATTTTCTAATTCTAACTTATATTGCTCTGTTGTCTTTTTAAATCTCCCTGCTACTCCCAATACTGATTATATCTCTCCTTCTTAATTTGCATAAGCAACATTATTTCTAACTTCGACTAATCCGAATTGTATAGCGATGCCCTTGGATACTCTTTGTAAATCTTCTTCTGAACACTGGCCCACTTTACGACCTATCGAATCTTTGGTAACTAATTGTGTTTGCTCGCAGAGTACAATACTGTCCCTTAATAATCCAGAATTATTTTTGCTCAGTCCAATATGGGTAGGTAATTTAGATTTTGAGGTAATTGAACTCACTGGGCAAAAATGCAAAACTGGGCTATAAGTATTACAGGCTCGATTAGAAATCAACACACAAGGTCTCACTTTTCCTTGTAAAGACCCTTTCCCCACGCCTAGATCCACTAGGTAAATCCCACCCCTGATTAATTGTTGTGGTTGATTATTTTGCTGAACATTATTTATTACATTTTGCATAATAATTATCACTCCTTCTTATTTAACCTTGTGATAATTATTATTCCCCACAGCTTGTTTTTTATTCATTGTCCAACAAATAAATTATTTCTACATTCTTTACATTGCAATCACCTCCTTCCATCCTCAAATTATCAAACTACACTATTATTTTTCACAATCTTCCAACCCCTTAAACGCCATCACAGCCACTTCTAATTGATCTCTATTAGGTTCACTAGTAAAAATATATTTCTGCAATAAACTTCCTACAAAATAAATTGGTTTCACAATCCACATTACAATCCTATTATCAGACCTCATTACTTCGTATGTAATTCCCCATCCTAATAACATTGCCCAAGAATGAAATAATGGAACCAATAATCCATTAATTATAATTAATCCGACATACAAATTAGTTCCACAATTATCATTTACACAACTTTGATTCATTGCTGTTTCAATCGATACTTTACCATCTTCCTCGTAATCATTTACTACCTTATGTTCTGCTCCATGATAATATTTTGTCTTACTACATTTATTAAACAACAACATTAAAATAGGCAATATAATAAAATTATGATAGTTACTGTTTTGTAGACTGCTTGGTTCAAAATTGTATAGACAATAAGAATAAATAAGACTTAATGCCAATAGTAGTAAACCAAATTTTGTAAAAATTAATTTTAATATAATCCAATATGCTCTAGCAAAAGGTATTTTATATAGAAATTCCTCTAATTTCGTTTCCTTATCATCTTTGAGTATTTTATTTACAATAATATCATTACCTTTTCTTGTTGCTGTTGAAGTATGTGTTTCTGATTCAAACATTACATTATTGTATCCTGCTCTACCACCTAATAATTTCAATTATTTTCCTCCTCTTCATAAAATACAGGATGGGCAATAACCATATAAACAAATGTAATACCCATCCACCCTCACATCCTTAAATACTTCTTTGTAATCTAATAATTTTTAATTTTAAGCATTAAAACCTCCTTTTCTATTATTTAATAATAAATTAAATGAAACTATGGCTACCTCAAGTTGATCAAGAGATGGTTCTGCTGTAGTGAAAGATTGCATCCATAATCCAAATTTTTTAATTGGACTCAAAATTTTAATATCTTTTCTATTCATTAAACGAAACGCTTCATATGTCAAACTAAATAAGAAAATTATCGCAAAGGTCTTTACCCATACAGGAGCTACTATAAAAAAGAATATAACATTAAAAATTAACAATTTTTTTAATATTAATAGACCAATAAAAGATGTTCCGCATCTTGGATGTAAAGTAGAATGTTTTATTACATTTTCAATTTTTACATCTTCTCCATTTTCATAACAGTTAATAACCTTATGCTCTGCCCCATGAAAATACTTTAATTCTTTTGCCATTGGGAAGTGTGAGAAAACAGTCATTATATAACCAATAAATATTGCCATAAAAACAACAGATGTAACTGCGTTTATATTTAGAAATGAGATTATTCTTACTAAAAATAATGATATATATTTAGGCAAAAAATAGAAAAGTGTATATAGCGAAAATGCACTAAAACCTAATCCCAATAAACTGTAAAATATTTTCATTAATTTTGATTCAGGTTTTTCTGACAATGTTAGTAATTCCATAGCCTTAAATAGTTTGTTAAAAATACTAATATCTAAAAACATTGCAAATCCTCTAATAATTGGTATTTTAAACAATATTCTTGGGATATAGGATTTTTCTCTTTCTACGATTGTTTTTATTGTGCCATCTTCTCCCCTGACTGCAATAGCATAATTATCAGTATCAGAGAACACTACTCCATTTGGTACTGCACTACCACCATAAGTATTCTTACTCATTGCTACTCTCCTTTGGTTTCCACATGTATATAGTATGCCATAATGAAAACTGTTTTAACCTTTCGAAAGACTTGTTTTAAACTAATTCATACTCAGCCCTTAAATTACTATAAGTCAAAGGTACTGCTGACATATCTTCAAATGCTTTACCATTCTCATCACAATACCAAATAAATCCTGCTCTTTTAGTAATAAACCAATGCTCATTTAATGCAAAAGTAGCTTTATATACTTCGTTTTCTTTACAATTTTTAATTACATCTGTTAAACTCATTTATTTTCTCCTCTCTTACCCAATAAATCTATTCTTTTCTGGGAATCTAATACAATTGTAATCTCTTCACAAACTTCTGTGCTTCACTTTTTAACATAGGAGGCAAACCACAACATGTTAAACTCCCACTAGGAATTTCAGTCAATCCATTATCTCTAATATAATAGAATCCTGCATCAATTAATTTCTCTAAATCCTTTTGTTTACCTCTAAGTACTATTTTCTTTTGATCATTTTGAAACCATTTAAACCAAGTTAAATATATATCTTTTTTAAATGTAATAATATCATGTGTAATTATGGTGGCAATATGTCCAATTTGAGCGCAAACCTTACCAGTTGACATATTTAATTCTGGAATTTATAACAAAATATTGCACTATATCATCTTGTTTAATCATTTTTCCTCCTTGATTTAAAATATGTATTCAAAAATATATCCGCCACATGACTTTCTTTTGCCTCTTAATACGGCAGATATATTTTTTAAATTTATATTAAGTATTTTTGCACATTCTGTTATGGACTTATATTTCCCAATAAATTCATTGGTATCTTTTTTAAATGCTTTAATTGGTTTGTTGTGAGCCTCACCTACTTTTCTTCTAGTTTCCTCTGAAACATTGTGTCCTTTATTGGCAATACTTATTTTATATTTAGTTTCATTTGATAATTTTTTACCTTTATGTATTTTACTCATTTTCTTTTTAGTCTCTTCCGAACGTTTTGCTCCTGTATTAGCTTTAATTAATATTTGTTGATTTTCTTTTGTGAGTTTTCTTCCTTTCCCACTTTCTGATATTTTTTTCTTATGTTCTTCAGATAATTTTTTGCCCGTTTTTAGTTTGCTCATCTTCATTTTGGATTCCTCAGACATCTTTACACCTAGCGTATTACCGGCGGTAGGTGATATATTATAGCAAGTTTTACAACTATCCCAATATTTACTTATATAATATTGTTCTCTATCTATTAAATTATTTACATCTTCCACTAATTCAATAATCTCAAATTTAAAATTTTCTTCACCGTATTTATTCCACGAATTTTGTAGATGTTTATTTTTGTGTTTATTTATTTTTAAAATATTAAAATGATTTACTTTTCTTTTCATTAAATCAATTGTACTACCAATATAAAATTTTTCATTTAATAAATTAATAATTCTATAAACTCCACTTTTACAATCGTTTTTCATATTGTATTCGATTAGTATTGCCCCTCCCTTATCTTTAATAATAGAATCAAATAACTCTTTTATACTAGCTTTGCAATCACAATATCCATAATTTGGATTACCGATATTCTTGCATTTGTCTAACCATCATGATACAATTTATTTGCAATAAACAATTGAAGACACATTATCCCTTACTAAAGGGTTGTTAGGCTCTGGTCGGCCTACAACTCTTTAGTTTTTTCATCCTAATCTATAAATTTCTTTCTCATTAATCACAACAAATTTACTGCCTTCTCTAATCAATTTAGATCCATCATTTACAACTTCACAAGGATTGCATAATTCAGCATCCCTTCCACCCATACAAGAATATGCTACCGGTCTTCCAGTTGATAAGTAATGGCATATGGCCCATGATATTCTGTTTTCATAAAGTTTTTATGACATTCTTCCATGGTAATTTCATGATCTGAGAAAAGATTAGCAATTTTCAATAAACCTTTAGCTAATTCTGTATAATCACCCATTTAATTTTCTCCTTTAGATCAATTAAAAACAATAACTTATGGGGAAATTATTTTTAATTATTATTCTACTTCCTCTAAGACAATAGTCTTTACGTAATTTGTAATATCTTTTTTCTTTTCTCCTATGTAAATAAGTTCTATCATATTTCTATATTTATCAACTGTCCAAAGTTCCCAATGAAAAGTCTTCAATCCTTCATTTTGTTTTCTTATTGCTCTGTAAGGAGGTTTTTCTTCTATATACTCCTTATACTCTTCATTTGTCCACCATAATATTTTAATGTATCTGTCTATTGAAAATGATTTATCTTTTAAATACCAGTCTTCTAGACTAGATGTATGTTTACTACTATTACAATGCCGACAAGCAGGAACCGCATTTCTTAGATCATTATATCCATCATCATCTACATGCTCTTTGTGAAATTTCATTATTATATACTTGCCGTTTCTTTTTACAATATGTTGTTCTATAGGAAGCCCGCAATAAGCACAGGTATTTGCGAATACATTTAAACAACTTCGCCACTCTGATTCTGTAATATCGTGAATTCTGTGCCTACCGCTATAAATCTTAAACCTATATGCATTTTCATCTTTCCAAACACCATATTTTTCTCCACTTCTATATCTTATACCACATACTCTAACTTTTTCTTTAGTTTCTGGTCTAGCATTATTTATCTTTAGTGATTTTAAATGACTGTCGCGATTATTTAATATTCTATTCTTGGCATTTTCTTTATTGCATTTTATACATTTTGAACTAAATCTAAATGATTCTCTACTATCCGAATTAATATATTTAGTAATATAAAATTCGGTAACTTCTTTTTCATTTTCACATTGTTTACATATTTTTGTTTTACCAATAAATTCTTGAGGTAATTTAATATCGTCTTTTTTACGATGTATTCTTCTGCAACCACAATGAGTCTTCATACCGCTAACTAATCGAGAGGTATCTATTTCTAATTTGGTTTTATCTTTACAGTCACATTCAACCAACCATGCCCTCCCATATATTTCAGACCTTATTTCTTTCAACACTTTTAAATGTCCAAATGTTTTACCAATTAATTCATATTTGATAATATTGCTTCTCCTTTCAATATCCCTATAAGTTATTTGTTTTAATTACTTATCTCTTTACATCTATCCCAACCAGAACAATATTCTTTATCACATAAGTCACTCCAAGTTCCATAACAATCAGACGCTTCTTGCTCTTGTAATTCTTCCCTAACCTTCATAAGAATCTTACCTAACATATTCTTACCTCTTCCTCTGCATACGCCCCAATATTGGTCGAACCAGTTATTTCCCTCAATCAATTCCTTCTTACCAGTGTCAATCAATTTTCTTTTTAAATCTTCATTCCTTGTGAATTTATCTCTAACACAGTCTTCCATAACTTTATCCTTAATTTTCTCCCAATCGTGCCTTAGTGTAACATTTCTGCCTTTTCTTTTGGATGTAGAAGGATCTATATTGCAGAATTGTTTACGTCTTTCAATGTCTAATACCTTTGCAGATTGAAATGCCGATTCATTATTTTGATATAATAGTCCTTCATACATTACTGGGGCAGTATAGAAGTTAGATAAGAAAAAGTATTTACCTTTGAATTCATTAATCATATTTTATTTATCTCCTTTGCTTCAAACATTTTATTCTAGTACCCAATTCAAAGAAGATATTTTACCATTATAAAAATTCAATAATTCTAATAGGTTTTTGTATTGTAATTGTATACCATAACTATGATGATGTTGATGATCAATACAAAACCTAATATCTATATTAATTTTATCTCTTTCTTTAATCAACTCAACAAGTTTATTACAAATATTATTTTTACTCTTCATCTTGCCAATTCTCCCTCTCTAATATTATCCCAATCTAAAAATACCTTCTCTGCCCTTTCCCTACACTCAGGACAAAACCCTCTACCCATAACCAGTTTCACATCCTTTCGGTGTTTAATTTATGTAATGTTTTAAACCTTTCATGTGTTTTATTATAACATTATTTATTGATTTGTGTCAAGCATTATTTTTCCAATCCAATAAAAAGATCATTTCAACCTATTTTGCCATTTCAGAAACCCTACTCCCATGCGGTTTACATGGTTTGTGCTTTTATGAATTACAAATTTATTTATATAATATAGTTCGCTTATTTAATTTCTGACTAATTGATCTTAAAAACATTGCATTAATAATAAATACAAACACTAAAGCATCTAATGGTTTATGATAATAAAATTCATTTACACATGCCATAATAAGTGAACCATATCCTAAAATTATCGTAATAATAACTTGAACCATGCTTTTTTCTGCTTTAGCCATTTATGTATCATCACTCCTAAATATTTATTTCTGTATTCATTATAGCATGTAATGAGTTGTAAAGTCAAATAATTATTTATTATATTAATTAAACATAATTATTAAAATTTAATGTAAATAATAAACATAATTCTTTAAGATTCATCAAAAGAACTACATATTTCATTATCATGATAAATTTCACGACCGTCAATACCGCATTCTTCGCCAATTCTTTGTATACAATCATAGCAAGTTTTAGGATTAATTACGTAATTTAATGAAGAATCAAATCCACTTGCATCAATTATGAATAATGTATCATCCTCAAAAACTATTTGAATTCTATCGCCACTATATTGTTTAGGTAATTTAATAAATTTAATGGTTTTGCCAACTAAGTCATTAATTTGCATTGTTAATTTTCTCCTTTCTAAATCCTACGAATTGAGTATTTCAAAGTAACTTACCTCTTATAGATGAATTAATTTCAGCAATATCTGTATTTTCTTCAAGACTGTCCATGATAATATCTTCTATTTTAATATTTATATTCTTTAAAATTTCTTCAACCAAATCAATTCTGCTAAATAGCTTCTGTTTTAACTCATCATTAATTTCTGTAAACAATTTAATATTAGTTTCGATAAATGTCTTACCTTTATACATTTCAATAACTGTTTTATTATGTGTTTTTGAATTTAACATAATCATTCGCCCTCTCTTATCTTGTTAATTATAATCATCACAATGATCATCTTCTGAAACTTCTTTTTTTTGTTTTAAAACACAAAATAATTGATCGAATCCATTAATTCCTCTTGTTGCAAGCATAGACCTTGAATGACCACATGTTAAACAATTCACTCCTTTACGTTCCTCGTAGTCAATTCCACTTTTTAACCCTTCGGTATATTCGTCAATCAAAGTATTAAATTGCTCTAACCAGTACCCATTTTGTAGACCACTTTGTAATTCTGAATATAATTTTTGATTTGGTTCAATTTATCCAAATCTGACTTATAAGTTTCTAAGTTTTTCATAAATATTCTCCATTCTCAAATAAAATCCTCGTTTTAAAGTAATTTTTCTTCATATTTGTCAAATAAATCTAAAACCTTTTCTAATGTATAAACTTTAATATCTTTAAATTGGTATATTGAATCTTTAAAAGGTTTATTTGCTATCTCTTTTGCTTCTTTTAACATTTCTTCGATTTTTCCCTTTATTCCATTGATATCCATAAATCTAAACCTCTTTCTTTACTTTATTTACTGTTATTGTATATTCTAACTGCTATATCACCCAATTGATTATTCCACCTTGTTGCTAAACAAGCTAACATGAAATTTGGTTTGTGACAAATACCGCGATCAGGACATTCCCGACGATATGTTTGACGACAAAACTCATCATCCATAATACAGAAATCTGAATCATCCCATGCTTCTTTAGCAAGAGCCTTAACCCCTGCATTTGGAATATTGATTTTTTTACTTCATTAATAATACTTGTTGCATCTTTCATAAAAAAAATACACCTCTCCTAATCTTTAAAACTAGATGTTCATGTTATTTATATTTAAGAAATAAATTGTTATTAGTTTGTCTAATCAACGCCTCAACACATTTCTTTTCTTTTTCATTTAATTCTTTGTCCACAACTTTACATATATGTTTTCTAAATTCTGGCTTTAATATTGCAGTATCATGTACTCCAAACTCATAACCACAATGTACACAATATGCTTCATGATATCTACCTTTATCATTACTAGGAACGAACTCACGAACTACTCCATCAATACATTTTAGTTTCATAATATAACCTCCAAGCCCAATTAAAATTACTTTTTCATGTTCTAAACTTCTTTGTAATTTAAAATACACACCCAATCATTATTATACTTTTCTGATAACACTTTTTCAATCTTTTGTATATCTTCATAATCAGTTATATTTTTATCCCAATCAAACATACAATTACCTACACCTTTTTCTTAATTACAGAAATTTTAATTACTCATCATTACTACATTGACAATTATAATCAGGAGTATAGTCTCCACAATGATAACAAAAAGAATGTAATATATCTACTCGTTGTTCCTCAGATAGTTCTTTAACCATTTCAATGATCTCTCTTTGCTCTTGAGTGATAAATTCAAAATTTGTCAATTTAATTCCTCCAATTTCAATAACTTGAATACTTATACCTATCGTCCCTAATTAATTCGTTATTAATAAATCTAAAAACAGTGCTGTCTAAAGGATGAATTAATAATTGAAGCTTTATAACTTCTGTTGCTGTAAGATATTTCTTTTCAATATTATCATAAACATCTGCATTGTTTATAAAATTTGTTTGACTATTTCCCAAGCAATCTTTATCATATTCTTTCATTTCCATCGTTTTTATCATTCCTTTCCGCTTATAACATAAAACCACACTTTCATGCCAATTTTAAACAACTAAATAACCATGCACTGGCCCAAGAACCACTTTTACCATCTATCGTTAATTTACAACATAAAGGTGAGTGACTGCTAACTTCTTCAACAATACCTATTTTACCAATATATTTGGAATCCATAGCATCAATTATTCTAACTTTGTCTCCAATTTTAAACATTTTAATACTATTTAATAAATCTCTTAGACTTGGTTGAACTTCAGCAGATTCAATCCAATCTAAATTAAATTGATCAAATTCTTCAAGTATAAAAGCTCCATGTCCGTCTTGATGACTAATAGATATGTTATATTTTCTATATAATTGCTCTAGTTCCTTAAAAAAGTTATCAGTATTTACTTCCTTGTAAAGATTGTTTTCATCATATTCACCACAAACAAAATGTTTCATTAGACATCTCCCTCCTTTATTTACCATAAAAGAATAAATTTAATTTTACTCTACAATTGTAATAATGTGTATTTTATCTCCTTGATAATGCGCTTTAATCAACCTATCCTTATATTCTCTTGCTTTTTCAATATCATTAAAATCATCACTCAAATTCCAATCACCGTTAATTCCTTTAAATATTACTCTAAACATTTTCTAGTCCTCCCTCATTATAAGATCAATCCAACTAGATAGACATCACACCGGATGCCTATCTGAAAATGTTCTCATCCAATTCCCTAATATCTCCCTTGCTTCAACTTCTGATAAATCAGAGAATGCTTCCACTAAATAAGGTGTTGCTCCAAACATATTAGTAACTCCACTTTCTCTAAGATTATCAAGAAACTCATAATACTTTTCATTCGCATCCATTAACAATTCCACCTCTCAAATTTCTCTTACCCTATTCTACCATATCATCAATCAATACGTCAACCACTTTAATAAATTTTATTTTTACATTTAATATTCTTAGTATTTTTACCAAAAAGTTTAATTTCATATCTATTGTCATTACAATGTTTTTCTACTTCTGGATAAGTAATAAATTCTTTTAATAATTCTTTTGTTTCAAGATCCTGCACCGCCCATAACCATTGGCCAGATTCATTTGTGAGAAGAACTTTTACATGCATAAAATAATTTCCTCCTTAAAACTCTAATCATTTTCTTTAACCATATAGCCGTTAATTTCACAATATTCTACAGCTAATTCATTAGTCTCAAAAGCATTTAACCACATATCTGTTCCTGCAAATTGTACTGCCCATTGCCATTGCCCTGTTTCATTTGTGTGAATAATTTCTACTTGCATAATAATCACTCCTTCACAATCGCTAAAATAATATTCCCGATTACTTCAGTTTTATTCTCATTTCCTCTAATACAAACATCTAAGCATTTTGCTACTTTAATCACTTCTTTAATTTTTAATGGTTTTAATATTTGTTTTACTTCATTAGGATTATTTGAAATTTTAATGGTGTTAATAATATTTTGCATGATTTACACCTCACTCATGCCCTATTATACTTCTATTTACATAATTTTTCTACTACTAAATTCCAAACGAAATGCGTTTTTATGGGGCTACTTATTATCCTTGATTAATTCTTTTCTAAGCCACTCCTCGTATTCCTCACCGTCAATAAAATGAGGAGGGAGTTTACAATCTGTTTCTTCTACCTCTTTTAATAATTCTTCAAGATTTAATAATGCCATTTATTTCTCTCCCTTCAATTATCTATTTCAAACTATGTGGCAATAAATAAATAGAAACAAGAATATACGCCAATGTTGCAATGATTCCTCCATATAAAAATGAAGCTAAATCAAATTTCTCCATAATCTAACCCCTTTCTAATCCCTTCGAACTGAACTTTCATCCTACCGATTCTTCTCAATTAATCTTTTAATTTCTAAAATATCATCTGATTTTTCTTTAATTGCCTCAATTTTCTTTATATATTTTTGAAGTTCAAACCATATTTTCTTTTCGGTAGTTTTAAGCAAATCATATTCTTCCTTAGTCAATAATTCTTCTGGATTATCTGTTTTAACGTACCAATAAAAATCATAGCCATCAAATTCTCCACCATTAATAATTACTTCTACACTTTCATTATCACATATATGAATTTGTGCTTTTAAAAATGGTTTTGTATTTCCAATTACAGTTTCATCTTCGTAGACTTCGATTGAATCTTTAATATAAATCACCATACCATTTTTAACTTCATTCCATGATTTCATAAAATTACTCCTCCTCCAATTTCAATTAAATCTTTTACTTTAAATAATATTAAACAATTTATTCACAAGTTTCTCTCTTGCTTTTGCATATTTAGCAACTCTATCATAATCATTCTGAGTTGGGTTATTAATTCTATTTAAATCCATATTGTCCTCTAAATCTGCTAATTTTACTTTTATTGCTTTATAATTTTTGCTAATTCGTTCAATATATTCATCGTAACTTTCATTATCTTTCCTAGACAATATATCAACAATTCGTGCTAATTCAAATGGAACACCATAAATAGAAACTAAATCATCTAGTGTTAAACCACAGTCCTCTATTACATCATGAAGTACAGCGATAATCCTTAAATCATAATCTTTAAGTTTCATCATAACTCTTAAAGGATGTAATATATAAGGTTCCCCACCTTTGTCTAATTGTCCTTCGTGAGCTAATGATGCTATAGAAATTGCTTGTTCTAAATTCATTTTTATAAATCCTCCTTCGTCATAATTCTTTCCATTTTCTTAACAATTTCATCTTCAGAATAATTATCCATCAGATAATACATTTCACTATCTAGTTGATTCAAAAACTTTTTCTTGTCTCTAATTTTAATTTCTCCCACTTTAATTAAGTTGTGCAACGCTACTACAGCATACGCTTGAGCTTCAGAATTAGTCATCATGATAAGAATTCTCCTTTAATTACCTACTTTGTAATATATTCATGAGACAATACTAAACAGAAACCATCATTTTTATAACTATATTCATCATAATCTTTTGAAGACAAACCTTTTTCTTCTAAACTTTTATTAAATTCTTCTTCAGTCATATTTTCTAATCTATGAATACATTTGTCTAAAATATCCAATGATTCTTGCTTTGTCATTAGATTAAAATTCCTCCCTTCATTCCCCCTTATTCCACATCTTAATTGCTTCATCTATATCTTTTCCTCTTAATCCTTGCTTCTGACATTCTGGACAAAATATATAGAAAAATCTTGATTCTTCATCAGCATCAACAACTAAATTACTATTACCACATAAGCAAGGTCTTGAAGGTTTGCTTAATATTTTCTCTAAATCACTGTCATAATTAATTTGGTTCTCACCAGTAACTAAATAATCAATTGTGACAGAAAATAAATCACTAAGGATACTAATCTCATAAAAGGGCATATCGGCATTATCACCATTTTCATATTGAATAATTTTAAATATAGATATTCCGGTTAATGCAGATATTTTTTCTTGAGTGAGATTTAACTTTTCTCTTTGCTCTTTGATGATTCGTGCTAATAATTGTCCATTATAGTTATACATTTAAATTCCTCCTAGATTTTAATATGTTAACTAATTATATCCATTTAATGTTTTAAAATCAATAGGGGAATGTGATTTTTGGATAATTTTATTTTGGTATTATTAATCCGACTTATTAACAGATTCATACATTTTACAAAGTGCTTGAAATTTTTCTACCATTTCTTTAAGCCGATTATAATCATTGACTGTCACTAATTGTGTCGGTTTATCATACATTTCTTCTCTGAATTTAACCATAATAGGAAATTCAACTTTATCATCTAAATAATGAGAATAAAATCCATTTTGTATCCGACTATTTCTTGATAATGTTTCTAAAATATTTGCTTCTTCTTTAGAATTGAGTACACCATAACCAGTTTCCATAACACTACAATATCTATCAGTCATATTATTATTGAGATATATTTGACAGTCCCATTTTTCTGCATCATATTGATTATCAAATTGCGTCCCATCAGTGGATTCATAAACTGTTTTAGGAATCATAATTTGTTTTTCTATCATTTTTAAATTTCTCCTTTTTAATTCAATTTTAAAAGTATGATTTTAACTTATATATCTTTGAAAATATCAATCATTTGTTCTTTGGATGCATGGTAAATTATAATGTCGTGTATACAAAGATGTTCAAAAATTCTTTTTAATTTTCGATAATCACCATTTAATAGTTTGTTTATATATTCTGCAGTTTCCCAAGCATCATCAATTAAACTCATAATTACTCATTCCCATATGGCACATAATCTTTGACTGAGTGATAAATCCACTGTCCTTTTTCATAAAACAAAAACTTCGGATATCCATTACTATCTTCTAATATTCCATATACTAGTTTAGCCATTGAACCATCAATACAATGTTCTACATAACATTTTTCCATTACTTTAAACATGTTTCAACTTCCTTTCTACTTTTGGATTATTACCACTATGCATAGCTAATTCTTTTACTCCAAAACTGCCATCTTTCTTAATTAGTCTATAATGAACTCCACTCCTGTATGTTTCTTTTGGAGGAAGAACTACGCCCTTCTTTCCATTTTTAAAAATTAAAATATCATTGATTCTAAAATTTCGATTCATAAGATATGTGATATAATTCATACACCATAGATTATCTTGCTCCATAAGTGTATCTAGATAATATTTTAAATCAGATATATTAATATCATAATGTCTATAGAACATTGTCTTATCTTCATATTCAAAATAAATAGTAGCAGTATCATTGTATACCATAGATTTTAAAACTTCATCAGTTTTTCTACAAATAACTATTCCAACATTTAAATTAGTGTTCATGATTTTTAACCAGTCTTTAGGATTTAGTTTTAGTAATTCTTTGTTAATTCCTTTAGTGGTATTTATTAAGATTTCCATAAGATTGTGATGCCTCCAATGCCTATCAAACGATTCTTTGAAGGGATAATTACATTTCAATATAATATCTTTCAATTTCATCATCCCATTTTATTGTAGGTACGAATATAGCATTATCTGCTTTAATAGAAAATTCATAAACAAAAACTGATTCTTCTTTTTCGTGATATATAACCGCAATTATTCCTTCAATATTCCAAGATTTTCTAATATTATTACAAATACTTTTATAATATTCTTTAAAATTATTTCCTAGATGGGTATCATTTGGATATTCTTTCGACATCTTTCTCATATATTTCGCCATCTTGATTCTTGGTATTAATTTTTCATCTTTAGACTTATAACAAGCATAATGATAAAATCTTTCCATAAATTAAATCCTCCTTTAATTACGCTCTCATATTCCACATCTCAATTGCATCATCTTCTGTTTTCCCATCATGCCTATCTACCCATGCTCCTTCAGCACCACATGCCTGACATTCTACCCACATAGAACCCCAATCTCCTTCATCTCTAAATTCACCTTTACCTCCACAAAATGGACATGGTTTAATTTCTTTCATTTATATAACACTCCCTTACTATTTACTTATACATTCCAACACGACTTTCTAAATCTTTTTCTGCATATTCTATTTCTTTCTTCGCATTGTTAACAATTTTATCGAAAATCTTTTTCAAAGCAAATTTTTGAAGTTTATTCCATTCTTCATCAAATTGATTTCCTGAGTCAATTAAAATTTGCTCATTCTTTTTAAGTATTTTTCCAAACTCCGTCCATACCTCTTCAGCATTGATTTCATAATTACCCAACATAATATAATCCCAACCATGATCACCAGTCGAAAGAAACATATCTGCATTAATGAAATTACTTATAGTATTTACTTCACCATATTCTTTCAAAACATCTATGATATTTTTCTTTTGATTTTCAAGGCAAATTCCTATACTGTCATCCGTTACATAGTGTAAAACATATGGATTAAGTTTTTGCTTCACTTCTGCAAGGTTTAAATTCCTATTGTAAATAGGACTCTTATATAAAACATCATCAATATCAAACGCTTTTAATTTCATTTATATACACACTTCCTTTATTTTTTTATTTAGACAAATAGTTTTGTAATCTGCAAACACTTGAATTTCCATTTATGACCACAATCACATTCTCCAAAAATTCCAATAACTCCTTCTGGATTCATATACCCTTCGTTGTGATTTATAAATCCATTTATTTGTTCCCAAGTTTGAGTAGAAACAAACAAATTTTTCATAAATTATGATATTTATCAACCTACACTTAGGACATTTTGCTTTGCTTTTTCTAATATCTGCTTCTTTCATAATTACCTTCTTTCCTTTGCAAATAAAAACATTGCTTTATTCACCTTTTATAGTTGATTCAATATTCGTTATTATATCACGATTCAGTATAAAACGTTTAATATCTTGATAAATTTTACTTCGACTAGTATAAGTAGTTTTACTTATACCTATCTCTTTTGCTAAAACCAACAATTCATTTTTTGATAATTTGTTTTCAGTTTCTAATTTTTCAATTTCACTTAATTTAGCATTTTCAAAATCCATTGTAAGCACTCCTTTAATTTTTAATAGAGATTAAAAGCGACATTTGTTTAGATTATTCACCACAAATATTTAAAATCTTTTCAAGATCATCTATACTCAATTTAGAAAAATCAATTTCCTTACATTTAGTTACTAATCTTTTTTTCTTAAATTCAAGTAAAACTTCATCCGTTAACTGAGATAGAGAAGAATAACTCCATGTGCTTCCTGTCCTTTGGCTACCATCTGGATTAAATTGTTTTCCACTTTCAGTATTAATAAATCCTTTAGGAGTAATTTTTACAACTGAGGTTATTGCTTTACCATAATTATTAGTTTCAATTACAACCTTATCTCCTGCTTTTAAATCTTGAATCCATTTTTTATCATTCATTATGTACACACTCCTCTTAATTAAAAATGTTTTCTTCCTTCATAATATTCCTTTAATTCTTCATCCTTTAGCCATCTTTGAGGAATACATCTACCAGACCAACCACCTAAATGTTTATCAATATGATTCTTTGCATCATTCAAGGTATTGAATTCAACATCATAATAATTTGTGATTTGCCACTTTTTATTGTCTTGCAATAATATCAATTCACCACGATACTGATAAAATCCAATACCTTTCATTATTGCAAATCTCTCCTTTCAAAAATATTTAGGAATTTATTCTTCTTCCCAAATATGCAATGTTTTATGTTCTGCTTGCTGTGCAAAAGTGATGTGTGGGTTTCTTGGTGGTAGTATACCTTCTTTTTCCATAATGCTTAGTATAATGTCAATGCTTTCATAATCATTACCTGAGATATCTGATACCTTTTTAATCATATCACTTCTTTTCATATTTTTCCTCCTCTGATTTACTCCTTGATACTATTATACAGCCTACTAATCAGAAAATCAATAGACTGTATAAATATTATTTTTGTATTTTATATAATCCCAAGAATTCTGGAATTTAAATGCTTTCAACTTGATCCGCTAATATTTCTGCTAACTCACACAAAACAACAATATTGTTTACTTCTCCTGATTGTAGTAATTTAAATAATTTATCATTTTTAAGTTTGGGATTATTTAATATATTAGCTTCTAGTGCTTTTCTTTTACAAGACAATTCACCATATTCAACAAGTTTTTGTTTTAATGTGTAATCTTTAAAATATAAGCTCATAAATAACAACTCCTTCAACATATCAATTTTTGAAATTTATCTATTTTTATATAATTCATTAAGTTTTTTGTTTAGCATTTTTATTTCAAGTGGGTTGCGTGAGTGTTTAATTTGTTTTTTTATACTGCTAATATTTTGAAAATTATCATCAACCATATTATTCCACTGTTGGCTTAATTCATCTAATACATTTTTCAAATTCTTCCCTTGATATTTAACATGCTCTTGATATCCGACAACCCCATCTCTTGTTTCTTTTAATCTTCCAACTAACTTTTTAAGTGCCTTGCCTACTTCTTCAGGAGAATATATTCTACCAAATTTCTTTCTAAGAATTATATATGCATAATCACCACTTGGTTGATTTGTAATCCATGTATATAGCAAATGAACTGTTTCAACTGCATCATTAAAAAGACTTGGTTTATCTTTTAGTAACTCTTCATTATCTAATGCAAATTGAAGACACTCAATACAATTTGGTATCCAATGATTCAATTCATGGAATTCAAGAGTATTTGTATTTTCAGGTAATGTTTTATTAAGTAAATCTATGTATAAACTTATTTGTTGTTTAAATTCTTCAGTTATTGTAACCGCATCCTTTCTAATACCAAATAAAATAAAATAAAATTGTCTTTCAATTGAGGAAATCTAAAAAGATTTATATTTCCACCATATTTTTATACCAAACATAGGAAATGGAATAATATAAACTGCTTCATTTTTAGTATCAATAAATACTCCTACCCATAAATCATACCATCTGAAAAATGGTGTGATTTTTAATTTCCTTCCTTCTATATGTTGTAAATAATGAGCATAAAACATTTCAGGAAGAAATTGTTGTTTATAATCACAATATTTACAACATAAATGCAGAATATTATTTTCATCAATATATTCTAAATCTAAATTTCCACATCCCTTACCACATGTCATAGGATGCACAGGAGCTTTATTCTGCCAATATTCAAATGCTTTTCTATATTTTCTTTTCCAAAACATTATTTATATTCTCTTTCTAACAATTCAATATTATCATACTTATTACCAATAACTTCACCTATATTATGAAAATTGGCCCTATATTTAAATGATGGCTCATTAATTGTCTCAAATGCCCATCTAAATTCTTTCCAAACAATAACACTTAGTTGTCCTAACCAATCTTTAAAAATATCACCTTCAAACATTTCTTTACCTTTACCATCCTGATCTTTCCATCCAATATATTGACCAACTGTTTCGGGAATAACTCTATATTCTTCGTTTAAGCTAATTTTAATATAATGCCCTACTTCTCCTCTTTGTGGCATTTCGTCAGTGGAATAATAATCACCATACGCCCATTCGCCATCATCTATACATTTACCACGAAATATAATTTCTCTCATTTTATATATCCTCCTTTATTAATTATTCTTTATTCTCAAACGCATACTCAATAGTTTCATCAAAACTAGTGCCACCATTATAATATCTCACTTCAAAATTAACTGTTCCGTCTGTATTTTCACTAATATTAAAAATACTTCCATCTGGATCTAATGTTTTCTTTTCTACTATAGAATATATAATATCATCATGAATAATATATTTATCATAATATTCATCTAACAGCATTAATTTATATGAATCATAATAATTAGCATCTAATTCTCTATTCATTAGTCTTTTACATTGTTCTTCTAACGTTTCATTATAGTTTTTGATACACATTTTTAGAGTTCCTTTATAATAAACTACTTCACTCATTAACTAATTTCCTCCTTCTTCTAAAAAATCTAAATTCTCATATTTATTACCTAAAACTTGAAAATCATACATCTCATCTAATTTAATATATTTTGTACGCAAACATTTAGGAACATTATTATTGATTAATATTGCATAAAAAGCACAATCAATAAATTCAACTATATAGTATTCACCTTTCCATCCAAATTGCTCAATAATATCTCCTTCATATACTTCATTTTTATTATTACTATTGTCACATAAACCTGAGAATTGCATAAATTCATAATTCGAATAATGCCCACTTCCCTCAAAATCATGAACTCCATTTTCCTCAAACCAATATAAATCATTAATATATACCATTTCTTTATGTTTTATATCCCATGCTCTGAATTTAATTGATCTATTCATTACTTCTTCCTACCATTTCTTTTATCATCACATTCAATTCTAAACTCCTCAAAATCATCCATCCAGTTACCCTTACCATCATATAACTCAACAAATTTCTTAGCATCTTCAGCAAATTGAAAACTAAAACTAGACCAATAAATTTCTCCATCATCTACAAAAGGCAAACTGCTTTTCGTAAAATCTCTCCAATAAAAATTACCATGCGAAATATCATCATATTCGACTCCTATATCATGAGATGATTTATCTTTACCTTTTATAGTTTCTAATAAAACATAATAAGGAGTCTTGTCATTAATTTTATCCCAACCTAGATAATTATTAAATTGAATTTTATAGTAAACATCTGATGATAAATTTTTAATCCAACCATTACTCATTTTATTTCCTTCTTTCTTCTATTTTTAATATAATTACTTCAACAAATACTCAGCATAATCTTTAACAAAACATTTATTTACTGTACAAGGTAATTCATATCCATCATCATATGAAGCATTTGCTATCCTATAAGGACACATATCTTCACAGAATTTAATTACACTCATTTTTAGGGCATATTCTATGTCATGTAACATTTAATCACCACCTTCAGTATACATAGAATAACCGAACTCTTCTAACACTTTAATTTTGTATTCTTCAAGCCATTCTGATTTAATTTTAGTATTAAACAACAAATCAAGTATATCTTTATCATTCCAAGATTCTATCAGACCAATAGCATAATCAACAACCTCAACATCATCATGGTTTAATCCATATTTAACAATATCAAATGATATATCTTCTACCCAAGTCCTATCTACTTCACATCCAAGTAAATAAAAGAAATGACTTACTACATGATTGCTTGTGTTTTCTTCTTTTATGTAATTCCAAGTTTCCCTAATCATTTCTGAAATCTCTTCAGGACTTTTCTTAGTATTAGTATATAACATATTAATAGCATCACTATTATATCCAGATTCAAAACTTCGATATAACCCATGCCTAACTAGATTTGGCATATTCATTATTTTTACTCTCCTTTTATTTCCCATTGCATGTTAATTCATGTTCGCAAAATACTATATAAACTTTAAATTGTTTACCACATTCTCCGCAAGTATATAATTCATCCATCTTTTTCACTCCCTTTCAAACATACAATTTAAAGTATTACTTATCAAATAACCATCCAATATCAAACGAATATCTAAAACAAAACACTCTAATCAATCTAACCACTCCCCTATTTACCGAAATACTTTTTCTCATAATTCCAATAGGAAATTTATTATCATCATCTTTATACCAATAATCACCTTCATCAACTGAAACAGATTTAACTAAAGCTAATCGACCAAATTTAGTCATATATTCTACATAGTCAGGGTAGAAAAATATTTGATATTCCTTACCTAAGAATTTTCTATAACTTCTATTTAGTGATATTCCTTCTTTAGACTTTATTTTAATGTTCATCTTATAATACCCTTCTCATCAACAATCATAACCTTAATAACTCTACCATCTTCCTTAAAATAACCATATTTAAACAAATCCCTAACACCAATACTCTCAACCACTAAACTCTCATCTGCTCTTAAAATATCTTCAATTTCATCAAATATCTGCTTTGTTGACTTCTTTGTGTGATATTGTAAAGCATAAGTATTTCTATCCATTGAAATAATATTTGCACACATATCTTCCTCTTGCACTCTAAAATCAGTAATATAAACATAATCCCAATTTAGCAAATGATAATAAATATTATTCTTTAACTTTTTATATGCTTTCTTAACTTTTCTTTTTGTTTGTAAATCAGAACCATCATATTTCTTATAAACTAGGCGTAATGGATATAGGATTGTATCAAATGTTTTGATAATTATTTTGTCGATTACATTTTTGATATTTTGTTTTCTTGTGAATGATGACATATTTTTACTCATTTACTCAATTCCTCCTTCAATCTCAGCAACATTAAATCCTAATTCCTTCGCTTCATCAAAATCAAATCCTTCATCAGTATGCATAATAAAAATTTTTCCCCTTAGTCCTTCAGGTATCAATTCTACAAGCTTTCCCAATGACAAATGTACATTACCATCATAATCTGCTTTGCATGTATCTTGATACAAACAATTAAGTTCTCCACATTCTAAACCATATAAAATAGATTTAGGTATCTCATAGCTGTCTCCACTATAATAAGCATTTTCTTTTGTAACTATATTTAAAAGTAATATTCCAAATGAAGTTAATTCTCTAACATGTTTATTTAAAATAAAAAGTAATTGAATATTTAAGTTTTCAATCTCTGCAAATTGATTAATCGCACAATTATCAAACTCACAATGTTTCTCTGTAACTCCCATAATCTCAAGCAATTCAATAAAATCACTGTTGACCGCATGGAATGTTGGCTTAATATTTTTAATGAAATAACAATAGAATATTAAACTCCCTAGACTTCCCATATGATCTGGATGAGTATGAGTTACAGCAATATGGACTTCTGAGACATCTGATAATAGATTTAGAGATATGATTCTATCAAAAGTTAATTCACCACAATCAATAAGTAATAGTGTATTGTTTTCTTTGATGTAGGCACTTGTGTTACCTAATTTTGTATTGAATGCTGAACCTGTGCCTATGAATTTTAATTTCATTTATTTTTTACGCTCCTTTATAATTTATTTTATCTACATATAAATTCACTAGCCAACTTCCAACTATATACTTCTTTGATATTATTCATAATACATTCTGCTCTAATAGTATCTTGCAAATCTTTAATGGCAGTATCTCTTTCTTCCTCAGAAAAATTATATTTATCACTTTCTTCAAAATGAACATCAATTGTCATACGTATTGTTTTTACTTTAATCACTCCTTTATTAGTTTATAGAAGAAAAACAATTAAAAGAATAAATCCCAAACTGAGCGATAGCGAATGTTTGGAAGGTCAACGCTTTGTCCGATACATTGCTCTCGTTGTACCTCTTGCTTATAGTCCTTGCAGGAGGCTTTTCATTACAGTAATTTTGTTGTCACAAAATTCCTTCCATGGATTTATTTTTATAATTATTTTTTATTTATTTATTTTATCTTTCGTCACCAATTACTATATAAATTAATATTATATAGATATTCATGACGAAAGACTATAATTATTTTTTAATATTAATATAATTTTCACGATTAATTTTTATTAATTCTATATTTAATGATCTTACTGTTTCTTGAACAATATCATTTTTCCATAATCTACTGAAATTTGTAGGTTTACATTCAATTTGTTCTAATAATACTTTAATAGGATATTGTTGATTAAAATCTAAAGAATTAAGCAATGTGATAAATTTACTTGAAGCACTATTTTCTTTTCTTACCTTGCTATTATACTTCTTTTTATCTTCATTTAAAGCAAACCTTACAACATTAACATCTTTCAATTGATTTATTATCATGTCAACAATATCAGGATCACCATTAATCAAATAAACATCTGCCTTATCATCGATATGTCCAGTGCCTCTATTTATTCTCTTGATACCTTGATATATTCCACTTACAATATCTGTTTTTCTTAGACTTTCCAATGTGTCATTAAATATAAATCCCATATTATTATGTATTTTTTGAAACACAAATTCTTCTTCTGTAGGAATTTTCCCTGTATAGAGCATATACATAAACACATAATAAGGGGTTGGCATTACTGGAGTATGAATTATGAAACATTTATTGAAATCGCCCCAATCATTTTTCCCTCTCATGTTTTGGAAATTACTATATTCAAGGTTTTCCAAATGCATAAGTTTTTCTCCATAATGAACTTTTATATGAGAAATATCCTCCTCTAAACCAAGCAATAAAATATTATCATTTTCTGAACATTCATTAATAATTAATTCTACAATATCTTTATAAAAGTTTTTATTTGTATGTTTTGCTGATAATGTACTATTTGTATTAGATAAATGTATTGTCCAATTATTATGAGGAAATATTCTATCTGCTGATTCTAATTTGAATTGTTCTCCTAATTTATATAGTTCATGAAATTTTGCTGATGCGTCGAGCAATATATTATTGTCTAAGAAGAAATATTTCATTTCAGCATCATATGTATAAAGTATTTTATTACTTACTAATACTTTTGAATTGTTGAAGTATTTTTTCAATATGTCTAATTTTTTAAGCAAATCAGCTTTATTTGTTTTTATACCATGTCTAAAAAATAAAGAATAAATATAATTATCTGTGAATAAACATTTACTTACATATTTCTTTAATAATTCAATTCTTCCTTCTGCTTTAGAATCTATAAATTCAAAATATCTTAGAGATTTATCATTACAATTATCTTTTCTTTCTAATATACCAAACATTATTTTATTAAACAATATTTCTAAGTCAACATATATACTATTTTCTTCATCTATATATTTTAGTTCTCTAAGAGTTTTTCTCAGCCTATCAATATCTCTGTCTCCAAGTGAGTCCATTTCTACCATATTAAGTTCTTCATCGATGATTAAATTTGTTCTACCTTCTATGTAATATTTACGTTTATTAAACAAATCTTTACATAATATCTTATACATTGAATGAGTAATAATTAATACCTCATATTTTACAAGATCCTTCTCATATTTTTCTTTATTGTCCGAGTTTTCATCCTTTGCCATATTAGGTTTGAATTTATTTAATTCATCTGCAATATGTTTTCCTTCTGCGATAAATTTTGTAACTATAAGTGTCTTAACTGGTTTACCTGATTCACTTGTTTTTGCAGATAATTCTTTTAATGTATCTATAATTGTATAAGTTTTACCAATGGCTGCCTCGTTCATAAATACATTGAATAATTGCTCTAATTTAGGGAATATACCATTATTCATTATTTGGTTTCTCAGAGGGATTAATTGCTGTTGAGATTGTTCGTGTAGAATTTGTAGGATTGATTTGTTTATTGTTTAAATTGGCATTACTGTTGAGAGTCCTCCATTCTTTATATTCATTTATAGCATCTTGTAAAATTTGTGAATTGGTAAATAAGAAGACATTGCGATTCTCGTCTTCTCTAGATGGTTGTGTTTCAATTAGTCTAAAATTTTTAAATAACATTAAATATCCTGCTAATTTTTGAGATTTACAGATAAATATACTGTACATATGTATTACCCCTTTGTTTAATTTCATTTTTCACATCAGTATAATTGACAACTTTGGTGATTTTAATATTTTATTTTCACACTATGTAAACCCATACACAATTAATTTCTTGCTCATGTCTAGCTCCTCTCACCTATATTCTTACCACATATAATTATATCATTTCACTAACCTTATGTCAAGCAATTTTATTTATATATTTAAATTAATTTTCATTCTAAATCTCATCTGGGGTTAATAACAATAATCTCTTTCCCAATCTTCTTAGCATAATTCACAGCATTAGCAGTACCACCTTTGCTACCATTCCATACAGCAATAACAATATCTGAATTATTAACCATGAATTTGTTCCTAATCATCATTTTTGCAGGATGATATTCTCCTACAGCAACACCTTTAAAATCATATCCTTCAACAGTATCAACAAATGTTAAAATATCTGCATGTTGTTTTTGTAATTCATATCTGTCAACATCTCGTTCATACCATTTACTTGCTTGTTTTTCAAAAGGAATTGCTAATTCTAATTCAATTTTACATGCTTTATACTCTTTTGCTTCTTGTTTTAGTTCTTCGCAAATAGAGAAGGATAGTTGATCGACTCCAATTGCTCCTCCAAAGATAAATTTAATATCTTTTTCATTTTGATTATCAATAATATCATTAATTACTTCAACTATCTTATTTCTTAATATTCCTCTAAGTTTTTGATAAGAGAATGATTCTAAGTCATATCCTCTCTTAAGTTTGTCAGGTCTGTGACCAGTAAAACAAATTGTTTTCATTTTGCAATCTCTCCTTTCCCCCTCTATTCTTCTGATGTTTCAAATTCTGGCATTTCAAAAACAACTAAACATTGGCACTCATGAGCAGGTTGATAATCAATTATCTCTTTTTGAATATCATTTAAAACCTCCAATGCTCTTTCCTTTGTTTCATATGTACCTAAATAATACCATACACCACTATTCTTTCCCATTATTGCAGTATTAAGATTGTCGTTTACAATTCTTCTGCATTGCAATTTAATTTGTTCAATTCCAGTGTATAATGTAAATCCATTTGAATCCATAAGAGTTTCTTTGTCTTGTGATCTAATCCACATATTAATCTCTCCTTCTTCTATTCAATATTTATTTGCCTTCATAATCTGGATGAAGTATTATTTCATACTTAACTTTTAAATAATCTTGAACTCCACAAAGTTCTCCGTTTCTCCAAAATGTATTATACTTATCAGGTTTCTTAATTTCATTTGTCAAAGCGTTAACAATATAGATTTGTATTTCGTACATATTTCTCACCGCCTCTCAATCATATAATCCCTTAACATATTCTTTAATTTGCAATCTAGTGAATCCTAATTTGTGTAGTTTATTTAAAATTACTTTAGCATTGTGTAAATTAAATATTATAGCATCTTCATGAAGTGGTGTTAATGATGGCATACCATTATCATAATCTCCTTCATAATATTCATTGAGAAAATTATATATCACATATTGTTTAATCATTGGTTAAGCCTCCTTTTTATTATACCAATTTGGAATATTAAAAGTCTTTCCACATGATTCGCAAAAATTAATTCTACCACTCATTCCAACTAAAACAGCATATGTATCAAGTTCATCATCAATTTCTTCACCGCAATTAAAACATTTATCAAGCATTTTATTTATTACCTCCTTTACATACCTTCCCTTAATAATTATACCATAATCCTAAATTAATTGCAAATAATTATTTTAGGATTTATAATATTAATCTCTTCCCCTTATCATTTCACTATGTTCACCTGCACAACCACCAGAACAATATCCTCCATAATATTTATCCTCTTCTTCAGTTATCTTTAAGCCACATAATTTACAGTGTTGATTATGTGATTTTTCATATCTGTTTTCACAAATTCCATCACAACATCCATTATAGTAATTGTTTTGTAATTTGGTTAGTTCTTGATTGCAATATTTACAGTTCATTTATGGTATTTTCCTTTCTTTTTGGACTCTATAAAACAATGCTTTTATGTTACTAGTTCAACCGGATTGATATCAACCCATTCTTGTACATCTTTTTTCTTAACGCCTCTATGTATACACTTTATCATATTTCTCATTTCATCAACTGTCCAAAGTTCCCAATGGAATTTATTATTATCTTCATTCTTTTTTCTAATAATTCTATACGGAGTTTTATTTTCTATGTATTCTTTATATCCCTCTGTAGTCCACCATATTATTTTATCAAGTCTTTCTTGACTAAAGAATTTCTGATTTCTGTACCATTCTTCCATATCAGACACATTTTTACCACTATTACAATGTTGGCACGATGGGATAGCATTCCTTAAATCATTATAACCTTCATCATCTACATGTTCTTTGTGAAGATTCATAATTATTTCTTTATTGTTTCTTGTCATAAAATGTTTTTCGGCATGCAGTCCACAATATGCACATGTATTTTCAAATACTTTTAGGCAATCCCTCCATTCAGATTCGGTTATATCGTGAATTCTATGCATTTTAGAATATACCCTACATTTCTCAGGATGATCTTTTCTCCATTCCGATTGATAATCTTTTTGTTCATCTTTATGGTCAACTAACCATTCGGCATGATATTCCTTATAATATATTTTATTTAAATCTCTTTCCGCTTTCTTTTTTGATTTAATATCTCCTGCTTCATCTTTAAAATATCTTTCCCTGACTTTTTGAATGCCACATCTTTTACACTCAGGATGTAAGTGGTCTGTTTTATTTTTGTCATTGTGATAAAAATAATCTAGTGTAGCTGGAAACCAAACATCTTCTTCTGGAAAATAAATATGGTGTTTATTACAGAATTTATGATCCATCCCATTAATCGTTTTATGCTCTTGATTAAATTTTTCTTGTCTTTTTCTATCAATTGTCGCCTGTTGTTTTACTGATGCCAATTATTATTTTCCTCCTTTCTCACTCTTTACTTCCTCAACCAATACACCTTTTTCATAAACATCAATACCGTCTGGACTCCATACCTGAAAATTCCTTCTAAACACTTTCATCCATTCCAATCTCATATTAGACAACCATAATTTTTGATTTATACGAGCATTAACGAATGAATATGTTTTATCTTTTGCCATCATTGCATTTAGAATTATTTTTTGATATGGGAGAAGTTTAATATTTGGATTAAAATCTTCAACAAGTGCTACTGGATTATTATCATAATAATCTTTAAATTTTGCGTATCTTTCTTTGAAGTTTAGATTATCTTGATCTTTATCATTCATAGAAACAACCTTCTTCCTATTCAATTATAATTTTATATTTTCTTGGAGAGAATGGACTTCCCAAACCATAACTTCCATTCTCATATCTTCTTCCCCAATATAAATCATTCGTTTTTGAATTTTCCACAATTCCAATTGTTGTTACGTTGTTTATGACAACGCTTTTGAAAGTTTCTTTATCTATCAATGTAATTTTCATATCTCCCTTATTTACTGGTTGTTCTTGTTTAATAATTTCGAACACAGATACATCTCCTGTGATATTTCCATTTAAATCTATTTCTATAGGCACTTGTAATTTTTGCACCATTTTATCTTTAGAATTTACATCTATATTACAGTGTGGACATTTAATGTATCCATTATCAGGCATTTCATAATAAACCTTATTGCAAAAGTTACAACAAACCTTTTGTATAATAAATTCAGTATGAGACATGAATAATCCCTTCTTTCTAATTTAATTACTCAAATACTCTTTTATCAAAATCCACAATGCATCACATGATTCCATTCCATAAATTTTACCTCTAACTCTTTCATCGAGTAATCTTAAAGTACAATCTATACAACTACAACCTAATAATATCTCAATCATTTGACCAATATTTAGTAATGGCAAACAATTGCATTTTGGAAATACATATTCACCTTCTAAGTCGGATACCTCTTCAACAAAATTAGGATCATTATTATATAATCCTTTAATAACAACTTCGCTTGTAGTAAGTTTTTCATAATATTTATAAGTGTAAGCAACATAATCATATTGTTTTGGATGCCACAAATCTCTTAGGTTGTTTTGTTGTCCTAGTGATAATTCTTGTAACTGATCAATATTAATTCTTTGTTTCATTGTTTATTCCTCCTCTTCTAACAATCCCAATAAATTTTCTTCTGTTAGTTTAATTTCATTAAGATATGGTTCTCCATCATTGCTCCATATAACTCCTATCACTTCATGTAAATATTCAAAATCGCTCTCTTTGAAATTATATTTATACATTATTTACTTCTTTCACTCTCCTCAACTTATCATATTCCTTTTCAGTAATCTCAACAACTTTATAGCATTTAGACAATAAATGATCTTCCAAATATTGTTTATCTTTATAACAAATACTACAAAATCCTGTGATATTATCTGATTCATCTAATTCTTTAAAGTATTTGTGCATTATCTATTCCTCCCTACAAGGTTTATTTACTTCCCAGACTAATCCACAATTGCAATGTAATTTATCACTTTTACTTCCATTTAATATCACACCATTGATTGTAGCACCGCAATTACATATTAATGAGAATGAATATGCTCTGCCTTTCTTATACCAATAATCTAAACTGCTACTGTACATTAATTATTCCTCCTATCCAAATATTGCTTGGCTTGTTCTGGATACTTATTAATCAAAATTTTCAATGTCATTAAATCATCCTCTTCAGTAAATATTTCAACTGAGTCACTCAATAAAAACGTAGTTTCTCCTGTATCTAATTTAACTTCAATCAACCAATGTTTTTCTTCTGGAAAATATTCATCAACATATGTCACTGTAAATAGCTCTCCTCCTACTAGATCACCATCATAATTTTCATTGCCTATGAATTTACCTCTTTGTCCTTTTCTCATTTTATATTCCTCCTTATATTTTATCCTTCGAATGTTGGATTTTCTGGGATATTAAAAATAATTCCTGTTAATATAAACTATTTCGCACTTTTTATCTAATAAAAATTTCTCAGCGCACCAAGCATCATTCAGTTTCATTCCTTGACGCTTTTGAGAGTTTGAAATTTTATTCATTTCATCTAATAAGTATTCTGGCACTTCATATATAGAAGTTTTGAAACTAGACTTACTTTTAGCAGTTTCTAAATCGGCATATGTAGTAATTTTATAGGTAATACTATCAAATGCTCCTGCGTCTGCATTTACAAACTTTGTAGGAGCAACTGCAACTGAAATGTTTGCTATTATAAATAAAATTATTAATCCAATTATTAATCCAATTATTACATAGATCATTTTATTTATCTCCTTTTCTTAAATCAAATAAAAGTCGAAATTTATCTGCTTAATATTCATTCATTAACCTAATTTCATTTTCTGCAATATCTCTCATACTCTGCATTTCACTTTCAGACAATGTATTACCATCAATATCTATTGACTGTATTTCAATATCATCAAATGAATAATCATTAGTTGTGTATCCGCAGTATCCAAATGCAGTCCTTCCTTGTTCAATATTAACTGAAAATCCCATATAATCAATCCATTTTGGTTCATGAACCGTAATAAATTGTCTATTAAAATTAATAGATACAATCTTGTACGGAGTACCTTCTCCCATATCAAATCCACCATAATCAAAACTATTATGTTTGTCAAATTTTGGTTTAATAAACGCTTTGATTTTTAAATTGTTCATAAATTTACCACCCTTTCTAATTCTTTTATAATTCATATCAAAGATGTCTTTTAAGTTATTATCAACTAAACATAGTATCTGGACTAATTTCGCATATACTCATTGCCACATACCCTTCAGGAACCCAAGGTTGCTCTCTTAGACAATGAGTAACAATTCTCCAGCAACTTCTACCTGTATATTCTTGAGCAACAGGATCAAATTCTTTTAGGATTAAAGTATCTTCAACTTTGTAATTACGGTCATCTTTCCTAATATCTACTGTTTTACGTTTTAATTTGTTTGGTTTTATTACTGCATTGAAAAGTTCAGGCCAAGTTTTAAGTTCATGGAATTTATTTTCTTGTTCATTCATCTTATTTTCATCCTTTCTTACGTGGGGTTATTATTAATTTTAAAATACCATTATTTTAATAACTTCTTCACATTCTTCTAATGAACAACTTTTATCTTCCAACCAATCATACAAATTTTTTTCTTCATTGAACTTATAAGTTAAAAATACGCCATCTGGTCTTTCAACTACTGAATATTTATGATCTTTAGAATAATAAATTTTACATCCATCATCTTCTATGCTATCAAAAATAAACATGATATTACAACTCCTTTCTTACTTAATCCCATTCAATATCTTACTTAACTTCTTATCATAAAATACAGCCATTTGTTCTCTTAACTTTTCCTTGAATTCTACCTTGATTTCTTTTACAACTTCTGAAAATGCATCATTAATCTTTTCCTCTATTTCATTTGGATCAAATAGATATACACCCATGTCCTCTAATTCTGTTTTGAAATGTTCCTTGATAATTTCAATAAAAGCATTTTTCATTTCTTCTTTGTCTTGAGCGTCAAATATTTTCATAATATTATCCATTTATAATTCCTTCTTTCAGTCTTATTACATGCTTAATTCCATTTCAGATATCAATCTATTGGTATGAGTTAAGGTTTCGCTGATTGATGCCTTACAACCACCTTCTGGGCTGTTAGGTAACATTTCTGTTAGGTATTTAATGTATGCTTCAAGAGCATTATAGATGATATTTTTCTCTTGTTTGGAAACTTCTAATGTCGTTGTGATTTTCATTTATTTTTTCTCTCCTCTTTTAATTATTTTAATCCACGTATTATATCATTATACTGATGTAATAATTCTACCGCATTGGTTAAAGTCCTTAATTTGCCAATGTCATCCATTGAAACACTTCTTGCATAATCTTTTTTAATTTCAAGTAAATAAATGATAGTTTCTTGGATTAATAATTCTGTTTCAGTCATTTATTTATGCTCCTTTATAAGCTTAATTCCATCTCGGATAATAGACGATTGGTGTTTGTTAGGGTTGTAGTAATCAATGTCTTAGAAGTTCCTTCAGGACTGTCTGAGAGCATTTTGGTAAGATAAGTAATGTAGACATTTAGAGCATCATAGAATATAGTCTTCTCTTGTTTATTTGTTTCCATAATTGATGTAATTTTCATTTAGATTGTTCCTCCTCAGATTTATCTTTTCTTAACCATTCTTCATATTCTTCACCACTTATACAATTAGGTGGAAGTTCCCAAAATCCTTCTTCCTCAATCTCTTTTAATATTTCTTCAAAAGTTAATAATGTCATTTTACATCTCCTTCATTCTCTTGTTTTTCTAAATGCTTCATTTTTTAAATCCTGATGGCATAAAACTGACTTTTGAATTGTACTAATCACTCAAAATGTTCGCAATTAAATTGTAATATAATATCATCCTTAATTTGCTGATATAATTTAGCTGATAAATATGCTTTAAGCGTTAATATCGCTTCTCCGCAATTACATTCTTTCATAGCTTTGCAATTAAAACAATTATTCATAATTTATTCTCCTTCCATCTTATAAAGTTGCTGTTTTATGGTATGATTTACAAACAACATCCCTCAATCATCTTCATCTTTATTGTCTAATACTTTAATCTCTGTCTCAACAACTACTTTGAGAACTTCAATATTCAACATTTTGCATAATAAATAGATTATGTATCCATCCTGTAATATATTGTTCTTATCAACAACAATATTTCCATTAAACTTTTTATGAAGTTTATAATATTCTAATTTCTCATGTATTTTATCTAAAGAAGGAATAAATTTCTTGAAATCTTCCTGTATAATAATATCTTCAATTCTCACAAAAGTTTTTTCTTTGTTTAATTCATCACACCTACGCTGTGCCTCTTCTTTAGATGTAAATAAATTGTCTTCTGCTCTATTTAACATAGAAAGTCCACAATATCCCTTATATTTTACCGTGATACCACCGTTAGAATTAATACTAATCTTAGTCGTAGAAATTTTATACGGTTCATCGCAAACAATATTAACATTTTTCTCTGACTTAAATTTTCCTACTCCCATACACTCAGGGCATTTCATATCTTTACCATTATACTTTATTTTTCCAGTTCCTTCACATATATTACAAATCATTTCGACTTTTGTTTGTTTTGTGGTGTAAAGAATATCATTACTGTTGAATTTTACCTGGATTTCTAATAAATTCATTTTTATTTTCTCCTTTTAACGTCTTGCCCTTTATCAAGTACGTTTAATATCAATTAAAATCGTGCTTTTAATTGAGCCTACTTAATATTTACCATCTAAATAAGTATCTATTAAATATTGATTATAACCTTGCCACAATTTCAAACACTTCTTAACTTTATCTAAATCAAAATCATTAATAGGCACTGATAAGACAAACCAATTATCATAATCATTTCCACCATGACTTACTTTCATTTGATATCCATAAGTTTTTACATTACTTAAAAACTCTTCATATATACTTCTCTCTTTTTCTTTGTCTAATATTTTAACATCATCAGCTAACATCTTATAATCAATAAGCCAGTCCATTAATGTAAGATTGTTTTTCTTTGCTCGTTTGGTTGGAATAGTTAAAAAATATTCTCTTCTTTTTAAATCTAAATCACATTTAACCTCAGATCCTTCTTTTCTTAATCCATCTCCGCAGGAACAGATATTTTCTTCTACAAAACTTCTTAGATGAGATGGAATATATTTGTACTCTTCTTTATCATATTTACTGTAAAATTCTTCTCCATTTATGAATACGTCCATTGAACTGCCGACAATATCAAAAACAATACCTTTTTCTGTCTCTAGAATATTAACTCTAATAATTTCACCATTACTTTCAGTTGAAAAGGTGCTTAATAATTTATCTTTCATGATTTCTTCCTCCTTTTATTCCTAGTAAATGATTTTAAATCTCTTTTGCAGTTTTAATTGCAAGTTCAATACTTCGATATCCTTCGAACACATTAAAAAATTCTACTTTGTTTTCAGTGTGATCATATTTCTCAACTACAAAGTAACCATCACCATCTAAATAAATTTGATTCTTGCCAACTTTAACCGATTCGCCATTTAACAATTTTACTAAGTCTTCTTTACGCATTTCCAAACTCCTTCCAACCTAATGTATTACACGTTCAAATCTATTCCTTTCTGGACAATTATGATCACGATCTTTGTTTAATGAATAATCATATTCAATATAATCCAGAAAATCTTTAAATTTTCCTGCTAATTTGTCATAGTAAACCATAACATAATTATGCTTTTTTAGTACATCGAAAAGTTTCTTAATATCTGAATCTATCATTGTTGAATTCCTCCATTCATTTTAATTTAAAATTAACTTATCTCCACTATCCTTAACCATTACATTTCTAAAGTCAACTCACATTGATTCAATATTACTTATTAATCTGTTCATCTGTCCAGTCTGTCTGATAATAACCTGCCAATTCACCTTCCTCTTCCACTTCATAAATTATACTCCATTCGATTAGTTTTTGTATTTCCAATTCAATGTTTTCAAGAATCCAATTTGTCATTGTTTTAGAAGAAATGGAATACATTAAGATTTTTTCAAAGGAATTTAAAATATCTTGGCGTGTAGTATAATTAATTTCCCTTACAATTTTGACGATTGTTTGTTGTACGTCATTTTGTAATTTCATGGTTTATTCATCCTTTCGAAAGTAATATGAAGTTAGACATTCGACTGTTATGATATTTCTAACTTATAACTCTTGCGAGCATCAAATCTTTTTAATCCTTCTAAATTAAAAGACTCTCCATCTTTTGTAATAATTTGTTCATCTGATATATTTACTATTTCTGTTAAAATATACCCATGAAATCCTTTAAAATATTTGACCTTTTGCCCTACAGAAAACTTATTAATTTGTTTAATTTGCTCGTTATATTGAATCGCAAGTTTATCTCTAAGATCATGAATTGTTTTAGAAATTTCTTTTTCTGTTCCTAGATACATTTCTTCTACATCTTTCAGATAATCCAATATGTCTTTTGCTTCTTTGCAAGATACTGAATAAGTGATATTGTTAGTCATTCTATATCTCCCCTTTCAATTCCTCTAAATTAATTGGTGTAAAACACATCACCTTTTGTTACTAAACTTTCAGTTCGCCTACAAATATAGTCAATCATTTTTTGAGAATCTACACACTTATACATTTTACGAGTCATGTCAGGCATGTATTTTCTGATTATTGATTTTAGTTCATCTACTGAAATGCTTTTGAGTTCATTTATAAGATTTTCTTCAGTTCCTTCTCTTAATATTTGAATAGGGTTTAACACTTTAAATTGTCTCCTTTCTAATCCATCAAATCCTCAATCTTAACCCCTAACACATTAACCAACCTTAAAGCATTTTCAAAACTAATATTGGTCTTCTTACTAACTTTTCGATATTGATAGATCGTCTCAATACTTAATCCAGTTTTATCAGCTAACCCCTGACCATTCCTATGATATTCTGAGTTATCAATAATTCTAACTAAATTACGTTTTATGACAGTAGAATCAGTTTGATTATATTTTGCTATGAGTGATTCTAAATCCTTCTGCTGAATGTGATTCATTTTTCTATGTACTCACCTGCTTTCTGACTGATTTGTTTTACTTCTTGTGTATATTATATATCATGGTAATTGGTATTGCAACCCCAATTTGATTAAAATAAAAAATATTATTTTTATGTTGTTGGATTTAAAATTACGGTTTTAATTGATTATAGTTTAAGAGAAGCAGGAGGTTTTAAGTCCTGCTTTTTTATGTAATTATTATGTATTATCTTGCTGTATTTGAAGTATATTCTTCAGTTTCAATTGTTTTATATGCTTCAGAACAAAGTTCCCACTTCCCGTTCTTATCAATAATATCCAAATAATTAACCTTACCCCTTAATGTGCTTTTTGCATATGGTTCTTTACCTTCTGCCACTCTCCCTTCATTGATTTTATCCCATTCATTTTTACATCTAGCATACACATCAAAACTTCCCAATAATTTCATTTTAGCAAACAATGCATTATATGCTTTTGAAATTTCTCTCCCATAGTATTTATTTGCAAGGATTTTAATCTTATCATTAAAATTAGTTCTATCACAAACAAACATTTGTTGTCCTTTGATCAGTTCTGTATCGGCCTTAACTCCTTCTATTTCATCTTGTAGTTTTTTTAATTCAACCGATTGTTTATATAGGGTTAAGTTCAGTTACCTTAGAATTATAAGCAAATTGCATTAACATATCATTAGGATTATTAGTTAAAGTTTGTTTTAAATTATATATTGTGAGTGTAAGATTTCTTTCTGTTTCATCTTCAATAAGCATGATATTATTTTCTGTGGAGTCAAATTTACCTGTTCTTTGGATTTGAGAAATTATTGCTTTTACTTTTTTCTTGAATTGTTTGGCTTGGGGTAATTTTGAATTATAGATCAAATCAAATACTCCATCTTCATTTATAAATTTAGTACCTCTTTGTCCCAATGTGATTTGATATGTATTGAGTTCTAATTTCAATACCATTTCGGTACTGAGTTTTTCTTTAGTAATTATGTAAATATCTTCTTCGTCGCAATGTCTTTCAATATCTCTATTTTGATTGGCATAGCCTAATATTGAAACACATTGGATTCCATTAAGTAACATTGTTCCTTCAAACTTAAAATTTACATCATCTTTGGTTAAAATTTCTAATTCTTTACCTTCAAAAATTGTTAATTCATTACTCATATTTATACATTACCATCCTTCTTATTATTTATTTTATTATTTTATTGCTATTTATGTATTTTAACTCATTATCTTACAATCATGTATATCACCACATCCTTAACTTAACATTAATAATTTTATTTAAATCTCCATTGATAATAAAATTGACTATCTCCTTTATCATTTATAATTTCATAGTGCCTCATTTTATCATCTGAAGATATGACTTCATAAACCTTACCGATAGTTAAGCTTAAATTTGGTTCATTGTTTATACATGTAACAGTTTGCATATATCAATAACCCTCCTATTTCCTACTTATATTAATCACTAAATTGTCATTCTCAATAAACTCAATCTCCGTTCCACAATCCCATCTCTTTTTGATTGCTTCGATAATTATATCTTTCTTAACACAAGCATCTCCACAGGGAATAAAAATATTATCTTTCTTCCAATGATTTTCAAAATTAAATATTAATAATTTATCATTACTTTTGTTACCCTCATCATCAAGATATATACATCTGTAGAACATTGTTATATTTTGATCTGTTAACAATTTTACAATGAATACATCACCATCTTAAACATAATCTTTAGAATTATAAATCATAACTGCCATTTTAATATTCCTCCTTTAAATAACTTCAAAGTATTATTTCAAACTTTTAAAATCATGATTGCTAGTTTCCCAAATATTTTACTTTTGGTATTTCAACATAAGATTCAATAATATCCCATTTATTAAGCCTACCATCTGTTAAATTTATTTCTGACTTCCAATCATTACTATAATTTGAACGTATTCTAGAAAAATAAGTAGTACGCATTATTTTATTATAATCATTCGTCATATAATCAAAGGCATCGGTATAATAATGAAAACTATTTACATACAAAATGTTTTCATTATTTAAACGGATTAAACAATATATTTTATATCGTTCTGTTTCCAATAAAATTCTCCTCTCTTTTACTTTCAAATTGATTCAAGTTTCATGTAACTTCCTTCTGGTTTAATCCAATATTTCTTCTTGTCACCATATTTTTGCTTTACTAATTCTACTGCTTCAAATAGCGTGTCTGCTTCTACTTCAACATAACAATCTAAATTACTTGGCGAACCATCCATCCAAGTATAACCAGATAATTGTGATTTCTTCATTGTTACTTTTACCATAAATATATTCATATTAAAACTCTCCTTTAAAATATTGTTTAGTATTTTTAACTAACTCATTAATGGTATTTAAAGTATGCGTTACAGTAAGTCTAACATTTTCATCTTTTGAATCATTCCAAATACTTTTCCATTCTGCAATATTGTTTTCGATGTACTCTAGTTTTTCAAGAACATCCTTCTTTCGTACTAGGCCAAACATAAAGATTCCTCCTTTTTATCAGAAACGTCTCTAATAAAGCAATCGTTGCAACCATCAAATAATGGAATCTTTAATTCTTTTGATAATTTATAACATTGAAAAATAGCCTCATCTTTTGATAATCCAGATACTAAAATATTTAAATCTTTTCCAATTTCATCTCCGAAAGGATTGATACTATAATCTATCCTTTTACCATTTTGAGTGTTGAACGTTTCAATATACCACTTTCTATTGACTTTTTTATTGCTAGTAAGTGGTGCAAAATAATCCATTTTAAAATTCATTTATATACCTCCTATTAATTCATCAATTCTTAATATTCCTGAAATTAACCATAACCTGATATTGTAAAGGATATCTTCTTTGCATATGACATCCTTCGCCAAAACCAATAAATTTTGAATCCATTTTACCATCTAGCACCAACTGGCAAGAAGTTGTTTTGTCTTCGTGTTTTATAAGATACTTACAATTTCCCTTTTTCTTCTTGTCAGTTCTTCTTCCTTTTGAACAAAGAGATAGTGAACAACATATCCCACAACGGGTACAAGGTTTCATGATTAATTCACCTCTGATTCATTATACCATAAGTTACATGTTTTCTAGGATTTAATTTGGTGGAAGTAAAAGACCACTACCATCCTCATCATATCCAAGATAATCGTTATCCCAAGGAATATAATCATAACCCTCATCTTCAATTTCTTCATCAGAAACACAATCGTCTCTGTCATAGTAATCATATTCAAAATCATCTGCAAACTCTTCCATCATTGCTTCTTGTTCGCGATCATAATCTTCATTTCTTGTAAGACTAAATCCTTCAAACCAATCATATCCAATTGAATGTATTTTACCATTTTTGTCTAAGCATCTTAGAATATTTACTTCTGGAGCATTACCTATAATAACGTATTTTTTGGTTTTATCAAAAATAGCAGAGGTATGTTGGAATATCATTTTAGGATTATTCTTTTTGTAGTAGCGCATTAACTTGTTATATTTAGCTTTTAAGTAATCAGGGTCTAATTGTAAATGAGCAATGTCTGTTGGGAATACTCCTTTTGTTTCAATACTTTGTACTTCTGCAAGAGGGGACGCATTAATTCTTTCTTGGAGTTTTAATACTTTGACTTTCGTTGTTCCATTATGAATGCCTGATAATGTATTTAAAACATCCCAATGATAAATTCTTCCTACTTTAATTTCATTAAGTTTGTTATTGATTTTCATATATAAACACTCCTTTTAATTTTTATTTTTAGCAATTAAAATATCAGCTTTAATCTAACCAACCAAACTTTTCTCTTTTCCCCATAATTGATTCATAATTATTTAAAAAATATAAACAAGACTCCTTACTTCCTTCAGATAATATCTCAGATGGCTTAGACAATGTTGGAGAAGTCATCATTCCAATATACTTATATTCACCATCCTTATGGTCAAAGGAATAATTCAATGGTGCTTTATGAGTCGATTTAACTACCACCCAATTTCCTGAACGTTTAGGCATATGTATATTTCTCCTTTTTTAACATTGTTATGCAGACATAACTTCATTAGCAAGAATTAAGTCGATTTGTCTATAATTCTGACTAACAATTACTTTCATCAACTCATCGTCTAACTTTGTAATCTCTGACACTACATTTTGTTTATATTTATTTAGCCAATTAATTATCATGTCATAAATTATATCTGTTGATATATTTTCAACATTGTCCAAACTAATTCTATCGATTTGCCATCTTTTATTTATTTCTTCTCTAAATTTCCTAATGATGATTCGAGCATCAAACCCATTTTCTTTTTTACTGCACCAAATATCAAACCAAAAAGATCCAATCTTAATTTCTTGTTTTGCACGAGTTAATGGCATGTGTCTTCCATAACTTCTCGTATAAGAATTACCATATTCCCATTGAATTTTATCATTTGAAATTAAATATTTACCGATAATATTTTCTTGCATAATATGTATTCCTCCCAATTAATTATATTTACCTTATTAACAATAGTGTATCATAATCAATAAATAAAATCAATAGAAAATAGAAAAGACAGAGAATTTATTTTTCTCTGTCGTAATAATTAAACATACATCCTTGGCTCTGTGGTACTCCAATATTCAGTACCACCTTGTCTCATATTTTTAAATTTCTTATCTATCGTTTTAGTGTAACCTATAGAACTACATGGTGTTTTTATGTCATCTTTCTGAATATAAAGTTTTTCGATTTCTTCGGGAGACAATGTATAAGTTTTTACTTCACTTTTTTGAATATTGTTCCAGTTATTCCTTTTGTTAAAAATATTAAACATCATTATGACACTCATTTCCTTTCTTAATCACGATATTCTTTCTTCATTTGAATAAAATCATCAGGGTTAACAACCTCTTGCCTATCACTAAATCTTAAATCATATCCTTTACTTTGCAATTTAGAAAACTGTTTCATGGCAGATTTAAGATCGTCTGATAAATGAAAAGAATATCCTTCGTTCTCGACAATAACAAGCAATCCTTTTTCTAAATTACCATCAATTCCATATCCTTCAGCATAGTTAATTATCGCTATTTTACCCATATGACATATAACCTCCTTAATTATATTTTGCTTCTCATGACTCCATAGAGGGATTTAAACCTGTCAGAATAGGCTTAAATCCTCTTAGGATTTATGTTATTAACATTCAACTATTTCAAATTCAACTAAAGCAATCTCATTTGTGTTTATTAACACATCTTTGCCTGATGAAACTTTAAGAGATATAGTTCCTATTAATTCATCTTTATAAATACTTTCGATCAGTTCTTTAAGTTGTTCTGCTCCTTGTTCTGCCTCTTCCTTTGTTAATGCTTGTGGTGTAAAATTTGTATATTTCCTCTCTTTGCCACTTTTTAGAACAATACTAATAATTAATAAATATGGTTTCATGTTAATTTCCTTCTTTCTCAATTTTAAAATTAATCCAATGAACGAGTGAATTTATCGTACTCCTCGTCTTGATTTCCAATTTTCTAAACAAATATACCTTTTTTCATCTGGTAGTTCATATTTATTGTCTTTAATTTTTTTAGCTTTCAAATGATTTAACGCATAATTTT
>Ga0209416_1000126_pt1 | contig 85259 bp, 150 predicted proteins | sample RifGroF1_FD_184001 | JGI IMG/M metagenome (GOLD analysis project Ga0209416, IMG submission 184001) | Groundwater microbial communities from Rifle, Colorado, USA - Groundwater F1 (SPAdes) (version 2) | ecosystem: Environmental > Aquatic > Deep subsurface > Groundwater | place: Rifle, Colorado... | reverse complement strand
TTAACAGCAGCTAAACATATTTCTTCTGTTTGATGTTTAACAAATTGTAAAGCCATACCATTCTCTTTAACAGCAGCTAAATATATTTCTTCTGTCTGATGTTTAACATATTTCAAAGCATAACCATTTTGTTTAACAGCAGCTAAACATATTTCTTCTGTTTGATGCTTAACAAATTGTAAAGCATAACCATATTGATTAACAGCAGCTAAACATAATTCGGGAGTTTGATGTTCAACATATTTCAAAGCATAACCATTCTCTATAACCACAGCTAAACATAATTCATAAGTTTGATGTTTAACGTATTCCAAAGCATAACTATCTCGTTTAACCATAGCTAAATCTTTTTCATATTCTGTCATACATATACCTCAATTCTTTCAGCAATAACACCTCAATTCAGTATATTACCACCATTATTACTTTCAAATTTATCATAATCTTCTTCAATATCTTCAGTTCCTTCAGCATCCTGTATACTCTCAATTAAACTTATCTTAAATGCTGCAATTCTATCGTTAACTGTTGTTGATTTAATATAGATAAACTCATTGTCTATATCAACAATGATGCCTTCTATAGCAAAATCTTCTTCACCAAATACTTTAGAACCATGTTGAAATGTTACAAATACTGTTTTGTTTAAAAAATGTGTAAGTAGTTTACTATTCATTTTGATTCCTTTTGTTAAATATCTTTATAATTAGTTAAACTTATAGTTAAGTTTTTAATTATAGATCTTAATTCTTTATTCTCTTCTTCTAGTTTTAGTATATATTCTTTATCTTTTAAAGTCAACTTTATTTTCTTTTGTATTGTTAATTTATTACTACAACAATCTTGAATTATAACTGGCTGTGTTGATTCTATAACTAACAAATTTCTAGAAACTAAATCAGTTAACTGTTCTAAGATTAACGATTGTTCTGTTTTCATAGCTTCTTCAACTAATTGTCTTGCTAAATGTTCAGTATAGCTCATTATTCCTCCTCTTCCCATTCTATTTTTAATATTTTTCCAGCCATGGATGTTCTAATTTCTTCAGCATCTTCTATTGATAGAAATAGTCTATAATCCACTCTAAATTCTTTCATCATATCATATTTATGTAAATAAATGTATCTTTCTTTTTTAACTTTTACTTTATATTTTTCCCAATCATCAGCAATTAAATCATCTTTAAATACTATATAATTAGTATCAAATCCTACCCAATCTCTATCCATGTATTGTAATGCATTATCTGAATCAAAGAAACAATATACATTATATTTTTTATAATTAGGTCTAGTAAATTTCTTAAATCCTTTTTCTATACACTCTTTTAACGTCATATATCTCACCTCCGTTCGATTATTTTATTGTTTTTTTAATATAGTTCTTACCTTTATAAGATATAATCCCAATAAATAAAATTACATAAAATATTATTAGTAAACATATAAGTAAAATCATTTTTAATTAACTCCTGATATATAATACCAATCTTCTTCAATATTGTCAAAACATTTATCTAACGTCCACAATTTAATATTTTGTTTAGGAATATATAACTCTATTAATTTTTGCATACTAATAAGATAGTCATCATATTTTTCATCTTGTATATGTAATCTAATATTTATATCCTTATATTTTTCCCATTGATTCACACATAACAAACTGTGTGATATACTATTATGACAGCTAATATTAATACCATTAATTCTTTCAGGTCTAATTAACATTTGTGGCATTAATCTACCGTTAGTATATAACCATAATTTCGATTTTGTTTTTCCTAAAATCTCAAGATAATTGTTAAGTTTTTCTGGACATATACCTATTTCTCCACCAGTAATTGATATATTTTCATAATTTTGAACAAGTATTTCATCTAAAGTTGAATTTTGAAACTTATTTTGTACAGCATCTAACTTATTACAACAATAAGAACAATCTAGATTACAATCCCATGTTATAGCAATTTTACATGATTTTTTCATTAATTAATCCCTTTTTTAAAAAATTATATATTTTAACCCCAACCGTTTCCTCTATTTTGTCTTCTTTCTTCTTCTCTTTCTTCAGCATCTTCTTTCTTCAATCTAATAATTTCAGAAATATTCTTCCTATCTTCTTGTGTAAGATCTCTAATTTTAGCATAATTACCAGACCACCCAACATCAACTCTAGATTGAGAACCAAATCTATTCTTAATAACATTAACTTGCATACTAGTATCATAGTCTGAATAAGTTGATGAGTGTCCTAAACGACTTATACCTATCGCAACACTAAGAGATTGTTCAATTATTGAAGCCCCTTTAATGCTTCGCATTGATGTTATTTCTTCTGTTGGTTGTATATTTTTTTGTGTTTGAAGTAATATAACAATCAAAACGTTTAGTTCTGCTGCAATATTTGATAAACTTTGTGCAACAACTCCAGAACCTATAGTTGGGTCTGTATAACCACTTTGAACATTTTCAAGATAATCAATTAACACCAACCTCACCTTCTTTCCTGTATTTTGTTCATAATTAACTATATCAGAGCGAATATCCGCTGGTGTTGTTCCATGTCTAAAACAATAAGTAACGTTTTTAAATAAAGTTTCTTTAGATTCGTTGTATTTATCAAAGAATAGTTTAGGATTTGTTTTATATGTATTTTTAATCATATCATCATCCCAACCAGTTATAGCTTGAACTTGTCTATAAGCTATAATGTTTATTGACATATCTAAGCTATAAAATATAGATTGTTCACCAACTTTAGAATTATTAGCCAACAAACTCATACCTAAAGCGGTTTTACCTGATGATGGTATACCCAAAACACCAACTGTTGTACCTGTTAGTAATTTAACCTTATTATCTAAATCTTTAATACCAAATCTTAGTGTATTTTTATCAATCTCATCCATGAATTTTTTAAATTGACCAAAAATATAATCATTGTCAACCAATCCACTACCTTTATTAGTATCTCTTAAATATTCAGGAAGTAATAAATTAGTTTTAACTAACAAATCACTAGTATCACTATTATAAGTACCACCGTTCCAGTTACTACCATATACAACAGAAACTACGTTATTCCACAATTCTTCATCTGGAAATCTATCAACGTTATTAATTTCTGATTGTCTCTCCATTACACTTTTAAGCAATCTATAAGAATCTGTTTTACTAAATCCAGCTTTTTTATATGTTGAACATAGTATCATAGCTGAATGACTTCTTTGACCTTCTTGAAAGTGACCTAAATGTAACATATATTTTGCTGGTGTTAAAAAACTAGGTCTTTCTGAAAAGTTAATATCATCTAGTTTCGTTACCATTTCTAATCTATCAACTTCACTAACACTAACTTTAGGTTTAATATTCTTTAAATGTACTATCTTTTCTGGTAATTGTACAACATCAAAATAGTCTTGGTAATCTAAAGGATCTATATCATTACTTTTAGCTAATTCCTTTATTTCATTAGCATGTTTATCTTTCAATTCGGTATAAGTTAAAGGATACTTATACAACCCACTTACTGGATGTTTCGTTAGTGGACATCTAAAAATCCTACTAGCGTTATACATTTTACTATCAAAAGTTTCAGAATCCGTAGTCAAGAATGATGCTGTGCGTTTAATCTCTTCTGGAGTAAAGTATGTGTCTGTCTCTATAATGACACCAAAGCCTTTAGAACCGCTATAACAGAGCTGTATATCCTTCTTAGGTATACCTTCACCAATAAGTTTGTCAACTAGCTTTAAAGTGTCTTTACGAGCTAATTCGAGGTTATCATGACTATCGAAGTCAAAACACATCTTATTTGTTTTAACATCAGTAATACCAGATACACCCCTAATTGTTGTATATTTGTTACCTTGTTTATCAACTTCTTCTATTTCAGTTTCTATTTCTCTTCTTTGTTCTTCGGTATATAAATATGTTGAAAAGTACCAATCCTTTTCATAATCATCAATATGGTTATACATATTGTCTTCTATAGCATAGAGTTTACCTTTCGAATTCATACCTTTACACAATCTATAATACAATTTTTCCATTTAAAACCTCATTGGTTACAAAAAAATAGGGTAATGATATTTCTTCACTACCCTATTTATAACATATGATACCCTATTTAGTCAACTTTTTTCGAAATATTAAACATTACGAATTTACGAACATTTTCGTTAGTCGTCTTTGGTTCAAAGACGCCAAAAGTTAATCTTGGTATTCTCTTAGGATCATCCCATTTCAACTCTTGTCCAGCTTTAATATCTTCTTTATTCATATCACCTAAATAACGTTTACCGTGTTCCTTTATCAAATCAATAAATTCAGATAACGATACATTGTCTAACTCAAATTGTAACACTTCACCGCCTTCTTTACCTTTTCTTCTAGTAATAGAACCAACATTTAAATATCTAGCCATAAATTCTCCTTAGTTAATAAATTTATAATTAAAATTGGAAATATTCGATCTATATGTATTTGACCAACACCATTAATACCCCAATATGTTACTAATTCATCATTACTATTAATTAAATATAAAATATCATCAATTAAGATTTGTTTAAACATATATTATCACCATTTACTTGTACTTTTTACTGCTGTATTTTCTTCATTTTTAACAGTTTCTACTGTTTTTTCTTCCATTTGTTTCTTTTTCTTGCTGAAAGTTGGTATTTCTTCTTGTTTTTCCTCCTTTTTTTCTTCTGTTTTGTAATTATTTACACTCGGTTTTGTTGTTTGAGTGTAATTTGTTACATTATTTCCTTTCTTAATCGTTTTAGGATCAACTAAACCTTTAAAACATTCATTACCAACACCAAACCAACTTGCTGTTTTACTAAGACAATCAGTTTTAGCAGATTTATATTGATCACCAACGTTTTTCTTAGGTCCACAATGTCCAACCCCATCATGTTCATAAGTTTTATCATCAATTCTTATGAACAATTTACCTTGAAAGATTATATCATCTTTAATTCTTTCATAAGCACCAACTAAATCCCAACCACCAATACCAAGCACTTCGTTAAGACGCTCAACTATATACTGAGCTTTTAAACTAGATAAATCAAATCCTCTACTAGAATCTACCTGAAAAGCTTCTGATGGAAAAGGTGATGATAGTTTTTCATAAATTTCTTTTTCTGTCATTTATACTCCTTAGTTAAGATTTAACATTAATATTATCAACGAAATAACAAATATACTAACCCAAACGTATGTGAATATTTCCTTAATCATTTCAATTATCCTTTATTAAATTGATCTTTTATAACTTCTATACTTTTCTTTAGATTATCATATTCTTTTTTTAATTTGTATAGTTCTTCATTCTCTTTTTCTAATTTTAATAATTTAGGTATATCAATTTGAGTTATTAATTTAACATCTTCTAATGTTTCAATATTTTTACAAAACTCATAATATACATTATAACCAAGATATTCATGATAATATCCCATATTAGTAATATATGGATTTATATTACCTTTTCTATTTACCCAATATTTTTCATTTTCTTCAGTTATTAACTTCCTCACCTTTTCTGGTAATTTATCAAATACTTCTTTTAATAATATCATTTTAATCTCCTTTTATCTATAAGTCTTTCTAATGTACTAGGATTAAAAAACTTAGCCTTTGTTGATAGTTCTCCCATTTTACTTTTAGCATTGTAAATGGTATTATATTCTCCATTTTTAACAACGTTTAATGTTTCAAACTGTTCTGGTAATATAATCATTGTTATTGGTATATATTTCTTTCTTTTATAATCATAATAAATACCAACCATCTCAATTTTATCATGTTCTTTTATCTCAGGATCTACTTCTTCTTTTATTTCTTCAATTGTTACTTCTTTTTTAACATCTTTAAATTCATTTCTAAACTTATTTTCATCATCAACATCTAAAGTCTGTGTAATTGCTGTATAACCATAGTCGTTTTCTTTGATCAAGTTAAGTAACTCATGACCTTTTAAACCTAATTCTTTAGCTAGTTCGAAAATTTTCATTGTTTTACCTCCATTTTATAACTTTCATATTCTTTTTGAATTCTTAATTTTTCATAAATATTTTTGGTACATTCTAATGTTGTATCTGATAAAGTTATCTCTTGTAAATTATTAAAATAATCTTTTCTATAAAGATATGGACTTATACATATTGTTTGTTTACAAAACATATTATTATATTCATATACATTGTATATTATATTAAATTCTTTTTCAAGTATTTTACATAAATTAGTTTTTTTACTTTCTTCAAGATAAATATAAACACTCGTAATTATAACACATAATATAATAAATGAAAGAAAAGACATTACTAATTTTAAGAAATACATATTATACCCTCATATATTATTTTTGATAATCTTCCCACTTCATACCACATTTACTACAATCTTTCCATTTTATACCCGAAAATGGTGATATAGTTTCAAACCAAAGATGTTCACATTCATTTTTAATTTCTTTACAAGTCTCATTTTCCCAAGGAAAGTTAACAATTTTTTTACACACCAATAAACATTCATCACCACAATGGTCTATCGATATTAACTGACGTTCATAACATTCAAGTTTATATCTAGGATCACCATTATCATACACACCTATGTTTATAATTTGGAAATATATATCATCTCTATATTTAAATTTATCACCAATTTTAAATTTTTCCATTAAAATACCTCCTTCTTATGGGTTCTACACATTTTAAAGGATTTACCAGATACAGGCATATATGAAGTTACTATCTCACAATCTTTATTATATATAGAACAAGGTAATTCCTTTTTTTCATCAACACCAGAAAAAAAATCATCAATTTCTTTAGATACTAAATCTTCTTCCTTTTCTATAATTTCATATTCTTGACTACTTATATTATATTCTAAATCACCTAAAGACATTTCTATACTCTTAAAATTGTCTATATCCCATAATTTAGCAACAAATATATTATTACATATGTTCATAGTAACATCGGATATTTCATATTGGGTATTTGTATTAGTATCTTTTATTGTATCATTTAATTTAAAGTTATACGTTTCAAAATGAAATCTATTATATTGATTACACCAACCATATTCTAGTAGTTCATCTAAAAGATTTTGAGGTAAGTTATATAAAAGATTAAACGAATCAACATTACCAATACAAACATACATTGGTGTTCCATTTGAACTAATAGTCCATATTTGGTTTTTATCTATTTTATCCTTTTCTAATGGAAAGTTTCTCATATCTTGCTCCTTATTATTTTAACATTTTCAAGTTTATCACTATATTCATTATTAGTATACATATATTTTATACCAATTAAAACATTTTTACCTGTAACATTTTGTAATAAATCAATGAATTTTACATCACTATTTTCATTAATGGTTAATACTTGGATTTCGTTATTAAGTTTTATATTTAGTATATACTTCTTTTCTTGTTTTTCTAGTTTAACAACATAACCTAGATAACAAGATTGATTTTTTAAATTAGATTGTGATGTATCTAATGATATTAGTATTATAAATATAATAAAAACTATAATATAACGCATACTATATCTCCATATATTTTATACAAGCTATATTAGTTTCTAAACATCGTAATAAAAATTCTTCCGTTTTAATCTCTGGTTTAACATATTTCAAAGCATTACCATATTGATTAACAGCAGCTAAACATATTTCATCAGTTTGATGTTTAACATATTCCAAAGCATAACCGTCTTGTTTAACAGCAGCTAAACAAATTTCTTCTGTTTGATGTTTAACATATTTCAAAGCATAACCGTCTTGTTTAACAGCAGCTAAACATATTTCTTCTGTTTGATGTTTAACAAATTGTAAAGCCATACCATTCTCTTTAACAGCAGCTAAATATATTTCTTCTGTTTGTTGTTTAACAAAACATAAAGTAAGACCGTCTTCTTTAACAGCAATCATACAAAGTTCTGGAGTCTGATGTTTAACATATTTCAAAGCATAACCATTTTGTTTAACAGCAGCTAAACATATTTCATCAGTTTGTTGTTTAACCAATTGTAAAGCATAACCATATTGATTAACAGCAGCTAAACATATTTCATCAGTTTGTTGTTTAACCAATTGTAAAGCATAACCATTTTGCTTAACAGCGGCTAAGTATATTTCTTCTGTCTGATGTTTAACATAGTCCAAAGCATAACCATTCTGTTTAACAGCAGCTAAACATATTTCTTCTGTTTGTTGTTTAACAAAACATAAAGTAAGACCGTCTTCTTTAACAGCAATCATACAAAGTTCTGGAGTCTGATGTTTAACATATTTCAAAGCATAACTATTTTCCTTAACAGCGGCTAAACATATTTCTTCTGTTTGATATTCAACATATTTCAAAGCATAACCATTTTGATTAACAGCAGTTAAACATAATTCTGGTGTTTGATGTTCAATATATTTCAAAGCTCTACCATTTTCTTTAACAGCAGCTAAATCTTTTTCATATTGTGTCATACATATACCTCACCATATTTAATTCTAATCATTCACGATAATTCATTACATTCGGTAATAATACACCATTTACATTCGGTAATTACTCCCATTTTTTGCTTATATTCTCACCTTTTTTTATATACAAATAATCAGGATTACATCCTTTATGACATAAAGGTTTATAACAACAAGATTTACCAAATACTAAACAACCTTTACTATAATCCTTTTCAAACTCTTGTTTCTTTATCTTTTGTAAGACAGAATCTGCTTCTTTTATAACTTCTTCTTGTCTTTCTTCTGATATTTTATCAACTAATATTTGTATTTCTGCTTGTAATTTACCTTTATTTGTACCAATTTTAGGTTTCTTTATCTTTTTTAATCCAATTATATACCCTTGTGTCTCAATTCCTTCAGAATAGCTATATAAAGCAAGCTGTTGCTTTGTTAAAATAGCATTAGAACTATATTTAACACTACTAGTTTTATGGTCTAATATTACTCTTTGTACATTATCTTTAGGATATTCAAAGTCTGCATCAACGTCTAGAAATCCTTCAAGAACATCACCATTAGTATTTTCTATAGATATTTTACCTTCAATTCTATGTACTTTATGAACCAAAGGTAATACTTCTTTTATATAAATATCGATTAACATATAAGCTTTACGTCTTGTTGACACCCAAAATAGGAAGTTAATAAACTTTGTTTCTTTTTCATTAGTTGAATAAGTTTCATATTTAGGATACAATATATCAAAAGATAAACTTTCTTCTATGTTATTCTTTTGTTTATATGTTGTTATTCGTTCATTATCCTCAGTATTTAGTATATCACTATCAAAATCACTTTTAAAATACCGAGCATACATACAATCTTCTAAATCGTAAATGTTATCATTTATCTTAACTGTTTTATATAAATTATCAAAAAAGATATACGGATTAATGTTGATTATCTTTTTTTCTTCTTCTGTTAGCTGTTCTTTTTTAGTTAAAAGTATTTGTTGCCAAGTTGTACCCAAACTAGTACCAAAGAATAAAGCTGAACTAATTGTTGTGTCTCTATAACCACAAATGTAATAGTAATAATAGTATTTAGGACAAGTTAAATACTTCTCTATTCTACTCCAAGATATCTTCATTTCTATATCTCCATATATTTTATACAAGCTATATTAGTTTCTAAACATCGTAATAAAAATTCTTCCGTTTTAATCTCTGGTTTAACATATTTCAAAGCATTACCATATTGATTAACAGCAGCTAAACATATTTCATCAGTTTGATGTTTAACATATTCCAAAGCATAACCGTCTTGTTTAACAGCAGCTAAACAAATTTCTTCTGTTTGATGTTTAACAAAACGCAAAACATCACTATATTTTTTAACAGCAATTAAACACAATTCTTCTGTTTGATGTTTAACCCAACATATAGCATAACCATTCTCTATAACCGCAGCTAAACATATTTCTTCTGTTTGATGTTTAACAAATTGTAAAGCCGTACCATTCTCTTTAACAGCAGCTAAACATATTTCTTCTGTCTGATGTTTAACATATTCCAAAGCTCTACCGTTTTGTTTAACAACAGCTAAACAAATCTCATCGGTCTGATTGTAAATATAACGTAAATTACAACCATTGTCTTTAATCCAAGCTAAGTCGTTTTCATATTGTGTCATATACGCCTCATTTTTTTATCCTATTAACCACATAAAAAATAATATTGAACAAATAAATATAATCCAAATCATACTATACCTAATTATCTTTCACTTCGTTCAAGAAGTGATATTTAGTAATTATACTTCATTTAATAAACCAAAGTCAACACTCTTTGTTTGCTCTAGTTTATCTTTAACCAATCTACAACTTGCCCTATTTAAATCAAAACCGACCATATCACAAGCACTTATTGGTAACCCTAGATCTTTAGCTAACTGTTTATATTCATCCTCTATTTTATCATATTCTGTATCATTTAAATGTTTAAACTTAACTTCTAAGTAATAACAATATTTACTTTGTAATATAAACCAACCTAAGTTGATATATCTTTGTTTATTTCGTTCCAATTTCTGAATCCTTTCTTTCTTTTTTCTTCATAACGTTTATTCAAATCATTAATAGCAGTTTCTTTGTTATCATATTCTTTTATATAGTTACGTTTATTAAATCTATTATACGATTGTTCGTATGACATAATCTTTAATATATTATCTTCAACTATAGCACACCAGACTTGATAGTTGTTTCGTTTATTTACTTTATATAACAAAGGACTGTGATACCTTTTATTTACTATCATTTTCTATATCCTTTATTTTAGTCTTAATCTTTTCTAAATCTACTTTACAATCTAACAAAGCTTTGTTTAAAGATCTTATTTTATCCTTTAGTAATTCATTAAAAAATAACATTCTATTATGTCTACTTTCTGGAGTAGAACCATCACCATATTTATCTAGTTGTTTATTTAACCACTCTTGATATTCCCTTCTTTCTGGATTGCTTTCTAGTAATTTATTTAGTTCCTCTTGTAATTGTTTTATTTTAGGAAAATCTATTATATTATTCATTTCTATATCTCCATATATTTTATACAAGCTATATTAATTTCTAAACATCGTAATAAAAAATCTTTAGTTTTAATCTCTGGTTTAACATAACACAAACACCATTCATATTTTTTAATCGCAACTAAGCATAATTCGTCAGTTTGATGCTTAACATATTTCAAAGCATTACCATAATTAGTAACAGCAACTAAGCATAATTCTGGTGTTTGATATTCAACATATTTCAAAGCATAACCATTTTGATTGACAGCAGCTAAACATAATTCATCAGTTTGATGCTTAACATATAGTAAAGCATAACCATTTTGCTTAACAGCAGCTAAACATATTTCTTCTGTTTGATGTTTAACAAATTGTAAAGCCATACCATTCTCTTTAACAGCAGCTAAACATATTTCTTCTGTCTGATGTTTAACATATTCCAAAGCTCTACCGTTTTGTTTAACAACAGCTAAACAAATCTCATCGGTCTGATTGTAAATATAACGTAAATTACAACCATTGTCTTTAATCCAAGCTAAGTCGTTTTCATATTGTGTCATTTTAACTTTCCTTTACTTCGTTCAAGAATGTACATTTGATAATACTATATTATTATCTATCGAAATTATAAATAACACCATTAAATTTTATACTAACAATATTATCTTTAATAATAGTCTTGTAACTTTTATTATTCATATCATATAACACTAAATTGTTATCATTTTTCTTTCTTTCAACACCTTTAATATGTTTAGTAACTCCATTTCTAACAGTTAACTCTCTTATTTCACCACTTTTTTTAATAAACTTAATCCTAAACATTCTACCTTTAGTATCTTTTATTAATTCTAAAGCGTTATTATATTTGTTATCCTTTTTGTTAGCTAAATATTTCCATGAATAACCACTTGGTATTTTTTCACGTAAATAATCATCTAACGTTAGAACATTTAAAACTAATTTAGAAATATTGGTATAATTGTTTTCTATATCAACATCATTTATATAAGCTTTATCGTTTTCGTTAACATAATCACCTTGTACAACTATTCTATCACCAGACCATCTACTGGACACTTGAGATAAAATAGCTTCTTTTAACTTTGTTTCTTCTGTTTCTATTCTCTTATATGTTTTTTTATCATAATCATGCTTTACGTATAAGTCACCACCACCACGACCGTTAGAATTGCTTAACAACAAATTAAAAGCAAACATCATAACACCATAAAACGGATACTCAAACAATTTTAAACCACTATCAAAGCTACGCGCATCTATGAATTCTTTTTTATCTATGTTATAAATAATATGATATTGTCCCATAAACACCTCTATTTTGTTAGTAAGTTTTTATAATTTAACCATTGATTATACAATTCATTTAGTTTTAACTGTAAATTTTTATCACTATTATAAAGTAAAGACTCTTCGATTATCAACATGTTCTCTTGTATGTCTATCATTTTATCTATTATTTCATTCATGTTTAACACCTTGTAAATCATTTCTTACGTTTTCTATCGCCTTATTTATAATATCACCAAGATCATTATTCTTTGGTAATATACCTAAGATACCACAAAATATCAACAATATTAGTAAGACTATTTTATTTTGTTTTAAGTTTTGCATGTTTACACCTAATTTAAAAATATACTATAACTAAAATTACTTATAGTGTTCATGTACTCATAACTAATATAAGTAATATAGATAATAGGTATTAGTAATATTAATGTTAAGATAATAGCTTCAGTTAGTGTTTTAATATTCATCTAGTAATTCTCCTTTTTCGTTATAAAATAATTCATCATTAAGATCGAGACAAGCACTTTCTGCATCCGTTAAATCGAAAGGATCGTCATTATGTGTTTGTTGCCAACCACTAATATAATCTAACATTGCATTTAATTTAGCCTCTGGTGAAAGATCTGTAAATTTATATTTAGTCATTTCTATATCTCCAAAAATTAATGTTTTTTAAATACAATAATATTTTCTTTACATGACTTCAAGCATTTCTTACAACCACTAATACATTTTTTATCATCGTCTTTTTGAGCAACACAATTTGTATCATTTTTTGTTACAAATGCTATCTTGTTATAACCTTGTGGAACATCGATATTTGGTATGTCTTGAATTGTCTCAAATAAACCATCAACGCTAAATATCAAAGTTAAGTTGTTAGGCTTTTCGGCTAATATCTCTTTAGTAAATAGATCATCACGTTTTGTGTAAGCATAAAAAGTTACTTCTGGACAATTACTTATTATTTTATACCAATCACTTATGTATTGAACACTATAAAAATCACCCGACGCGTGAAGTCTAACCGTTGAATGCTTTTTATTACTTTTAATAGCGTTAGTTAGTTCATTTACAAAGTCTGTTGACTTACTGAATTGTAAATTATTAGTTCGGCTAACCTCAACACTTGGAAAACGTTTATCTTTTTTGCAATAACAATACTTATGACATTCTAAGTTTGCTTTACATGTAATAATAGCTGGTAAATTCCATATTAAAGCATCTACTTTGATATTATTTTCAACTAAACTAAATTTCTTTTTTTCTTTCATATATACCTCATAGTAAACATAATTCAAATTATAACCACTTTTTTAATAAAAAGGCTGTTATTTATGAATTCTTTTATATTTTAAATTAGTATATAAAAATTTAGTATTATTAAACATAATCCACTTTAGATTTTCAAAATTTTCTTCTAAGTATAACCATTGTTTTTCATTTAAATTAATATAACCTAAGTTTTTCAATTCACTCTCTCGAATTTCAACGTTAAACTTCTTAAGAATTTTAATTACAGCTTTAATATACTTAGGATGTATACTACCGTTTCCCTTACCTTTTATTTGATTAATAACGTTGTTAGTCTTTTGAAATTCAATTGTACAATGCGGTTTATTGTTTACATCTCTTAAACTAACAATCTCAATATTCGATTTGGCGTAGTAACTTGCTACACAATGACTCATTAATAAGCCTTCTCTTTTATAACTTGATTCAGACACTAATTTAACCACTCTAAAACCGTTTTTAAATTTAAATAACAATTCAGTATCTTCTTCTGTTTCTATAATTTCACCAGACTTTTTATTTAGTTTTTCAATCCATTGTTTTGATAGTTCAACGGCTACTTGATAGCTCATTTTATGAAGTCTGATTTTTTCTTTTTTTGATAAAAAGAAGTCAATTATATGCTCTATTTCACTAACATTTTCTAGACTAGTTTTTAAATAATTATTAAGATTGTGATCAATCCAATAATTAATTTCTTCTTTGTTGATTGATTCTGATAAGTTAACTATTTGTTTGTAATTACTCATTTTCTATTCTCCATAATAGTTTGTTGCTAATCTATGTAATATAACATATATTTCTAGTAATATCAATCCTTGTTTATCCTTTTCAGTCTCAAAATATAGATCATCTAAATATCGAATTCTAGTTATCGCTTGTTCCTTCGTTTTTATCATCTTTCACCTCATAGTATTGGTTTATAAGTTCTATTAGTTGTTGTATTGGTATATTACAGTTAACTAGTATCATCTTTAATATTTCGTTTGTAACATCAACGTCATTATAATCTAATACTTGTAAAGTAATATCTTTTTTAACTAACTTACTAATATCATTTAGTTTTAAACATCTATTCAATTCAGAACAATACATTTTTCTATTTTTATATTTTCTAATTAGCATTCTATCTCCATATATTTTATACAAGCTATATTATTTTCAAGGCAACGTAACATAAACTCTTTAGTTTTAATTTCAGACTTAACATAATACAATGCACGAACGTCTTGATTGACTGCAATTAAACACAATTCTTCTGTTTGATGTTTAACCCAACATAAAGCATAACCATTCTCTATAACCGCAGCTAAACATATTTCTTCTGTTTGATATTCAACATATTGTATAACATAACCATTTTGTTTAACAGCAGCTAAACATAATTCTTCTGTTTGATGGTTAACATATTCCAAAGTATAACCGTCTTGTTTAACAGCAGCTAAACAAATTTCTTCTGTTTGATGTTTAACATATTTCAAAGCATAACCGTCTTGTTTAACAGCAGCTAAACATATTTCTTCTGTTTGATGTTTAACAAATTGTAAAGCCATACCATTCTCTTTAACAGCAGCTAAATATATTTCTTCTGTCTGATGTTTAACATATTTCAAAGCATAACCATTTTGTTTAACAGCAGCTAAACATATTTCTTCTGTTTGATGCTTAACAAATTGTAAAGCATAACCATATTGATTAACAGCAGCTAAACATAATTCGGGAGTTTGATGTTCAACATATTTCAAAGCATAACCATTTTGTTTAACAGCAGCTAAGTCTTTTTCATATTGTGTCATACATATACCTCATTAAGCTACTAAATAAGAAGATACTATATCAAACAAATTCTTATTTAACTCCAAATCTTTATCAATACTATTAATTTTTTTAGTTGAATGATTTTTAATCTCAACAACGTTATTTTCATTTACAGTCTTTGTTGTATATTTTATACCGCCTCTAATAACTCTCTCTTGTACCAAATTAAGTACAGTATATAAGTCATTGGTATTATCTTCTATTCTAATAGGACTAAAAGAACGACTAACGTCAACGTTATCCACATTTTCAATGCTTTGTAGCCTCAAGTTAACCGCTTTTTTTATAATTTCGTCTTTTTGATCATTGGTTAAGTTAACATTCTGCATTCTTATAATCATTTCTTTGTATTTAGGTGCAGCTACTATCAATTCTTTTAAAGATTCTTCTAATTTAATATAGAAGTTATGACCTATATGTTTTAAATTATAACCAACAAATTCTCTACCTATAACCATACCATTTGAACATACAAGCCTATATATACCTAGATTAATTTGAAGAGAGCTTGATCCATCATGACTATTCTTAACTAAGACTTGTAACGTGTTTTGATCATCAATCCTTAACGCCTCATGATTAAACCGTAACATATGTTTTTGAAAGCCTTGTTTAGATCTATTTCTAACCTTACAGATCTTTTTATTAGCTAACATAAACCCTTGAGACTCAAAAAAACTAATAATATCCTTAGTAGATTGAAACTTATACTTTTCGGTAACATTATAACTAGTTGTTGCATTTGTAGGACACACTATTGTATTTTCATTCATAAACATCTCCTATTTAAACGTTATTATATCTCTTCTTTATTAATAATTACTTTTAAAACAATCACAATAACTTAAGTGATAATTAGGATTACTAGTATACTTAGCCCCACAAGAACATCTATTTTTTTCTTTTATCTCTTTGTTAACCTTAATAACTAAGGTATTTGATAGATCTAAATAACTATCGTTATCTACAATTATATAATTTTCATAACCGCATATATTATTTAATAAACTTATAACCTTAGTTTCCATTATTTTGTTATATGTACTTATTAATATAGTATCACCTTCTTTTAATTGCTTTTTGGATATAACTAAGTTTTCAATACCATGCTTTTTAATTATACCATCAAATTTGTTCATATATACCCCACTATCCTTCATTCCATTCAGGAATGTACGTTCGGTAATGATACCTCAATATCTTTTAATATACTTCATTACATTCAGTAATGATATCACTATTCAATACCTAAAATCTGTTTATACATTTTATGTAATTTTCTTTTATTACCAACTAACTTAACAAATTCTTTATATTTATAATCTTTGTTATAGCTTTTTAAATGTATTTCTTTGAAACGATCGATAACACACAACTTTAATAGTTGATCGGTTAAGTCTTCATAGACTTCATTTAATTTAAAACTACCTATTATAACAACGTCTTTGTTCTCATATCGATTAAATTGTACTATATCTTTGATTATATCTCTAGTGTTTTTTCTTTTTTCTTCACGTTGTAACTCATTGTAATATTCAGTATATGATTGATTGTTCATAAAAATCTCCTATTTATGATTAAAAGTTATATATGCAGCTACTAATATTCCTATTAAACCAATTATAAATATTATATGTGGTAACATATTATACCTCACTTTGTTTGATATTATATCTCCTCTCGGCTAACAATAACCTTTAAAACATTTCTATCTAAAACTAAGTTATCCAAAAAGAAGTCAAGTCTATCTTGACTTAAGTTACTCACAAACATATAGTTACCACACTTATAAATACATTCTATTTTATACATATATACCTTACTCCGTTCGGTAATATTACCTCTCAATGTTATTATTCAGTTATCTTATTTACATTTACAACTAAGATAGATTTAAAGTTACTTAGTATATCTAACATATCTATCATTTCTTTATGAGTGTAACTATCCTTAGTTGTATGCATACAGTTAAAACAATCTATATAATTTATTAAATATCGGTCCATAATTTTATCCTTTGTTAAACAGTTAAGGTCAATCTCTTATATGCCTCTAATTATCACAAAACATAGCCTAAAAACGAGTTAAGCTTTTAAAACGGTATTTATATGGTGTTGAGCTTCTTCTTTGGTTTTAAACGAATGTGAAGATGCTATAACCCAATTAGTAATTGACCCACGTTTAAAGTAAATAAAAAAGAAGTATAAACCATTATAACCGCTATCTTCATAAACTATCTTATATTTAATATCCATATACCATCCTTAGTTAAAATAAATAGTTGATAACAAGTTCATATACCATACCACTCTCATTGACTTCATCAAGCTCTTCATCTGTTAGTGGTGTACCATCCTCATGTTCTGCATAACTAACATATGCATCACAAAAATCTGGATAATCCTTAGTGTCTATTCCTGATATCTCATAGTTATAAATTTTATCCATATATACCTCATTATTCTTCATTCCATTCAGGAATGTACGTTCAGTAATATTAGTCCTTTAATACTTTATAAACAAATCGACTAGACTTATTAGAATTACAGATAATAATGTACTCCATTATACCGTTATTAGTTTCAAATATAATACTAACTAAATTAAGAACGTTGTTAACTTGAATTACTTTTAACTTGTTAACTCTACTCTTTAACTCTTTAATACTTATAGCTCTAACAATCTCAATACCGTTAAGTAATAACTTCATATCACTCCTGAACGATTTTATATTAAATTAGTTACTAATATAACCATAAACACACTGAATGTTAAAATAAACACAAAGTTATCGTTTTTCATCGTATCACCTCAATCTTTAATAAATATTCTTTGTTGGTCTCTACGTGCTATTATCTTCTTGAAACAATTGATAAGATTTTCAAATTTTTCTATCATGTAGATAGTGTCCTTATCCTCAAGATCATAGGTCATCTTGATATAAGTTAACTTAGCTACTAACATAAGATACTTAGTTCTTAAGAATTCAAACTTCATATTATTTACCTTTTTTATTTTTTCGTTGTTCATATAAAAATCTTAACACAACCGCATCAAAAAGTCAACCACATCAAAACAGCTAAGTTGTCAATAATATTTATGGAACATAAAGTAATACAGTTATGTAGCAGAACGATCAAAAAGATCTTAGCTAACTTTTTTATATGATAACTCACTGATATAATTCTAAAATTGAATTATTTTTTCGGGCTATGTTTTATGATTTTCGGCTAACATCTAGTAATTATTGAATAGTGTCTGAAACAGTGTGTTAAATCGATTTATCAAGTATCTGTATAGATATACAAATTAGTATATTATACAAAACTAAACAATCTGTTAACTAAGTTATCTGCGTTAAGCATGTTAACACGAATGCAGCGTAGTGAAACGATAGCGAAATGAGTACATCGTAACACGTGATTAATTGTTAAAATTAATTACGGTATGTTAGCTAACGTTCTCTAGGGACATCAGACTAAATTGTATGGTATGGTTTTATTACAATAAATAAATTATACCGAGAACAGATTAAATGATGTAAACTATCGAATATATATGGTAATAGTATTAATAGTATAATTTCTATCTACCTGTAATCATTAACTTCTCACGTTATCTCTCTGTAATCTCATGCATCACTAAACATACAAGCCCATACTATACCCAAAGTTAGCTCTATTAGTTTATCTACTACATCTAGTATCTTCTTATAAGTAATACTAATACTACTATACTTGTCTAGTTGATCAATCTTTATCTTATACTTACCATTAAAAATAATAATACTGTTGTCAATAAACAACACGTAGATATTGTTGTTAAGTGACAACTATACAAGTTTAGTTGCTAATAGTTTATCTTATATCTCTTATAAGTAATACACTTCTTGAACGAAGTGAAAGATACTAATAACCGTATAATCTCAAGTTATACTAAAATTAGTATGGCTTAACACTCATGAACATAAATTACTTTGATAGATATTAACAGATATGTTATTAACAATAAAATGTTACTAAGACGATGTTATTGTTATGATGTTTTATATAACATCTATCGATATCACTATGGTGTTGTATATAACAGCTTAACTTAGTATAAGTACCCAGTTAATATAAGTGTGTACCATTACTAAAACACTTAGTTGTGATATTGGTTTGGCATACTATATGCAATTGCAATACTCATACCAATAAACAAAGAATATGTATTGGTATAGATCTTGCAATAAGTATGGTATGGTTAGACTAAGGGGAGGGTATGTGTGAAATGGGATGAGTAAATGTAGATCTAGACTTCTGTAAAAATTTTACCTCTATATTATTAAAGCAATGCATCATAAACTAAATATCATCTAAACAAATTGAATGATAACAAATGTATCCAGTATCTTTAATGTATTTATCTGCTTTTTCTTTAGATTCAAAAATTAGTAACATCATATTTTCGTTGTTTAGTATCGTATGTAGTTGGTGTGATGTTTCATATAAACAAGCACCTTCTTGTGTCATTGTTGAATACTTACATCCTTCACAATACTCTTTAGCTAAAAAATTATCACCAATATCTTTTATAGCATAAAATTTCATATATCACTCCTGATCACTCATGAACTTCGTGAATGAACATCGTTAAGGATTTCTCCTTTATTCATTGCATCATATTATCGTTTTCTCTCTCTAGCGAGTATCCTTCATTTTTTAACTGTTTTTCGGTTTCATCAAGATATGTTATGACTTTCTCCAAAGTATCAAAGTCGACTCTTTCAACTATAACATCATTAAGAGTACTAAGAACATAGTAAGCTTCTTTGTTTTTCGATTTGTAAACAGTTCTTTTCAATTTCATGTTAGCTCCAAGTTAAATTATTAATAAACTAATTACTCCCAAGGAAATTTGGGTACTTTTTTAAAAAGTGTATCTATTTCTAATTCTGACCATTGTATCTGAGTTCGACCAATCATTCTACCATTACCTTTGAATGGTACTGTATAGTAAAAATATAATACATCTTCTTCCTTGTTTCCATAACAATATCCAGGGATTTGTACTATTAGATGATAATTTCTAGTCTTTCTATTCCATAACTTATCTAAGAATTTATACTTTCTCATTTTTTAATCCTTCACAGTCATCTTTAAATATAATAGAAACGAAATCCTATACATCAATATGACTAATGTTCTTTAAGTTAATGATCTTACCATTACAGTTCAAGAATATATGGTTTCTAGCTATTAAGGTATTGAAATACCAAGCAACTTCAGCTATCTCATCAATATCACTATCATATAAAAAAGTTTGGCTATTCACCATTGTTATTTTATATATCTTCATTTTACAATCCTTTCTAGCTGTTCTATTGGATCAACTTCGTTTGTAACTGATTCTTGGATTATTTCAGATATTTCACAGTATCTAAGTTGACCTGAGTAATAGCAATCGTAATATATTGGATTTGCTTGCTTTAACTCAATAACTTCATTCAACATAATCATATTACTAATAGTAGATATAAATAAAATTAATAACATAAATCTTCCTTTGGTCGTAAGACCTTGTTACATACGGTTATTTTCCACCACATCGACAACCAAAACGAAATAAATCTAAGCTGTTACAGCTACACTTATGTTTATATTCAGTCGGTCTTTGTTGGTTTGGATATTCTAAGAATCTGTCTGGTATTTGCTTATGTGGTGTAAACATCATATTGTTACCCTGATCATATGTGTTATGTATCTCGTTATTGTAAATTGTTGTATTTACAAAGAGTATCTCACTGTTTGTTATGTTTACAAGTCCAGCCCAAGAATTGTAGTTTTGAGTAAGCATATCTATTTTTAGACTTATAATTTCTTGTTCTTTCAATAACATAGATGTAGGCATAGCTTCATCGTTCTTATCTAGATAGTCCATAAATTCTTCAAATTGTGTTAGAGTCATGTAGCACCTCTTTGTTTAGTATATTGATTAGTATATAATATTAGCCGAAGGTTGTCAAGTGTAAATTACATAGCCAAAAAATATTTTTAACTTAGCTTTTATTAATGCAATGCATAATTAGGACTAACTCTGTTTATTTGATGCTTAGCGTTGGATGGAGTAGCCGAACAATGAACGATAGTGAATCGAGGCTTAGGAGAGATAATTGGAAAAAGACGCAACCAATTATTGAGTATTACGAAATTAAACTTTTAGTATCATTTTGATACCATGTATGTTTTCAGCATAATAGTTCTCAAGTTTTTGCAATTCTTCAAATCCTGTCTTTTTATATAAACCAATACCCTTGACATTGTCTTCTTTCACTTCCAATGTTATATTATAAGTTTCATGCTTTCCTTTGTAATAGTTTTTAACATACTCAAAAAGCTTAGTTCCTAACCCTTTAGACTGATCTTTGGATACGATAGCCATTTTCATGAGATGATAGCTTTCTGGATCTTTTCTAAAGAAAGCATAACCAATAACAAAACCATACCAATTCTCTATTAAAAATAAATCGTATTTATCTTGATTTAAATAAAAATCCATACCTAAGCTATGCCATGTATCTATATCCCATCTAGCATATTCAAATTGATCATCCATCATAATCAATTCAGCAAGTATTGAACGAGGTATCTTTTTTAGGCTATATCGATATATTTTCAAAATAGGCTCCTAGGATCACAGAAATAGGCTTATTCAGCGTTCTTAGTTAATATGTTATTATTCTTCTTGATCTTCTCTTTGAATGTAACCTAAGGCTTCTAGAAAGCATCTAGCAGCTCCTACGCTTTTCTCAAAGTCTTTAATATGTTCAGCTCCACATTTGTAGCAGATCCAAGTATCTCTTGGATCGGTAGTAGCAACTAAACTATTGTTATTATTTAATACATATAGTTCTTGTGTAGCTTTCTTACATTTATCACAGTTAAACTTTTCTTTATTTTTCATCTTCTTCCCATTCAATTGTTTGTGATATTGTCGCTATTAAGCAATTACTTGAAACGCTTTTAGCGAATTCTTGTGATGAATGTAAACATATTATATCCTCTGGATATATGTTAAACCATAAAGTTTTAGTTTTCTTTATCTTCTTCTTTGGTGGAGTTAAAGATAACACATAAGGTTTAACATAATATGTATTACAACCATTTGAAATAGTTATAGAGTTAGTTCTTCCATACAACCCCATAACTTTATATATTATATCAAGATACCAAACTTCTTGACCTATTCTTAAATCTTCTATTTTAATTTCTTTCTTTTCATTCATAGTATATTCCTTATTTAGCTAACATTAATATTAAGAACATTACAATAAGTATAATAATAGCTATTCCTGTTGATAACAATATAGGACTTAATACCCACCACCAACTCCAAGCTATGACTCCACATAGTTTTAGCGTAATAAATACAATAGTTAGTAGTCCTATAAATCCAATACCATTAGAATTTTGTGTTACTTGTTGTTTCATTTTTTATCCTTTGATTACACCCATAGGTTCTAGTTTTATTAAAATATCAACCAAATCTTTTTGTTCTTCCATTACTATATCAATATCTTTATATGCATTACTAGCTTCATCTAAATCTTCTTGATTTCTTATTGAATGTATAATACCTTTATCGTTTAAAATCTTTTGTTCATTTTCTAAATTTAATTCATTTCTAGCTTTTGTTCTACTAAGTTTTCTACCAGCACCATGTGAACAACTCATGAACGATTCTACGTTTCCTTTTCCTCTAACTATATAAGAAGATGTTCCTTGTGATCCTGGTATTAATCCTAATTCACCATCTCTAGCCGATGTAGCTCCTTTTCTATGTACAACAACATTAGAATCAAAATGATGTTCAATAGCTGCATAATTATGATGTATATTAATTTCATCAGTAAAAGAGCAAGAAATAACATCTAAAAACGATTCTTTTATTCTTTCGGCAATAAGTTTTCTATTTAAAAACGCAAACTCTAAACAAAATGTCATTTCGTTTATATATAGTTTAGCTTCTCTTGTATCCAATGGTAAAAACGCTAAATCCCATTCTTTAGGTACTTTAGAAAACCATTTATCATTTATATCTCTAGCTATTTTATTATAATAATCACATACTTTTTTACCTAAATTTCTACTTCCTGTATGTATCATAAAATATACATAACCATCAGATCCTTTTTGAATTTCAATAAAATGATTACCACCACCTAATGTACCAACTTGTTTCATAGCCGATGAAAATTCATTATTTATAATATATAACTCATGAGTAAAAAATAAATTATTGTCAATTTTTGGTATATATTGTAATGGCTGTTCTTTTTGGTGGTGAGCAAATCCTACAGGTACTTTTTTTCTAATTATAGTCATTATTTTTTTTATAGTTTCAGTATCTATTTCGTTTACTTTTAATGAGGTTTTAACACAATACATTCCACACCCAATATCAACACCAACAGCGTTTGGAATTACAACACCTTTAGTAGCTAAAACTCCACCAATAGGCATACCATGACCCATATGTGTGTCTGGCATTAAACAAACTTGTCTAAATACAAAAGGAAGATTTGCTAGATTTTTAGCTTGTTCTATAGTACTTTCTTCAGGTTCATTACACCAACTTTTAATTATAACATTTTCAGTGTCTATATATTTCATTTCTTATCCTTCAGTAAATCTTCTATTTCTTCTAATATAAGTTTCGTTAACTCTGGTATATCTTTCTCTCTTACGTTAAAACCACTTAAATGTACTTCTATTCTTTGTTTAAGAAGGTTTAAAATCTTCGTCATATATCTCCATTAATCAAATTGTATCATACCATCATTATCATCAGAAGGACGGGGACAGGAACAAAGTTTTATATCTATTTCTCTTTCAAGAATAAAGAATTCAATTACTTCATTACCTGTATCGTATGTATAGTGATAACCTTGTTGAAGCTGTTGAGGATTAAGTAATAAGTACCAATCACCAGTATCTTTTAAGTTTTTTTCATGTTCTTCAGTAATTCTAGTTAGTTCTTTTATTGCTTGTTCTTTATTTGAGTATAGTGTTCCATCTTGTTCGAATATGTTTTCTACAAAGATTTCATTACCATTATCATCAGTAACAGCTTTAAATTTTATTAGTTCTTTTTTGACTACATCGTATAGTATCATATATTCCTCTATATATAAAATGTTATTTTATCAGAAATAGATTTTAATGTGTCCATAATATATTCAAAATTTTTTATATTTGTACCATCAACGATTATAATTTCATCATATTTTTCACCACGCAACGTATCAATATCATTTGTAATGTTCTTTATATTTTTAAAAATTTTTTTAACTCTATTTATCGATGTATTATCACTAATTAAAATCGCTTTTTTCATAAAATTACTCCTTTATTGCTCTTTCTTCTTTATATAATTTTATACCATTTAACTCAAACTTCCAATCACTATCAATTCCAATAGCTGTAACTGTAGTAGCTGCTCCTAACCAAAAAATAATTAAAAACATATATATCCTTTAATTGTAACGGATTTTTGTTATTCTTACTATGGCTAACCGTTATCCCATAGATCAGTCAGGAGCTACCTGAGCATCGTCGTTATTTATAAAGTATAAACTAATTTTAAATTTTAGTCAAGATAAAAAGCTTTTTTATTTCCTTTTAATTTATCTAATTTAGGTTCTGAAAATGTAAGATTAACAAATTGATCCTTTAATTCAATAGTTACAACGTTTTCATCAACAGTACAGAACACACATATATCGTATTCTGTAGCTTTTTTAAACAAAGGATCTTTAGCTTGAAATAACCAAGACTTACCATATCTTCTTTGTGAACTTAAATTTTGTGATTTAACATGTATATGATACATACCTACTTGTAAATCTGATGAGAATGACTTTTTTCTTTTGGTATAAATTGATATATCAGGTAAAGTACAATCAAGTTGTCTATCTTTGTAATATTGATACACAGCAAATTCTGCTACCTTACCTTCAAATATTTGTTGAATGATTAATTCTTTGTTTGATTGATTGCGTTTTGAATATTCATCTAAGCTACTTTCTACTGAATCTAAAGCAAACTGTTTACATAGATTTATAGTATCTTTGTTTACTATATACTTTAACATAGTATTATATCCACCATCGGGTACTTCTTTCTTTTAGTATCTTACAAAACATATCCATATCTTGATTACGTAGATATTGTTCTTTTTCTAAAGATTTTTTATAAAATTTAAGTTTATCAGGTTTAATACTATAAACTATACCAAATTCAGGATGTACTTTTCTTTCAAGATATCTATCTTCATTACTATATACTGTATATCTGTCGTTTATTAGTCTATCTAAACAATTCTTAGCTATTTTAAGATCTCTAAAATCTCGTTTAGACCAACTATGTAGTTTATCATTTTTTATAGCTTTTTCTATATTACAAATCTTAAGATGTATGATCTTATATAAGTAATTATAATCCCAATCTCCATTCTTTCTTAGTTTCCAACCATAATAGAAAAATCTTTTAACCGTTTCATAAAAAACAATAATATTAGCTTGTATATTTCTTATAAATTCCATATTAACTCCTTTAAGGTTTAAACCATCGACTACCACTACGAGGAGGACTCGTTTGAAAATGTAATCTTTTTACTGACTTATCATCTTCACACCATAACCCCACTTCTTTTAGTATTTTACTATTATTTAATTTACACCAATCTGTTAACTCAAAATTTGGATCATATATGTCAATAGCTTTTCCTGTTAAATGTAACGATTTCATAGGTATTTTAGTTACATCAGTTATTCCTTTTTCTCTATATACTCTTATATGATCTTCCATAGTTCTAAACCCTGATGTAACAATCATTGGTTTATTCCAAGCTTTTCTAATTATGTTAATTTTATCCAGAAGATCTATTATATTATCTTGTATCTGTTCGTCTAATTCATCGAAATCTATATCTCCAATAACCTCTTTAAGTGTTATCATAATTATCCTTTCTTTTCCATTTTCTCTTTAAGAATCTGAGCGAAGTTTTCTGGTAAATAACTATGTACTAAATCTAAAAATTCATTATTACCAATTAACATACCATTTATCACATCATCTTTATCACTAGCAGCTGGTACAATAAAACCCCAACCAACATCTTGTATAGATAATATTAGTTTTGTTGTAGGATCAGTTACTTCAGGCTTTAGTTTTTTACTCATTGTTGTATTCCTTATTCTAAATCTATTTCTTTAGTAAATTCCATAAGTATCCATGTTTGTTTTTCTTTTTTTTCACTACTCCACTCACTTAAATGAAGTATTCCACCAGCCCCATCATATAAATAACGATATAATGTTACTTTTTTAGGCTTTTCTTTATATTCTTCAAAAAAAGACCTAAAATCATCTATACTAGAACATTCTTCCATAGCTAATCCAGAGTTTAGATCATTTAAATCTTTACATCTATCATAACAAACATTATGTTTACCAATAGCTGTAATTTTAGCATATAACATAGTATAATCTTTAGTTTTTGTTACATATATTATATTAGTATCTAGATTATTCATAAGTTTCTCCTTCCATCATATCAATATCGTAGTATTTCTTATATTCTATAATCTTATTACGTATAAAATCATCAAACCCTTGTAATTCACCTAGAAAGTAATAACATATCAATAATGGTACTCCTTGAGTTGCTGAAAATTCAGCTAGTAGTTGTGATTTTTCAGTATTAGGAAACATTTTTAAATAGTTTTCTAATATTTTCTTACCTGTTCTATAATGATTTATGTTTATTTTCATTTATATCCTTCTAATCTATTTCTTTTAATAAAGAAATTGTTTCATATATACCATCAATTCTTTTAATGTTATTTGGTATATTTTTATATATATTATGAGCTTGATTTACCATACATATATTTTTAACTAAACCTAGACTATTAACGTTAACTATATTATTAACATTATCATCGATATATAATTCTATATTGTATTTTTTTGATAATTGTTTAATTATTTCCTTTTTGTTCGAATTAAAAATAATTTTATCGTATAAAATACCATTATGTGATAGATTAAACCTTGTGGTTTTTGTATGTTTTTTATCTCTTGCTGTTAAAAGTATTATTTTATAACCTAATTTGTTAATTATATTTAATGTGTCGTTAACATATTGAAGAGGTGTCAATAAAGTTAAAATTTCTTTTTCATAGCTTTTCATAAAATTTCGAATATCTTTACCTTGTATAAAACTATTATTAATATCGTCTTTCAGTAAGATACTTTCAAAATTCCATTCTATGATTTGGTTTGTGTTTATATTTGTGTTATTTATTTTATTAAAAAGAAGTATTAGAGTTACTATAAAATTTAGTAGGCAATCATCTATATCTAGAACAACCGCAGGAATTTTATTTGTTGATTTATCAGATAATAAATATTTTTTATTATCTAATAGTTTTTTAAACTCTTCCAATGTAATTAAATTACCCATATAATTCTCTTTATAAAAGGATAGATAAAAAATTCATTTCTTTATCTACCATATAAGAGGATACTATCGACTTCCTTGTCTATCTCAGAAGGAGGCTTTTCTGAGAATATCTAATTATAACATAGCTTTTAAAAACAGTCAAGAGTTAATTATCTTTCTATATTCTATTTCGTTTAATATAGTTAACAAATATTCATCATAGTTATATACAAATTCTGGATCATTTAGGTGTACTAGAAAAAATAACTGTTTATTTAAATACTCATCACTATAATTTTCTACATCAGTAAGTTCGAAAAATGTATATGTTCTAACGTTCTGTTCAACGTAAGGTTTATTATAAATATTAAATATATTAGGTATATCAACTAACGTTAGATAATAATAAATAATTTTTTCAAACATTTTTTATACTCCACTACTACCGAAACCATTAGTACCTCTATTGGTTTCTTTTGTTATTATTTCAACTTCTTCAATGTTAGCTTTAGTAACTTTACATAAGACCCCTTGTGCTATCCTATCCCCAAAATTTATATACTCAGTTTGTGTTTGACTTATGTTATCAACAATAATACATATTTCACCCAAAAAGTTCGAATCAATTGTTCCAGGACTATTAGCTATTCTTAGTTTAGTGTTTAACGTAAGACCACTTCTTGGTCGAATCTGTATCTCATAATTTTCTGGTATATTTACACTTAAACCTGTTGGAATTAACATAGTCTCTCCTGGTTGTATTGTTATCCTTCTAGATATAACAGAACTAAAATCAAAACCAGAATCACCATCACGACCATACGAAGGAATTATAGCATCTCTATTTAATTTTTTAAATTCTAATTTCATACTTTCTCCAAAACTATTTGATATATAGGTTTATTTAATTTTTCAAATAATGTTTTTGTAATATTCGAACCTCTACTCCTACCATCCCATATTAATAATAATTTATCTGCACATTTAGCTATTTCCTTATTTCTAATATATCCAGCAGATTTACCAAATTTATCCCAATCAGGAAGATATTCAATATAATCAATATTATATAATTCACTATATATTTTTGCAGACAAATCTACACCCTTAGCTCCACCACTTACTATTTTTATAAAATCTTCAGCATATGGATCTAAGAATCTTTCTGAATATAATTTATTAATATAAGTATGTAATTCTTCTGGACTTAATGTTATAGTTCTAGATCCGCATATAGCTAATTTCATTATTTTTTCTTATCCATAGTTTTACTTAATAAAATTGCTTCTTCTTTTTTCTTTTTAAACTCAACAAATTCATCTTCAGGTTTTTTATTACTGATAAGAAAATTAACAATCAATGATGTATTGAGTGTGCCTGTTACTTTCACATTCAATCTTTCCTTTTCACCATTTTTTTCAATAGTAAGAGCTTCGTCAACAAACATATCTCTCATATCTCTAATGTAAGGTTGACAATCTCTACACAAACCAACACCTCTATGATTTCTATATGTTTTTTTACCACACTTAACACAAATCAGATTCCCTTTCGCTTCTTTCGTCATCTTGTTCTCCATTTGGATTTAGTAATATTAATAATCTATTATTATATGAATTATGTATAAAATTTTCAACTTCTTCAATGCTTTCAAAATCACAATAAAAGATATGATTCATATTTTCTTTCATATCTGATTTTTTAAAGAAGTAATTAGTTATTGTTGTTCCTAGTAATACTCTCATATGAAGTAATATATCCCAAAAACAACAATTAATGCTCCAACAACTTTAAACAATGTTGATATTACAACATCTATTTCCTTTACTGGAATAGGAAGACTAACAATACCTTCAATTATCTCCTTACCACCAACATGATTTAGTAATTGATTATATTTCATTTTAAGTGAATGTACTTCCTCAGTTCTAGCTTCCCAACCTATACGTACTAAATCTTCATTGTTAACATAAGCTTCAATACAGTTCACTCTAGCTTTATTTACTTCATACCACTCATCAAAAGATGAATATATACCATTTTCTTTCTGAGCTTCTTTTAGTTTCTTCTCTAATTCTAGTATAAAATCTTTATCATCGTTCATAATAAACCCTTGTTAAATAGTGTATTGGATGATTAACTTCCTTAAAGTAAATACTAAATAATTGTTGTAATGGATTCTTTCCATACTGTACTCTTAGTATTATATCATATATTGGTTTAAAAAACAATTTAAAAAATAAATTGTTTGAACTATATATTCTAATAAACCATAGTATCTTACCACAAGTAGATTCTTTTTCTTCAAACATACTAACTAACATCATAATAAATAGTATTGGTATAAACATATAACATATAACATTATTGTTTAGTATACCATAGTATATTGTATCTCTAGGGTGTAACCATTTAGTCGGTTTATCTGGTGTCTGGTTATCATATTTAAAGTATCCTTGTCTCTTTATTTCATCCCAAATATCTTTATGGTATTTCTTATTAAATAATTTAGAATAACATACCATAGATGTTAAGTTATCATGACTCATTGAATCTATATTTGTTGGATGTTGTTTAAACACACCTTTACTTAGTTCACATTTATCCATAGCTTCAGTAAATGTTAAGTATTCATGACAATTAAATCCATAACATAACTTAAATAGTAGTATATACTCAAATGTGTATAACATACTATTTTCTCCACCATCTTCGTTATCTATACTGTTAAGCAATCCATTTGAATCAAAATATGACATATATAATCCTAGCTACGTTTCTCAGTATTATCAAGTAAATAACATCTATTAGCATGTTCAACATATAGTTGGTTAAGTTTAATAGAGAATTGCTTTGCAAACTTTAAGTTAGTACTTATAATATCTAACTTATCCTTTAGTTTGTCATCTTGAGATAGTTTATCTAGAGTTTCAACAGAACTAGTTACCAATTTAGCTAGTATATCTAATTCCTTTAACTTTAACTCACTATAGACATTATTATGGTCAAACTTAGCTAATACTTTGTTACCATATCTAACAGTATTCCTTGCTTTGTTATTCTTAGCTCCTTGTATTGCATCTTTTATTACCATGTTAAGATATTGCTTCTCATCTATAGTAAACTCTAACTTCATAGTTACTCCTTTATTATTGTTAATACCTATATTATACCATATCTATAATTAGAAATCAAGAGAAATAATAAATTATTTTAATTAAACTTATCCGTGCCATTTGTCTAAGGTTTATTACATTGTTTAACACAACCTTTCTCCGCTTTTTGCTACGAAAGGTTATACATAGTTAAACGCAAGAAAAGACTGATGTAACACTACCTAACGTCCTACTGTTGTTTCCTATTGTATCATATTTTTCTTGGTTTGTAAAGAGTACTAACAACTATTTTTTAAACTATTATTTGATTATCAAGTGTTATTGTAGGGTTACGTAGTGTCAAGTCGGAAGGTCTATATTGACATAGTGTTTAACACATACAAGCCGTTAACGAAACTACCGATACCCTATTATATCATAAAAAAGGAGTTTTATGAATTATTTAAAACGGATATGGTTATTTTTATCTAGTTTCAAACACTATCTTTTAAGTGTCTATGTACTCTTTGTTATTAAATTACTATTGATTCAACCAACATTACAAACAGCAGCTAATCTTTTAGTGTTAGGTGGTGTTTATTGTTTTATTTATTGGATGGATAATAAACGTAAGATAGAAACTGAAGAAGACTTTAAAGAAAGTACTAGAGAAGAGATAAACGATATTAAAAGTAAACTAGCTAGAGTTAATCTAGAGTTTCAACAATCGAAGAGAAAATAGATATGGATACATTAAATATACTAAATCTAGAGCAATTGAAAAATGAAATGAATTCTAAGGAATTTGCTGAGAAAGCATGTAATATGCTTTTTGAAGCAAAGAATTATATTGATGACTTAGAAGAGAAAGTCAAACATTTAGAAGAGTTACTAAAAAATAGTAGTGTTCCATCAATTCAACCAAAGCAGGAAGAAGGTATACTGGCTCGTAGAAGCCACCAAATGGAGATTATTGAGGTTGAATTCAAAAGGATGCATGATGGTATAGTCATGCAAGGAGAACGCTTAGAAGGGGCTGATTTGCGTAAATTTGACGTACTTATAAAAGCATATGTAGCTTTAAAGAATGGTGATAAGCTTCCTAAACTATCCAAGGAAGATAAACAAGAAGCTACTGCTGATTTATTGCGCATAGTTTCAGGTGAAGATGATGAATAGTGGAGATAAAACTATCATAGAAGAAGTTGTTGAGGATAAAGAACCTGTTGTTGATAGTAAAATAATAAATACTGAAGAAGATTTAGTCAAGATTGTACCTAGAGGTAGACCTAAAGGTACAACTAAACCTGATGCTAAAAAACAGAGATTACAAAGAGAAGCTGCTGTTAAATTGTGGAAAAGAGGAGTACTTCATTGGAAGTTGGATAGTAATCAGAAAAGTTTATATGAAAATTACCATACTACTAAGAATAATTTGTTAGTATGGTGCCTCTCAAGACAAACTGGAAAGTCAATAAATTCAAGTACTTACGTCATCACAGAAACTGGACCAAAGTTAATCAAAGATATTAATATTGGTGATATTATTTATGGATATAATAAAGACGGTAGTGTAAGTCCAACTAAAGTTGTTGATAAAATAGATTGTGGTGTTGAAGAAGTATTTGATTTAGTTGGTAATGGTAAAGTTTTAGCTGGTTGTACTGATGAACATTACTGGTTAGTTAAAAATGGTGAAGGTAATCTTTTGGAGAAACCACTAAAAGATTTTAATGAGTATGATAAAATAGTAACTGTTGTAAATGGTGTGACAGATTCTGTTAGTGTTAGAAAAGAAAATAGAAGAATGGAACAATGTTGGGATATTACTGTTGATAATGATACACATTTATATCTTACTGGTGATGGATTGGTAACTCATAACTCTTTCCTAATTTCTTTATTAGCAATCGAAGAATGTATTCGTAATCCCAACTTTAAAATAGCTTACGTTTTACCTAGACAGAATCAAGCTAGAAAATTAATTAAATCTCGTTTCAATGAAATATGTATAGATTGTCCTAAAGAATTAAGACCTAAATTTAATACTCAAGAAAACGTATTCGTATTTGATAATGGTTCTGAAATTCATTGTATTGGTACAGACTCTGGTAATATTGAAAATGCTAGAGGTCAAAGATTTGATAGGGTATTCATGGATGAGTGTGGATTTATGGATTCATCTGAATTTGACTACTATTATAAATCTGTATTATTTCCAACTATGAATACGTCTAAGCGTAGATTAACAATCATGATTTCAACTCCACCATCTTCAGCAGCACATACATTTAATAAATATATTAAAGAAGCTGACTATAAAAAAGCATATACCAGAAGAACTATATATGATTGTCCTAGATTTAAAGGATATGAAATAGAAGAAATGGCTAATGCTGTTGGTGGTAAAGATTCTATAGATTTTAAAAGAGAATACTTATGTAAATTATTAGCTGACACAAATTCATTAGTTATACCAGAAGCTACTGATGAAAAAATGAAAGACATAATACAAACATGGAAACGACCAGCACACTATACATGTTATACTTCTGGTGACTTTGGTATACTAGATTGGACAGCTTTTTTGTTTGCGTATTATGATTTTAGAAATGATGAAATTGTTGTTGAAGATGAATTAGTATTCAATGGTAAAGAATATACAACTATTGATATGGCTGATGCTATTAAATTAAAGGAAAAGATGCTTTGGGGTGACAAATTACCAGAGTCAAGGATATGTGATACTAGTTGGCAAATTATCGTAGACTTTAATAACTTACACAACTTATCGTTTATACCAACTAGAAAAGATGATAAAAACGCACAAATAAACGCTTTACGTATGAAAGTTTCTGGTAAAAAACTAAAGATAAATCCTAGATGTATAAACCTAATATTTCATTTAATGAATGCTACTTGGAATAAAGCAAGAACTAAATATGAGAAAGCTGCTGATGGTTCACATTTTGACTGTTTAGATGCATTGATTTATTTGATACGTAACATCAACTATCATAAAAATCCATACCCTAAAGATTACGATTTACCTAAAGGTGGATTCTACTCTCCTAAACAAAAACAACAACTTACGGACGTTCAACAGAGTATTCGTGACATTTTCACAGTTAAGCGTCGTAGATGATTATCAAGTATTAATGTAGTTTAAATTAAACAACTAATGTTATTGGAATATAATATATGTTTTCTAAAAATAGTCCAAATAGTTTGTCAGTATTAGATCCAGGACAAACACTTCAAACTGCATTTAACGACACACAAAGAGCGTTTGATGTTATATTAGCCAATGACTTTGTTCCTAAACGTTACGTTAAAGTTAGTTATGAATATAAAGATATGAGTGATGGAACGTTTGAAGTTGAATATATTAATTTTTATGGTGAAGGTATTGCTCATGAAACTTTAATTTCATGTAGAGGAACACCAGATGGTAGAAGCGAAATTACTACAGTTACTTTTAATGGTAAAACTGGTATAAATTTAGATGGTAAATATTTCATAATATATGATGATGTTGGATCTGTTGGTGTATGGTTTAATCTTAATGGTACATCAATACATCCAGTTACTGGAGCTTTAAGAGATTTAGAAGTTGTTATATATTCATCAGATAATTCTAATTTATTAGCTTCTAGATTAAAAGAAGTTATGAATTTAGATAGTGAATTTACATCACTTAATATTGGGTGTATGACAACTATAGCTAGTAATAGTGTTGGTGATAAACCAGATGCAACAAATGGTACAAGTGGTTTAGGTATATCATCACAAAAAGGTTTAAACACTCTTAATAATAAATACTTTTTTTTATATACAACAAATGATGAGTTTAAATTTCACGTTTGGTATAATTTAGATGGATTAGGTGTTGATCCATCACCTCTAGGTAGTATACCAATTATTGTTAATATTTTATCAAGTGATAATGAGAACACTATTGCTGAAAAAACAAATAATGCTATAGATATATTAGATTATTTTATTGCTACATATAGAACGAATGAAGTAACAATAAAGAATAATACATATGGTGTAGCAACAATAACTACAGATGTTAATACTGAACATGGAATGATTAAATCTGTACAAATAGGAGAAATCGGAGGGTTAGTAGCGAAAGTTAGAATACATTATGATGTAGTTACTAAATTAATATCTTCTATTGAAAAAATAATCTAGGAAGGATTTGTTGTGAAGGGAGTTTTCAATCATTTAAATAACTGGCTTCACAGAAAGGAGTCTGAAAAGTTTACCACCGATGGTGATGGTAATACTGCTGTACGTATTCAAGGTGAAATAAGTTTAGCTATTGAAGTTGATTCTGGTTTAACTCAAAATATAGCGGCACCTCTAGCTAATACAGAATATAGTTTTACAATACCTTTGGGTACTAAAAGATTTGAATGGAAATCAAGGAAATTTGGAGAGATACAATGGTCTTTTCAGATTGGTGAAAGTGGAACAACATTTTCAACATTAAGTCCTGGAAATTTAAAGACTGAAGATAATTTAAAATTAGTTGTTCCGATAGTTGTATACTTTAGATCTAACAAGGCAAATGATACTATAGAATTATCTAGTTGGAGCTAGATAATTATTTTAACAATTTTTAGGAGGTTTTATGGGTTGGAAGACAAAGCTAATTTTCGATGTAACCGACGCTGACACTATATTAGCTAGTGATTCCGTTGGTGCATATGTAAGATCATCTGATGGTACGTTAATTGACCATCAAACAATTAATTCTCAAGAATGGTTGAATACAGCATCGGCTTTATTTGATAGTGCCGGTAATGGTATTACTTCTACCGGTAATGCATTAGATGTTAACATTGCTTCTAGTGATATTCAAATTGATGTTGATTTAGATCATACAGAAGATTCTGTAAGACTTGGTGATGGTACTAATTATTTTACTTCTACTTCTGAAAACAGTGATATTGCATTAGATGTTCATATTTCTAATTCTTCAATAGCAGTAACTGCTTCAGATTTAGACATTAGAGATTTAGTATATACATCTGATAGTGTTACAGCTTATCAAGGAACAGATCCTTGGGTTATTGGTGATGGTGGTAATTCAATTACAGTAGATGCTTCAGATTTGGATATTAGAGACTTAGCTGCTGCTACTGATAGTGTATCTTCTTGGACTAAAGACGGAGCAGGAACATCTATCACTTCTACTGTTGTTGGTGCTGATACTGGATTAGATGTTAATATCATCAATTCTTCAATAGTTGTTAATGATGCAGCTTTAGCTAACACAGCTATTGCAAATGATGTTAATACTCTAGATGTTGCAGATACTAGAGAATCTGTTGTTGCATCAGCATTAGCTAATAGAAAGTATTTATATATTTTTAATAATACAAATAAAAGAGCATTTGTTGGTGGTGCTTCAGTTACACAAGCAAACGGATTTCCACTAGATCCAGCGAACATTATGGAACTAAGAGCAGGAGCTGCTGTAGATGTTCAATGGATAGCAGCAACATTAGGTCATGAAATTAGACACATGGAATTATCATAATTCAATAACAAGTAGGAAGGGAGAGTAGAAATACTCTCTCTAATCCCTTGTTCATATAAAAGGAGTTTATATGGAAAATTATTTCAATGAAGAAGACAAAGAAAAGTTTATTGAATTTATAAATACAATAGCTAAAAAAGCAGAATTCAATCATTTCAAAACACAAGATATAATCGACTATTTCAAATTACTTAGTTATATTCAAACTAAATTTATACCTAAATTAGATGCTAATATTTTAGAAGTTAAACGAATTATTAAATCTAAAGAAAGTAAGGTAGAATAATTATATATGACAACTAAGTTCTGTCCTAAATGTAAACAAGAAAAAAATATAGAAGATTTTTGTATTGATAGAGCAAAAAAATCTGGAAGAAGTTCATATTGTAGAAAATGTAAAATAGATAGAATAAGAGAAACAAAAGACAACGTTAATTCTAGAAGAAGAAAATATTATAGAAAAAATAAAGATAGAATATGCGAATTAGGAAGAATTAATGCAAAAAAAATATTATTATGAAGATTTAGAATTAACACATCAAAAAAGTAGAGAACGTTCTAAAAGAGAATATTATTTAGATATAGATAATTCTAGAGCAAAAGTAAGAGAAAATAGTAGAAGAAACAAAAAAGTTCAACCAAAATGGATAACAAAAGAACAAAAAGAAGAATTAAAATTAATATATAAAAATTGTCCAAAAGGATATCATGTTGATCATATAATACCGATAAAAGGTAAAAATATTACTGGACTACATGTTCCTTGGAATTTACAATATCTTCCTGCTATAGAAAATATGAAAAAAGGGAATAGGATATAATTATGTCTGGAAATTTTTCACAACTGGATGGTCCTGGCTATAATAAAGCTTTGAGTGTTACAACAACAGCACAAGAAGTTGTTTATGATACAACTCCATTAAGTGAACGTAAAATAATAACAATTCAACCTTTGAATGGTGATATTTATTACGGATATAGTAATGGTGTTACAACATCTAACGGTACTAAAATATTTAGTAATCAATTTTTTCCACTTGAAGTTGGACCAGAATTAAGGGTTTGGGTTATTACAGCTACTGGAACTGTTGATGTTAGAATAACAGAGGTAGCATAATGACACATCGTACACACCCAACTCAAGTAGCAAAATCTACACCATTTGATAATTCAACAAATGGATTCAATTCCACAGATACTCAGTCTGCAATAGAAGAATCTAAACAATATGGTGAAGGATTTCCTAGAGCAGGAATAAGAGGTGTATATAACGGTATTGTTGGTAATAATAATTGGTTAGGTCCAACAGAATTACTACCAAACACACCATTTTGTGTATTTGCTGTTAAAACCAAAATAAACGAAATAAGTTGGTCTAATCAAACTATAAATGTATCTTTTAGAGTACAATTTAGATCAGTTTCTAAAACTGGAACTATTTTTTATACATTAGATGTTGATAGCCCAAACGATGGATATGGATTTGTTAATGGTCTAGATTATACTTTTGATGCTGGTAGTGTTGTATATGCTCAATACTTAGATGACGGTACTAACTGTAGTGATATGGATTTAACATTATGGGTTTCGAGGGTTCCAGTATGATTATGATGAAAAAGATACTTAAAAATAATACAGAAGAGACTATACAAATATTAAATAGTGATATTCCTTCTGGTGAATCATATGATGTACCATCAAACCAATGGTTCAAATTATTATCTAGTGAGAGTGTATTAACTAGATTAGAAAATGGTACAGTCATATTAAATGATGGTGTTGAAGATTTGTCGTATGAAAAGGCGATTCTACATATGAATAGAATGAATCCTTTTGATTTTTATTCTTCATTAGCTGTTGATAAAAATGGTACAGATCAAAACATATCAACTTCTTGGACCGCAGTAACATCATCTAGAGTACTTTGGGATTTAGATGGTAATTATGATTCAGATAATGACGAATTTGTTATACCTAGAGATGGTATATATTTATTAGACTTACAAATGAAATTAAAATCTTTACTTGATGTTAGTACAGTAACGTTAAGTATATTTAAAGTTGGTGAAGAATCTGATGAAGAATGGTTTGTTTTAGACTATAAAGATACTTTACAAAATGTATCACAATTAACTTGTGCTATAGAATTTGATTTCTATCGCGGTGAAAGATATAAAATAAAAATAATAATGACAGGTGGTTTATTAGTTAGTGGAAAAATAGACGGTAATGATGTATATACGGCTTGGGGTTTAACTTTTCAAAAACCTTTGTTTTCTTAATTAAGGATGATTTATGGAAAATAATAAATATTTTGCAGCAAGAGAATCAAAAGAATGTGCTTCAGCTTTGTTATCTAAAATTGAATCATGGGATAGATCACTTAACTCTTGTGGATTCATGGATAAACTTAGAGATTTATATGCTGCATATTATGGTGGATACTATAATTCAATAGGTGAAGCTCATCAAATTACGTTTGCTGGTGAAGATGGAGAACTAGCTCAGATAGTAGTTAATCATCTCAGAAACATAGCTAGACATATGTTGACTATGACAACATCAACTAGACCGGCAATGGAATGTAGAGCAGTAAATACAGACTTTAAATCGGTTACACAGACATATCTAGGAAATGGTCTACTTGACTATTATATGAGAGAAAAGAAACTAGAAGAATACTTAAAGATGGCATGTGAATATGCATTATCTACATCTTTGGGTTGGATGAAAATGTCTTGGAATGGTATGTTAGGTGAAGTAACTAATAAAAAAGAAATACAAGAATACAAAGAACTACAAGAAAATGGAGAGAAAGTAGAAATACCAGATCCACAGTATGAAGGTGATGTTGAATTTAATGTTCTATCAGCTTTAGATGTTGTTATGGATCTTTCCAAAGAAGGTAGAGATTTCGATTGGATTATAACTAGATCATTTAAAAATAGATATGACTTGATCGCTAAGTATCCACATTTAGAAAAAGAAATAATGGCTATAGAATCGAAAGATCATTCGAAAAGAGTACGTGTTGGTTTATATAGTGGAGATGAAACTGATGATATATCTGTGTTAGAGTTTTATCACAGGCGTAGTGAGGCAATGCCTGAAGGTAAATATATGTTATTTGTTTCTGAAGAAGCAATACTCCATGAGGGTGAACTACCATATAGGAGGATACCTGTATTCCCAATTTATCCAGGAAGAATACTAGGAACACCATTAGGATATAGTCCTTTATTTGATTTACTATCAATACAGGACGCACATAATAGTTTAAATTCAGCAGCATTAAGTAACAACGTTGCTTTTGGTGTACAAACAATATTAAATCCTAGTGGATCAAATATTGATGTCACACAATTAGCTAATGGTTTAAGTATCATGGATTATAACCCTCAAGGTGGTGCTAAACCTGAAGCTTTAAACTTAACAAAAACAGCTCCTGAATTGTATAATTTAATGGATCGTTATGTTAAAGATATGGAAACTCTATCGGCTATAAATTCAACAGCTAGAGGAAATCCAGAAGCATCTTTACGTTCTGGATCAGCATTGGCTATGGTACAAACTAATGCTATACAATTTATGTCGGGTTTACAACAAGAATATATTTACTTAATTGAAAATGTCGGTATTTGTTTAATTGAAATACTTCAAGATTTTGCTAACTCTCCAAGAATTGCGGCTATTGTTGGTAAATCTGGAAGGTCGTATATGAAAGAATTTAAAGGAGAAGACCTACGTTCTATAAATAGAGTTATTGTTGATGTTGCAAATCCTTTAACTAATACACTTGCTGGTAGAGCACAAATGGCTGATAATTTACTTCAATATGGCACACTTACCCCAGAACAATACATAACAATTATACATACTGGTAAATTAGAAATGGGTACAGAAGATATTGTAAAAGAGGAATTTTTAATACGTGGTGAAAACGAAGGTTTCTTAATGGGAACAAAACCTATTGTATTAGCTATAGAAAATCACCCCAAACATATTCAATGTCATAGAGGTGTATTGAATGATACTATATTAAAATCTGATGCTGAGTTAGTTAATCTAGTATTAACTCATATCAATGAACATATTCAAACTTGGAAAAATACAGATCCTATGTTGTTACAAGCTATGGGTATTCAACCGATAGTTCAACCAATAACCCAACCAAATCCAGGACAGACAACATCACCATCACAAATGGAAGCACCCCAAAATCTACCACCAGTAGAACAGGCATTGAATCAACAAGATACAACATTACAAAAGCCAAGAATGCCTGAAGGTTTTGAAAATGCACCATTAACAGCAAATGAAGGAATGACAAATATATCAAATAGTTAGTATACATTTTGACGAGTTTTTCGAAAGATTTACTCGTCATTCTCCTATCACTATCGATGGAGAAAATAATACACCTATCCTATATGGATGGTAAACAAAGGAAAATTTATGGCTGAAGTAACACAAGAACAACCATCACAAGAAGCACCAGCAGAAAATGTAGAAGCTGTTGTACAACCAGAAGAAGGTAATGTTGAAGCTGCACCAGAACAACCAGCAGAAGCTAGTCCTGAAATGAAAGACGCAGTTAAGTCAACTTTAAAAAAGTTAAACATTAAAGTTGATGGTAAAGAAATTGAAAAACAAATTGACTTAGCTAACGAAGAAGAACTAATTAGAATGGTTCAACTTGCTGAAATGTCACAGAAAAGAGCACAAAAAGCTGCTGAACTAGAAAAGAAAGATGCTAAGGTACAAAAGGATTTACAAGACTTCTTTAACTATTTACAAAAAGATACAGCTAATGCTTTACGTAAAATGGGTATTGATATTGATGGACTTTCTGAAAAGATAATGAATGACAAATTAGAGAAAGCTCAACTAGATCCAAAAGATAGAGAGTTAATGGAACTTCAAGAAAAGCTTAGACAAAAGGAAGAAGAAGAACAGAAAGCTAAAAAACGTGCTGAAGAAATTGAAATGAAAGCACTACAAGATAGATATGCTGCTGAATATCAAAGAGATTTGATGGCTGCTATTGAAAAGAATCAATTACCAATGAATCCTGAGATTATTAATAGAATGACTGGATATATGAGAATAGCATTGAAGAATAATATTGATGTTAGTTTTAATGATATCGTTCCTTTGGTTAAAGATCAAATACTAAATGAAATCAAATCGATAGCTAGTGTAATGCCTTTAGAAGTTATTGAAAAATTGTTGGGTGAAGATAAAGTTGGACAAATAATAAAGAAAAGAAAGAAAGCTGAACCAGTTAAAAAAGAAGCACCACCAACTAGTAATAGTATAAAGGATACTGGAAGTAAACCAAATAAAGAAGTTATTGACCGAAAATTTAAAACGATAGAACAAAAAGATTTTTGGAGTAAAATATAATAATTTAAACAGGTTACCTAGCTAATAGGTAACCCTTTGTTATCTTAGTACAACATAATTATCAAGTACTTATGTGGGTTATTATTTTAGTATTTATTATGATTTTCATATACCCAACGATGGATTATGAAATACCAGAAATAGAAAAAGAGTAATTAACAAACAAAGTAGGTTTTTCATTTATAGGTAGTCTATAAATGATATTTTTTAAATAAATTAAGGAGTTTCTATATGTCTTATAATCATAATGATATGGCAGCTCTAAATGGTTTTCATAAATCCATTTATGGCGAATTAACTGATTTAATACCAGAAGGTGTTAAGATTTCTAAGATGATACCTTTCGTATCACCTAATAAAAGAATGGGATTGGAATACAAGAATACGATTAATTTGGGTTAACAATAGATAGTGCAATCTAAGCCCAAGTAAAATCCTTTCTAATTGACTTGGAAGCCTTTCTATAATATAATAAAGGTAACAAGGGGCAAGGGTAAAACCAGCCTGAACGACTTAACGAAAGGACTTCGAAAGAAGATGCGAAAGTCAACTTGAAAAAATAAAAGAAACCCAATAGGGAGTTCGAATGTTGGAATTAAAGAAAAATAAAAAAGCGTTTTTAATAGGGACATTGTTAGGAGATTCTTCTTTTGCTGGAAAAAAAAATAAACATATACTTTTTGGTCATTGTGAGAAACAAAAAGATTATGGTAAATGGAAATTAGATTTGATATCAACAGAATATGGTGTTGGAAGTAAAATGTGTTTAGCTAAATCTATGACATCACCTTCGGGAAAAAGACAAAATTTTTATAGATTTTGGACAACTGTACATCATAAATTTACTTCTTTATATTATAGAATGATTGTTGATGGTAAAAAAAGAATAACTGATTATGTTCTAAAACATTTTAATGAAATTTCTTTAGCTATACTTTTTATGGACGATGGTTCAAAAGAAAGTCATAAAGGAAAACTAAAAGCTTTTAAATTTTCTTTAGGTGGATTTCCAAAAGAAGATGTTATTAAACTTTCTAATTTATTATTAGAAAAATTTAATATTCATAGTAAAGTATATCTTGAACATAATTTTTATCCTTATATTAGAATTGGAAAAAAAGAAGATAAAGAAAGATTTATTAATTTAATAAAAGATTATATTCATCCTGATATGCTTTATAAAATTCAAGTTGTTTCTGATCTCAGTTATAAAATAGATAAAACTGAGAGTTTGATTACTCAAACTTACTAGCATCAAAAGCTAGTAATAACAATATGTTAGAGCACGGAGTTTCTTACAACGGTGATTCTGGAGAAATTGTAACTTTAAAAGATGCAATTTCAGGAGCTACTAAAGAAGCAACAGTAAAAGGTTGTGAAATGATATTGAAAGCCCAATTATCATTCGCAGCTATTTCACGTTCCATTAATGATGCTGCTGCTTACGGTAAAGCAACAAAACATGTTGTTCGTAACCTTTTAAATTCAACTTATAAGAAGCATGAATACCAATGTTTCTATGGTCAATCTGGATTGGCTACTATAAGTGTTGTTGATGATGCTTCTGCTTATTTTGATATTACAGTAGCTGAATGGGCACCTGGAATTTGGGTTGGTGGTGAGAAAATGAAGTTAGATATTTATAATCTAACTGATTCAGCAATGAACACTACTATTATCAAAATTACTAAAGTTGATATCAGAAACAAAAGACTTTATGTTGATATGGCTTCTGCTGTAGGTGATAACTTAGCTACTTTGAAAGCTTCTAAATTAGCTGGTGATGAACTAGTTATTTATGAGCATGGTGCTAAGGGTAACGAATTTATGGGTATCTATAAAATGTTAACAACTACTACTGGTAACATTTTTGGTGTTTCTACTGATTACAGCTTATGGACAGGTAACGTTTATCCAGTAGGTGGAGCTTTATCATTCGAAAAAATTTCTGATGGTATTGCTGATGCAGTAGCTAAAGGACTTGAAGGAAAGATTTCTCTTTTCGTTAATCCTAAAACATGGTCTGATTTGTTAAATGAACAAACAGCAAAAAGACTATTTGATGAGTCTTATGATGTCAAGAAATATGAGAATGGTTCACAAACTATCGTATTTCATAGCCAAAATGGTTTGATTGAAATCATTAGCTGTACTTATGTTAAAGAAGGAATAGCTTTCGGACTTGACCTTGAATCTTTTGAAAGAGTTGGATCTTCTGATATTACTTTCAATCTTCCAGGAAAAAATGAAGAAATGTTAATTGTTCTTGAAAATCAAAACGGTATTGAATATCGTACTTATTGTGACTTAGCAATTTTCTGTAATGCTTTAGGACGCAATATCGTATTCACTGGTATCGTTAACTAATTATAACAAACAGTTATCCTACCTTTAGGGGGGGGGGGGGGGGGGGGGCGTTCTGCTCTCCCTTTTTTTTATCTAATTTCCAGTATTTATTTAATCTTATCAAGTATTAATGTATATAATAACATCAAGGAAAACAAATGTCTAAAATCGTATATATTAATAATAAGACTTATAACCTACCACTTCAAGGTGAGAATGCTCCTTGGGGTGAGGAACAAGCTGATATAATAAATGCAATTATTGATGCATTAAATACACTCCAAGGTCCAGATGACATTATTGAAACTTCAGAAACAATACTAAATACTTCTGGAGCTAAAGAAATAATAACATTCCATTTCAATTCTTCAACAGTTAGATCATTTGAAGCTCCATATAACATATCAAGACGGATTACTAAAGAAATAACTTCCTATACTGGTAATGGAGTTACCACAATTGTGGTACTTTCATATAATCACAATCTAAACAACGGTGATACTGTAACAATAACAGATACTTCAAACATAGACAGTACATTTGTTATTACTAGAATAAATGCAACATCTTTTAGTATTCTTTCAACATTTAATGGTTCTGATGTTGGTGGTAAGTTTGATATTGAATTAGTAGAGAGTGGTGTCCTTTCTGGAAACTACTCACTTCAAGGTTGGGTATTAGCCCAAAGAAGATTAGGTGATGCTAAGGTTGAATTTGATATAAATTCTTCTGGTACAATAACCTATAATCCAGAAGTTTTAAGTGGAGAAGTTGGATCTCACGCTTCTTTATTAAAGTTTTTTGCCAAATCAATAATTTCAGTATAATACATTTAAAGGAATTACATAATGAAAAAAGCATGGGCATGGATTAAAGGTATTATATTAGTTAAAGAACTAACGTCTAGAACATATGATAAATCTTCTGAAGGTAATCTTTATAATCAAAATAATGAAAAGATAAAAGTACATATAAATGGTGCTGATAGAGAAATAATTACCGATACACAAACTCAAACACTAACAAATAAAACAATAAATGCTGATACTAGTACAATAACTAACATAAATACCACAAACATAAAGACTTCAATATTAGACACAGCAACAACAGGTCTAATCAACAACGAAACACATTTAGCAACATCAGCTTCTATTTACAAAGCTTTAGCTGATGCTATTGCAACAAAAGATCAAGCTAGTGAAATATCTTATGATAATGCAGTTTCTGGATTAGTAGCCACAGATGTTCAAGCTGCAATAGATGAAGTTGAAGGAAGACTAGGTACAGCAGAAACAAACATAGGTAACGTAGCAACAGATCTTTCAAATCATGAATTAGATAAGACAACACATGGTGTAACTAGTGATATTGTTGGTAAAGACGATAACCAAACATTAACTAACAAAACTATAAATGCTGATAACAGCACAATTAGTAATATAAATACTACAAATATAAAGAGTAGTATATTGGATACAGCAACGACAGGGTTGATTAACAATGAAACCCATATAGCAACGTCCGCTTGTATCTATAAAGCGATCAACGATGCTATTGCTAATCATGACCAAGCTAGTGAGATAACCTACGATAACGCTGTTTCTGGGCTTGTAGCGACCGATGTACAAGATGCTATAGATGAGGTTGAGGGAAGGTTAGAAACCGCTGAAGGTGCTGTAAGTACCGTTGGAACTAATTTAAGCAATCACATAACTAATGTAACAGATGCTCATGATGCTTCAGCTATAAGTACAATAGATGAATTTACATATAGTAATTCTTCTAACGTACAAGATGTGTTAGATGATTTAGATGCAGCAATTGCTACAGTATCTGGTAATACTGGAACTGTTGCAAGTGATTTGAATAATCACATTTTAGATACAACAACACATGGAACTACCTCAGACATAGTTGGTAAAGATGATAACCAAACTTTAACAAATAAAACTATGGATGCTGATAATAATACTTTTACTAACTTTGAACACGGTGCTGAAGTTGATGATCCTTCAAGTGGTGTTCATGGTGTAACAGGAAGTATTGTAGGAACAAGTGATACTCAAGAATTAACAAATAAAACTTATACTAATCCAGAAATCTCAGGAACACAAACTTGGAAATATGCAAAACAAAAAACTGGAGTAGCTAATTTACAAAATAATCAAACAAACACTAACGTATTAGGTATGAATTTTCATGTTGATACTCATTGTGTTGAAATACTAGCATATGTTTTCGTTGATGCTACTGTTGATTATTATCAAATGTTTAAATTAAATTTAGTTAATAAAAATGGTACATGGGTTTTAGATGCCAACCATTCTGGTGATGTATCAGGAATTACATTTGATGTGTCTGCTGGTCAAGTAACTTATTCAAGTCCGAACTTTGCCGGATTTAGTTCTGCATTTATTAAATATTTTGCTACTAGTATATATTTGGATTAAGAGATAAAAATGGGAAAAATTTGTACAAAATGTAAAAAAGATAAAGAGTTAAATGAATTTGGTAAAAAAACTTCATCCAAAGATGGTTTAAGAAATGATTGTAAAGAATGTAGAAAAATAGAAAGGAAAATTTATTTAGAAAAAAATAGAAAACCAAAAAAAGAAAAAATTAAATTGACTGAAGAAGAAAAAAAGATTAAAAGTCATGAGAGATATTTAAAAAATAAAGATAAAATAAAAATAAGAAATAAAAATTGGCGATTAAATAATATAGAGAAGGTTAGAGATTATAAGAGAAGATATGTTAACCAAAGATATCATTCTGATCCTGAATATAGATTTATGTGGTTAATTCGTACAAAAATAAATAAAGTTTTAAAAGGTACTAGAAAATATAAAAAAACTATGGAATTGGTTGGATGTACAATTGAAGAATTAAAAATATATTTAGAAAAACAATTTAAGGAAGGGATGACATGGGAAAATAGAGGAATAGTTTGGCATATAGATCATATTAAACCAATTAGTAAATTTGATTTAACAAATGAAGAAGAACAGAAGAAATGTTTTCACTATACTAATTTACAACCATTATTTGCTATAGATAATTTAAGAAAAAGTAATAAATATCAGGAATAACCTTTGGTATAAACCAATGAAGTACTCCACTTCCTGTGAAACTGATATAAAAAAGGAGAAAAAATGAGTATTAGAACTTATCAAAAAGGAATTCGAGTTGAACCAACAACCAATCCACCATCAAATCCTGTCGATATGCAGTTATGGGCTAGTGATGGATTAGGAAGTTATGCTAAAGAATATTGGCGATATGATTTAGATACCACAAGTTGGGTATCATTGGGTGGAGGTGGTGGAGGTTTAGATACTTTCACAACAGTAGCATTAGCTGAAGCAGCTACTGGTTATTCTGAGCCTGATTTAATTTATGTTGTTGAAACAGAATCATTCTATCGTTATGAATCTAATAGTTCTGAGACTGATGATAATACTTTTATATTAAGTACTAACGATGGTGGAACTACTAGATGGATAGCTGTAGGTGGTAAATATATATTTGGAACAATTAATACTCAAAGTATTGATACTGATAATTTAGTTGTTGGTAGTCCTGCTGCTTATGATTTATTACAATATAATGGTACTACTTTTACTAGTCAATACTTAGAAGATAGTTATATTAGAAATAGTAAAGCGTTATATGATACAACTAGTTGGACAGCATATAAAAACACAACATCAGCAGCAACACCAGAAATAACTCCTGGAGGAGCACCTAGTGGTAATTTAGCTTTAACTAGAACAACAACCGCTGGTGAAGTTTTAGATGGTATAGCATCATTTAAAATTGCTAAAACTGGATCAACATCTGTTCAAGGTGAAGGTTATTATTATGACTTTGTTGTTCCTAGAGGATATGCTAGTAAACCACATTTCTTAAGTTTTTTATATCAAGTAACTTCTAATTTTAGCTATGTAAATAATGATGTTAAAGCTTTTATTAGTGATCAAGACGCCGATGTTATAGTTCCTTTAACGCCAGATATATTTGATGGTTCTGGAAGTTATAAAGGAGAATTTCAAGCTAACGCAAATACTAGTACAAACTATAGATTGTATATACATTTTACAACTACTAGTGCTTTGAATTTTGATTTTATATTTGATAATGTTGTTGTAGCTAATAGTAAAGGTGTAGTTACTGGAACTCCGTCAACAGATTGGACAGAATTTACACCAACAACTGAGGGATTTGGTACAATATCATCTGCTAAATTTTATAAAAGAAGAGTTGGTGATAGCGTTCAATATATGGGATGGTTTACTACAGGTACTTGCACAGCAACCGCTGCTAAAATAACAGACACTAGTGTAACTTTTGATAAAATAGGGATTGATGGTGACTACACACCTATCGGAATTCTATACAAAGATGGTACTTCAAATATTGATTGGATTATTAATACATATAGTAATGGTTCTAATAAATCCTTGTTTTTTGGTATTAGAAATAATGGTTCGGCACAAGACGCTTGTCAAGCTGTAGATGGAAATGCACAATTTGAAGATTCAACTGAATATAGATTTCATACTAATTTTATTCCTGTAGCTGGTTGGTCTTCTAATGTAGTTTTAAGTGATGGAGCAGATACAAGAGTAAACACTACAATTTACTCTAGTTCTAATGGACAAACAATTTCTTCTGGTGGAACTGTAATTTATGAAACAAAAGTCAAGGATACTCACTCCTCTTATAATTCTTCTACTGGAGAATTTACAACTCAAATTGCAGGCGATTATAGAATAGGAGCGCAATTAAAATATACAGCTGTGACAAGTGATACTATACAATTACAATACAAACCTGTCGGAGGATCTTATTCTATTGTCAAGTCCTTTAGATTAGGAGATCAAACAGATTTTTTCCTTAATACAGCATTGCCTTTGAATGTTGGAGATATGTTAAAAATTACAATGGGAGTAGGAGGTACGCTAAGTTCCAATGCCAGTGCCAATGGTATATTTATAATTAGAGAATCAGGTCCAGCTACAATAGCTGCGAGTGAGAAAGTAATAGTTAATTATGTTGCAACAGGTGGCAATTCATTAATTGATGGTACATTTACAACTGTTATTTTTCCAACAAAAATAAAAGACACACATGGAATGATTGAAAGTGATGGAAAGATAAGATTGAAAAGAAATGGAAGTTTTTTTATTGATGTTTGGATTTGGCTTGAAAATAATCCAACGAATGCATCAATGAAAGTTCTTAAAAATGGAATAGCATCACCAAGATACATGGATTTTTTAACTCCAGCAATACCCCAAATGCAGAGAGTTTCAGGGATATTAACCGGAGTAACTGGAGACTACTTTGAATTACAATTATATCACAATTATGGTTCAACATTAAATGTTAGTTCAGGTGATAGTAGAACTAGATTAAGTATTTTTAATATTGATTAAAAGGATAATATATGAAAAAAGTAATAATACATAATGAAATAACAAATAAATACTATCCATCAAAAGTTGAAGATGAAAGAATTGACTCTTGGTTACAACAACAAATTGATGAAAAGGTAATAGGTTTACCAGAACGTAAACTAAGAACAGTCCCAGAAGAACTTCTTTCTAGAATCCTTAGTCAAGAAGAAAAAACAGAAGAAATACTAGGAGAAACTGTTATATATACAGAATACACAATCAAAGCTGATTATGTTATCACAATTGAAGACATTACTAATGAGTATAACATAGAACAGTTAAGAAACAAAAGAAATGTACTACTACAATCTACAGATAAGTATATGCTTTCTGATTACCCTATAACATCAGAAGAATTAATACTAATGAAGAACTATAGAATGTACTTAAGAGATATAACACAAGAACAAGTTTTACCAGAAAGTCCATTAACATTCGAAGAATTTAAGAATTTATAAATTATTAGGAGGTACAAATGTCTACAGCAGATCGTAGACTCAATTTAGAAATTGATTTTCGATCTACAGGGATACTTGGTAGTTCTGATGGTTATGACTTAGCCGAACAGCCTTCACTAAGAGTTGTAACTGAAAATGTAGGAATTATCAATGCTGTTGTTGTAGAAGGAAAACTAAAAAATCAATCTAATTGGGATACTATCGATACTATAATTGGTGTTGATAGCACTTATGTTGATATTAGTTCATATGAGTTAATACGTTTTAGATGTTCTGTTTATAATGCTTCAGGAATACCAAAAATAGTTGTTGCAAGTTTTTTTAAACGTCCCATTGGTGGATCGGTAGAGATTGGCTGTACTAATGGGGATGATTTGTCTACAAGAAGCTTCAATTTTATTTCTAGTGATTCTACAATTAGTATCACAGGAAATGCTTCGACAAATGAAATTGATTTAAAAGCTGTAAGTGCTGGTGCTTCTTTATCTAGTTTAACTGATGTTGATTTATATAGTCCTGATGAAAGTGATATACTTAAATTCAACTTTACTAGTGGTAAATGGGAAAATAGTCAAGAACTATTAGAGATACAGAATCAAACACCACCTATACTTCTAGAAAATAATACAGGAAGTACTATTCTAGAGAATACACCAGTTAGAGTTAATACTAATGGTGATATGGATTTGATAGATGTTTCTATATCAAATAGTGTTGGTATTATTGGTTTATTAGCTTCAGACACTTTAGATGGTGAACAAGGTGAAATTAAGTCTGATAGAGTTATAAAAAACGTATCAATAGCTTTTAGTTTTGGTGATATACTATATGTTAGTAAAACTGGTGGTTTAACTAATGTTTTACCTCAAGTTGGTATTAATGGATTTGTTTCTGGAGATTTCGTTATAAAAGTTGGTGTGGTTTCTAAAAATCAAGATAATCCTTTAAATAAAGATATTATACTAGATCCAGATGTAATAATTCAATTAAGTTAATTCATTTTATCAAGTTTTAATGTGAGTATTTATCGTAGCTGTTATTTAGGAAGAATAATAAACGGTGATAAACATTAAATAGGAGCAATTTCATGGATTTAGAATCAAAAAGTAACGAAGAGATTCAACAACTTTCTCAGGAAGTAGGTAAGAAAGTAGCTAAGATGTTAAAATTATTAGTAACAAGAGTTAACAAACTTTTAAAGATGTCAGGATTGCCTTTAAAAGTAAAACTTCAATATCAATTTGAAAAAATTGATGAATAAACTAAGGAGATAATAATGAGTGTAGATTACAAAGGAATTGATGAAAAAAACGTACAAGATGCTATCGATGCTGTTTTAGTTGAAGCTACTGATATTGCTGAAGATGCTGCTGCTGATGTTATAGAAGATGCTATTGTTAATGCTGTTGTTGATAAAGCACCTTCACAAAATGCAGTATTTGATGCATTAGCATTGAAAGCTAATAGTTCTGATATAGAAGATGCATTAGTTGACGGAGTTACAACTAAAGCTCCATCACAAAATGTAGTATTTGATGCATTAGCTTTAAAATTAGATATAGCAGATTTAGTTGTAATTGATACCGCAGCTTCTGCTGGTGGTGGTGCTGTAGAAAGTGTTGCTGCTGTTGGTTTAGCTGCTGGTGATGTTATTCTTGCTTGTTCACAAAAAACAGCAGGAGCTAATAGTACAGCTTTAGTATCTTTTAATCAGGCAGTAGATGCAATTACATTAACATGGTCAGCAGATCCAGGAGCAGGAGCTATTGCTCGTTTACTGGTAAAAAAAGCATAATATAAACAATTTTTTGGAGATTTAAAAAATGACAGACATTAGTAAATTAATTCGTTATATAGATGGGTTTCATAAAGAAGTCGATCTAAATGGTGGTACAGACATACTTAAAGTAAGTTCCATTAAAGTAGGTGCAAATAGTGCTGAAATTACTGGAGCTATTGCTGATAAGTTAATTCTTATCGCTTCTGTAGTTGATGGTAGTTCAGGTGCTGATCAAGTAGGTTTAACTGCTGTTCGTACACAAGTAACTGTTCAATCAGGTATTGAAAAATTAGATACAGATTTAGGAACTGCTGAAACTGCTATTGGTGATTTGGTAATACTTTCTGGTGTTGCCGTTAATGCTGAGAATTTAGGTGAATTTACTGGATCAACAATAGTCGATAATTCTACAGTAAAAGCTGCATTACAAGCATTAGAAACAGCACATGAAGAAGTTGATGTAAATGCTAATGATTTAATTACATTATCAGGTGTTGCAGAAAATGCACAACACTTAGGTGCTTTTACTGGAAGCACAATCGCTGATAGCTCAACTATCAAAGTCGCATTACAAGCAATTGAAAGTGCTCATGAAACAACTGCCGGTGTAGCTTCTGGTGCTGCTGATGATGTTGGACATCTTGTAACACTTTCTGGTGTAGCTGTTGATTCTGATAATCTAGGATCATTCACAGGATCTACTATAGCTGATGATCAAACAATCAAAGCTGCTCTACAAGCTCTAGAAACAGCTCAAGAAGAAATAGATGCTAACGCTAACGATTTAGTAACTCTTTCTGGTGTTGCTGAAAATGCTCAACATTTAGGAACATTTACAGGATCAGTTATTGCTGATAGTTCAACAATCAAAGCAGCTTTACAAGCTTTGGAAACTGAAGTAGAATCTATACCAAGTCCATTGTTCTATGCTGGTACTTATAATGCTACTACAAATAGTCCAGATTTAGATTTAGAAGCTGCAAGAGTACAAGGTGCTCTATATAGAGTTACAACAGCAGGAACACATGATTTTGGTGCTTTTGGAGGTAGTATAGTTCTTGCTTCTGGTGATAAAGTAGCTTACAATGGTAGTGCTTGGGAAAAATGGGATGTTAGCGATGAAGTTACATCTGTAAATGGTCAAGCCGGTGACGTTGTACTTGAAGCTAATGATATTGGACTTTCTGATGCATATGCTGCTTCTGCTGGCGTTATAGCAAATACCGATACTATTGAAAGTGCTATCGCTAAATTAGATGCACGTAGTTCTGTTCAATCTGTTTCTATCACATTAACTAATAATACAGGAAGTGCTATACCAGCAGGATCTGTTGTTTGTTTAAGTCAAACTGTTGCTGGTGAAATCATTCTTGCTGATGCTGACGCATTAAGTACTTGTGAAGGTACTATTGGTGTTGTTATTGCTGAAATAGCAGATGAAGCTTCTGGACTAGTACAAGTAGCTGGTGAAGTTACTGTACTTAAAGATGGAAACTTTGATTTAGGTAAACGTGTTTATCTTTCTGCTACTGCTGGAAATGCTACTAAAACTGCTCCAGCCGATAAAAACATAGTACTACTTGGACATGCTAGTGCTCTTGGTAAAATAGTTCTTGCTCCACATCTTGAATTAGCTATCTAATTAACATAATTAAGCAGAGAAGGACATGAAGTCCTTCTCTTCTTTTTACAAGGATATAAAATGGGATATGCTGTAAATTTTGTAAATGGAATACCAAAATTAGTGTCTATATCTTCACCTAGCACAGGTGATATCGAAGAAACGTCTTTTAGTGGTAGCAACAATCAAACATCATTTACTAACGTAACAGGATTAGCTTTTGCTAATGCTGATGTTAGATCTTTTAAAACTATAGTTAGTGTTGATTTGCAAGCTACTAGTGATAAATTTGAAATATTTGAATTAATAGGTGTACAAAATAATTCTGGTTGGTATATGTCAGTAAATAGTACAGGTGATGATAGTGGTATAGAATTTGATATAACATCTAGTGGTCAAGTACAATATACTTCACCTGACGTTAGTGGTTATGTTAGTCTAACTTTTAAATTTAGAAGTGAGACAACTGGAGTTTAATATGTTATCTAGATTAAAACTAGATTTTTTAATGGGTTATCGTAAAGTTTGGATAATGGGAATAATAACACTACTAAGTGTTTTACTTAGAGTTGGTAACTATATAGATGGTGCTCAGCTAGTTGATTTATTAAAGGTTTGTGCTGTATCTTTTTTTGGTGCAAACTTAACAGAACATTTGATAAGTGGTACTAAAACTTACTTAGAGAATAAAAATAAAGGAGTTTCTAATGATTGAAAAATTTAAAGATCTACTAAGAAAGAAAGCAAAAGAAGGTAAATTTGTTGATGATAAATCTAAGAAGATTAAAGAGTCAATGCTTGATGATATTGATTCTATCATGAATGAAGCTGGTGGTGAAGAATTAAAAGGTATGAAAAAAGTAACAGTAGCCGCTCCAGATAAAGATGGATTAGAAGAAGGACTAGAGAAAGCTAAAGAAATTGTTGGAAGTGAAGAAGAAATGGAAGAATGTAAAGAAGATGAAGCTGAATGTGATGGAATGGAAGAAGGAAAAGATAATAAATTAGCTAAACTTAAAAAACTAATGGAATTAGCTTCTCAATTAAAAGAATAATATAAGGATGTACTATGTCTACAGCAAACAAATCCTATTATTCATCTATTGAATTATTAGATAGTATAAAAAAACGTACTAATATACCAGACAGTCAAAATTTACTAGATGATAATGACATATTAAAATTAGCAAACGATGAGATGTCAAGCTCATTAATTCCTTTAATTTTATCAAAACAAGAGAACTATTTTCGTATTCAAGAAATAATACCATTAGAAGCTGGTGTAAAACGATATGAAATACCATATCGTTCAATAGGAGCTAAATTTCAAGAAGTGTTTTATATTAGTGACATAAATGATGAAGAAACTAAACAGGATATGATACAAGTATCAACAGATGAATTAGTTGATTATAATGGTAATAATGGAGTTTTTAGATACTATATAGAAGGTGAGAATCTAGTAATACACACTAGTGAAGATAATATAGACGGTATTGGTGGTTTACTATTCTTCTATTTAATAAAACCAAACGCTTTAGTATTAAATGAAAGAGTTGCGATAATTCAAAACATTGATAGAACTAACGGTATTATAACTTTAATTAATTCTGATGAAAATAAAACAGCTTTACCTACTAATTTTTCAGCAACAGCTTTATATGATTTCGTCAGAACAAAATCACCTCATAAAATTATAAGTTTTGATGTTCCTATTATATCGATAAATACTTCAGGTAAATATATACAACTAGATCCCGAGAACATACCACCAAGATTATCTATTGGTGATAGATTATCATTAGCTGGTGAAACAGATCTAATTAATTGTCCAAGTGAACTACACCCATTATTAGCACAAATGACAGCAACATTAGTTTTAGAAGCTAATGGTGATGTTCAAAATTTAGCCGTTGCTACTAGACGTTTAGAAAAAATGGAGAACAATAACGGATTAATGTTAGACAACAGAATATCAGGATCTCCAATCAAAGCTAAATCTCGTCATAATATTTTAAGAAGTAGTGGTATCGGTAGAAAAGGTAAACGTTCAATATAAGGATGAAAAATGCCACAAAAAACAGTAAATGCAGCATTGGGATTACATTCATTTAAAAATGAATTAACACTGGAAGATGGTGCATTAGTTCAAGCTAATAATATAGTAATAGATAAAGATGGTGTTATTGAACCTCGTAGAGGTATGAAAATATATGGTGATTCTTTTGGAACAGCATCGGATGTCTCTAAACAACTATTACAATATAAAGGTAGAATACTAATACACTACGCTACTAAATTATTGTTTGATGATGGTAGTGGTGCTTTTTCTGAATTCTCAGGAACATATACAGAATTAGAATCAGGACTTAGAATAAAGAGTGTTGAATCTAATGGTAATTTATATTTTACAACAAATGAAGGAATCAAAGTAATATCAGCATTGGAAGCTACAGAATTAACAACAGATCCAGGTTATATAGTTAGTGCTGGTGTTCCTAAAGCGTTAGATATACAAATAGAGTTAAACGCCTCTACAGATTGGTTAGAAAACAATAAGATGACAGCTTATAGAGTTGTTTGGTTTAGAAAAGATGTTAATGGTAATTTAAAAATAGGATCTCCGGGACAGATAGGAATAATAAGAAATACTTCAGGTGCTTCAAAAGCAACAACTTTAACATTTACAATACCAACCGAAATAATTGATGCGTACACAATAACTTCTGAAAACAACTATGGATACCAAGTCTATAGAGATGTACAAAAAGATAACATGGTTGGTGCTATTTTAAATGTTCCAGAAGATGAAATGAATTTAGTGTTTGAAGATTATCCAACTTCAACAGATTTTAGTAATGGTTATGTAACTGCTACTGATTTAGTTTCTGAAGATTTTAGAGCTTCTGGAACTACTTTATATACAAATCCAATATCAGGAGAAGGAATAAATTCTTCAAATGATAGACCACCATTAGCTAAAGATGTAACTAAATATCAAAGTTATGTCTTTTATGCAAATACATCAACGTTACATCGTTTATTTTTTGATGTTTTAGCTGTTGATGATTTTAAAGATGAAGGTGATGTGGGTGGACCAACTAAACTTTATATTGGTGATATAAGTGGTTATGAAACTTATGAAGCTTCAACAGTTGAGGATATACCAAATAAAAAGTTTGCTTTAGCTAAAGCTGGTACACCTTCACAAAATATAGACGATACGGTTAATTCTTTGATTAAAGTAATTAATCGTAATCAATCATCTAGAGTATATGCTTTCTATCTTTCTGGACCAAATGATCTTCCAGGTCAATTGATGTTAGAAAAAAGAGTTATGGCTAACATACCATTTTATTTAGGAACAAATATAGAAGCTTCTGGTAATGATATTAGTCCTAAAATACCCTTGGTAGTTCCATCAACACCATTTACTTCATCAGTTAAGTCTGATAATGAAGTTAATCCTAATAGGATTTATTATTCAAAAGCAGAACAACCTGAATCTGTTCCAATATTAAATTACATAGCTATTGGATCTAAAGATAAACCAATTCTAAGAGTTATGTCTTTAAGAGAATCTTTATTTATTCTTAAGACTGATGGTATATATAGATTAACTGGAACTACTCCAGATACTTTCGTTGTTACATTAACAGACTCATCTAGTCCATTAATAGCTGCTGACACAGCTCAAGTATTGAATAATCAAATATATATGTTAACAAGTCAAGGTGTTGTTACCGTTACTGATGGTGCTGTTAGTATTATTTCTAGAAAGATAGAAGACTTAATACTAAAACCAACATCTAGTAATTTTCCTAATTTCTCTAAGAAGTCTTTTGGTATAACTTATGAAAGTGATAGAGCTTATCTATTGTTTTTACCAACATTACCAACAGATACAACAGCAACACAATGTTATCGTTTTAACGTATTTACAAGGACTTGGACTCGTTGGATAATGAGTAAAACTTGTGGTATTGTAAATAGTGGTAATGATAGACTTTATTTAGGTCCATCAGATATTAACCAGATAGAAATTGAAAGAAAAAACTTTGAAAGAACAGACTATGCTGATAGAGAATATGAAAAAACATTATCACCATCAACAATTAGAAGTGATATAATTTTTCCAAGTAACATACTTAATGTTAACATTCATGATGTATTATATCAAATACAATATATTACTATTGTTAGATTTAATCGATTATTAAATCAGTTAGATAAAGATTGGATGTTAGATGATTCAGATTACTATACCGAATTGAAATTATCAACAGGTAATGATCTAGGTGGTAGACTACAAGCATTAGTGTCAAAAATAGCCCTAGATGACGTTCTACAAACTTATACTAGTTATTCTGGTAGTAACGATATAGAAGACCTTAGAGATGGGTTTAATCTTCTTGTAGACGAACTAAATACATCAACTGGTATTGCCTTTACTAACTATGAAAAATATACAACAGCTATAACTTACGAAGCCGTTATTAAAGATGTAATATTTTCTTTAGGTAAAGTTATTCTTTATAACGAAATACCAATTCTAGTTGGTGATTGTATTATATTCAATGGTATAAGTACTGAAACGCAATATTCCGCGGAAACTTTAGGTGATTCATCATTAATGAAACAATTTAGAGAATCAACGTTAATGTTTGATCAATATAACTTTACATATGGTACTATGTCTTTTAGAAGTGATATAAGTGCTCATTTAGAAGGTATTGAATTTGAAGCAGAAGGTAATGGTGATTATGGTACTCAAACATATGGTGAGTATGTTTATGGTGGTGATGGTGGAGAAAGACCATTTAGAACGTATGTGCCTAGAAATAAACAAAGATGTCGTTATATATATTTGAAATTTGAACATAACGTAGCCAGAGAGAAGTTTGGTATTATTGGATATTCAGTAACTTACAACGAACAAACAACACCGAGAGCATATAAATAATGAAAATAGATAGCCCAAAAAGATTAAACGTTGAAGATTTTAAAGACGATGAAAAGGAACTAGTTGAAAAGATTGGTATTTGTTATAATTCCTTTGCTGAAAGTGTTTACAATGCTTTAAATAAGAATCTTTCAATATCAGAAAATCTTAATCAAGAAATTAAAACTATTAATAACATCAAAGTTGATGCAAGTGGTAATCCTGTATTTTCAATCTCTTTTAAACATAATTTAGCTTTAAAGTCAACAGGAACACAAATCATAAGAGTTCTAGGTGGTGCTATAACTTCACATCCCTTTATAACATATACCGAAGAAAATAAAATAATAAAAGTTAGTAATATTACAGGTTTACTAGCAAACACAACTTACACATTAACTATCATAATATACAGTAATTAAAGGGTTTATCAAGTATTAATGTAATTACTATATTCGAGGAAGACATGAAAAGTGACAATTTTTCAAATTTAAGAGATAAATTTAAAAAACCTAAATATGCGGAAGGTGGTGTGGTTAAACCTTTACCTAGAGGTGAGATTGTATCTAATGAAACTCAATCATTTCTAAGAGAAAGTGAAATACTTAAGTCATTGAATAATCCAAAAACTCCTCCAGAACAAAAAGTGAATTTAGAAAAAGAATTAAATATGATTAGAACTTCTCGTCCAACAGTAAGAATGGCTGGTGGTAAGAATTTATTTGGTAATGTATATGGTGCAGCTTTAGGTGAAGCCATTCAAAAAGCAGGAGAAGTACAACCATTGGGTCCAAAAGAAGGAACCTTAGCTTATAAATTAGAATCTGGAGATAGTTTGTCACCTGAAGAAATGGAAATACTTAAGTCTAATAATGGTTATAAATGTGGTGGTGTAGTTAAGAAATATGAAGATGGTGGAAATGTTTATATGAATAGAGATACAGAAAATACTTCTAAGTTAGGTGCTAATATTTCAGAGAATTTAGATTCTAAATTTGGAATAGCTGAGAAATTTGAAAAATTTAGATCACTTCCAGAATATAAAAATTTAAGTGATTCAGAATTAATACAACACATAAAAGATTCTGAAAAATATGAAAATGAACTTTCACAAAAAAAGATACCATCTAGAAATGCATATCAAGATGGTGGTATAGTTTCTGGTCTTCAAATACCTAATTTAAATTCATTTATGCCTTCACAAGATCTTTCTAGTTATACTTTACCTCCACAAATGCCAGGAATTCAAGATCCTGTCACTGAATATTTAAGAAGAATGTTAGCTGAAAAAACTCAAGGAACACAAGAAAGAGTGTTACCTAAATTTGAAGATGGTGGTGTTGCTTATAACGTTGATCCAATGCAAGATCAGTTAAAAAAACTAGCAATGGATAAAATTAACTACTATCGTAATGGTGGTGTAATTGAAGATGATGGTATGAATTATGTTGGTGATAATGTTGATGCTCAAGTTAATGAAGGTGAGTCTGTTGTTAATCTAGAAGGTCAACAAAGATTAATGGAAGCAATTCAAGGTAAAATACCATTTGAATCACTTAAGAATGAAAATCCAATAGTTAGAAAATCTACTCCAGAAGAAACTAATATAAGTCAGAAACAGAAAGAACAAGAACTAAGATTAAAAGCTATTGAAGATATCGTATTAAATACTTTCAGTAAAGGTAAATAACAATGCCATATATAGCAGATACACTTCAACAAACTGAAGAAGAGAAAAAGAAGAAAGCTGGTAATCTAGAACAAACTGGTGATATATCAGTTAGTGGATCACCATCTTCTGTTAGTGCTGGTGTTTCTCCTGTTGCTACTCAAGCTAGTACAGCAGGAAAATTAGGTACTGGTATGAAAGGTACTTCTGCTCAAAAATATGTTCAAGCACATCAAGAACCTAAATTAGCTGAAAAAATAACAGGTAAACTTCAAGAAGAAGAAACTGGATTAGCAACAAAAACTGCTACAGAAAGAAGCGATATTGAAACTAAAACCGGATTTGGATTAGATCAAGATAATCTAAAACAAATTGGTGGTGGTGAAATAGCTCGTATACAAAAAGTACAACAAGACTTACCTGGACTATATGAAAAAAATGCTGCCGATATTCGTTCATATATGGATACACCAGAATATCAAGAATATCTAACAGCTAAACAAGGTGGATTCAATACATACGAATCTCAAGCTTTACCTACATTAAAACAAGATGTTAATGCTTTTCAACAAAAAGCAGGATTAGGAACTAGTGAAGCTGGTAGATTTCAATTACTTCGTGAAATGTTTAGTCGTCCTGATAAAACATATACTACAGGACAACAATCTTTAGATCAATTATTGTTACAATCTAAACAACAAGAAAAACAAGCTTTAGAAGACTATTCTAAAATAGCAGGAACTGATGTTTCTAGACAACTTACAGATCTAGAAAAATTACAACAATTAGCTAAAGGTAAAACTTTAGAAGAAATTGAAGCAACAAAGTCTGCTGTAACTACTGGTGCAGAACAAGCATTCGGTAATATTGAAACTAATGTTGTTGAAAAGTTAAAACAATATAATACTAATAAAAATAAAGTATCTGAGTTATATACTAAATTACTATCGGGTCAAGCTATTAGTTCTGATGAACAAAATTTCTTAAGACAAAATACATCAGGAGAAGCTGCTGATAAAATGTTAAACATTGCTAACAACTTAAGTTATCAAGGTGAATTCGGTACAGGGGTTGAAGGTAGATGGAACGTTGGTGGTACATCAGCATATTATGCAGGAAAGGCACCAGGAGAAGCTGAATCTAGTTTATATAATTATGGAACTCTAGATCAAGCTAAATTAGCTGAACTTCTTAATACAGCTAATATAGGTGAATCCTTAGCTGAAAAGTCAAGATTTGCTACATCAGAAGAAGTAGCTAAACAACAAGCGTTAGAGGAATTATTTCAAGATCAATTAGGTAGTAATCTATCTGAAGTTGAAGCAGCAAGAAGATTGCAAGCTAATCAAGTTGGTTTAGAAGGATTAGGTGTATCTAACTTAGAAAAAGAAATACTAGATAGACAAACTAAAACAAACAAAACTAAAGAAGAAGAAGCGTTAGAAGCTTCTACTTCAATGAACCAATGGTATTATGATGTTTTAGGTGAAAGAACAGGATATGGATTTCAACCTGGCGATAAGGATGCAACAACAGCTAGTTATCAATATTTAAATCCTAATAATGAATGGATTAATAAATCAGATAATGAAATTAGAGTTGCTATGGATAATGATCCTGCTGTTACTAGATTGTTTCCAATAGATCGATCAATTTTGAATTTAAATAATATTGTTTATCAATTAGGTCCTGATCGTTATTCTGGTTTTACAGAGGAACAAATATTAGCAATGCCAGAAATACAAAGTGAAATAGCTAATAGACAAGCTAAAATTAATAATATACTTAATTTAAAAAATCAATTCATAGAAAAAACAGTAGAACAACGTAATAAAGTAAAAGGTGAAACAACAGCAAGAGAAGGTGGTTATTTTAATCAACTTCGACAATTCTTTGGTTTATCTTAAAATATATTATTTAAGGAGTTTTATATGGCTGGAATGATAGCCGCAGGAGCAGCAGCAGGAATTGGGTCGTCATTAGTTAGTGGTATAATGGCTGGAAATGCTGCTGAAGAAGCTGAAGCAAGATCACAAGCTTTAAGAGAAGCAGCATTAAATATAGCTAATAGTCTTCAAATACCAACAGCAGAAGCTGAAAAACTTATACTTGAAAGTCCTGAATTAGTTTGGGATTTCTTACCAGAAGAAGAGAAAGCTATTCAACTACAGAAAACATCAATGACAGATATTGGTGTTGACCCTAGATTGAAAGAAGCTCAACTTGCAGCATTAAGTGGTATACAAGAAAGAAGTATGGATGGTTTAACTAGTGCTGATATGGCTGAGTTTGAACAACTAAGACGTAGCACTGGATCTCAAGCTGAAGCTAGAGATGCTAGAATACTTCAATCTATGGCTGAACGAGGTATGTTGGGTTCTGGTGCTGAGTTAGCACAAAGACAGTCGTCAAGCCAACAAGCTATGTTAGCTCAAGCTGAACAAGCTGATCGTATAGCTCAAACATCAGCACAAGCTAAACTAGCAGCTTTAGGTCAATTGGGTGATTATAGTACACAAATGAGATCTCAAGAGTTTGGTGAAGAAGCACAAAAGGCTAGTGCTGAAGATATCATAGCTCAATTTAATGCTTTACAAAAAGCAGGAGTTGAACAACGTAATGTAGCTGGTTTAAATACAGCAAATCTAACTAAACAAAGTTTAGCTCAACAACTTGAAGCTGACAGAGTTAATGCTGCAAATCAGGTATCTCAATGGAACGCCGAAGCTGCTGGTAGAAAATATGATAGAGAAGTACAGAAAGCTGGTTTACAAATGAGTGCGTTAACTGGTAATGCTGCTGCAACAAGTGCTGCTGGTGCAAACAAAGCTGCTGGTATACAATCTATGGGATCAGGATTAGCTGATATAGCAATGAGTGCCGGTAAAGCTTTTTCTGGTAGTGGTAGTTCTGCTGCTCCAACACAATCAGGTGTTAATGTGACAACAGCTAAAGCTCCTACTGGTATTTTTGGTGGATCTAATCCTTATAGTAAATAATTAAAGGAATAATTTATGGCTGAGAATAAAAATAATATAGATTATAGTAAGTTTCTTGATGATTTATTAAATGGTAGTAAAACTATATCATCTAATATTCCATATCAAACAGGTGAACAACCAACACCATTTATTAGTCAAGAAAACTTAGAACAAAATAGATTAGATGAATTACTAAATAGGTATAATCTACAAACTAATTTATCAAAAGATATTCCTTTACAACCAAATAAACAAGGATTTGATTTTGGTAGTACACAACCATCTATACCACAAACAAACATACCACAACAGCCGATAAACATACCAAAAGATGTTAATGTTGCTCCTGTTACACCACCAGTTATACCATCTAAAACTAAACAAATTACACCATCTCCAGTTAAGGAAGATAAACCTATAGTTAAAGAAGTAAAAGAAGAAGTAAAAGATGAAGAAGGTTTTAATTCTATATTAAAACGTTTACAAAAAGATGATGAAGCTGCTAAGAACAAAGAAAATGAAATATATGAAGAATCTAAAAAAATGGCTAATTGGGTAGACTTCATGGGTGGTCTTAGAGGTGGTTTAGAAAAGATAAGTGCTGGTATGGCTAGAGTTGAAGGTGATCCTAATGCTGGTAAATCACTTAAAGAAGACGCTAAGAAAGTGATGTCTGATGCTATGTCTAAGATAGAAATGAGTAAACAACAAAGAAAGGAATCTAAAGGATTAGTAAAAGAAGCTTTAGAAGAAGCTGCTATGCAAGGTAAAGCTGCCGAACTAGATCCAAATAGTAAAGCTTCTGAATTATATAGAACATTAATTAAAAACAATCAATCTTTTAAAGATAAGTTAAACCCATATCTTAAAGATTTAGATGGTATGAATAAACCACAACTTGAAGAGTTACAAAAATTATTATTACTTCAAGACGATAGAGAAATGAAACTCAAGATGCAACAACTTCAAAGTGATAACGCAGCTAAACTTCTTGAAATTAGACAACAGCAAGCTGATGCTGCTACAAAAAAAGCTAATCTTAGTGAAGAAAGATTTAAATGGACTCAAAAAGAGAAGGACGAATTAACATCTAAACAACAAGAAATTACTAAAAACGCTTATGTGACTAGTAATGATTTAGATGAGTTGAAATCATTATTTAAAAAATCATATGTTGGACCAGTTGATGGAAGATTAGGTAGTACCTCAGAAAAAATATGGAACACAAATAAAGATAGATCTGCATTTTATTCGAAATTGAATTCATTTCTTTCCAATTATATTAAAGGTCAATCTGGATTAGCTGTTACAGATGCTGAATATGAAAGATTAAAAGATATTGTTGCAAATCCTAACGTTACTGCCGATACTTTTATGTCAAGATTAAATTCATTTGACCAAACGTTTAAAAGGCAGTATAATGATATTGTGGATTTTTATAATGTATCAAATCCTGATGCTGAAAAATATAGATTAGAAAATATGAAAAAAATTAAAGAAAATAGAACAGTTAAAAATATAGAAAATAAAGTGACTGTTATGGATAGTCAAGGTAAGAAATTTAAATTACCAAAAGAACAATTAGAAGATTCAATTAAACAAGGTTATAAATTGGTGGAATAAAAATGAATAAATTAGATTTAGAACCAATTGAAGATACAAAATTAGATTTAGAACCAATAGAAGATGATAATTTTGATTTAGAATCAAAATCTAATGAAGAAATATCACAAACAGAATCTGCTATACGTGGTGGCGTACAAGGTTTAACTTTAGGTTTTGGTGATGAACTTATTGGTGCTGGTAAAGCTGTTGGAAGTACTTTATTTGGACAAGATGAATTATCTAATTTTATGGATACATATCGTAGAGAAAGAGATACAGAAAGAGCTAAGATGGAAGCTGCACAAGAAGCTAATCCTATCATATTTACAGCTTCTGAAATTGGATCTGGTATAGCTCCTGCTTTCTTTACTGGTGGTGCTACTGCTGCTGCAACGTTAGGTAAACTAGGTTTAAAAGAAGCAGTTAAACAAAGTGCTGCTACTGGAGCTAAATATGGTGCAGCTGCTGGACTTGGTTATGGTGAAGCTGATTTAACTCAAGCTGAAGTACCAAAAGCTGTACAAGAAATTGGTATGGGATCACTTACTGGTGGTGCTTTGGGTGCTGGTATGGGTTATATTGGTCAAAAAGCAATTAAACCTGGAATGGAAAAACTTAATTCTTTAAGAGAATATATAAGAGAAAAATCAACATCTTCATTTAGAAAAATGTTTGAAGCTGGTGAATTAGCTAAAGAAGGTGAAGAGATAATAGGGCAAAAAATACAACAAACTATTATGGATGATTTGAGTTCTAAAGCTACTGAAATTCAAAAGAATTTAGAAAATGTTAAAAGAGAGGGTGTTAAGAAATTTGATGATCTATGGCAAAAAACTGAAGCTGAACAAATGAAAAAAGATTATACTACATATATAGATAATCTATCTAATGAATTTAAGTTAGAACATCAGAATGCTTTAACTGATGATACAGCAAAGAAAGCTGGTAAAGTATTAGAACAATTGAATAATATTAAAAAGAAATTCATAACAAAAGAAGATGTTATTGTACCTGATTATACAGCTAAAGAAACAGCTTTAGGTGCTTTGGAAAAGAAGAAAGTGTTAATGGAATTAGCAGACTCTGAAGGGGAAGGAGCTTCTAAAGAAATAGCTAAAATGTTAGACAAATATGCTTTAATAGAGGGTGATATACAACCAGCCAAAATTGATACAATTAAAGTTTCTAAATTGTTAAATATATCAGGAGAAGAAGCTACTGATATACTAAAAGACGTTGTTAGATTGAAATATAAACAAAAAGAATTGATACCTGAATTAGGTGTTGAAATGTCTTTACCAAAAGAAATGAAAGCTGTAGCTAAAACATTTGAACCTGGTGAGATTATTGTTGATGATCTAAAGGGGTTAGCTTATTTTAAAGATGCTAGAGGTAGAGTAAATTCTGTTTATTGGGGTAAGATACCAACTAAAGTTGAAACTAGAGAAATACAAAATGCTATAAATCTTAAACCTAAGGAAATGAAAGAATTTAGTGATTCATTAAAACTAATAGCTGGTAAAGATAAAGGTACTATTGAAAGTAGAGTAAGAGAATTAGCTAAGGGTGTTAGAAAAGATTTCGATAGTCTTTTAGGTGAAAAGGGTATGTTAGATGAATTTAGTAAAGTAATGAAATCTTATGAATCAATGTATGGTGCTACTAAAAAACTAAAAAAGAAAGATTTAATAAGTGAAGACGTTGTAACTAAAGATAATGCTATAGACGATTTAACTGACATGTTAAAGAATATCAAATTGGAAACTGCTGCTGGTGAAAAAGCACAGAGAAAGTTTGAAAAATTCATGAAATACTATAGAGATATTGTAGGACAGGAAAAAGCTGATGAATTATATACAGCAGTAAATAAGCTATCCCAACTATATGATATCAACCAATCAGCAGCTAACTCTGGATTACAAGTATCTAAAGCTTTTATTGGTGGTGTTGAAGCTGCTGGTATTAGAGGTGCTATTGGATTAGGTAAGGTTTCTAAAGGTATTGAGAAGGCTTCAGATTGGACAGGGAAGATGGTTAAAGAGATAGTAAACACATTACCTAATAACTTAGCTAAATTAGCTGATAAAGCTGAAAATCCAAAGATAGCTCAATTGTTTAGAAACTTAGCTGCTACTGAAAATGAACAATCTCGTAGAGCATTATTATTTAGTGCTATGCAAAATCCTAATACTAAAGATCTATTATTAAAAACTTTTGGTGTTGATCTTGAAAAGAAGGAGCCTTAGATGAATGATAAGATAGACTTATTAAATGAAAAAGTAAATCTAATATATGATATAGTCAAGGATTCTGCTGATGACCTAAAACAGATGAAAGGTGTACAAATCACTCAAGGGTTTGATATTGCACAAAATAAGACATCATTGGTTGAGCATATGAAACGTACAGAATTGCTTGAAAATCGAGTAGATATAATAGAAAAACCTATAGAAATTAGAAAATACATCTACGAAAAAATATCTAAGTTTTTTAAATTTATTGCAATACCAATAGGTATAGCTGTAGCCATCTTTGAATTAATCAACTATCTCAAATAATATTGATTTAAATACAAATTATACTTGACATTGATATCGAAATTTGTTAAAATGTATATAAGGTTAATACCTTTTTATCAAATAAAACAAATGGTGATATTATGCGTCAACTATTTTTAATGCTTTTTATTCTACTTTTTTCAATGTCTTGTTATTCTCAAACACAAATAACATTAACACCAGACAATATGGTATTATTACGTGATGAAGTATCTGGTGATAGTGTTAATAAAACTCAAAGAAAACTCCTAGAATTGTCATCGAAACTACCTGAAAGTGAGATTATTTATCTAGTCCTGGATTCTCCAGGGGGTAGTGTATATGCTGGAATAGATATGATCAATACGTTTAAACTAATTCCTCAAAAAATACACACAATCACAATCTTTGCTGCATCTATGACTTTCATGATCTCACAACATGGTGATAAACGCTTTATAAACAATAAAGGTGTTATGATGGGTCATAGGGCTAGTGGTGGATTTTCAGGTCAATTTGAAGTAGGTGAAGTTGAGAGTCAGCTTAATTTATGGAAATCTATTGTTAAAGATATGGAAGAAGATGTTTCTAAAAGAATGGGAATATCTATTAAAGAGTATAAAGAAAAGATACAAAATGAAATGTGGTTATATGACAAAAATGCTGTTAAAGAAAATGCAGCAGATGAAGTTATACAAATTAAATGCTCTAAGGAACTTCTAAATCAAAGACTAGAAGAACAACAAACTAGTGGATTCTTTTTCTTTAGTTCAACAAAAACCGTTGTTTATTCAGGGTGTCCTCTACTTAGAAAACCCATTGGTGAAATAAAAGAAATCAAGAAAGATACATCAAATAGTGAACATCTTTATTAAACTGAAGGTAAATATGGAAAAAGTAAAAGAAATACTAAAGTATATATTAGGTATAGTTACAGCTATAATTGGTATCTTGATCTTTAAAAAGATTAATGATTCAGATAAAATAGAAAACGCTAATATAAAGATTGAAACTAAAGAAGAAATTCTAACAAAAGAAGAAGCTAAAGTTGATACCGAAATTGATAAGAAAGAAAAGGAACTAGAAAAAATTAAGACTGAGGGTGTTCAAGATTTAACTGATGATCAAAAAGTTGACTACTGGAAGAGAAACTTATGAAAAAGATAATCACAACCTTTGTTTTATTGTCTCTATTGACTACGAATATCTTAGCTATGACTCCTGTTAAGAAGGATGATAAAGTACCTTACGATGGGTATTTATTTACTTCTGAAGAGGAGTCTAAACTAAGACAAACTAATGAAGAAAAGATAAAATTAGAAGATTTAAATGTTTTAAAAGATAGAAAGATAGAGATTCAGGAACTAAGATTAGATGGTTATAAGAAGTATGTTGATGAAACTAAGGATTTAGCTCCAATGGGTACTTGGGAAAGAATAGGATGGTTTTTTCTAGGTGTTGGAGTTACTGGTGTTGGATTCTATACAACCTCTAAAATAATCAAAAACACATCAAAATAACGTTCATTTAACTTACATTTACGGAGTCAAGGATGACTAAGAAAATAAGAGATAACGATAAATCATTTAATAAAAAATATTTACCAAAAGAAAGAAAAGAATTCATAGATTTTGACTATGTTAAAAATCTAGACCCAGAAGCTAAGAAGTGGTTATCTAAATTTAGTGACGAATACTATGGTGCAGCTTTTACTATTAGGGATACATATATCATAGAAAATGGTGAATATGTTTGTATTAATGATAGAGATTTAAGAAAATTCCGTAAAGAAGTTAAATACTACAAAGATGAAAATGGTAATTTTACCACAGATGATTCATATAAATACTCTAAAGATAATGTACATAATACCTCAGAACAAAGAAAAGAATGTAATCATGTAGCTAATTCAATGAGTAGAGATTATTATACTAAAAGTAAAAAGGAGAAGAATAGCTTTAGAATACTTTTAAATGATGATGAATTGTATTCTGGTAATTATACTTTAGATATGAAGGATGAAGCTAATTTCGATTATATGTCTCCAGAAGATGCTTATATTCTTAAAGAAAAGATGAATGAACACTTTAATATGTTAACGGAACAAGAACAACAGGAAGCTCTAGATCCTGAAATAACAAAAGTAAATAAAGTTAAAAAAAAGAGATTGACAAAAAAGAAAAAAACTGCTATTATTAAATAATCCGAACGACACAATCGGATCTATTTTCATTTGCAACCTCCTTGTTTAAAAAGAGGACTAATTAAACCCTAGTCCTCTTTATTATTTTAGAGACTAATATGAACATTGAAAGATTCAGAATTAACCAGAAAGTTTGGATAAATGGAAATGAAGGAATAATAAGAGCTATTGATGCTGATAATGAGTATTGTTTACGTATAAAAATAGATAACATTTATAGATGGTTTAAGATTGTTGATGTAAGTTTAATTAAACCTGGTTAAAGGAGTTTAATGAAGAAATTATTATTTATAAGTTTTTTAGTATTATCTAATCAAATTAACGCTTTTGAATGTAAAAAAGATAAACTTTGTAATAAGATATACAACTTAATGGAAGTAAAAGACTTAAAATTAGCCGAAAAATACACAAATCTATTTAAAAAATACAGCAAAAAGTACGACATTGACCCAAATATATCAATATCTATAGCAAAACAAGAGAGTAATCTCAACCATAAAACACATAGGAAAACTGAAGTTATTATATATGAGAATAATTGTGTGGCTATTTCTGATGATACTATCAAATGTACAGAGACTGCTAAGATAGTTAAAGCTAAAACAGACTTAGGGTTATTCCAAATCCATGTTAAAACGATTCAAAACTACAACCTTGACCCTTTAAAGCTTAAGAATAACTTAGAATATATGTTTGATAGTCATTTTAAGATACTAAAGGATAAAATAAACGCTTGTAAAAATAAGAAGAATCCCTGGACTTGTTATCATAGTTTTAATCAAAAACCTAGAAAAGAATATGAAAAATTAACAATGAAATATTTTTAAGGATTAATTATTAAAAATATAACTAAAGATAAGAGTTCTAAGCTTTCACAATTCATTTTTAACCTTCTTTTAATGTTCACTTCTTACTGAACATAATGATAAATGTGAACAAAAACACTATAACTACTCGATAATTTATACAAATGTTCACTTTTACTTATATGTTCACTAATTGATGAACACGAGGTATATTATTCTCATAATTTTACTTAAGTTTTAGATAAGCGTAGTACAAACACAAAGCATCTGTCAAATCATTTTCTTCTCTAATAAACTCAGTACCATGCTTTTCATTGATAAAATCAACAGCAGATTGTTTCCAATCACCATTACGTTTAAGGTTTAAAGCCTTTCTCCATTCACATGATTTAATGAAAACAACCTTCTTTAATGTTTCCAAATCCATCAAAGACATTAAAACGTAGTGAATGCCACACAATGCCTTTGTACCAATGATGTTTCTTCTACCAGCACCATTTATCTCTTCTATTACAATAGCTTCAATTTGAGGCAAATATGACTCAATTAGAGTATGTACCTGTTTAGCTGTTGACTTTACTTGATTAACAGACTTAATAGGATAACGATCTATTGATTGTTTTGGGTATCTTTCTGGTGTTATTATTCCATAGTCAATTAAGACTTCTTCATCAAAAACTGTATATCCCGTTGAATGTACAGATAAATCTATTGTTATGATCATTTTATCTCCATATGTTCTATACAAGCTATATTATTTTCTAAACAACGTAATAAGAATTCTTCTGTTTTAATCTCTGGTTTAACCAAACGTAAAGCATAACTATTTTCCTTAACAGCGGCTAAACATATTTCTTCTGTTTGATGTTTAACATATTGTAAAACATAACCATTCTCTTTAACAGCAGCTAAACAAAGTTCTGGTGTTTGATGTTTAACATATTGTAATACATTACCATATTCTTTAACAGCAATTAAACACAATTCTTCTGTTTGATGGTTAACATATTGTAAAGCATAACCATTTTGTTTAACAGCAGCTAAGTCTTTTTCATATTGTGTCATTTTATCTTTCCTTTACTTTTTTTCTATTAACTTTTCTATAAGAACAATCAGGATTTGTACATATCTCCAATTCACCATGAGGAACAGAACTAACGTTCAAATCTCTACCACACTTAGGACATCCATCTTCTTTAAGTGGTGTTGTTTTTAATGCTTTCTTTGTTTCAGCTTCAACATCTAGTTCTTCTATTTCGTCACATAACTCTTTGTTCTTACTTCGAAACTTACCTAATCTCTTCTCCAAGATTTTCAATCTTTTTTTAAGGCGGTCATTCTCAGCTTTTAGTTGTTTTAATTCAGTTTCTATAGTTATTCCTTTGTTAAGGTTAACAACGTTATTTTCATTATATGATATAAATATAGAAAAGACAAGAGAATTATTTAAAAAGAGGATATTTAGATTTGTGTAATTTAATGATGTTTTTTTCTAGATCTTCTAATGTTGATGTATTATGTATAATAGTATTATATTCACTATCATCACCTAAAGATTGTTCAGATGTATGAACCTCACCTTCAATTTTTAAATCACGTTTTACTAGTAATAGTAACCCATTAAGATTTTTAACCATTTGTCTTTCTTCTGGAAAGCGAATATCAGATATTACAAAATTAATTTCTGGACTATTTATTGATGTATGATTAATTTGTTTTTGTGAGGTCAATATCCATATTTGTTTATTAATTAGGTTTCTACATAAATCAGTACCAAATCTTTGCATTAAATCACGTAAAGAATAGAATTTTTCGTTTCTAAACCATTCACGTATTATATCCATTTCAACACCAGTAAGATTGTAATTGATGTTTATAGCACACACAATACGCTCTATTTGGACTTTGGTTAAAACTAATTCTGGATAACTAGTATATTTATCAAACGTTAAATCTTTGATGTTCTGATCGTAGAAATCGTTTAATGTAAAGTATTCTTTTAAGCCTATGTAAAGTATTTTTTTAAGTGGATCGGCTAAAGATATACGTTTATAACCAAAATTATCAATTAAAACGTTAGCAATAGAATCTTTACCATGTTTAGCTTTACCACCTATACCAATGATATTACTCATTTAATTCTCCTCATCATATTCTATTTCTTCAAAATACATATCAGATGCATATGAACAACTTTGTAAGACTTCCTTCATAGAACAGGGTTCTTTTCTTCTAATTTTTTCATCTCTAGTAATTTTATAAAAAAGGGATTCCTTATTATTTAAAAAATCATTAAAATCCTTTAAATATGTTTGATAATTAGCTTCTTTATTTCTTAGTATCATTTCTTCTGCTTTTTCTTTAGAATTGAAGGCTATAATATTTTCATTATAGTCATAATCAGATCTATATACTATAAATATTTTTTTCATTTTTTCTCCCTAAATTAATTCTCCCAAATTCTACCTTTTGGTGTTGTTATTGTTAATATTTCATATGAATCTAAAGTTTTCTTTTTAGAGTAATCTTTTTTTACTATATAACACTCTTTATATGTTATTTTAATGGTATCATCAATTCGAACAAGTTGATATAATTTTGAACTATCAAATTCTTTCTTTAAATTTAAAGACTCAATATAAATATATACTTCATTTTTTTCTGGATGATGAATAGTATTTATTGTTTTTCCATTAAAAACTGTTATCATATACGAAGCTCTATAGTTCATATCAGTAACAATTCCTGTAGTTTCTTTTGCGTCAGAGTATTCATATTTATAGTTTAAATGCCAATAAATATTATATGATATAACAGATAAAATACCAACACATAATAATATTATAAAAATACAAAAACATTTTTCAAAGATATCAAGATAGTTAAATACCATCAAATAATGATTAAAATTCATATTTACCCCTTATTCATTATATTGTATAATAATTCTTTTAATTTTACAACATTTATGTTTACTTTTTTGTGCATCAAGATTATTAACACTATATAAGTTACAGTATTCGTCTTGTCTATCAAAGAATAGACATTCGTAACATATATCATTTTCATCACAATTTATTATTGTGGGATTTGTTTCGTTGTTTTCCATAGTTATTCCCAAGGTTTTCTAAAGAATTTAATAGCATTTGTTGGGTGACAATTGAATATTTTGCTGAAATTTAGTAATTTCATTATATTAGTATCTGTAGTATCTAGTATAGCATCTTGAAGTATTTTAATTACTTCGTCTTTAGTAATGTTAAATTGTTTAAGTAGTTCTTCCATATATCTCATTATTCGTTAAAGTTATTTATTAATTATTCCTAGTTTTTTAGAAGTTTTATAATCATAATAATTGTCTATATATTTTATTTGTTTCTTCCAAAAACGTTTACTTTTCTTAGTTCTAGATGCATATATTTCAATCATCTTTTCTTCTAATCTCTTAGATTCTTTCATTTCTATTTCTACTTCTTTAACCTTACCCTCGACCCCGAAGTTGATCGTGTGTATCATTGTGGTGGTATTTATCAACATACTTCTCTCATCTCCAGCTAAAAAAATAATGGAACCACCACTCATTATACTACCATAAGCCATTGTTCTAATAAGAATTCCAGAGTTCGATATGTCTCGTATTGTATCATATAATGCGAATGAATTATAAACACAACCACCCATACTATTAACATTGATTGTTATTGGGTCGTTACTCTTTCTTTGCATACAACGTAAAGCTCTAATCTTAGGTGAAACAGTCTCTGAATCTATATAATCATCAATATCTAGTATACGATTTTCAACATCTATTCCCTTCTCTATCCAATACTGTGTTGATTCTTTATCTTTTTTTGCCATATCTTCCTCCTAGTTTATAATATGGTATTCTGTTCCTATGATTATTATACCATTACCACAGTTATCAATCAAGTAATTTTTTGCTTCTTCGAAGGTTTCAAATTGTTTTACATGAAAACAATAATCGTTATAGTTTCTAACTATTACCGTTATTTTATTTTTCATAGTATCTCCTATAAATTAGTCTCCAGATAATATATAAACTCTTTAAGTTGTTCCTTAGCTAATATTTCGTTATCAAACGTTGGTTGTATACTTTCTAATCCTGTATCAGCTTTAAACTTAATAGTAAAAAACCATTCATTACAACCATAAGATTGTTCAACGATATCAATGATTGCTAACTTTTCTTTGATATAGTCAACGTTAATTAGCTGACCATTTGCAAATTTATAAAACTTCATAATACTATCCTTTGTTTGTATATATTAATTTTCTATTTTTTTAATATTTATAAAAGCAAATTTTCCAAATAATTCAATTGCTTTTTTATTATATGTTTCTATAGCATCTTCAATATTTTCAAAATATCCTAAAAAATAATGTTTTTTATCGTGACTTATTTGAGAAACCCATCTATTGTTAGATTTATTAAAATATACACCACGATATGAACTTGTGTTATTTGACTGTAATCTTTGGATATTTTTACAATTATCACTAAAAATAACCCACCTAATATTATTAAAAACATATCCCTTTTTTGAATCTATTCTATCAATACTAGGTGTTAATTTTCTTACATATTTATTATTTTCCCAATTTTTAAATAATGTTAAGAAATCTATATTGTTTTTTGACCATTCATAGAATAGATCCTTATCTAAAAGTTCTAAATTTTCATATAAATGAAATTTTTGTTTTTGAATACCTAAAACTCTAGATTTCATATTTCTATATACTCTCATTATAAAACCATTTATTGTTTTTTCATATTTTTTTGATACCTTGTTTTTTGTTCTAGTATCATATAATCTACTATATTCTCGTTCACATTCTTTACATTGAGATCTTAACGATTCTCCATCTTTTTGTTTTTTTGTAAAATCAGAATTTTCTTTTAATTTTTTACATTTACTACACTTTTTCATATTTGTTTAAATTCACTATAAATGAGTGGTAATAGCTATCACATCTAGTATCTGTTTCTATATAATAATTTATGGTCTGGCTTGGCTCAGATGAATATCCTTTTATCTCAGAATAAGAGTCAAGACCACTAAATGAAGCATTAAATATAATTCTACCCCTACCATAAGATAATGATTCATGAAAATGACCAAATCTAGCAAATTTTATCATCTTCTTGACTTGTTTAGATCTATCATGTATATGAGCTTCTACATTTTTTTGTTGATAACTGTCAACTTTATGTTCATATAATATAGGATCTCCATATATTTCATAGACACAATATATACCTTCAGGTATTATAAATTCAATATTTGTTAATTTAGATGCTTTACATAGCATTTCTAACATGTTATAAATTATCCAACTTAAATTATTTTTTCCTGGATCAATATATGTATCTTTAAAGGAATATTTACTATGATTTCCTGTCAGACAAGGAACTACTATCTGCCTTCCAGTTAATGATAATGGTATAAGAAAATCTTGAAATAATAATTGGGTAACATGTCTAATTTGTTCAGGATTCTGATATTCACAACCAGCTAAAGATTCTATACCATGCATATATGAATTTTCTATTAAATCACCTAAAATAGGTGCAACAATACGTTCAACATTATATATTTTTTCATATCTATTTATTTCACCAATAATAACTGAAGTATATTTTTGTAATCTTTCTTTTAGTATTCTATTATTAAATGTTGGTGTTCTTTTACCATCATGCAAATCACTTAATAATGTTTCCATTGTCATATTTCGTTTAGACTTATCTGGTTTATATATTGGTACTTTATATTGTGTAAATGATCTACTAGATAACATTTCTCTAATTTCTTCTAATAAATTCTTCCTACCAGATACATAATTAACTAAAGCTCTATTTTCTTTAGCTAAAATAGACGACTTCTTTTTTGAAGTTTCATTACTTTGAATACTGTTTATCACAGTTTCATCGGTAAAGTCTATATCAGAATAACGTGAGTATATTTTTCTTAAAGCATTAGCTGTCTTTCTTTCTTCTTCACCAAACTTTTTATTAAATTTAACAGCTATTTCATCCCAAGTATTTCCTTTATCTTTTAGTTCCCTTATAAAAATAATCATACTATCTGTGTAACTTGACATATCAACCCCTTAATAATTTTTTAAACTGTTTGTTTGCTTCTTCAAAATTTAAATATTGTTTATAAAATCCAAAAGTATAACCATCAGTTGTTGTAACAGTGAATACATTCATTCTTTTAGTTAAAATAACTTCATAAAAATCACCAACTTGGTATGTCATTGGTTTTATATGTGCATACCAACATTGAATATCTAAAATTTCATAATGTTTAATTAACATTTAGTAATTACTCCAATTTAAATATAGTAGCATAATTTGCTATGTTCTGTCAATCCCATTTACTTAAATCACAAACAATTAATTCTTCAACAACATCATCTAGTATTTGTTCTATTAAGAATTTAACTTTAGTCCATTCCAGTTTATCTAAACCACACCCAATTTTAGGCATAACTATTTTTTTTATATCATTTTCTTCTACTATTCTTCTAATATCAATTAAAGCATTAATAAAATCTAAGTATGTTGGTTTATCATAATAAAATTCTTTTGTTATCATGTTTATAACTTTATGTATATCTTCAATATAGTAAGATCTACCAATATCTAAATCGAAAGGACCATTTAATAGTAATTTACGTAAATTAGGATTTAAATCCACTATTTGTTTAGCTATACCTTTACCCATAACACAGTCTAAAGAAATACAATGAACTATAGTGTGTGTTGCTGAATAACTAAATATACTATCGTTTACTATTTTCATATATTTTCTCTAAGTTATCGTAAATAATTACTCTATTTCATCGGAAATATTTATTCATTAAATGGTATTTTGTAAACTTATTTAATATTATCATTTAAATATATTTGTTTTATAGAAGTAAATTCTGTATTCATTTTGGAATTATACATTTTTATAAAAAAATATCTCGTTATTTTCCATTCTTTATTAAATTTTAAGGAAATAATAAAATATGATCCTTTATTTTTATAACTTTTTAAAAAAGTATCCTTAGAATCTATTAATATTGTTTTATTTTTAACATTTTTAAATTTTAATAACATTTAACCCCCATTAAATATTTTCACACCATTCTTTAGGTTCAATTTCCGTAATATTAAATGTGCACATATAAAGATTATTATATTTTTGTGCTAATTCTATATAACTTTTGTTAAGATTTAAAATAGTATATATTGCTATTATAAGGCATATTGTTACTATAATATTATAAAATTGTTGCATTTTCATTTAGTAATTTCTCCAATTCTTTTCGTTTAGTCTTTAAATGATACTTCGTAAATTTAGACATGTCAAGTATTTCTTTAAAAATGTTTAACGTATCAAACACGCGTTTTGTTAGCTTTTCGCAATCTTCGTCACCTTTAACCCAATGTTTTGTTAGTTTCACAGTATTACCTTTACTTGTATAAATATAGAACCTGTCACCCTCAGACATTGTTTCATCTTTAAGAGCATCACGCACCTTAGATTCATTAGTTCTTTCACTAGTCATGATTGCTTTGGTGTATGTACGTTTAACAGCCCATTGATTGATGTCAGTAACGTTGTTGGCTTCTATTATGTATTTTTCATAGATAGCATTGATTAAGTCGTAGTTAATATCGTTTTCTAAGATGGAAGAAATGATTTCATTCATGAGATTTCGGGTACTTAGCTCTCTTTTTTTGTCTAAAATTGAGCTGCCTTTGTATTTTATTTTACCATCTTCTTTAACCATCACATAGTTTTTTGATCTAATAACTAGGAATTTAGGAAAATAACCATCGTGATCTAATATAACTTTTCCTGGTAATAGTTTATTAATTTCTTCTAACATTAATATTTGGGTTTCTTTTGTTATTTTACTTTGATCGTAATTACAAATACTGATACTATCAGTATCACAGTTAACTAATTCAAAATTATATTTTTTTATCATAATGATACCACCATATATTTGATTATTAATACCTACTCATTTTCAACTTCTTCGGATTCAGTATCTAATTTTTCCTTCCATTTATTTATATCAATTGATGTAAAAAATAGTGTTATTTTATTTAATAATTCTCTAGCATTTCTTGTTATTTCACCAGCGATTAAACTATTATTGAATAATAATCCTTGACAATTCAACATACCATACATTGAATTTGCTGTCTGTTTTTCCATTTGTTCCAAATCTTTATAGTATTTATCATCAGTATCTTTTGCTATTTTCTTATGTTTTAATCTTTCTTCAGCAAAATAATCGGTTAACTTTAGGAAATTTCTATTTGGATCTTTTATTGGATCATATAATTGCCAAGTTCGTATTATTGAGGGGTAAAGCCCAGAAAAATCTAATTTTAACACGTTGCATCTAAATTTAGGCAGTCCGAAACTTATGGCACCTTGTACTGGGGATAGTTCTGTGGTTTTTGGTAATGATTTATTAATTTGTAAATAACTTCTAACCATCATACTATTGATTTGTGATCCAGAGGCGCTTTCCAACATTAATTGAAAAGGTTTAGGACAGTGAATTGTAAAGTAAAAAAAAGATGGTCCCATTAAATCGAACAATTTTAAACTATCGTCACTATCACTTATACAGTACGCCTTAATCTTAACTCTTTCTTCTGGAAGATGCCAATTATCTTTTATTTTACTAGCATCATAAAACTGTCTGTCTTTTTGTGTTAATCCTTCAAATTCTATAATATCTTTTAGTTTATAATTAGGATACTTTCGTTGTATATCATACTTTATCGATAAAAACCAAGTATCCAGCAATTCCCTTCCTTGTATATGTACCTTAAAATAAGTATACTGTTGACTACCATCAACTCTTAGATTCGATGGTCTTTCTTCGAAAGTTAAGTAACTATCATCTCTTCCTAGTTCTAACCCTCCTCCACGATGGTTTAAATAAGGTAGGTCAAAAGAAAAAATATTGTGACCTAGTAATATACTAGCATTCATTTTCCTCACCCAAGAACACCAATCCTCGATCATCTCAGCATCATTCTCATAGTCATCTAAACTAAACAACTTCCTAGTTATCACACCTTTGTTATTCCTATAAGTATTGGAAATCAGTAACACTCTAGCATCATCAAGCTTTGGATCTAATCCTGTAGTTTCAATATCAAACGAAAGTACAGAAACTTCACTAATCTTCATTCCCTTAAAATATGTATAACCATTTCTAACCATGTAACTTTCAACTAAATTAGATATAGAATATACATCAGACTTCTTCTTATAACAGTTAATTCTAGCTACTTTATAATCTTCATAGTCTGAATATTCTTTTAAGTATTTATATGGTTGACTTCCTTCTAAAGTAATATACTTACCAGCAGGCTTAGATGCACCAATAATCCAGTAGTTAGCTTGTTTAACCTGAGTATCTATTGTACCATCTTCTAATTCTCTATAGATATATACCAAATTATCATCGATAGATATATTAACAATACGTTCAGTTGGATCTTTACCATAGATTAAATCTTTATCAATCGACGTAGTTATATCAGTTGTGTCATTTAATTGACACTTGTTATACATAGTTGTATCATTTAATTGTGAGTTATCTTTCTTTTTAGGATTCTTTAATTCATTAAACTGTGATATGTCTTCAAATATGTATTCGTTATTATCTAACGTAAGTATTGAATTTTCTGTAAATGATTTGATTGAAGTGTCTTTAAGATAGTCTAGGAAGTCTTGGTATTCACTTTTAAGTATTTTGTATAACATATAAACCTTTGTTAAAGATTATTATATATGCTTCATTATATGTTAAATTTGGATTATTATCAAGCATTCCTTTTATATAAAGTCACTAGTAAGTTTTAAATTAATATTCATAGTTTTTTTATAATATCTATTTATCTTTTTAGGATTAAACCAAACACACCATCTTTCAAAATCTATATGTTTTTTAATTTTAAAACAGTTAAATAAAAACTTATATATGTAAACTTTAATATAAGAATCACTACCAGATAACCAATGTAAATTATGATATGCAAATTTTATATAAGATTTTAATATAATTTTTTTAACAATATTTTTCATTAACTACTCCTTTTCTTTATATATTTTCTAACTTTATCTATCTTATATTCATAATGAAAAAAGTAATAGTGTATTACTTTAATAAAAAACACACCCACTACTAAAAGTATAATATAACACATCATTACTTCACCATATTAAACCAAGTTTTGTTTATAACCAATTTTATATTTTAAAATAAAACCATTATAAAATATATTATACCCATTTAATTTTTCCTTTTTTAATTCTAAATTTTTAATTTCTTTTGTTGTTTTCATGTTATTCCTTTATTTCTATAGATTTATCTACAATAGCAATTCCTTTATAAATAATTCCTTTAGTTTTTATAGCAAACTCATATGCTTCTTCAAAAGAACTAAATTCTACAGATAGATGTCCTTCGTAATTTGCTAAAAGATTACCAGGACTAGCGTTGTATGCCACAAAATATTTCATAGTAAATCCTTTTCTATAAAAGTTATCTTTTTATCTTCTAAATTACTTATTCTATCCCAAACAAAAATTAAGACCTTATAATTTTCATTTGATTCTAAAATGGAATATGGTCTAATAAATACTTCATTTGATTCCAATATAGAATCTTTATCAATATAAGGATATCTTATCTCATATGTTAATAAATTTCCTTTTTTAATAACATGTTTGATATATTTATCTTTATAAATTTTAGTGAATCCAAATCTATCTTTAAGAGTTACTTTCATGGTAAATCCTCCCTTATATATTTTTCCACTATATCAAAACCATCTTTATGATAAGATTTATATTCATAATCTTCATTTACTAAATAATTTATAAATTGATTAGCTAATTCTTTTGTGCTAAATACTTCAACAAGATATCCATCATATAAAACTATATATACAATATCTATTTTCTGATATCTAACTTCAGTTCCTACAGCTCCTCCACATCCATCTTTACCCATAAATACCCCTAATTATAATTTAATGTACTTATCAATAACAAAACATATCTTTACTTTCTATTACATAATTAGATTGATATAGAAATAATATTTCAGTAACAATTATTTTTTCATCTTTATTCATAATATACATTTTTGTTAACATAGTATAATCATTAAAAGGTAATAATGACATTAAATTAAAATATAAAATCCAACAAGAAACAATCATATTTACCCCCAAGGAAAGTATTGTATAGGAGTTGTTACAAATTCTAAATCTTTAATATCTTCTTCTGTATCTGAATGTATAACATTTCCATATTTATCCATAAAATCCACATTATATATTCTTCCTATTCTACTTTTTATAAAAATAAATTCACATGTAGAATTAGCATTATATCCACCATTTAATTCTAAGCCTGTTTTATCAAACTTTAATTTTGTTCCTTTTTTATAATTTTTCATTTTTTCCTCCATCTATGGATTATTTATATTTTTTATTTATTAACTCTAATTTTCTCTCATACTCTTCTTTGTTTTTATTTTTAGCTATGTTTTGTAAATTTTCAATATTTTTCCAATATTTGTTATTTATTTCTTTTACTTTTAAATTATAATCTTCTTGTAATATAGTTAAAATTAAATTTTTCTCTTCAATAAGTTTTAAAGATTCTCTATATTCATCACTATTTTTATGTTCATTTTGAAGGTCAAATACTTCCTGTGTTCTTAACCACTTCTTTTTTTCTTCATCGGCTTCTTTTTGTCTTTGTTTTTCTGTTAATTTATTACTTCTTTCCTCTTCTTTTATCTGTTCATATGCCCAACTTAGTCCTGAACTCATTTTTTCCTCCATCTAGGTTTTATTATATCATTCTTCCATTTTTTTCTCAAGCAAATTCGGTATGCTAAATGTACATCTTGTATATCCTTAAAATCTGTACAGTTAACAAAATATAATTCATTGTCTGGTATTAGGTTTACGTTAGTCTCAAAATAAGTACTCAAATAGCGACATTTATGTACTTTGTTAAACCTTCTAGTATACTCCTTACATAAAGCATAGAAATGCTCTAGTAACCATTTATAGTTACTTCTAGATGATTTTACTGATATAGTTAATGGATGGTGTCTGTGGGTTAATTTGTAAGGTCCAACACCATTATTTAAATGTATTGCATTTGAAAGTAATTGAGCTGATTCTAAAACTTGTTTAATAACGCGTTTGTTATCTAGATATTTTGCAGATTTAATAGGACAGTTATATGTAGCAAATATTTGCATATAAATCCTTATTGATTATTCTTCCAATTTTTTAATAGTTTCCTCTAGATTTTGTATTCTTTCGCTATAATCTTTTATACTATCTTTACACGAATCTTTTTGATAGTCAACTATATTTTTTCTTAAAATATAATCTAATAAATTAGACTTAGATACATATCGATCTTCAAACATAGAACTGTTTAACCATTTGTCAAATAATTCATTATTACCCATTCTAAATTCTATACTAATTAACCATATTAAGACAATACCAAATAATACCATTCCTAATGTTTCCATAAGTTTATCTCTTTGTTAAAATAATTTATATCCTACCATCTTACAGCATGAAACATAACTTTTTTACCATTTATTGTAAATTCTTCATGTTTTCCTTCTTCTAAAGCAACCCATCTTTCTGTAACCTCTTTCCACTTTACAACATCAGTATGTCCTATACCTAAACATTTTCCATGTTCTTTTAGACATCTATCTATAATTGACTCGTTTATTGTATATGTTAAATTTCCAACAATCTCACCTTTTAATAATTTTTCTAATATTACTTCTTCTATAGGAGTTAGTATTATTTTCATTCTTTGTCCTTTCTTAATCAAAATATGTTGGTATTCCTTTTCTAACCATTCTTATAAATCTCTCAACATCTTCACTATAATACACACATTGATTATCTACTATACCACAAGTTTGTCCATTAATCCACTTAGAAAATTGCTTTAATTCTTCTTTTGTTAATTCTTTTTCTATATCTTCACAAGTATAGTAATCAAAATGTTCACCATTTCTAGCTTTCATATTCATCCTTTTTTAAATCTTTATTTAATTCACAATCTTTACAACATTTTGGAAAATCTTTATTGTATAATAATCCCCAACATCCAAAAAGAGGAGTAGCAGCTTCAGGATAGTCACAATACCTTGGTTGTTTATACCATATTTTTATTTTAAAAATTAATAATCGAATTTTTTTAATAATATTTTTCATTATTCCTTCTCCTTACTAATTTTATACACTTCAACACTTTCTGAATAATATCCATTTGATTCACCGTACCAACGAATGTCAACATAACCCTTTATTGTTGCTAATTTATAGAAAGTCCAAGTAAACGAATCATCATAAGTATTTTTTGGATTTTCATTGTTAGTTGTTTCTTCAGCTAAAAGAATAGGAGAATTCAATAAATCATCTAAGTTACCATTTATATCTTCAATATATACCTTTTCACAACAATCTTGTTCATGATACATTTCGTATCTATCACCATTATCACAATAAAATGTTATAATATCATCTGTGTTATCAATAGCATTAAAAGTAACATTTTTTAATTCTGAAAAATTAATTAATTTTCTAGACATAGATATCTCCTTATTTAATCTTTAAATATAAAATATTATCTTTATCATGTATTGTTTTATCTTCTATTATATGTTTATATAACATTAATTTTTCTTTACCATCAACATTTATTACACAAAAGTCATCATTTTGTGCAGGAAAGAATATCATAATATAAATCATCATTATAAATTGTATAACAATAAGTGAGACAAATGTAAGACTATATTCCTGTGGTACAATCACTAACATAAATAAACATAAAATTATTAACATAAGAATAGTATATACTACATTTTCCATTATTTTTCCTTATAAATTCTTTTAAATGTATCCTCTATTAAATCATCTTCATTAGCATCTAAATAATTACTAAAATTAATATTATCACAAACAATATCATGTTGTCTACAAAATTCTATGTAAATTAGTAAAGTTAATAATTCTGTATGTGTTTCAATTAATAAATCAGATTTAATCAAATCTACAACTTTAAACATATCATTTAGATTTGCAATTTCTATATAATTACCTTCAAACTTATACCCTTTTATGTTATATAAACTAGCTAGAAAATGTATATACTCATGTATTATTGTTGTTAGAATCCAAGAAGAACTTTCTTTTTTATTATTAACATATATAACAGTTGAAGTATCATTTATATAACCAGAAATACCTTTGAGTGGTTTGAATACTATTCTAGGTTTAAGTGGACCTAACCATTTAAGAAGAAGTCTAAGTTTTCTCTTATTTTTCATATTATACTTCTATATATTTTATACAAGCTATATTATTTTCTAAACAACGTAATAAGAATTCTTCTGTTTTAATCTCTGGTTTAACCAAACGTAAAGCATAACTATTTTCCTTAACAGCAGCTAAACATATTTCTTCTGTTTGATGTTTAACAAATTGTAAAGCCATACCATTCTCTTTAACAGCAGCTAAATATATTTCTTCTGTCTGATGTTTAACATATTTCAAAGCATAACCATTTTGTTTAACAGCAGCTAAACATATTTCTTCTGTTTGATGCTTAACAAATTGTAAAGCATAACCATATTGATTAACAGCAGCTAAACATAATTCGGGAGTTTGATGTTCAACATATTTCAAAGCATAACCATT